>Ga0210396_10001869_pt1 | contig 21910 bp, 13 predicted proteins | sample IncBWH17OmetaG_FD_155466 | JGI IMG/M metagenome (GOLD analysis project Ga0210396, IMG submission 155466) | Forest soil microbial communities from Barre Woods Harvard Forest LTER site, Petersham, Massachusetts, United States - Inc-BW-H-17-O ... | reverse complement strand
CCAGAGTTGGTGGCCGTCGCACTCGACGATCGCCAGGTCGCCTTTGAGGATCAGCCGGACGGTGTGAGTGGGGGACTTGCCGTTGATGCTGGCTTGTCGGGTCACCTGGCCGGCCACGACGACTTTCTGTACGTCGCCCTGAATCTCCCAGACTAATTCCTGCGAGCTGGTGGCCCGGTCGGCACTGAAGTCAGGATTGTTGGATACGAAGACCTGCGGGATCAGCGCGCTGCTCGGGTGGTCGATGCGAAGGGCCGTCTGGATGGCGACAGACAGGGAGGGCTGAATCGGGTCGTTGGCGACGATTCCGCCGCCGATGTAATCGTCCACGGGGACGACGGCGTTCCCGGGCTCGAGGCCGTCGGGCGAGGTCTCCAACGGCAGGCTTCCGATCGTTCGCCACATCGCCCCGATACCCGCATCGAAGGTGCTCGAACTGAGTTCTTTGGGGAAATAAGTTGAGGCGAGTTCGTCGATGGCCTTTGGTGTATCGTCGGCCGGCGTGCGCGGGTAAAACAGGTACGCCGCCACTCCGATCACGACGATCACCGTGACGCCCGAAAGAATGGCGATCACACTTCCCAGGGGAAAGCGCTTCTGGCTGGCCTGCTCTTCAATGCCGCCCATCAGCTTCCGGGTGAAACCGGGACCGGCGCGGACGGATCGGAAGTCTTTGCCGCTCTCGAGCGCTTCGCGGGCTTCGATCAGCAGCCGGTATTCGTCGACGTTCTCGTTGGCGGTTTTGAGCTGGGCAACCGCATCGTGCCATTGTGGGCTGCCGGGCCCGGCGCGCAGAGCGTCGGTGAGAAGAGTGAGGAAAGGATCGCGCTCAATATCGAGTTGAGAAGCCATGTTGTCGTCGACAATGACGAAATTCGAATGACGAATGACGAATCAAATCCGAAATACGAATGACCGAATGACGAAACAGGAGGCGCTCGAGGGGCGCGTTTCGTTATTCGAGCTTTGGTCATTCGAGATTGATTCGTCATACGTCATTCGCGTTTCGAGCTTCGCCGGTCTGTTCCTCGGGCGAGGCGGCGCCGGCCATCCGGGCCAGGCGTCGAAGCCCGTGAAACATTCTCGAGCGCAGCGTAACCGCCTTGGTTCCGGTGATCTCTTCCATCTGCGCATACGACAGGTCCTGGAAGACACCCAGGACAATGACCTCTTTCTGGTCGGTCGGAAGCCCGTCCAGGGCCTTGAGGATGCGGGCAATCTCTTCCCGTTTTTCCACATCGTCAGTGGCGTGGGCGGCGACCTGGTACGGGTCCCCGCTCATGTCGATGCCCTCGAGGTTCAATTCCGTGATGTTGCGAATCGGGCTGCGCTTGCGGCGGCGGGACTGATTGATCGCCAGGTTCCGGGTAATTGTGAAAAGCCAGGTCGAGAACTTCTGCGGGTAGCGATACGTCGGCGCGAATCGGAATGCTCTCAGGAAAACTTCCTGGCCAATGGACTCGACATCCTCCAGATTGCCCAGCATCCGGTAGAGGTAGGACAGAACGGATGCGCTGTATCGTTCATACAGCAGGGAAAACGCCTGCTTGTCACCCAGTTGAGTTCGGCGCATCAGGTCTTCGTCGGAGGAACGGCCGAGGGTCACCGGTTTGAAGTCTTCGCCGACCTCGGCCGGGGGAGGGGCTGGTTTGGGCGGCTTGCGCGACGCCGTTGGCTTTTCCGCCTGTCGCTGTGGCATCCAAACTCCGCGCGGGTGCAATCGAAGCGACGTGCATTCGCCGCAATGATCTGCTGAAATCCGCCAATCCCCCGGGGCTAGCGCGATCGTATTCGGAACTTGGCCTTCTCGTCAACCAAAACTTGGAATCTATCTATTGTGTCTGGTCTACCAACAGCCTTTTTGCGATGTCCGAGGCTTTCTCGGACCTTCGGTCCGACCGGGCTGACACAGCCCACTTCTAAGCAGGCTCCTCCTCGACGGGTGCCTTATGGATCAGCCCATGCAGCCGGTCCAGTTTCTGGTGCAAATGCAGCACTTCCTGATGCGCCTTCAGGTTCACCTGGTAGTCCAGATCGGCGCGGATCCGGTCGCGCTGGCCCTGCTGGCCCTGGCTGATTAGCACGAATAAGGAGATAAACAGCGCCTCGATGGTCACCATAAAACCGAGCGTGCCGAAGCTTGGTGGGTCGTCCCATGGAGTATGTCCGGTCAGCTTCAATCCCACGTTCACCACGATCCACACGCCGAAGAAAACCAGGTTGATAAGCACGAACCATTGGCTGGCGCTAATGTTGGCGATCCACTCAGCGATCCGCTGCCAGCGCCCCTGGGCCTCGGCCACGGCCTGGTTGACGTTCTTGATTCCGCGGATTTTCTCGTTGGTCTCCCGCTGTCGCTTTCCCAGAATGCCGAGCATGTAGATCGCGGCGTCGGGGTGCCGGCGGAGAAAGTTCAAAAAGTCGGGCCGCGATAACGAAAGCAATTCCGAATCGACGGTGGTGCGAACATTGGCCGTTCGGGGACCGCCGTCCAGCAACGAGATCTCACCGAAGAATTGGCCTGCCCCCAGCGTCGTCAGCACGACTTCCTTGCCCGATTCGTCCGGACAGGAAACCAGGCATTTGCCGTGGTTCACGATGTAAAAGTCGTTACCCGCTTCGCCCAGCCAGACGACCGGTTGATTCGCAGGAAACGGCGTGCTTTTCAGCATCGCCGCCAGTTCCACCCGTTCCTCGGGCGGGAGTTGCGCGAATAACGGAATTGTGCCGAGAATGTCCTGGTGCATAAGGCGCTCGTTCGGATGAAAAATAGGGTCGGGAGCTATTTTTGTCCGATGTCCATGGCCATCCCATGCAAACATCGGCCGTTGCCGTACGTTATAATAACACCGGCTGCGGCGATCGCGGCGGCCGCGCCCGCCGGGCTTTACGGCCCGGTGGGTGAGGAAAGTCCGAGCTGCACAAGGCACGGTGCTTGATAACGTCAAGGCGGAGCAATCCGACGGACAGTGCCACAGAAAAGATACCGCCGGAGGAAGGGGTGCTGAGTGCTGAGTTCCGAGTGCTGAGAAAAACGATTGTTACCCAGCACCCAGCACTCAACACTCAGCACTTCTTCCTTCGGTAAGGGTGAAATGGTGCGGTAAGAGCGCACCGCGTCCGGGGTGACTCGGGCGGCAAGGTAAACCCCACCGGCAGCAAGACCAAATATGCGAAGAGCCCCCGCCTGGGGCGCGACGGCGAAAAACCGTCACATTCGCGGGTAGGTTGCTTGAGGCGCGCGGCAACGTGCGTCCCAGAGAAATGGTCGCCCCTGATGGCTTTTTGCCATCCGGAACAGAACTCGGCTTACGGATCGCCGCAGTCCATGATCGGCGGCGGGACCGAACAGGTTCCGCCGCCGTCTTTTATCGGTCCCGCGCAACAGACGGAAAAAGCCGCATAACCGGACTGTGCCTTGGCCGATGTAACCGCTGCTGCATGAGGGAAGCACCGGCCAATTCGCGAGGGACCAAAACAATCGAAACGGGAGCGACGCGAGCACGGGTGATCCGCAGGATTGTGCTCGCATTCATACTCGCGACTGTGCCCGGTTGCGTGCACGAGCCTCCGCCCGCTCTTTCGGCCAGTCCCGCCGGCTCAATCAATCCTCCGGTGGTGATCTCCAGCCAGCCCGAGAAGGACGCCGCGGCCTACTCACAGTCTGCCGAGCAGCTGACTCAGGCCGACTGGGACGAGCTGGAAAAACTGGGGCCTCGCCCAATCTGGGAGCGACTCGAGGCGCTTTCCTCCCGCCGGCGTTGCTTCAAGCATGCTGCCCACGCACCGGCCACGACGCGCCCATCGATCCCCGTGATTTCCATCGACGAGACACAGCTTCCCGTCCAGGTTCTCGACTTGCCCGAGAACAAAGTCCGGCTCGTTTGGTCCCTGCAAAACTACGGCGGCGCCGCAGTCAAGTCAGGTCGCGATCAGAGCACCAATTTCCGAACGGTGCAGATTGCCCCGCCTGATCTTACTCCGCTGGTGGCGGTGCTCACGCAAGCGATCAATGGAAGCGGAGGCAGCGTCAGCCCGCTGCCCGAGGACAACGCGATCGTCCTCACCTGCACCAAGGCGATGAAGCCGATGGTGCTGGCGCTGCTGAACGACCTGGACCGTCCGCCGCGTCAGATCGAGATCACTGCGAAGATCTTCGAGGTCTCTCACGATTTCGACTTTCAGCAGGGCACCGAGCTGGTGCTCAACCGCCTTGCGTCGAACGGATCGCAGACACTGATTTCGACCTTCAGTGCCAAGCGGTTTCTCGACGCCCTGAATGGCGCGTCGCCGACGCCGGTCCAGGGCTCAGTCCTTCATCTCATGCAGGCTTTTGAAAGCGCCGGCATTTCGCTGGATGTGAGCTTCCAGTTGCTCGCCGAGGCGGGCTTGATCCAGGTCGTCTCCGAGCCGCGAATGACGGTGGCGGTGGGGCAGACCGGCTATCTTCAGGCGGGGCAGGAGATCCCAATCCAGTCGACCAACATCGTCAACGCCGTCGTTACGCAGGCGACGACGTACAAGCCGATCGGCGTGCAGCTCTACATCACCCCCGAGGCCGCCAGCGCCGAGCACGTCAAGCTCCATGCCATTTCCGTCGTCTCCTCGATCGCGGGCTTTACCGAACTTCCGCTGATGAACGGCGGCGGCAACCCCTTGCAGAACCCCGTGATCAATTCCCGCGAGGCCGAGACCGCCGTCACCGTCGACGAGGGCAGTACGCTGGTCATCAGCGGCCTGCGCATGATCCGAACGACCACCCGCGAGGACAAAATCCCAGGGCTCGGCGACGTGCCGATCCTCGGCTGGCTTTTCAAAAACCACCGCTCCCAGCAGCAACAGACCGATCTCTACTTCTTCATTACGCCGACGCTCTTGTGAGCGTCGCAATGCTTCAGTAGCTCAAGGGCTTCCGGCAAATCCACGGCTTCCCGCCACGCGATCGCGTCGAACGGTCGGCGCCGGCCGTGGCTGAGCCACAGGGTAGGGATCTTCGCCGCGGCGCCGGCTTCGACGTCGTATTGTCCGTCGCCGATCATCCATGCCTCGTGCGGTAGAACGGACAGCTTGTGACATGCCAGCAACAAAGGACGCGGGTCCGGCTTGAATGGTCCATCCTCCCGCGTCACCAGCACGTCGAATGACAACCCGTGACGCGCCAGCACAGTTTGGACGCTGAGGCGGCTATTTCGGGTGATGAGGGCGGTGGCGATCTGCCTCCCCCGCAGCCAGTCGAGCAATTCGCGGGCTCCCTGATTGAGCCTCGAGTTTTTGGCCGCGTGCTCCTCGTACCGCAGCAGGACCGCCTCGGCGGCCTGCCGCGCCGTCGCCTCCAGCTCCGCCAGCGCCTCCAGGATCGGACGATTGCCGATACCCATCTCGGCCTTGATGGCCGGAAAATCCAGCATCGGCTCGGTCACCGTGCCGTCCATGTCGAACAGCACCGCCCGCGGAAGAATGGGTGGGGCCTGGCTCACGGCGGCGTATTTGAAGCTGATTCCCTCGCCGGTTCAATCGCGCGCCGGTGCCTTCGGCTCACCCCAGCTTGACACCCCACGTCAACTCGCCTCATATATCTTCGCACCACAAATGGCAGTTCCAGTCGTTTCCATTTTCGCCGGCGGGGACTACGAGAAGCACGTGGGCCGCTGCGCGCAAGTGTTGAGGGAGGGCGGAATTGTTGTGTTGCCGACCGAGACCGTTTACGGCGCCGCGGGCCTGCTGACCCACGCCGCCGCACGCCAGCGTCTTCGCGAGCTGCGCGGCGACAACGGCGCCCGCCCGTTCACCGTTCATCTGGCCGATCCATTCGACTCCATTCAATACCTGGACGAGCCGTCTGAGTACGCACAACGGCTCATCCGCAAGCTCTGGCCCGGGCCGGTTTCCCTGTCGTTTTCCGTATCGGCGCCGCGGCGAAAGGCCGTCTGCTCTCAACTGGGGCTCCCGGAACCGGAAATCTACGACCAGTCCAACATCACGTTGCGCTGTCCCGATCACGTGGTCACGACCGACGTGATCGGCGACGCGGGCGGCCCGGTGGCCCTGGCTGCCCTGGCCGGCCCGCTCCCGACCGCGCCGGCACAGGCCGAGGCTCTTGCCGGAAAGGTCGATCTGATCGTCGATGCCGGCCCGACCAAGTATTCCAAGCCTTCCACCATCCTGAAGGTGCTCGACGGCAAATACGAAATCGTCCGGACCGGGGTCTACGACGAGCGAATCATCGAGCGGCTCCTGCGAACCACGATCCTATTTGTCTGTAGCGGAAACACCTGCCGCTCGCCCATGGCCGAGGCGATTGCCCGGAGGTTGTTGGCCGAGAAACTCGCTCTGCCGGAACCGGAGCTCGAGCGAAAGGGGATCAGCGTCGTCTCCGCCGGCAGCTTTGCCATGCCCGGCGCCCGGGCGACCCCGCAGGCGGTCGAAGCGGTCAGGGAGCTGGGCGTCGACCTTTCGCACCACCGCTCCAAGCCGCTCACGGTCGAGTTGATCCACCAGGCCGACGTGATCTTCACCATGGGCCGCAGCCACGCCCAGGCGGTAACCGCGCTGGTCCCATCGGCGATGGAAAAAGTGGCGACACTGGACCCGGCGGGGGACATCGATGACCCGATTGGCGGAGACGTGCGGCTCTATCAGCTCCTGGCCGGGCAGTTGCGCGACTTGATTCAGAAGCGGCTGGACGAGAAAGTCCGGCTTTAGCGGGTACAATGGCGGCCTTCGTGGCTGCCCCGGGACGAGGTAGGGAATGAAGCTTGCCGTTGCGTGCGATCACAGGGGTTTCGAGGCCAAGCGACGGCTGCTGCCGCTGCTCAAACAGATGGGACACGAAGTAACCGACTTCGGGTGCGAGGGCACGACGCCTTGCGACTATCCCGACTTTGCCGCCCCGGCGGCCCGCGCCGTGGCCGACGGCGGCGCGGAAGCGGGCATCCTGATGGACGGCAGCGGCATCGGCATGTCCGTCGCCGCCAACAAAATCCACGGCATCCGCGCCGCCCTGGTCCACGACGAGCTGACCGCCCGCCGGGCCCGCGAGCACAACCACTGCAACGTGCTGTGCCTGGGCACCGACCTGCTCAGTGAAGAGCTGATCCGCCAGATCGTTCAGATTTTCCTTACCACCGCCTTCGGCGAGGGCCGGCACATCCGCCGCGTCCAGAAGCTCACCCAGATCGAGCAGGAAGAGCTGTCGCGAAAACCGAGTTGACTCTGCTGGTCGTGCGGCTCCCAAATCGTGTCGCGTAATCACGCGCCGAATTGCTCGAACGTGACACGGGTTTCTAACCCGTGCTGACGGCGCGAAACGGGGAAAAATCGCGTGATTGGCGCATATCCTCTCAGCACGCCGTCAGCACGGCTTTAAAAAGTCGCTGCACCCACCCATGACGCCACTCCCGATCGACCGTCATCTTCCTGAGATCGTCGAGCGTGCAAGGAAAAACCGCGCGCTGGTTCTGGTCGCCGAGCCGGGGGCGGGGAAAACGACGCGGGTGGCGCCGGCGCTGTTGCGGGCGGGAGTGCTGAGCCCGGACCATCCGAACCTGGTGATGCTCCAGCCGCGTCGCGTCGCGGCCCGTGCCGCCGCCGAACGCATCGCGCAGGAAAATACCTGGACCGTCGGCCAGCAGGTCGGATACCACATCCGCTTCGACCGAAAAATCTCTCCTTCCACGCGGCTCCGCGTCCTCACCGAGGGCATCCTCACCCGCCAGCTTCTGGACGATCCGTTTCTCGATGGCATCGGCGCGGTGCTGCTCGATGAATTTCACGAGCGGAGCATCCACACCGATGTCGCCGCCGCCCTGCTGCGGGAAGTGCAGCAGACGGTGCGCGAAGACCTCATCCTGATCGTGATGTCGGCGACGCTCGATGCCGAGCCGGTGGCGCGCTTCCTGGGCGATTGTCCGGTGCTTCGGGTCGAGGGGAGGACATTTCCTATCGAGATCAGCTACCGCGGACAGCCGGCCGGCGCGGCCAAGGCGCCGCTTCCACAGCGCGTCGCGCAAGCGATCGGCGAGGCGCTGGAGCAGTCCTCTACCGGCGGCGACATTCTTGTCTTTCTCCCCGGCGCTCAGGAGATCCGCCGCACCGCGGCGCAGCTCACCGGAATCGCGCAGCAATGCGATCTTCTGGTCCTTCCGCTGCACGGGAGCCTGCCGGCCGAAGAGCAAACCCGCGCGCTGCGTCCATCGGAGCTGCGGAAGGTAATTCTGGCGACCAACATCGCCGAGACGTCGCTGACGATCGAAGGCGTTGACACGGTCATCGACAGCGGGCTGGCCCGCGTTGCCGGTTACGATCCGCGCCGCGGTCTGGACCGCCTCGAGCTCAAGCGGATCAGCAGGGCCTCCGCCCGGCAGCGTGCCGGCCGCGCCGGCCGGACCGCGCCCGGCCGCTGCATCCGCCTCTGGTCGCAGCGCGACGAGCACGCGATGCCTGACTTCGAGCTGCCGGAAATCCAGCGCGTCGATCTGTGCGGCACCGTGCTGGCTCTGCATGCCTGGGGCAAAAGCGACGTTCGCAGCTTCGGCTGGTACGAGAATCCGCCCGAAGAAATGCTGCTTTCCGCCGAGCGACTGCTGGAAATGCTCGGGGGCCTGGAGAGAGGCGCAACCACGCCCGTCGGCCGCCAGCTCATGGCAATCCCCGCCCATCCGCGCATCGCCCGGCTGCTGCTTGCCGCGGCCGAGGAAGGCTTGCTTGAAGAGGGCGCTGCGATCGCCGCGATCCTTTCCGAAAAGGACCTGCTGCTCACGGATTTCCAGACGCCGTTCCGCGATCGCGGCCCCTCAACCCAGGGAACCAGCGACCTGCTTGTGCGGCTCGACCTGCTGGCCCGCGCCGAGAAATCCAGATTCGCGCCACCCCTGCGCGGCGAGGGTGTCGACCTCGTCGCCGCCCGCCAGGTGGCGCGAATCCGCGACGAGCTGCTGCGGATCGCGCGAAGGCTCGTGCGCAAGCCGCGCCAGCACGCCGACGAGGCGATGCTCCGGAAACTGGCGCTGTACGCCTATCCCGACCGGGTCGTGCGCCGCCGCGAAAAAGACCCGGCGGCAGGCGCCATGGTAGGCGGCGGGGGGGTGCGGCTGGCGCCGGAATCGATCGTCCGCCAGGCTGAATTCTATCTGGCCCTCGACGCCCGCGACGACCCGCACAGCGCCTCCCGCCAGGCCCTGGTCCGTATCGCCAGCGCCCTCGAGCCGCAATGGCTCGATGAGCTTTTTCCCGCCCAGATTCGCCGGGAGCGAACCGCGGTTTACGACCGCGTGCGCGATCGCGTCGTCGGCCGCGTCCAGACCTGGTATCGCGATCTATTGGTTCGCCATGACGACAGCGCCAGCGTCGATCCGCAAGTGGCCGCGGCGGTTCTGGCCGACGCCGTCAAGCCCGAGGCGATGGAGATCTTCGAGTCGGACGAAGCATCGCGTCAGTGGCTCGCGCGCCTGGCCCTGCTCCGCCGGCACATGCCCGAGCGCCCCTGGCCCGAGATGGACGCGGGGGAGCTGGCTTCGCTATTGGTGGCGGCGGCGCCTGGCAAACGCAGCCTCGCCGAGCTGAAAAAAGCCAATCTCGCGGCGCTGCTGCAAAGCCGGCTTTCCTATCCGCTGGACCGCCTGTTCGAGCAACTGACGCCGCAGGCGATCGTCGTCCCCAGCGGCAGCGAAATCCGCCTGGACTACGCCCAGGGCGAGCGCCCGGTGCTGGCGGTGCGCCTGCAGGAAATCTTCGGCTGGACCGACACCCCGCGCGTGGCCGGCGGCCGGACCGCGGTCGTCCTGCATCTATTGGCCCCCAACTTTCGTCCCGTCCAGATCACCGACGACCTGCGCAGCTTCTGGTCCACCGCCTATTTTCAGGTCCGCAAAGACCTGCGCTTTCGCTACCCGCGCCATTCCTGGCCCGATGACCCGCTCTCGGCCCCGCCGCAGGCCAAAGGCGGGCGAAAAAGGACGTAAGGCTTGCCACCGGCGAATCACGCCCGTGCCTTCCGGGCCAGCAGATACCACGCCCACCCCGACAGTCCCGCCGCCACGAAGGTGAGAGCCGTCATGCTCAGATACTCCGCCGGGTGTGTCCTGAAAAGTCCCCGTTCGTCGATGGCCCTCAAGACATGCATAATGGCGATCAGCCCGAACAGCGTGCCGGTCGTAATGAGATAAGGCTTCATGGGAACCTCTGTTTGGGCCCGAGAGCGCGATCTGGCCGTGCGAATCAGTTAAAGTCTGTCGTGCTGCAACGTCTTTGTCCAACGCTCACGCTGGCCGTGATCGAAACCTCACCGCCGCTTTCTGGCCGCGGGCCTGGCGATGTGCGGGCGATGCACCGCGGCTGTCGTTGATCCAGTCGGTTGGATTGCCGGCATGAGGTGCGAATCGGGGTTGGTCGTTGAGTTGCCTGTCGCCGTCGAAGCTGGGGCCGCGGCGACCGCCATCGGCGTCGCCTGGCTGCCCAGGCTTGTGTTCAACGTGAACAGCAGCGCCTGAAGATCGGCGCTGTTGACCTGCCCGTCATAGTTGAAATCCCCCTGGTCCCAGGCGCCGGTGCGGTTGAGGAATGCCAGCAGGATCTGGAGGTCGGCGCTGTTGACCTGGTGGTCGAGGTTCGCGTCGCCGTAGAGGGTGTAGGTCAGCTCGATCGTGTTGGGCGTCGTGTTCGCGCCCTGGCCGTCGGCGAAGTCGGCATAGCCGATCGCCGTGTTGTGGTTCGGGTTCGCCTGAGCCGCGGCGGAGGTGATAGCGCCGGTGATCGCGTTGGCCGTGCCGTTCCAGGCGCCGGAGTTGTAGCCGTTACGGAGGTAGCCCTGGATCGCCGCGATCGGATCGGCGGGGCTGAAGCTGATGAAGATCGTGCTGCGCCCAATGTCGAGGGTCGTGTCGACCAGCGGGCTGGTTCCTTGGAGGCCGGTGATGGTCAAGGTCCCCGTCCCGCTGCTCAAGTGCATGAAGTTCGGCAGCGGGTTGCCGTTGGTGTAGTCGAGGGTGATCGTGTCGTTGCCGCCGTTGCCGTTGATGGTCAAGCCGTTGGGGTCGTTGATCGGAAGCACGCCGCTCGAAGTCCCCAAAGTCCAGTCGAGGTCTGTGCCGTCGGGGTCTTTCGTGAGGGCGATCTGATCGTTCCCGTTGGTCCCGGTAATCGTGTCAGCAGGCGGAACGATCGTGTAAGTTTGGCTGGCAACAATTTGGTTCGGCTTGGCAAGAATGACGTTGACCTCCCCTGGCGCAAGCGGATCGTTTGCAACAACCACGTCGGGACGCCCGTCTCCGTTTACGTCCGCGGTGGTGATGGAGTAAGGAGATGGGCCGGACAGAAATGTCTGCGCCGGCTGAAACGTACCGTCGCCGTTTCCCAGCAGTACGCTGAAAGTGTTGCCGGGAGAAGCGCTGCTGCCGTAGTTTGCAACAATCAAATCGGGGCGCCCGTCGCCGTTGACATCCTGGACGGCGATCGAATTGGACTGCGGACCCGACGTAAATGTCCGCTGCGGTTGGAACAGCCCGTCCCCGTTGCCCAGGAGCACGCTTATAGTTCCATCGAAATTTGCAACCAACAAGTCGGCTTTCCCGTCGCCATTTACGTCGCCGACAGCGACCGACCGCGGGTACGGGCCGGTTTGGAAAACTCGTCCGTACTGAAAAGTACCCTGAAAGGTGCCGTCCCCGTTTCCCAAGAGCACGCTGACGGTCCCTATGCTGCCTTGATTCACGATGACCACATCGGGCTTCCCGTCACCGTTCAAATCGGCGACCGTAACTGAATACGGTCGGGGGCCCGAGTCGGCGGTGATCTGCGTCTGGAAGGTTCCATTCCCGTTGCCCAGCAGCACGCTGACCACGTTCGCCGAACTGGCAGTGAGGATGTCGAGCTTTCCATCCCCGTTCACATCTGCCACCGAGACCGAATTGGGGGTGATGCCGGCAGGGAAGACAACCTGGGGGGCAAATGTGCCATTCCCGTTGGCCAGCAGCACGCCCGCGCCGAACTCGTTGGCATTGATCAAGTCGGGGAAACCGTCCCCATTCACGTCAGCAACCGCCACTGAACGGGGGTCCAGATGCGCCGCGAAAAGCTGCACCGGGTTGAACGAACCCGTGCCGCTTCCCGTGAGAAGTCCAAGCGTATGGCCCTGATTGTTGGCGGCGACAATGTCGGGTTTCCCGTCCAGATTCACGTCCGCGACGGCAGCGGCAACCGAACCGCCAAAGCCGGTCGCGAAGCTTTGCGGGCTGCGGAAAGCGACGACACCGGGCGATTGAAGCGGGTTGCCGGCAAGGTCCCTCACGTCCCCGTCATCCGAAAAGTTCAATCCCAGCGAGCCGCTCCCGGAAATCCCCGAGACGCTCACCGTGTAAACGGCTCCGCCGCCGCTAAGCAGAACGGGACCGGGCGACGGAACTCCGTTCCAGAGGATGGAGAAATCCGCGGCGTCCAGGCCGGTGACCGGTTCGCTGAACGTTAGCGTAAAACTGACGGTCGTCGCGCTGGTGACAGGTCCGGCGTGGTTGCCGCGAAGAAACGAGACAACCGTCGGAAAAGTCTGAAGGATGTTGTACGTCTGGCCGGCGAAATTGCCGTTCACGCCCCCGCCTCCCATCGGGTTGCCAAAGCCGTCGTGGATCGATCCGTTGTCCAGCAGATCCAGTTGAAGGGTTCCGTCCCCGTGGATTCCGCTGATCGTAACGATGTAGGAGTTGCTGCTTCCGGACACGCTCAATGGCGCCGAAACCGCCACGCTTCCGGTGGTCAGCACCCTGAAGTCCGAAGCGTCGACGCCGGTTACCGACGCGTTAAACGTGACGGCATAGCTCACCGAAGAGCCGGCGGTGAATTGCGTCGCCGGGGACTGCCGGTTGATTGCGATGGCCCCCACAGCAATATCGTAGACTTGGCCGGCGAAACTCCCGCTCGAATTCCCCAGCAGCACGGTGATCGTCGCCGTACTGTTGTTCGCGACCACCAGGTCCAGCTGCCCGTCCCGGTTCAAATTGGGACTCAGAACCGACGCGGCGCTGCTCCCGACCGCAAACGTCTGTGCCGTCTGGAACGTCCCGTTCCCGTTTCCCAGCAGAAGGTTGGCCGTGCCGTTGGCATTGGTGACGACCAGGTCTGCTTCGCCGTCTGAGTTGAAGTCGGCCAACGTCATCGACGTCTGTGATTTCCCGGCTTGGAAGAATTTCGCCGGTTGGAACGTGCCGTCGCCGTTCCCCAACATCGCGCCGGACCAATAGCCGCCTTGGTCTGCGACCAGCACGTCGGGCCGGCCATCACCGTTGATATCTGTAGTGAGCAGCGACGCCGCTTGCGCCCCTTCATCAAGCCCCGGCGGCGCCTGAAATGTTCCGTTACCATTCCCGAGCAGCACGGCAATCAGCCCGTCGGCCGTGCTGCCGGCGACAATGTCCAACTTCCCATCGCCGTTGATGTCCGCCATCGCCGCCGCATTCGGCCGCGTGATCGGAGACGCGATCGATTGCAGTGAACGGAACGTGCCGTCGCCGTTGCCGGCCAACACGCTGAACGTGTTGCTGAAGTAGTTCGCCGTCACAATGTCCGGAATGCCGTCCCCGTTGACATCCGCGACCTCTACGGCCGAGGGGCCCGCGCCGATTCCGAACGTGACGGCCGGCTTGAAGCTGCCGTCGCCGTTTCCCAGAAAGACTTCGATGCTGCTGCCGTACCAGGTGCCGATGACCAAGTCTGGTTTGCCGTCTCCGTTCAGATCGGCAATCGCGATGGCCCTGGACTTTCTTGCGGCGGCAAACGTCGCCTGGGGCGCAAAGGTTCCGTTGCCATTTCCCAGAAGCACGCTGATCGCCCCGCTCCCGTAGTTCCCGAGCACATAACTGGAGACGACTAGGTCCGGCGTTCCATCGCCGTTGAGGTCGGCGGCAGCCACGACTCGCGGATTCTGGACCGTTGCGAACGTTCGAGCCGTCCCGAATGGAAATGCCCCACCGGGCTGAATCGGATTTCCGGCGGCGTTCTTGATGCTTCCATCGTCGGTCAGATTGAGGCCGAGCGTTCCGCTGCCGTTGATTCCGCTGATGGTCACGGTGTAAACGGCGCCGGACCCGCTCACCGTCACGGGCGTGGTAGCGGTAACGCCCTTCAACGCCAGAGTGAAATCGGACGCATCCACTCCCGTTACGGGCTCACTGAAGGTCACTGTATAACCGACAGTTCGGCTTGTGGTGACCGGCGCGACGGGGTTGGCGCGATTGATTGACAGCACGGTCGGCGGCACATCTCCCAGGAGCACGCTCGTGGAGTTGGCCGAGGAGTTGCCCGCGATAATGTCCTGGCGGCCGTCGCGATTGAGGTCCGCAAGGGCAATCGATCGCGGCCCCGCGCCAGCCACAAAGGTCTTCTGGACCTGGAAGCTTCCATCGCCGTTGCCGAGCAGGACGCCCGCGGTGTTGGCGTTGTAGTTGGCGACGACGAGGTCCGGTTTGCCGTCGCCGTTGATGTCGGCGGAGGCGATGGCAATCGGACCCGCTCCGGCGGCGAAGGTTTGTTGGGACTGGAAGCTTCCGGTACCGGTGTTGAGGAGCACGCTGACGCTGTTGCTACTGCTGTTGGCGACGAGGATGTCGGGTTTGCCGTCAAGATTCACGTCCGCTGTTGTCACGGAGAAGGGCGTGGCGCCGGTGGCGTAGGTGGTTTGCGTGGGGAAGGTGCCGGTGCCACCGTTCACGAGCACGCTGACGGAGTTGGAGCCGTGGTTGGCGACGATGAGATCGGGTTTGCCATCCAGGTTCACGTCCGCGATCGCGACCGAGCGGGGCTGCGAGCCGGCGGCGAACGTTTGCTGAAGTTGGAAAGTGCCATTGCCATTGCCCAGGAGGATGCTGACGTTGTTGGAGGAGTAATCGGTGGCGACGAGGTCGGGTTTGCCATCGCCGTTGAGGTCTGCCACTGCGACGGAGCGGGGAGCAGTTCCGGTCGCGAAGCTGACAGGCAATTGGAACGTGCCATTGCCATTGCCCAGGAGCACACTCACGGCATTGGCGCCGTTGTCGGCGAAGATCAGGTCGGGTTTGCCATCCTGGTTCACGTCCGCGACGGCCATCGCGAAGGGGCCAGCCCCGGCAGCGAAGGTTTGCTGGTTCTGGAACGTTCCGTTCCCATTCCCGAGCAGCACGCTGACGGTGTTGCTCACCGCGTTGGCGATGATCAGATCGGGCTTGCCGTCGAGATTCAGGTCCGCGATCACGACCGCCCGAGGCTGCGAGCCAGTGGCGAAAGTCTGCTGAAGCCCGAACGCGGCGATGGCGCTGGAGAGCAGCATGCGGCGCTCCAGGCCCTCGGCGGTGAAGAGTGGATCGGTCTGCGATGCGATAATGCGATTGCGACGGACTCTCCGCCTCGTCTTTTCTCCCATCCAAGACTCCCCATGTAAGTGGTGGGCGGATCATGCCCGCGCGGCTGACGGGTTGCAACATTTATTAATCTGCGACGCGGCGACCCGTCGGTTTGGGGAAGACCGGCAATGTGTCACGCAAAAATATGACAAATGTCTCATATAAGATTTCTTCGCGCGGGGAAATGGGGTGCTCCAAATGTCGCGAATGTCGCAGAATGTCGCACTTTTTGAGGTGTGACAAGTGGGACATTTGAGACATTCCGGACAACGAACCAGCTCGGAAGCGGGAGGCACTTTGCCGGCGAGCTACTGAATCGCGGCAGGATGACTTCCCGGCTACGTCGAGGGCAGTTGCTTGCGCAGCTGGTCGACTTGTTCCTGGAGCTTGCGGACTTGGACGACGAGGTCGGGGAGGCGGCGGAGGGCGGCCTGCTCGCGGAGGCCCTGGCGGTGGGGGAGGGCGGGGGTGCCGCTAACGACGGTTTTGGGCTCGACGTCCTCGGCGACGCCGCTGCACCCGGCAGCGATGGCGCCGTCGCCGATCGAGACGTGGTCGCGGACGGCGGCCTGCCCGCCCAGCACCACGCCGATCCCCAGTCGCGCCGATCCGGCCAGGCCGGCCAGACCGGCGATGATGCAGTGCGGGCCGATCTGCACGTTGTGCCCGACCAGCACGAGGTTGTCGATCTTGGTTCCGCGGCCGACCCGCGTGCTGCTGAACTTGGCGCGGTCGATGCAGACGCACGAGCCGATCTCGACGTCGTCCTCGATGATCACGGTTCCGATCTGCGGGACCTTCTGATGCTGGCGGCCGTCCCAGCGGTAGCCAAAGCCGTCGGTGCCGAGCACGCTGCCGGCATGAATGATGACGCGGCTGCCGATGGTGATCCGCTCGCGGATGACGACGTTGGGGAAGAATTCACACTGGGGGCCGATGGCGACGTCGTCGCCGATGACGACGCCGGCATGGATGACGGCGCCGCGGCCGATGCGGGCGTTGTGCCCGATGACCACGTGCGGTCCGATGGCGATGTCGGGTTCGAGCCGGGCGGAGTCGGCGACGCGGGCGGTGGGATCGACGCCGACCGGCGGCCGCGGAATCGGGGGGGCGAACAGCCCCAGCACCTGTGCCACCGCCATCTCCGCATCGTCAACCCGCAGCGCGCGGGCCTCCCATTGAGCCGGTATTCGCAGCTTCCTCTGGACGATGACGGCGCCGGCCTGCGAAGCTTCCAGCATCGGCACGTATTGATCGGAGGCGACGTAGGTAATCTGCCGCGGGCCGGCTTCTTCGACGGCGGCAAAGCCGTCGATCTCCAGCCCCTCCGCGCCGGCCGGCTCGGCGCAGGAAAGTAATTGAGCGATGTGGGCAAAGGTGGCCATAACAATTGCATGTGGCAAGAAGATCAGTGGGCGGGCGGGTTTGGCAGCACGGTGCTGGCCGCCTCGCTCTTCTGGTTCTTGAAATTCGATTCTACCAGCGTCAGCACGTCCTCGGTGACGTCCGCCTTCTTGTTGGCAAAGAGCACGGCGCGGGCGTTGAGCAGCTGGTGGAACTGGCTTGGGGTGATGCCGTCCAGATCGGGGCCGATCAAATCGGGGCCGTTGTCGGACAGCACCAGGTCCAGATGCTGGTTTTCGGCCACGGTCTGCACCGCCTGGGTGATGTGGTCGTAGAGGGATTTTTCGCCCGCCTTTTGCCGGCGGTCCAGCTCGAGCTTCATCTTCTCGCCCCACACCTCCAGCGCCAGCTTCTTGTCGTCGATCTGATCGCGGAGGCCGAGCCACTGGGCGCTGCCGCCCTTGAGCTGCGACAGTTGCTCGATCATCTGAGTGATTTCAGTCCTCCGCTTGCCCTCCTCCTGGTTCATATCGTTGGCGCGGGCCTGGAGGGTTTGTATCAACTGCTTGTATTCGGTGCAGTTGCGGGTGATCTGGGCCATGCGGACAACGGCGATCTGCGGCACGTGGTCGGGGGACCCGGCCGGGGCCGGACCCGCGCCCAGGGCGGCCGCGGCCAGCGCGATCGCCAGGAGTGGAACAAAAGCAGAAAAAAGACGGCTCATCGGCTTTCCTTTCGTTAATGCACGGACGCGGAAACTGCCCCAACATAATAAGAATTCACGCGTCTGGAAGGGCGTTCCTGAAAGTAAGCGGTTTTGGGTGGGGCGCTTGCTTCCTCCTCCCCCGGAATACCGGGGGAGGGAATGAGGAGCGGCGCCGCGTTGTCAGAGCGCCTCAATCTCTTCGGGCAAGACGAACGGCTGGCGGTATTCGCGGCGCAACAGGGCGTTGGCTTGGGGATTGGACGGAAATTTCTCCGTCGCGGGATCGAAGGCCAGGCGCGGGCCGAACTGATAGCTGGATTCCTGGAGCTTGAGCGCGCTGTCGGCCAGGTGTTGCTCGAAGCGGCCGAAAGCCTCGGCAAAATCGATCGGATAGCCGAGCATCGCCGCACGCGCGGCAAACGGATGGGGTTTACCGGTTCGATACGAGATGTTCGACAGGTGACACATGGCGCTGGAAAGATGCCCTTCGAGGATCGGGCAGTGCAGGTCGGACTGCTTTCGGTTCTGGACGGCGGAAATGAAGTTGGCGAAGTGGCTCGCCGAGCCGCGGAAGGTTTTGACCGCCTTGCCCTCGGCGTCAAACGCAACCACCGATCGCGAATCTTCGTTGGCAAAGGCGACGAAGCCTTCGGTCCCGTAGACGATGTTGCCCACGCCGACGCCCATGAGCGGCGGGCTTTTGAGGCCGCGCACCTCGAACAGGACCGGCGGGGCATCGGGATACTCGAATAGTGCGAGCTGTGTGTTGGGCGTCTGGCCGTCGTCTTCGTAGCCAAACCGGCCCCCGAGCGAAATCGCCGATTTGGGCAGTTGTTGACCGATCGCCCAGCGGCAGATGTCCATCTGGTGGATGCCCTGATTGCCGATGTCGCCGTTGCCATAGTCCCAGTTCCAGTGCCAGTTGTAGTGGAAGCGGTTGGGGTTGAACGGCCGCAGCGGCGCCGGGCCGAGCCAAAGATCGTAATCGACGCCGGCGGGAACCGGGCCGTCGGGAAAGTGGCCGATGCTGTTGCGAAGCTTGTAGCAGAGCCCGCGGGCGAGCAGCACCCTGCCGATCCCGCCCTTGCGGATGTATTCGATCCCTTGCATGTGGGCGGGATTGGAACGGGCCTGGGTGCCGGCCTGGCAGATGCGGTTGAATTTCACGCGGGCCTGTTCCAGCCGGCGGCCTTCGGTGAGCTCGTGGCTGACGGGTTTCTCGACGTAGGCGTCCTTTCCCGCCTGCATTGCCCAGAACGCCGCCAGTGCGTGCCAGTGATTGGGCGTGGCGATGGAGACGGCGTCGACGGACTTGTCCTCGACGAGCTTGCGGATGTCGGTGTACTGTGTTGCCGGCGGCCGGCCGCGGCCCTGAAGCATCTTCTGCGCCGCGGCGAAGGTGCTGTGGTCGATATCGCAGAGAGCAACGATCTGCACGCGATCGTCGAAGCTGTAGGCGTCGACGTGGCTGAGCCCGCGGCCGTGCAGACCGATGACCGCAACGCCGATCCGGCTGTTGGGATTGACGCGGGGCGCCGACTGTGATGCCGGCACGTCGGCGGGAGAACCGATTGCCTGGTCGGCGATTGCCATGCCGGCGCTGGCGACTGCCAGCGTGTGTTCCAGAAATGAGCGTCGTGTCAATTGAAACATGGGCGACCTTTATTCTCCCTCCCCACAGTAGCAGGCACGCTCCGCGTGCCGTGGCTGACGGCACGCGGAGCGTGCCTACTACGGCTCACTTGTCCATCGCGCGGCGGAGGACCGAGAGGGTCTGGACGCCGCCGGGCGTGGGGGCCAGCGTTGCCGGCCGCGGCGCGGCGGGCGGGCCGCTGCACCATTTCAACTGCGTTCCGTCCATTTCGTATACCGCCTGAAGCGTCTGTCCGTTCGACAGGCCGTTGGGGCTCTCGGTGATGATGATGTTCAGGCGTTTGGGCAGCTCGCTGGGATCGAGGCGAATCACCCCGCGCAGGAACGCATGCCCGCCGCGACGGCTCGCAAAATTGTCCCCCTTGATCGTGACTTCGTCGCCGGGAACATCGGTGGCGTTGGGGCCGCCCTTGTCCTGCTCGACCGCTTTCCAGTTTCCCGCAAGCGATTCCAGCTCGCGTTGCTGGGCATCCGTGAGCGTCACGCGCCGCACCCACATCGAGACCATGGGCGGCCGGTTCTCCTGTCCCGGCATGAATCCCCATGCTTCAGAAAAGGTGTTGTCGTCGACGCGGTAGATGTAAGAGACCGCCGCCGGAGATTTGTGCCCCTTGTTCGGCCCGGCGGTCGACACCCAGTTCGAGAAGGTGAAGACTTTCACCGGACCGAAGCGCTGGACTTCGAAGTCGACCTCATGAGCCCCGATCAGCTTGTCATCCTGCCCGTAATAGGTGACGACCTCGTGGTTGCCGTGAATTTCCTTGGTCGCCCGCACCATGCCGGGCACATCGTGGCCCGTTTTGCGCTCCCAGACGCCCTGAATTCTGGCCAAGTCGTCTTCCGGCGAGTCGGCCCGGCAGCAAGCGTTCCACCAGGTTAGAGCGAACAACAACGCCAATGCGGTCAGGATTGTTTTGCGCGGCATGGCATGCCTCCTTGGGCGGCAAGTTCGTCCGCCAAGGGCGCGCCTGGAGGTGAGAGAAGTGCGCGCCAGGCGAACGTTGAAGCAATGATTCTACCGCGAATGCTTCTGACGTTCAGCCGTCAATGCGGCGGCAATCTGTTCGATCGGCTCGGACCAATCGCCCCATCGCCTCTGGCGAAAAAGTCGCATCGTCGGATACCAGGGGCAATCGGCGCGGTCGAGCATCCAGCGCCAGTCGGGAGCGAAGGGGCGCAGCAGCCAGACCGGCTTGCCCAGGGCGCCGGCCAGATGGGCGACCGCCGTGTCGGCGGCAACGATCAGGTCGAGATTGGAAATGAGGGCGGCGGTGTCGGCAAAATCGTTCAGCTCCCCAGTGAAGTCGATCAGGTCCATTCCCGGCGGAGGCGTTCGCGCTTCGACTCCGCGATCGCCTTTCTGGAGACTGAAAAACCGCACGTTTTTTACACCCGCCAGCGGCGCGAAGGCCGTCAGCGGAAGCGATCGGTCATGGTCCCGAGCGTGGGCAGGATTTCCGGCCCACACCAGTCCGACCCTCAGCCCTGCCTGATGTGCAGACAACCGCGAGCGCCACGATTCAGCCAAATCAGGATCGCACGTGAGATACGGGACATCGGCGGGAATGGTATCGAGGGTCGTCTGCATGATGCCTGGCAGGCTTAGGAGCGGGCAGTGAACGTCGAATGCGGGAAGCGGTTGGCCGTCGGTGATGAGTTGGTCGATCCCGAGTTGATTGGCAAAGAGCCGGCGCAGTGGCTGATAGCAGAGGACGACGACGTGCCCCCCGGCCTGACGGACCCGCGGCATGTAGCGGATGAACTGGATCGCATCGCCCAGGCCCTGCTCGGCGTGCAACAGGATTCGGCGTCCGCCCAGCGGCTCGCCCGCCCACAACGGCTGAGGAAAATCGCGAACCGCGACGATGCGTTTGATCTTCCGCCGCGATTCGTACTCGCGCCAGCCGTTGGTGAAATCGCCCTTGAGCAGCAACGCGATGCCCAGGTTCCAGCGCGTTTCTTCGAAGCCAGGCGATGCCTGAAGTATTTCGCGGTAGGTTGCGATCGCCTCATCGACGCGGCCGCTGTTTTTGAGGGCGACACCATAGTTCATCTTGGCGTCGAGGTAGTCGGGGCGCGCCGCCAGGACCGTGCGATATTCGGCGATGGCGCGATCCAGCGATCCGCTGGCTTCGAGGGCGATGGCCAGGTTGTTGCGAGCTTCGACGTACCCCGGCCGGAGCTTCAGCGCCTGCTCGCAGGCGGCGGCGCTCTGGTCGAACTTTCGCTGTGCCAGCAGGACGCGGCCGAGGTTGTAGTAGGCCTCGGGGAAGTTGGGATTCAATTCGATTGCCCGCCGGACCGCGGCTACGGCTTCGTCCAGACGCCCCACCTCGTGCAGCGAAATCGAGAGATTGTTATGGCTGTGGAAGTAATCGGGGCGAAGGGCAATCGTCCTCTCGTACTCGGCAATGGCTTCGTGAAACCGTCCCTTGAGGTAAAGACAATTGGCCAGGTCATTGTGGGCGGGGACAGAGTCGGGCTGAAGTTGAGTTGCCCACCGGTAGGCGTCGATGGCGGCGTCCAGATTCCCCACGTCGCGAAGACAGCAGCCGAGCTTGTAGTACGCGAGGGCGCTCGTCACGGGGTTTGGGAGGGCGAGCCTCCCGGCGAGCCGCGGCTCGGCAGGAGCCTCACCGTCCCGCGAATTCGAGCGGGCCGGCTGGAGCGAAATGATGTGCCGATACGTTCCGATCGCGTCGTCGAGCTTCCCGGCATCTTTCAGCGCCGCCGCCAGATTCATCAGGATGTGAGCGGAATTCGGCTCGAGCGCAAGTGCGTGCCGCAGCTTGGCGATCGCCTCGTCGAACTGGCGCTGGGCAGCCAGGGCGATCCCGAGGTTGGT
>Ga0210396_10001867_pt1 | contig 21951 bp, 14 predicted proteins | sample IncBWH17OmetaG_FD_155466 | JGI IMG/M metagenome (GOLD analysis project Ga0210396, IMG submission 155466) | Forest soil microbial communities from Barre Woods Harvard Forest LTER site, Petersham, Massachusetts, United States - Inc-BW-H-17-O ... | reverse complement strand
CCGCCCGAGAGGAATCCGCCCTGGCGAACGTCCTCGACGGAAATGACCGCCGGGTTGAATTGTAAGAGCATCGGGATGGAATAAAGGTCTTGCACGTTTTGGACGGTAACGCCAATCGTGGTGGTCTCACCGGCCTTTATGGCAGCGTTTCCGGGCTCAAATCGCAAGGTGGCATTTTGCGAGGTGGATGAATTCGCCGAGGCCGGCGCTATGGCCGCTGCAGCGGCCGGAGCCGCCTGAGGAGCGGGTGCGGCTTGCGGCTTCGGCGGTTCGGGCAAAAGCACCGCATCTTCCAGCCGCACTTCGGCGTTGGTGTCCGTTCCAGAAGAGATGCTGCGCAAATTTTCGGCTGAGATGGAAGGCAATCGCACAATGTGCGGAATCAAAACAATCAGGATTTCATCCTTTTCGTGTTCGACGTTCTCGTTGGAGAATAAATGTCTGAAAAGGGGAACGCTTGAGAAACCGGGCCAGCCATTGATTGCATTGGTATCGGTCTGTTCGATCAGTCCGCCAAGGATATTGACTTCGCCATCTTTGAGGCGAATGTCATGCTCGATGCTGCGCTGGCTGATAATCGGCTGGTTGATCCCGCCGATATTCGTGGAACCGGTCTGCGAGGAAACCACCACATTCACTTTCATGCTGATTTCGTGATCCGGGTGGATGCGCGGCGTGACGTCCACGTTCACGCCCACGTCGAGATATTGAAACTGCGTGTTCACCAGGGGATTGACGACTCCGGCGCCGGTCCCGGTTGACCCGACTCCGATCCCGGCCTGAAAACTTCCGGTGGCCACGGGAATGCGGTCACCGATGCGCAGCTTCGCGGTTTGCCCATCGACTACGCGAATTTCAGGATCGTCGAGGATTTGCGTCGAAGTGTCCGTCATGAGAAAGGAAGCCGTGGCGCCGGGCATGGTGATGCTATATCCGTTACTGAAAATATGAGGATCGCTGATCAGCTGGCCGATGGTAGCCGCGGGATTCGAGGAGGAGCCGGTGGTACCGGTAGTCGGATTCGTGGTGGAGGTGGAAGTTGTACCGGGGTTGGCGAACGTCGCCGAGATACTTGTCGGCGGCGCAATTCCGATATTGCGCACGCGGTCGCGCCGCGCTTCCATGACGGCCACCTGAATCACGACTTCCGGCTTGGCCTTGTCGATGTCGTCGATAATTTTTGCCGCGAGCATGACCCGGTCCGGAGTGTCGCGAATCACGATGGCGTTTTGCGCGTTGATCTGCTGCACGCGCCGCAAATCGAGCAGTTGCCGGATGCTGGTCACGATTTCGGTGAGTTCCTGCGGCAGGACGGTATTGCGCAGATAAAATGTTTTGACCACTTCCTCTTCATAGTCCTTGCGCTTTTGCGGCTGGTCGGGCACCACAAAAATAATATTGGAGGTTACCGGACGCCAGAACGCCTTGCTCTGCAGCGCCGTGATGTTCAGCGCCTGTTCGAGCGTCACGTTGGTCAGCTCGACGGAAATTCGCCGTGAAGTCAAGTCCGGATCGAAGATAACGGTAAGGCCGGCGAGTTTTCCGATGGCCTCGAAAACAGCTTTCGAATCGTTGGTGGCTTTCATGCTGATCGGAGCGCGCGAAAGCGGCTGGACCTGGGGAGGCCCGGTCATCAATTTTGGCTCTTCCGGATTCGGCCCCGATGGCGCCGCGTTTTGTGTGATCCCTTGCTTGGCATTGATCGCATCCATGGTGGCTTTCAGTTCTTGCTGCGCCACCGCGCTGGACGGATCGACCATCTGCGCCTTGCGGAACTCCGCGAGCGCCAGCTCCAGATTGGCCTGATCGCGAAAACGCCGGCCCTGATCGACGTGCCACTGGCCGGCTTCAAACCGGGCCCTGGCCGCCTTCAATTTGTACTCAGTGTTGTTCGGCGAAGCTTGCAGCGCTTTGTTGTAGTAGTCGAGAGCGGTATCGTAATCTTTGAGGGCTTCCGCTTTATTTCCCGCATTGTTTTCCTGGCTTGCTTTGGGGCACCCCGTCAGAAGCACGGCCGCCGACATCAGCACAACTCCACACACATTCCGCAGGTTCATCCGCGCTCCACTGGTTGCATTAACATCGCGTAAGTCTAGCACTCGCACAAATGCCGAACAAGGTGCGAACTTGCTTCCTGCAACTGCACACGGCTAAGATAGCTTCCCGTGGCTAAAGCGCCAAAAAAACAGGAAAAACTCGCAGAGCTGGTGGTGGCCCAAAACCGCGCCGCTTCCTACAATTATCACCTTCTTGAGAAGCTGGAAGCGGGCATGGTGTTGCTTGGCACCGAAGTGAAATCTCTCCGCGAGAGTAAAGCCAACCTGCGCGACGCCTACGCGGTGATCCGCGGTGGCGAGATCTGGCTCCTCAATTGCCACATTGGCGAATATCTTCCGGGAGGGCCATACAACCACGGCCCACTCCGTACGAGGAAATTGCTCCTCCGCAAGGAACAAATCGACAAATTGGAACGAAAACTTGATGCCAAGGGACTGACCCTCGTGCCCTTGCGGATTTACTTTCGCGAAGGCATCGCCAAGTGCGAACTGGCCCTGGCCCAGGGCAAGAAGAAGTGGGATCGCCGCCAGACCGAGCGCGAAAAAGAGGCCAAGAGGGAAGTCGGCGAGGCTATGCGTCAGTTTCGTCATCGTTGAGTGGCTGGCATTAAGCAATGGACAGGAAGCAGATTACGGATTGATTGCAGCAGCTTGAATTTTTCGCTCGGCGCCTTCGCGAGCGTCGCTAATTCATTCAAAGAAGGGAACTTATGGAAATCACAGTGGATACTCGCGCGCTTGCCAAGATTGACGCCGAAGCTGTTGTGACCTACGCATTCGAACAGGAGAAGCCCGTCGACGGCGTTCTCGCCCGGCTCGATGAAGCGGTGGGAGGCGCGCTTACCAAGCTGGCCGCGTCCGGCGAGCTCACCGGCAAGATGTTGGAGACCACCCTGCTGTATTACCCGCAAGGACTGACCGCTCAGCGGCTGCTGGTTTTGGGTGCGGGGAAGAAAGACAAATTCGGGACGGCCGAACTTCGCAGGATAGCCGGGGCGGCGGTGCGCACGCTGAAGCCGCGCCAGGTAAGGAGCTTGGCGTTTCTCGCGCGCGAAAACGATCGCACGGCCGCGGCGGCGCAGGCCATTGTGGAAGGGATGATTCTGGCGAATTTCGATTCCGACAAGTACAAGACGGACAAGAAGCCCGGAAATGAAATCACCTCTGCCGCACTGGCCGGGTGGGAAGAATCCGCGCGCGCCGATGCCGATCTCGGGCTTGCGCGCGGGCGCGTTATCGCGGAATCGCAGAATTTCGCGCGAGAGCTGGGCAACGAACCGTCCAACCGGTTGACTCCGCGCATGCTGGCCGACCGCGCTGCGGCCATGGCGCGCGAGGCAGGCCTCGCTGTGGATATCCTGGATGAGAATAAAATTGCGGAATTGAAAATGGGGGCGCTGCTTTCGGTCGCGCAGGGAAGCGTCGAGCCTCCGCGCATGATTATCATCACGTACACTCCAGAGAAAGTAATAACAGGAGCGCCGGTTCTCGGCCTCGTCGGAAAAGCCATCACATTTGACACCGGTGGAATTTCCATCAAGCCCGCGAATGACATGGAGAAAATGAAATACGACATGTGCGGCGGCGCCGCCATGGTCGGCACGATGCGAGCGATCGCCGTGTTGAAGCCCTCTTGCAAAGTGATCGCCGTCATTCCCTCGACCGAAAATATGCCCGGCGGACGCGCGCAAAAGCCCGGCGACGTGCAAATCTCCATGGCCGGGAAATCCATCGAGGTCATCAACACCGACGCCGAGGGCCGCCTGGTTTTGGCCGACGGCATCGCGTATGCGAAACAGTTAGGCTGCACGCATCTGGTGGACGCCGCAACGCTGACGGGCGCAGTCGTCGTGGCGCTTTCCAACGTGAATGTGGGCGTGTTCGGCTCCGACCAGGCCTTCACCGATCAGCTTTTAGCCAGCGCCAAGGTAGCCGGCGAAAAAATGTGGCCTTTGCCGATCGACGACGACTACCGCGAAATGATCAAGAGCGGCATCGCCGACATCCAAAACGTCGGCAGCGGCAAGGGCGGCGGGGCCATCGTCGCAGCCATGTTCCTTAAAGAGTTCACCGGCGACACGCCGTGGATTCACCTCGACATCGCCGGCACGGCCTGGCAGGATGATTTGAAACCGTGGAACGCGAAAGGCGCGACAGGCGTGGCTGTGCGTACGTTGGTCGATCTTGCAATGAAGCTTGGCGTGAACAGCGGTTCAACGAAATAAGGTCGTAGACGCGTGGCGAGCCAGTTTCCGAGTACGCCGTCATCCAACCGGAATCTGAACCCAGCCGCTCCAACTGGTGAGCGCTATCGCATGGTTTCGTAAACTATTGGCAAACAGCACCACAACGAGACCTGCTCTTTAGCCAAATGCAGCTTCCTATACTTCGCCTTGGCTTCTTTCAGAACAAGGAAGTCGGGTCCGAACAGTGCGCAGCCCTATTCTTTACCGCCAACAAATAGACCGGGTAGCTCATCGCGATCAAGACCAAGGTAAACAAGCTGTGCTTGATGTCGCTGATCACGGATGCAATCAGAAATCCAACCGACGCCAGCAGCACTCCCAAGGTCGTCCAGGGATAGCCCCACACTTTGAAAGGCCGTGTAAGCCCCGGCTGCCGCGCCCTCAGAGTGAACAAGGCAGCGAACCCCGATATGTAGACGGACACGACCAGAAAAGAAGCGAGCGCGATCAAGGCCTCAAAACTCCCGCTAAGAACCAGCGCAATAATTATGAGTGCGCCTATCAGCAGGGCTACCGATGGAGTGCCTCCGGAATTGACCGACGCCAACCGGCGGGGAAGTAAACCATCACGGCCCATGGCAAAAAGAATTCGCGGGGAAATTAAGAGCATAGCGTTGATCGTGCTAACCACCGCGACCAGCGAAATGACGAGGATAATTTGTTTGCCGTGGCTGCCGAAAACCAGCATCGCGGCGTCCGCGGCTGGCACTTGGGAAGCAGCCATTTGAGCCATCGGCAGGACGTGGAGCAAGGCTGCGTTCACTAACAGGTAGACTGCGATGCATGCCACAACCCCGCCGATTGCCGAGCGCGGCAGGTTTCTCGCCGGATCCCGGTCCTCCTCCATGAAGTAGATCGCGCTGTACCAGCCGTCGTAAGTCACGATGACAGCCTGCAGCGCAACCACCAGAGCCAGGAGAATGTTTCCGCTCGATGCCGGGAAGCTGATGAGCGCGGACGGATCGGCTGCTCCACTTCTCGGTGAGACCACGAAACATGCCACCACAAATGCGATCAGGGCGAGTGTTTTGACCAGGCTGGTAATTTCCTGCGCCCGGCTGCCAGCTCGCAGGCCGAGCCAGTTCAGAAGTGTCAGAATAACTACGGCAGCTACGCCAACCAGCTTGAGGTGTGGCCCCACACCAGGTTGAAGTCCGGCTGCGAATTCGCCGAATGCGACGGCCAAATATGCAATTGCAGTCGTTTGCATCATCCAATCGCAGCAGCCCACCACAAAACCGGCATATTCGCCAAAGGCCCTACGGGAATATACGTACCATCCGCCCTCTTGCGGAAGCATCGTGGCAAGCTCGATCACGGAAGCGGTACAGAAAAATGCGTAAACGCCGCCCAAGCCCCAAACCGTGATGACGAGCCATGGATCTCGGAGTTGAGCTACGACCTCGCCGGGCGTGCGCAGGATGCCCGCGCCGATTGTGCTTCCAATGCCCACAGCGAGTCCAAAACCTACGCCCACGATGCACAGAAGATGCCCTTTGGTGCGGATCGGTTCCAGGATGGTGGTAGCCGTGAAGTGTGCCGTGCTGCCTCCGTGCCGTGATCTGGTGTGTAGTACGCCAAGCAGAAGGCCGATGGTCAGCGAGTCTAGGCTGAAGTCCGATCCAAGTCAATGAGACAACAAATTCGTTAATTAGCGTCACATCGCAAATCCCTTCACAATGCCAGCATCGCCACATCACTGGGCGGTTGCCGGCAACCCGGGAACGACCATTGTCGACAGATCGCTACATTTTTTCGGGTGATTCGATTCCTAGAAGCTCCAGTGCGGCGACGAGCTGAACTTCCACAAGACGGCTCAGTTGCAAGAGAAACTTCTTCTTGGCAGGGTTGTTTTCCGTGAGGATGTGGTGATGGTGATAGAAAAGATTGAACGCCTGCGCGAGTTGGAACGCGTATTTTGCGACGAAGGCAGGTTCCTGCGCGGCTACGGCGGCGTCGATTTGCGTGTCGAGCGAGGCCGCGAGGAACGCGAGTTCCCAGAACGCGTTTCCGTCGGGGCCCACGAATAATTCCGCAGCCACGGCCGCGTCAACGGTTTGGAGCGAAGAGATGTCAAAATCCGGCTGCTCGTCGCGCAGTTTGCGGAAAATGTTTCGCGCGCGGACGACGGCGTACTGGCAGTAGGGGCCGGTTTCGCCCTCGAAGCTGAGGGCGTCTTTGAAGTCGAATGCAATGGTGGCCGTGCGCGTGAACTTCAATAGGAAATAGCGCAGGGCACCGATGGCGATGGTGTGCGCGATGGCGGCCCGCTCCACGTCGGACGTGTCTGGGTGGCGCTCATCCACTTCTGCGCGCGCGGCGGTTTCCAGGCGGTCGAGCAGGTCGTCGGCTTTTACGCCGAGGCCTTTGCGTCCGCTGACCTCGACGTACGGCTTCTTGGCGTCTTCCTCGCTCAGCGTGTAGCCGAGTTCTGCGGCGCAGCGCGGGGTGAGCGCCACAATTTCGTACGAAAAATGGACCGAGCGGCCGGCCTGTTCTTCGTAGCCGAGGGCGCGCAGCCCCGCGGTCACGACGTTTTGCAGATACGCCTGACGCGCATCGATCACGTTGTACACAATTGCGGCGCGGCCAAATGTTGGCGCCGAGGAATTTCCCCCAACGGCGGTGCTGATCCACAGCATGTGGCCGGCGGGATAGGTGTAAAACATTTCGTACAGAAAATCGCGGCCGAGCAATCCGAATTTCCAGAGCTGATAGGCGATATCCTTGCCAACGTACGTAACCGTGCCGTTCGAGCGCACGATGATTTTTGCATCGTCATCATCACTCGCAGCGTCAGGGCCGGTTGCGCCGGCGGCGTCCGCGGTGTCATTCATGCGCATCACCCAGCACCCGGCATTTTTTCCTGAGGCGGCGAGATGGATCGCGTTGCGCTGCTTCAGCAGCTCGAAGGCCGCGTCCCAGAATTTCAAATGGAGAATTTCGCTTTCGCGGGGTAAAAGGTCGTACTCGATTCCCAGCCGCTCCATCGTGTGCAGATGACTGCGGACGATGGCGGGCGCGACGATATTCGCCATTTCCGCGGCTTCGCCCGCGCCTTCTTCGATCGATTTCAGCATTTCGCCGCGCAGGGCCAGGCGTGTTTTGTCTTCGTCGAAAAAATGAGTCACGCTGGCGTACAAGTCCCAGCAGTAATAATCGAATTTCGGCTGCGCGGCCAGGGCGCGAACTTCCGACGGCGTTTTCCTGGCGATGTGCAGGAATCCGATGACCACGTCCGCAACCTGAACTCCGGTATTGTCGATATAATTTTGAACTTCCACGCGCTGCCCGGCGCGGCGCAGCAGCCGCACAAACGTATCTCCGAGCACGGCGTTGCGCAGGTGGCCAATGTGCGCGGCTTTATTCGGATTGATGTTGGTGTGTTCGACGATGCATTTCGGCGCGTCGGGCGTGGCGCCTGTCCGTTGCGCCTCTGTTTCCTTCAGAGAGGCGGCCAGAAACGAGGCCCGCGAAAAATAAAAATTCACATAGCCGCCGCCGGCGATTTCCACGCGCTCCACTCCGTCGATCGGAGGAAGTTGCGCGGCAATCTCCTGCGCGATCTGCCTCGGAGCTCGTTTCAGGCGTTTGGCCAGCTCGAAACACACGGGCGTGGCGGCCTCGCCCATCTCGATGCGGGGAGGTTTCTCCGTGACGATGGGTACGTCCTGCTGGTAGTGCTGGCGGATATGCGCTGCCAGGGCGGCGCGAACGCGGGCTACGAGAACGTTTACCAAGTGGCTCCCATCTGGAAAGAGAAACAGCGATTATAGGGAACGTGGAGCAAAAGTTGAAGGTGGAAAGAATAAAGTAGGACGGGCTTCAGCCTGTTTGCTTTTGACTTTGCGGCTACTTGGACGAATTGCGTCCCGCTGCAGAAGTCAAAAGCAGACAGGCTGAAGCCCGTCCCACGGGATCAATTCCCGGAATGCTTTCCGGTGTAGGTCACGCGCCACACGCTGTTTGACCCATCGTCGGTGAAAACCAGCGCGCCGTCGCCTGCCACGGTCACGCCTACCGGACGTCCCCAAACGCGGGCGTCATCCACGACAAACCCCGTCACGAAATCTTCATACTCGCCCGTGGCCTTTCCGTTCGGCGCAAAAATACGCATGACTTTGTATCCCGTGCGGTGCGCGCGGTTCCAGGAACCGTGGGAAGTTACGAACAAATCGCCGCGATATTCGGCCGGAAATTGTTTGCCCTCATAAAATGCCAACGTCAAGGGAGCGGAGTGGGATTGCAGCAAAACGTCCGGAACGATGACTTTCTCTTTCAACTCAGGATGCTTGCCGGCAAATCGCGGATCCTGGTTGGGTCCCGTGTAATACCAGGGCCATCCGTAGAAGCCGCTTTCCTGGATGTGCGTGACGTAGTCGGGCACCAGATCATCGCCCAGAGCATCGCGTTCGTTCACCGCCACCCACAGCTGGCCCGTTTGAGGATGCATGGCAAGCCCCGAGGCGTTTCGAACGCCGGCTGCGTAGATCCGCTGCCCGGTCCCATCGGGGTTAAATTCGAGCACATCGGCACGATTGGTTTCCGCTTCGCCATCCGCCACGTTGGCTTGAGAACCAACGCCGACATAGAGTTTCTTTCCGTCGTTCGAAAACACCAGGCTGCGCGTCCAGTGCCCGCCGCCATATTTTCCGCCGCCGGGGAGGCTCGCAACGACCACCTGAGCCGGCCCGCTGGCTTTCAAGTCGCCATTCTTGTAGGTGAAGCGGACAATGGAATTCGTGTTTCCGACGTATACGTACTGCGGATTCGGCCCGGGAGGATAAAAAGCGATTCCGTAAGGCATCGTGAGGCCGCCGGCAAATACTTCGTTCGTGACCACTTTGCCGTCGCCGGCAAACCCGCGCAGGACACGTATGCGGCCGGGGTTGCTTTCGGCCAGAAAGAGGTCTCCGTTCGGCGCGGTGACAATCGTTCGCGGCTGTTCCAACCCTGTGAGTGCCTGGTCAATCCTGAAACCATCGGGCACCTTCGGCCAGGCGTCCGCCGGACGCGCGACGACTTTGGATTGATTGGGCGCGGAGTCCGTGGCGTATGGCTTCGGCAGATCGGACGCCTTGATGAGATAGCGGTTGCCCGGGCGCTCGTTTGACCAGTCGTTGAAGGAGCCCTCGCCGCGCAGGGTTTGCGCCGCGCCGCTGGAGTTTTGCGCCCGCACGCCGGTCATGAAAATCAGGCCCGCCGCCAAAGTTGTGATCCAAAGAGCAGCCGGAATCTTGCTCAGAAATTTGTGATTCATGGTTTTTTGTCTCCCCAGTGAAGATCGTATTGTTTGATGACTATGATCTGGATAGCGTTTATTCGCTTGAAGGCATCTTAACAGCAGCGCGAAGCCGATTCCAGTAACGTCGAAACTGAGTCGTTGCCGCTCATCGACGGCAAATGAGAGCGCGGAATCAAGAGTGAGAATATACTAACGCACCTGTTTGCAATGCGTATCGAAATGGGCGAACCAGGCAAGAAAGTGGAACTCCTCCTGCCAGGAAGAGTAATTCCTTGTGTAGATGCGGGAGAGACGTCCAACCGGGGTAGATGGCAGAGCCACTCGAAACACGTGATGTCGAACTTTTGAGGCGTCTCGCCGCGGGTGACGATGACGCTTTTTTGGAGTTCTACCGCCGCCATCAAGGTGGACTCTACAGGTACGCGGTGCATATGAGCAGAAGCCCGGAATCGGCTGCAGACATCGTTCAGGAAACGTTTTTAACGCTGATCCGGCACACCGGCAAATATGACGAAGAAAAGGGGACCCCCGCCGCATTTCTCTTTGGCATCGCGCGCAATCATTTGCGAAAGCTGCATGAAAAAGAGGGGCGGTACGTGCCCCTGTCCGAGGAGTTAGGGAAGGGCCATTCGTCTGCGGGAAGTGCTGATTTGGGGCACGCCAACGGGAATGGCCACTCTCCAGCAGGGCGCGGTCAGGGGGAAATGATTCTGGAGGGATTGGAGCGCGCGCAAATTGCCGGGCTCTTGCGCGAAGCCATCCTGACGCTTCCCGATCATTACCGCGAGCCTGTGATCCTGTGCGACCTCGAGGGAAGGAGCTACAGCGAAGCGGCCACCTTTCTGGAATGCCCGGTGGGGACGGTGAGGTCGAGACTCAATCGGGCGCGTTCGATGTTGCTGGACAAGCTGCGTCCGGCACGAACTGGAACTAGGGCGGACTGGGCGCGTCCCGGAGGAAAGTGATGAGTGAAATGACGTGCAGAGAATTCGATGAAATTGTTCACGGATTTGTGCGCATGGAGCTGCTGGACGTGAACGTTCGTGAGGCCGCCCTGGAGCATGCCGCTCACTGTGAGCTGTGCTCGGAGCGGATGGCGGACGCCGCAGCTCTCGCGGAAGCTTCGGAACTAATGGGCAGGAGCGCCCGCGGAGAGCAGACGCCCGCTCATGTGGAGGCGCTATTGCTCGCGGCATTTGGGAGCCATCACCGTCGCGCATCGTGGCGGCGCACGCTGGAGTGGGCCAGCGTGGGAGCGGCCGCCGCGGTGCTAATTATTTTTCTGTGGACGGGTACCGGCGGATCGAGGGGGCAGTCACGGACTTCACCAAGGAAAGTTGTTTCATCGGAATCGAAGCAACCGGTGGAGGCGAAAGTGGCCGCGTCGCCGGCACTGGTTGAATCGATACAGGACGCTGAAGTAGAAATTCCGGACACTTCGACGAGTGAGGCGTTCGTGGCTTCCGATTTCGTGCCCGTGCCTTTCACCGCGGGGATTGGCCCGGACGATCCGGGCATGGTTGTGCGCGTGCAGTTGACGCGAGCTTCGCTAACGGAATTGGGTTACCCAATCGCTGAATCCCCGGACGAGGATTTGATTCTAGCGGATGTGCTTGTGGGTGAGGATGGATGGCCGCGCGCGGTGAAATTGGTTCAGTAGTGTCCGACGGGGCCGTTTCTGTCGAATTATTTTTTGCAGGGCGATTTCAGAGTTGAGGATGTGTTCCAGGCAAGGGAGGGTCACGAAAGTGAGAAAGCATGGGCTCGTTTTAGCTTTGACGGGGGTGGTCGTCTTGGGCTTGGCTCAGGCGGCGGGTGCGCAAGACTCGCCGAGGCGGGGTGGATTCGGGCTTCGTGGGGGAATAACGGGTGGCCCTGCGGGCACGATGGGGGGCCAGCGGAGCTGCGTTCCGACTGCCGGCAAGCCTTGTCCCCAGTATCTGTTCACGTTCACAATCAAGAGCATGGTGCCTGTGCTTGTGGGCGGTACCACAAGCGCTGTTCCCAACACCACGACTGGCACGATCGCTGGTGACGCCGCCGGCGACACGTACCGCGAGGTCAGCCTGTCCGGGATGGGTTCCTGGGCGGCTCAAGGCGGAGCTGTGCAATTTATCCACGTAAAGAACTTATCGACGATGATGGATTACATTGTGAACGTTACCAAAGGGACGTACGAGCAGTTTCCGATTCATCCGCGCAACTCACAATCGAACTGGCAGGGCAAGGGACCGAAATATGGGGGCGGAGCAGGTAACCGTCCCACGCCTGTGGTGGGCCCTGACGATAGTTCCGGCTACCCGTGCAATGATGCAGAGACGACAACGATTACGCATAATATTCAGATTGACCTTGCAAGTGGGCCCGCAGCCGCTGTCATCACCACCCACCGCGTGTATTGCCCTGAACTGAAACTGGTGTTGGAGGAGGATCACAGTGATCCTCGATTTGGCACGCGGACCTATCAATTGAGCGCCTACAATCCGTCACCGAGCCCTTCCTTATTTTTGCCGCCATTCGGCCTGAGCCCGGCGCCCACGCTCGTCGAGAGGAAGAATTTTGGGCACGGATACTCCGGAGGGGCAGGGGGCGGAAACCACGAGCCGCCATCGCAGCCCTAAGACGGATTTTCAGATTCGGTTCGTTCGGAATAATCGGAGGGCACGCTAAGTCTGGCGTGCCCTTTTCCGTTTGGACTGCTTCAGGAATGCCGCTGCAGCCCCCAGAACGGTCCGTCGCACCGATTTGACAGCCTCGGATGGCGCGCTTACTATCGCTTTCACGCTACGAACGATAAGTTTATCGGCCCCGTAAGGTGGCCTGCCGATCCTGGACGTAGCGGGTATTTCAGACGGAAAGGGCGAATGAGCACTCCGCGAGCCAATCCAAAATACTATCTGACGACTCCCCTGTATTACACCAACGGCCTTCCCCACATCGGACACACCTATTCGACGATCGTTGCGGATGTGATCCGGCGTTACAAGCGCATGCGGGGATTCGACGCGTTCATGACCACGGGCGCGGACGAGCATGGCGTGAACGTCGAGCGGTCGGCGCAAAAAGCCGGGAAGTCGCCGCAGGAGTTTTCCACGGAAATATCCGTGCAATGGAGGCGGCTTTGGGACGAATTGGGAATTCCGGGCGACGAATTCATTCGCACGACGGACGAAAAACACCACCGCACCGTGCAATGGCTGTTCAAACGCTGCCGCGATAATGGCTTCATCGTAAAGGGGCACTACACCGGGCAGTACTGCGTGCACGACAACGCCTATGTGGTGGACGCCGGGCCGGGAGACGCTTGCCCCGATTGCGGGCGGCCCACGGAAACCGTCACCGAAGAAAATTATTTCTTCAAGTTGTCCGAATTTCAGCAACAGCTCCTCGATTTCTATGCGGCCAATCCCGATTTCATCCAGCCGGAGAGCCGCCGGAATGAAGTGCTGAGCTTTGTGAACGGCGGCCTGAAAAATCTTTCGATCACGCGGACCACAATCCGCTGGGGAATTCCCGTGCCGGGCGAAGCGCCGCACGTGTTTTATGTGTGGTTTGACGCGCTCATCGGGTATCTGAGCGCCGTGGGAGGCCCGAATTACGATCAGCGCGGCCTCTGGCCCGCGGATTTGCATCTCGTGGGCAAGGAAATTATTCGCTTTCACGCGGTGTATTGGCCCGCGTTTCTGATGGCGGCAGATTTGCCGCTGCCCCGGCAAATCTGGGCGCATGGCTGGCTGCTGTTTGACAGCGAAAAAATGAGCAAGTCCCGCGGAAACGTCGTAAGGCCACAACCGATCGTCAACGCGATAGGCATCGAGCCGCTGCGCTATTACCTCTTGCGCGAGATTGTATTCGGACAGGACGGCAGCTTTTCCTATGATGCGTTGATCACCCGTTACAACAGCGATCTAGCCAACGGGCTCGGCAACCTCGCCAGCCGCACGCTTACCATGATCGAGCGCTATTTTGGCGGCGAGATTCCAAAGCCTGCGCCGAAGCAGGGTGGCGAAACCGACGCCCCCAGCACCGCTGAATTTGCCAACGAAGCGCTGACCAAGGTGATGCATCTCTACGACCGGTTCAATTTTTCAATGGCTCTGGAATCAGTCTGGGAAATTGTGGGCATGGTCGACAAATACATTACCGTCGAAAAACCCTGGACCCTGGCGGAAAAGCCCGAGGATCGAGCGCGCCTGGCGACAGTGCTTTACACGGCAGCGGAAGCGTTGCGGATCGTCACGGCGCTGGCGCATCCCGTGCTGCCGCAGGCCACCCAAAAAATATGGAGTCAATTAGGGCAGACCGAGCCGTTGAGCGGATTCCAGCTGGACCTGCTCTTGTGGGGGCAGCTCAAACCCGGAACCAAAACGGGGAAGCCGGAAGGAATTTTCCCGCGTCTTGAAAAATCCGAAACGATTGCGAGGATAGAAGCCATGGAACAAGAACAGAATAAACCCCCGGCCCCGCCATCTCCCGCAACGGCAGGCGTTCCCGCTGGACCAGGCGCCGCGGCGGCTCCGGCGGTTGCAGCTACCGCCAAGATTGGCATCGAGGACTTCGCCAAAGTGGAGATGCGCGTCGGGCAGGTTAAGACCGCCGAGCGCGTGGCTGGCGCGGACCGATTGCTTCAACTGCAGGTCGATATCGGCGATGAAGTGCGCCAAATTGTCGCGGGCCTGGCGCTGGCGTACAAGCCGGAGGAACTCGTGGGGCGCAAAGTCGTGGTGGTGACGAATCTGCAGCCACGGAAACTGCGCGGCGTGGAATCGAATGGCATGATTGTCGCGGCGTCCTTGCCGGATGGCTCGCCTGTGCTCGCAGGGTTCCTCGAAGACGTGCCCGTTGGGGCGAAGCTGAAGTAGGACGGGCTTCAGCCTGTCTGCTTTTCGTGTATGCAAGAGCAAAATCAAAATCAGACAGGCTAAAGCCCGTCCCACTTTGACCATGAACCTGATCGATTCACATGCACATGTGGATGTATCCGACTATGACTCGGACCGCGATGCGATGCTCGATCGTGCACGGGCTGCTGGAGTTGGAACGCTGCTGGCGATCGGCAACGGACCGGAAGTCGAAAAGCTGGGTGCAGCCGTTCCTTACGCCGAGGCGCACGATTGGATCTACGCCGCGGCCGGCATTCACCCGCACGAGGCGCGGCACGCGGACGATACGCACTACGCGGAACTGGAACGCTTGGCGCGCAATCCTCGCGTGATCGCCTGGGGAGAAATCGGCCTCGACTTTCACTACGATCATTCGCCGCGCGACGTGCAGGCCGGCGTATTCCGCCACCAGCTCGGTCTAGCGCGCGCCGCGAACAAACCAGTGATCATCCATTGCCGGGAAGCGTGGCCGGATTGCCTGAAGATCCTGGATGAAGACTGGCGGAGCTCGGGCCTGGGCGGCATCTTCCATTGCTTTACGGGAACGCTGGAGGAAGCTCGGCGCGGCATGGAGATGGGGTTCCTGATTTCTTTCGCGGGCAATGTGACCTATCCGAAGGCGCAGAATTTGCGGGACGTCGCGCGAGAGATTCCGCCGGAAAAGTTGGTCATTGAAACCGATTCGCCCTTCCTGGCCCCTCAATCTCACCGGGGACGGAGAAACGAGCCGGCTTATGTCGGGGAAGTGGCGCAGACCATCGGGAATGTGAGAGACTTGCCAGCGACCCAGGTAGCCGAAATGACTGCGGCAAACTTTCGACGGTTCTTCGGTATCGGTCATTCCGGAAATTGATCTGGGGCAGTCCCTGGAGGAGTGCCATCTCACTTCTGACGGCGAAGGAAATTTTCGATCTCGTTCGCGACGACCTGGTCAAGGTCGAGCAGGAGCTTGCGCTCCAGAACGGTTCAGCCACCGAGCCGGTGGCGGAAATCTCGCGTTACCTGCTGGGTGGCGGGGGGAAGCGCTTGCGCCCGGCCCTGCTGCTGCTTTCGGCGGGATACGCGGGATACCGGGGAGGCAGCGCGATCCGGCTGGGCGCCGTCGTCGAATTGATTCATAGCGCCACGCTGATCCACGACGATGTGATTGACGGCGCCAACACGCGCCGCGGGCGTCCTTCCGCAAATTCCCGCTGGGGAAATCACCGCAGCGTGCTGGCCGGCGACTGGCTGTACATGCAGTCGTTCCAGATGGCCCTTGCGGAACGGAATTTCAAAATCCTGGATGTCTTGATCGAACTCACACAAAACATGGTGGAGGGCGAGCTTCTCCAACTGGCGAAGCTCGGAAGGATGGACTTGACCGAGCAGGATGCCGTGGAACTTGCGGCGCGCAAGACGGCTTGCTTGTTCGCCGGCTGCGCGCGGCTGGGCGCAGTGCTTGGCAACCTGGACGATGCCGGCGAACGGGCGCTGGCCGATTACGGGCACTTTGCGGGGCTGGCATTCCAGTTGGTGGATGACGTCCTGGATTTCACAGCCTCTCCGGAAAAGCTGGGCAAGCCGGTGCTGAGCGATTTGAAAGAAGGCAAAGTCACGCTGCCCTTGATCTATGCGCTGGAGAGTGACGGCGCCGCCGGAAGACGCCTGGTGCGCACCGTGCTCGAGGAAAAGGGATTCGAGAGTGTTCGCCCGGAACAGATTACGGCACTGGTGCACGAATCTGGAGCGCTCGACCGCACGCGCGCCGCAGCGCTCGATTTCGCTGCCCGCGCCAAGGCCTGCCTGAACGGCAATGGAACCTCCGATTTTGGGCGCGCCCTGCGGACGGTTCCCGATTTCATTCTCGACCGCGACAATTGACGAGCGTCCCGCGCTTTTCTATGCTTCCGTTTAAAGTCATTTATCACCCGCAGTACGATTTGGAATTAGGACCGCACGTTTTCCCTTCGGAAAAATTCAGACTGATCCACGATACGCTTCTTGCCGAGGGAATCGCCGAGGCCGGCGATTTCCTGCAGCCGGAGCCCGCGCCGGACGAAGACGTTTTGCGAGTGCATACCCCGGCTTGGGTGCACAAGCTGCAAACCGACTCCCTTACGCTAAGCGAACGCATGAAGCTGGAAATTCCGCTCTCGGAATCGACCCGAACGGGATTTTGGCTGGCTGCAGGCGGCTCCACACTGGCCGGGCGCAAGGCGCTGGAAGACGGATTTGCCGCCAACCTCAGCGGCGGCTTCCACCACGCATACCCGGGTCACGGCGAGGGTTTTTGCATGATCCATGACGTTGGCGTGGCGATCCGCTCTCTTCAGGCGGCCGGAAGGATTCGAACGGCGATGACCGTGGATACAGACGTACATCACGGCAATGGCACCGCGGCGATCTTTGCAAACGACCCGAGCGTGTTCACGCTTTCCATCCACCAGGAAAACAACTACCCGATGCCCAAGCCGCCCTCGGATGAGGACATTGGCCTGGAGGACGGCACGCGCGACCACGAATACCTTGACGCCCTGGAAGAGGGATTGCTCCACGCGCTTAAGAAAATGACGCCGGACATGATTTTTTACGTCGGGGGCGCGGACCCGTACCGTGAAGATCAGCTCGGCGGACTGGCGCTGACGATCGAAGGCCTGCAGAAGCGCGACCGGCTGGTCTTCGAACATGCGCGCCGCAAGGGGATCCCCGTGGCCTCGACGCTTGCAGGAGGATATGCGCGTCGCGTTGCGGATACCGTTCGAATTCACGTCAACACGATCCTCGCTGCTCGCGATGTCTCTTTGCAGCTCTCCGCCACTGGAAAAAAGTAAGCGAATCGAAATCAGCGATCGTGTTTTGTGGCGCAGGCTTCAGCCTGTGGGTTTTGGTCTTTGCGAGGTCTAACCCCCACAGGCTGAAGCCTGCGCTACTGTGTTGCCCACCTCGGCCAAGCCTGAATTATTGTGAGGAACTTGCTAGGGAGCCGTTGCTGCGGAAGCCTTGGTGATCGCGGCGGCGGCCAGATCGGTAAAGCCGTCGGGAGCATAGCCCTGCGTGCGGTAGGCGATTTTGCCGCCCTTGTCGAGCACCAGGATGGTTGGGATCGATTCGACGTGAAGGGCGTGGTTGACGCCATCGGCAAAGATCAAAGTGCCGCCGGGCTTCTGATCCTGGAGAAATGGCGCGACGAGAGATTCCTCCTCGTCCGCGTTTACCGCCAAAAATACCACATCATCGCGTCCGGAGAATTTCGTCCGAACGTCGGCCAGCATCAATTCCATTTGATTGCAGTAAGAACACCAGGTGGTCCAGAAGTTCAGGACCACGACTTTTCCGCGCGATTCGGCCAGCTTCGTGGGTGCGCTGCCGTCGACGTGCCGCAAACTGAATTGCAGGGGATCGGCTACGTCTTTGTTGTAAACCGGCGCGTCGGGCTTATCCGCCTTGGCCAGGTCACGGCTATGGTCATAGGCCGATAACACAATGTCGCCAAGCCCGACGTTGGAATCGTGCGTGAATCGCCACAGGTTCCCCATGCGCAAGCGCAACAAATCGCGGTCCAGGGATGGGCCCTCGTTATCCGGCTGCGCCTGGCCGGCCAGATTGAACGCCGTGGCATATTGGCGGATGGCTTCGTCCGAGTGTTTATTCTCTTCCGCGATTTCACCAAGGGTCAGCGCGGCCTCAGCGTTTGGAAACAGGCGGAATCCGGCGGTGAGGTCTTTCACGGCTTCGTCGATCTTGTGCAGGTGGCGTTGCAATCTGCCGCGCAACACGTACAGGTCCACCAGGAACTTGTTGCGGCCCGCCTGCCAGTCCTCCAGCGTCATCTGCTGAGGGCGCGATTCCGGATCGGCTTTGGAGACGCGGTCGATCAGGCGCGTGTCGTAATCGACGGCCCGCAATTGGCTGGTTTCGTCGGGCATTTTTTCCAGAAGCGTCACGGCGAGATACATCGACTGGCTGTCTTCGGGCTGGATGGCGATGACCTTCTCCGCGTAATCGAGCGCGCTTTTGGTGTTGTGAAGATTCATTTCCGATTCGAGGAGCGCGCGGTAAATCGCCCCGCGCCGCGGCGAATCCGGATACTTGACGAGGTAAGCTTCCAAGCTTTGGATAAGCGTGGCGCTGTCGTTTCCGGCCTGGCGCACGGCAAGCTGCAATTCGGCGTCGGGGTCAAGAGCGGAATTCTGAGGCGGCGCCGCGGCGTCGTCGCTCTTTGGCTTCGCAGGCGGCGGCGAAGGTGCCGGTGATTTCTTCGCGGGCGCTTTGGCCGGAGGCGCGGCCGAAGGCGATGGAGCCTGCTGCGCCCAAGCCACGCCCGTCATGATCAATGCCAGGAGAAACGGGAAGACTCGCATTCGCAATTGCATAGGCGGCGATTGTAACTCGAAATGAAACGACGTGACGCGAAAAACCTTCTATGGGCGGGCCACGAACAAATTGCTTCAATTTTGTCATTCCGGGCGAAGCGAGGAATCTCTTTGCCTTCCTTCAATTTCTACCGAAGAGAGATTCCTCGCTTCGCTCGGAATGACAAAAAGCTGAATATTTCCGCGGGCGGGAAGGCAGAGGGAATTATTTGAAGTCCAAAAGGACGTCCACCGTGCGGCTGCTTGTATTGGGTCGGAGCAAATGGCCGAATTCGTTGTAGTGAACGGGTAATTCTCCGAAGATGTCTCGGTTGGGTTTCGACAATATTTTCAAGTGGGTTTCGTAATAACCGTCGTCAAACACCTGGCCGGGTGCGATTTGCCAGGCTTGCCGCAGCCGTTTTTCCGCCTCCACGGACAATCCTGTGACGATCATTTCACCCATGCGGTACTGCGGGCCTTCCGAGATGCCGGCGCGGTAAGAAATCTGGTGAGCGGCATCGTCGAATTGCGGTTCGGGCTTCAGCTTCATATCGAGGTAGCCGCGCTGCCCGTAATAGGATTCGATTTTTTGCCACAGGGTTTCGATCTTCATGCCGTCCGCAACGTCTCCAGGCTTCAAGTCAACGGCGGCGTCAAGGTTTGCGGATTGAACGGCCGTGTTGCCTTGCCACGAAACCCCTTTCCACGAATAGACCGGGCCGGGATTGATAGGAATCGTGACTTCCACCGCAGTTTCCTTGGGATCGTTCAGGTCGGGAATTGGGCGTGCTTGCGGGGGGCCCATTTGCGCACGCAGAAATCCTTTTGCGGCGTAGAGCGGCCGGACTTGCTCGTTGTCAAAAATGTCGACGGCAAAAAGGGAATAGGGCTGTCCCTTGATGTCCGGGACGCGGTCCTTCAGTCGCTCGGAATTGGTGGCGATGGAGTCCCCAAACTGCAGCGATTGCACGCGCAACTGGAGGCCCTCGACCCGAAACTGCATCTCCATGCCATCGCCCACAGCCGCGGCGACGAGTTGGTGCGCCACGTTTCCTTTGATATTTTTCGACGCCAGCAGGTTATCAATCACGGCCGTCATTTGATCGATCATCGTCCCGTCGCCCGGGGCTTCACCTGTGAACAGGCCGACCTGGTTTCGGATTGCCTCTCCGATCTCTGCGCTGGTAAGCCAGGGGAAATTGTCGAACAAAATCGGATAGGTGGGCGCTTCCCGGACCTGAAACTCCAGGTTGATGGCATCGCCCTTTGAGGTGAAGCGATAGTTGACCGCCGAAAAAATTCCCAGGGCGGCGAGGCGGTTGGTGGCGTCCTGGATTCGGCCTGCGGTGACCACGTCGCCTGATTTCAGGCCGCTGGCCGCAATGATTTGTTCGGCAGGGAATTTTTGCGCCCCTGTGACTTTGATAGAAGCAATGGTGGAGCTTGGGGGAGAATTCGCGGGGGGCGCCTGCGCGCGCAGCGCGAGCGCTGCGAAAAGAATAAATGCCACGGCTACGAATGCAAGAAGAATGCGTTTCACGGCAGCACTATATTACGCGATTTGCGATCCAGGATAGAAATAGAAAGTAGCGCAGGCTTCAGCCTGTGGGTTTTAGTATATGCAAGGACTAAAATCCACAGGCTGAAGCCTGCGCCACTTAAAGGCTACTCCACCGTCACGGACTTGGCCAGATTGCGCGGCTGGTCCACGTCGCACCCTCGGCGAACCGCGATGTGGTAGGCGAGCAACTGCAGGGGAATCACTTCGAGCAAAGGCGCAAACATTTCCATGGTTGGCGGCACGACGATAATGTAATCGGACGCTTCGCGGGCCAGTTGATCGTTTTCCGACACGACGGAGATGACAATGCCGTCCCGAGCTTTCACTTCCTTGATATTCGAAACGCTCTTTTCGTAGCGCGTCATGGCTTCCGGATCGCTTTCGTCGCGCGTGGCGAGCATCACCACGGGAAGGTTTTCATCAATGAGCGCGTTCGGCCCGTGCTTCATTTCCCCGGCCGGATAACCCTCGGCGTGAATGTAGGAAATTTCCTTGAGTTTCAGCGCGCCCTCGAGGGCAATGGGGAAGTGGACGCCGCGGCCAAGATAGAGGAAATTGGTGTGACGGAAAAAGGTGCGGGCCAGAGCTTCATAAACGCCCGTTTCGTCGCCTTGCAGGACGGTTTCCATTTTGTGCGGGACGCGCATCAATTCCTGAAGGAGACGCTTCTCGCAATCCTCGGTGAGCGTGCCGCGCACCTGGCCAAGGTACATTGCCAGCAGCATCAGCGCGGTGAGTTGGCCCGTAAAGGCCTTCGTGGATGCCACGCCGATTTCCGGCCCCGCGTGAGTCAGAATCGTGCCCGCCGCCTCGCGCGTGATCATTGAACCGTACACATTGCAAATGGCCAGCGTCTTTGAGCCCTTTTGCTTGGCTTCACGTTGCGCGGCCAGTGTGTCCGCGGTTTCGCCGGACTGGCTGATGCAAACGGTGAGCGTTTTTGAATCGATGATCGGGTCGCGGTACCGGAATTCGCTGCCATAGTCCACTTCGACGGGAATTTTCGCCAGCTTCTCGATCATGAATTTGCCGGTCTGCCCGGCGTGCCAGCTCGTGCCACAGGCCACGATCTTGACGCTGGTGAACTCGCGGAATTCTTTCTCGGCGATGTCCATTTTGTCGAGGAATACCTTGCCGGAATCGAGCGCCACACTGGCGAGCAGCGTGTCGCGCACGGCCCGGGGCTGCTCGAAGATTTCCTTCTGCATGAAATGCTTGTAGCCGCCCTTTTCGGCCATGATGGGGTCCCAGGTAATGTGCTGCACGGCGCGCTGGATGGTATTGCCGTCGAGGTCCATGACGCGGACGCCTTGCGGGGTAAGCACGGCAATGTCGCCGTCGGCCAGGAAAAACATGTCGCGCGTGTGCGCGAGGATGGCGGGGATGTCGGAAGCAACGAAAAACTCGTTTTGTCCGAGTCCGATCACGGACGGCGGGCCGGTGCGTGCGGCGATGATTTTGTTCGGGTCAGAGGCGGAAAGAATCGCCAGGGAGTAGACGCCCGAAAGTTGGCGCACCGTCTTCCGTACGGCGTCTTCCAGCGGGCCCCCTTCCTTCATGTACCGTTCGACGAGGTGGGCGATAATTTCGGTGTCGGTCTCGGTGACGAACTTGTGCCCCTC
>Ga0210396_10001866_pt1 | contig 21980 bp, 20 predicted proteins | sample IncBWH17OmetaG_FD_155466 | JGI IMG/M metagenome (GOLD analysis project Ga0210396, IMG submission 155466) | Forest soil microbial communities from Barre Woods Harvard Forest LTER site, Petersham, Massachusetts, United States - Inc-BW-H-17-O ... | reverse complement strand
CACCAATGCGCTCGTCGAAGCTGCGCTGCATGGCGGTCATCTGCTCCTGCAGTTGCTGGACCTGGGTTTGCAGTTGAATCATTTCCTTGCTGGCGCCCCAGGCCGGGGTGACGGCCAGCCAAAGCAGGGAAAGCAGGGCGAAAAGTGTGGAATAGCGTCGTAGTGTCATAAGCGATGGTTTCCTGAACCTATTCTAGACGGGTTGGCGCGGCTGTGGGTGGGGAAGATAGCCGGGAACATAATCCGGAAACATACTCCGGAAACATGAAGGGCGAGGGGCGGAGGTTGCTCCGCCCCTGGCATCGAGAACTCGACTGCTACTTCTGATAGACAAAGTGGCCACGGCGGTTCTGCTGCCAACAGGCTTCGTTGTCTTCCAGGCAGAACGGTTTTTCCTTGCCGTAGCTGATGGTCTTGATGCGGCTGGCGTTGACGCCGGCCCCAGTCAAGGCACTCTTGACGGAACTGGCGCGCTGGTCGCCCAGGGCCAGGTTGTATTCGGTTGAGCCGCGATCGTCGCAGTGTCCTTCGATCGTAAAGCTGATGTTGGGATGCTGATTGAGGAATTGCGCGTCGCCCTGCACGGAAGTCTGCTGATCGCCGCGGATGTTGGACTTGTCGTAGTCGAAGTAGACATCCTGGACGTTCCGGCCGAACAAGTCTTCGTCCGTGGGCGATGGAGTGGCGGCTTGGGTTGGCGGCGGCGGTTGGGTGACGGTGAGGCGTGTACTGGCCTCCTGCGTTCCGCCGGAGCCCTTGGCAACGAGGTGATAGGTAGTGGAGTCGGTAGGGTTGACTGACTGCGATCCACTGGGTTGAACGGCGCCGATACCGTCGATTGAAACGTCGGTGGCGTTGGAAGTCTGCCAGGTCAAGGTGGCGGATTGCCCCGGCTGAATGGTATCCGGACTGACGGAGATGGCGGCGGTCGGTGAGGCCGCTGGCGGTGGAGGCGGTGGAGGCGGCGGAGCTGCCTTCTTGTGGCACGCTCCGAGCATAAGGACTGCGCCCAATGCGGTTACGGTTGCGAGCGTTTTCAGAGTCTGCGGCTTTAGATCGATGTTCTTCACGTTGTTCCTCTTCACGTTTGATCCTCCTGCGAGCCCGAATCGTTTCGAGTTCAGACGAAATGTTTTATTTCCAACTCCAGTTTGGTTGCGTGTTGCGTCCAGTAAAAGTGAGCTGATGAAGCTTGGTGCCGTCGGCGAGCATCATCCAGATTTCTTCCTTGCCGGAACGGCTGGACTGAAAAACGATGTGGCGGCCATCCGGCGCCCACGAAGGAAAATCGTTGCGTCCGCCGTCGTGAGTGAGCTGAACCCACTGCTTGCTGGCGATATCCATCAGGTAAATGTCGGAAGAGCCGGGCTCACCGGGGCCGTACTTGCGGATCCAAGCCAGAGTGAGGAACTGGCCGTTGGGCGACCAGCCGGGCGAGACCGCGTAACCCTGGTCGGTCATGCGCTGCTGGTTGGTGCCATCGGCCTCCATGGTATAGACCTGAGGCAAGCCGGTGCTGCCGCTGACGAAAGCAACCTGTGCGCCGGTCTTGCGATTCCAGACGGGAGAAACGTCCGGACCTTTGCCGGCGGTTATGCGGCGAAGATTGTTGCCGGAAGCATCGCAGACATAGATTTGGGAATCGCCGCTGCGAGAAGACGAGAACGCAAGACTCGTGCCGTCAGCCGACCAGGCGGGCGAGAGATTGGTGCCGCCGAAGCGAGGGAAACTGATCAGGCGGTTGAGATCGAGCGAGAACATGAGAATATCCCACCCACTTTTTGTTAAAGAGCTGAAAGCGAGGCGGGAACCATCGGGCGAAATGCGGGGGGAAAGAGAAATGGACCCCTGGTGAGTGATCTGATGCTGATTGGAGCCGTCATAGTCCATCGCCCAGACTTCCTTGTGGCCGGAGCGATCGCTGACAAAGTAGAGCTTGCTCTCGGCGATGCCGGGAATACCACCGCCGAGCCGGAAGATGATTTCGTCCGCGAATTTGTGGGCGATAAGGCGGGTAGCGTCGTCCGTGGGAACGTCAGTGTATTGCTTGCCGAGAATCTGGGGCGAAGCTGTGTTCTTTACGTCGTAAAGCCAGCCCTGGACGGTGACTTTGCCGCCGGCGACGCCAAGATTGCCGAAAGCCAGCATGGCGGCGTTGGGAGGAGGTGCGCTCCACAGGTTGGAGGTGACTTCGGCGGGCTGGCCGGGCACCTGCAGGGGGTAAAAGCTTTTGGAGACGAGTTCGACGACCCCGGAATTGTCCAAGTCGTTCCAGAACGTGTCGTTGAAAGTCTTCAACAAAGCGGCATTCTGGGGATCAGCGCTCGCGGGCTTGAAGTCGGGGACCGCGAGGCGGGCTTTTTCGACGCCGAGGCCGGAGCCGGTGCGCACCCAATCCTGGGCGAAAGAGGGAGCCAGCAAGACGGACGAAAGCAGGATCAAGAAGCTAAGGGCGCTCAGAAGCCGTGCGCCGGTTGGGGCGGAGATTCCGGGAAAGTGCGGGACTTGTCTTTGTTTATGTCTATCGTCCATCCGGTTGGAGCCGTTACGCGAACCCAGGCGAAAAGATACTGTATACGACAATATCGTACTCCGATATGTTCTTGTTATCAAGCTAGGGTCGATCATAGTCGCGAATATGGAACCTCAGGAATAATCAGCTAGATGCTCCATAACATTCCTGATCTTCTACATCGGCCTTTTCCGCCATTGCTTCATGGATGCCCTCACCGGCCTGTGGGTACACAAGTTTATTTCTTGCTGTAGTCAAACCAATACTCCACTGAGATTTTGCTGCCGCTGTAGTCCGGGGGCAGCGGGCCGAAGGTGTCGATCCGCTGCAGCGCACGGACTGCGGATTGGTCGAGCGAGGGCACGCCGCTGGGTTGCTCGATTCGCACGTTATAGGGATGACCATCGCGAGCGATGTCGAAGGTGATATAGCAGCGTTCGGCACCCGCGATGCTACGGTCGACCTCGTACTTCAGCCAATTCTCGGAGACTTTCTGCTGTATGACTTGAACGTACCAGCCATACCTTGTGCCGAAATCGCCAGCGCCGCCGGTGACGCCGAAACCGCCCTTAGCGCCGCCAGCAGCAAAGCTGCCGTAAGGTCCGCTGACCGGGCCGCCTTCGCCGAAAGCGACCTGGTTCGTTTCCTGCTCCGGCGCTGGCTGAGGCTTGGCTTTGGTTGGAGTGGGAGGCTTTTTCGGAATGACCTTGGAGTTCTTGCCCTGAATGTCGATGGCGTCGGGTTCCTTCTCTTCAATCTTGGGCTGAGACTTGGTGATGCCCTTGGATTCATTGGCCAACACGTTCTGGGTTTGCGCGGCCGTGGAGGGCAGGGGAACGTTGCTGACTAATGTGACGCCCATAGCGTCACCCCCGCCGCCGGCGCCCCAGTCTGCTCCGTGCGATCCCGTAAATACGATGGAGTAGAGCAGAATGAAGCCGGTCACGGCAATATGAAAGCCGGCGGACCAAGTGAGGGCGCGTCCCCAGTTGTCGTGTTCGAAAAATATCTCAGCGTTTTGCGCCATTTTCTTCCAAAGGCTGAGTGACTATGCTCACGTTGGTGATGCCCGATTGTTTGACTGCGTCCATAACCGTCGCAAAAGCGCCGAAAGGCACGTTCTCATCGGCACGGACGAAGATGAACTGGTTGCGGGGATCGCGAATCTTTTGCCGCAGGCTGGCCGCGATCTGATTGATGTTAATGGCGTCGTTGCCGAGGAAGACGCGCTGATCCTTGTTGATGGTGATGACGACCCGCTCTTCGGTGATCTCCTTCACGGTGCGGGTTTTGGGGACGCTGACTTCAATGCCGGACTGAAGAACAGGCGCGGTGACCATGAAAATGATGAGCAGGACGAGGACCACGTCGACCAGCGGAGTGATGTTGATATCGGCGAGAGCGGTTTGGGTGCGGCCATCGGGTGAAGTGAAAGCCATCAGCGCCTCCCCTCGGCCGCCGCTTGCGGCTGAAGGTTCTCGATGGTGTTGAGCACTTCGAGGGTGAAGTCGTCGCCGCGAGCGGCGAACTGTCGAATCGAGTTGCCGATAAGGTTGTAGGCGATGACTGCCGGGATGGCGGCGGCGAGTCCGGCGGCAGTGGTAATCAGAGCCTCCGAAATACCGGGGGCAACAGCGCGCAGAGTGGCGCCACCGGCGGTGCCGAGCCCGTGGAAAGCGTCAATAATGCCCCAGACCGTGCCGAACAGTCCGATGAACGGGGTGACGGCGGCAGTGATCGCGAGCCAGGGAACGTTGCGCTCGAGGCGCGTGATCTCTTCCGAGGCTCCGATCTGCATGCCACGCTGCACCGCGGTCAGGCTGCGGAGCGCGGCTCCGGTCCCGGCGAGCTGGCGTTTGTATTCCTGGAATCCGCCCTCAAAGACGCCGACTAACGGACTGGGCCGGAACTGTTCGGCGACCGAGGCGATATCCTGCAGGCGCTGGGCCCGGCGAAAAGCTCGCAGGAAGCGTCCACTCTGCAAGCGGGCACGGCTCAGCAAGCTCCACTTGGTGAGGATGATTGCCCAGGAAATCAGGCTGAATGCGAGCAGTGTGAGGAGGACGAACTTGGCGACGGCACCAGTACTTGAAACGAGGTCGAGAATTTCGCCGCCGACGAAGAGTGCAGAGTATGAGAGGAGTTGCATCTTGATTTTTGGATGATACCTTGAGGCGATTATAGATGATTGAGGCACGTGCTTCGCGGCACGTATCCCATCCGTAAACTTTCGTGCCCTTTCGTGCTATGCTGCGCAAAACTTCGACATTGGTCCACCGAGGAGTGCTGTGCTGGTTGAATTGCGGCTGGAAAACTACGCGGTGATCGACAACGCGGCGGTGGAGTTCGCCTCCGGGCTGAACCTGCTGACGGGAGAAACCGGCGCGGGGAAATCCATCCTGATCGATGCGCTGGCGCTGTTGCTCGGTGAAAAGGCGTCGAGTGAAGTGATTCGCAGCGGGGCGGAGCGCGCAGTGGTGTCGGCAGTTTTCGAGAGCGACGGCGCCGCCGGGGACGCGATCGAGACGGTGCTGGAGCACAACGGGCTCGACGAATCGGAAGATGGCTCGCTGATTGTGCGTCGGGAGATTGCCGCGGGAGGCAAAGGCCGCGTGTTCGTGAACAATCAGGCAGCGACGGTCGCAGTGCTGCGGCAGCTTGCGCCGCATCTGGCGACCATCCATGCCCAGAACGAGTCAATTCTGGCGTTCGACGCGCCGGCGCGGTTGGGGCTGGTCGATGGATTTGGCGGAACTCAGGTCGAGCCGGTATCCAAGGCGTTTGAATCGTGGAAGGGAATTCGCGAACGCATCGACGATCTGGAAAGAGATGAGCAGGATCGATTGCGACTGGTGGATCTGTGGGCGTTTCAGAAGCGCGAGATCGAAGAGGCCAAGCTGCAATCCGGCGAAGACGAGCGACTAGAGACAGAAAAACGCGTGCTGGCCAATGCAGAGAAGATTTACAACGCTGCCATGCAGGCCTTCGATCTGCTGTATGAAGGCGACGGTTCCACCACGGCATCGATGCGGGCCGCGCAGAAGCAGATTGAAGAACTGGCGCGCTACGAACCGAAGTTTCAAGAGGCGCTAGCCGCGCTGGAGACCGCGCGCATCAGCGTGGAAGATGTGGGAGCCACGGTGAGGGATTACGCGGGCGGAATTCATGCTTCGCCGGAGCATTTGGCGGAGGTGGAAGACCGGCTGGCTGTACTGGACCGACTGAAGCGCAAGTACGGTCCGGGGCTGGAGGATGTAATCGGATTTGGAGCGGACGTGGCACGCAAGCTTTCGGAAATCGAGAATAAGGACGAGATCCTGCGCGGGTTGCGGACCGAGCTGGCGAAAGCGGGCGCGGAGTATTTGCGGGCGGCGCGGGCGTTGTCGAAGTCTCGACGGGACGCGGCCCGCAAGCTGGAGAAGATGGTAGAAGCCGAGATCAACGATCTGGCGATGAAGTCGGTGTTCCGGATTCAGATGACGACCGGCGAAGAAGAAGGGAACTGGGCGTCGGCGGGAATCGATGAGGTCGTCTACATGATTGCGACTAATCCGGGCGAACCCATGCGTCAACTGGAACACATTGCGTCGGGCGGAGAATTATCGCGTGTGATGTTGGCTTTGAAGGTCAGCGTGGAAGCGGGAACCGAATCTGGTCTTCGCAAGAGGCGCCCGGGCGCGCAACGCACGATGGTCTTCGACGAGATCGACACCGGCATCGGCGGTCGGGCCGCCGAGTCGGTAGGAAAGAAGCTGAAAGCGCTGGCTCGCGCGAATCAGGTTCTATGCGTCACTCACCTGCCGCAAATCGCCACGTTCGCTGACCAGCATTACGTGATTGAGAAGAAGGAGCGCAGTGGCCGCACGCGGACCAGTATTCGCGCCGTTATGGGCGAAGAGCGAACCGAGGAAGTAGCCCGGATGCTGAGCGGAGCCAAGCTGACTGATACTTCACGCAAGCACGCGGAGCAGATGATTAAGGCGAACGGGTAGGCAAGATCTCTTGGGCCGCCGACGCCTTTGCGCCCCCTAGTGTCCAGGAGCTGAAGGATTTAGGCTTCGAATAGCCTGGCTTCAGTAGCTGCCCAGCGGGATCCGCGTCTGCGGGAACCGTTCACTGTCCGGAATCTACTCTTCGCTGCTAATCCCCGCCGTTTCTGTGGCTTACGTTGACCAGAAGGGTACTTTCCGGTAGTTTATTACTATTGCCTTCAATGGGTTCGTGTACCCTGACCGTACAGGTTCAAGGCACAGGTTTTGCATCTTAAGTCGTCTGGGGAAGATCACAAGAACGGGAGTTTGATGGTGCCAGATAACCAGAAAAAGACTCTGCTTTTGCTGAAGCCGCGGGGGTTTTGCGCCGGGGTGGTTCGGGCGATTGATGTCGTCCGCATTGCACTGGAGGCCTTCGGTCCGCCGATTTACGTGCGCAAGGAGATCGTCCACAACAGCTTTGTGGTGGACGAGTTGCGGGGCAAAGGCGCGATTTTTGTCGACAGCGAGGATGAAGTCCCCAATGGCGAGCGCGTGATCTACAGCGCACACGGGGTTTCGCCCGAGGTGCGCGAGCACAGCGCCCGGCGTGGGCTGCGCGTGATTGATGCGACGTGTCCGCTGGTCACCAAGGTGCACGTGGAAGCGGTGAAGTTTGCCAAGGAAGGCTATTCGCTAATCCTGATTGGGCACCATGATCACGACGAGGTGATTGGAACGCTGGGAGAAGCTCCTCTGGTCACGCAGGTCGTGGGAAATCCGGAGCAGGTGAAGACGCTAAGCGTGCCGGATCCTGATCATGTGGCTTACCTGACGCAGACTACGTTGAGCCTCGACGAAACCAAGGATATTATCGCAGCGCTGAAGAAGAAGTTCCCGAACATCAAAGGGCCGGCGGCGCAGGATATTTGCTACGCCACGGAAAACCGGCAGGTTGCCGTTAAAGAAGTGGCTTCGGAATCTGATCTGCTACTGGTGGTGGGATCGGAGAATAGCTCAAATTCGAATCGTCTGGTCGAGGTAGCGCGCAACCTGGGAACGAACGCGCATCTCATCGACAGCTACAAAGACATTGAGGCCGAGTGGTTGCTGAATGTGAAGACGATCGCGCTTACGGCGGGCGCCTCGGCGCCGGAGTGCCTGGTGGAGGAAACCATGAAGTTTTTGGCCACCAAGGGCTTCGACAATGTGCAGGAACTCGAAGTGATGCCGGAAAACGTCCGCTTCGGGCTGCCGCCGGAGATTGTCGAGGCCATTGCCGCCGCTCCGGCAAGTGTTACCGCGGATTAACGGAGCCGCACATTGATGGAGATGGATACAAACTCCCCTGATTCCAATATAGCTTCCGAACCACAACTTCGCTTTGGCAAGATCGACGGGCTGGCCAGCCGTGTGGGCGCTGCGATGGACGCCGCCCGCAAGCTTCTCTTCTCCGCCCAGCACGAGAGTGGGTATTGGTGTGGCGAACTGGAAGCCGACACCACACTGGAATCTGACTACATTCTGCTGCACACGCTACTGGGGACGGGCGATCCCGAACGCTTCCGGAAGGCGGCGAACTGGATTATCCAGCATCAGAAAGAAGACGGCGGATGGAACACGTATCCCGAGGGCCCGTCGAACGTCGGCGCGTCGGTGAAGGCGTATTTCGGGCTGAAGCTGGCGGGATACCAGGCGGATCATCCGGTGCTGCAGCGCGCGCGGAAGAAAATCCTGGAACTCGGTGGAGTCACCGAGGTCAATACATTCACCAAGATCTACCTGTGCTTTTTTGGGCAGTACGATTATGACGCGGTGCCGGCGGTTCCGCCGGAGATTGTGCTGTTTCCCAACTGGTTCTGGTTCAATATCTACGAGATCTCCTCGTGGTCACGGGCCATCCTGGTGCCGCTCTCGATCTGCTACGCCAAGAAGCCATTCAAGAAGATTCCACGCGAGATGGGCATCGAAGAGCTGTTTGTCGGCGGCATGCAGAAGTCGCGGATGCACCTGCGCTGGTCGAAAAAGCTGGTGTCGTGGCGAAATTTCTTTCTTTGCCTTGACCGCATGACGCATTGGTTCGAACGGGTCCACATTCGTCCGCTGCGCTCAATCGCGCTGCGGACTGCGGAGAAGTGGATGCTGGAACGGTTCGAGATGAGCGACGGGCTGGGGGGTATCTATCCCTCGATCATGAATTCCATCATCGCCATGCGTTGTCTGGGTTACTCGGTGGATGATCCGCAGGTCATCCGGGCGCTGGATGAATTTGAGAAGTTAGGGATCGAGGAGGACGATACCTTCCGCATGCAGCCTTGCATGTCGCCGGTGTGGGACACGGCGTATGCGATGTTCGCGCTGGGTGAATCGGGTGTTGCCGCGAATGATCCGCGAATGGTGAAGTGTGCGGACTGGATCTTGCAGAAGCAGGTGCGCAACCCAGGCGACTGGCAGATCAAGAACAGGAAAGGCAAGCCAGGCGGCTGGTACTTCGAGTTCAACAATGAGTTTTATCCGGATGTGGATGACACCGCGATGGTTTGTCTGGCGCTGAGCCGGGTGGAGCATCCCAACGGACGATACCAGCGGGAGTCGGTGGAGCGGGCGATTGATTGGATCCTGTCGATGCAATGCGAGAACGGAGGATGGGCTTCCTTCGACAAAGACAACGACAAGATGGTTTTCCAGCATATTCCCTTCGCTGATCACAACGCCATGCTGGACCCGCCGACCGTGGATATTACCGGGCGCATCCTTGAGATGATGGCGGCCTACGGTCATGACCAGAACCATCCTGCGGTGAAGCGGGCGATTCAGTTTATTCGCGACGAGCAAGAGCCGGATGGAAGCTGGTTCGGGCGCTGGGGCGTGAATTACATTTACGGCACGTTCCTGGTGCTGCGCGGCCTGGAAGCGATTGGCATGGATAACCACGAGCCCTGTATTCAGCAGGCGGCGGAGTGGCTGCGCATGGTACAGAACCCCGACGGTGGTTGGGGCGAGAGCGTGGCCTCATATGACGACGCCACGCAGCGAGGCGTCGGGGCCAGCACACCTTCGCAAACCGCCTGGGCGATTCTGGGGTTGCTCGCGGTAGGTGATACGCGCAGCGATTCAGTGGCTCGCGGCGTTGCCCACCTGCTGCGTACTCAAAAGCAAGACGGGTCGTGGGATGAGCCTTATTTCACGGGCACGGGTTTTCCCCGCGTGTTTTATCTGATGTATCACCTCTACCGGCAGTACTTCCCGCTGCTCGCGTTGACGACCTATGCCAAGGTAATGGAGAAAACCGGCAATTAGAAATTGGCACTTAACATTTGGCATTTGTCCTGCTATGCAGCGCAGGATTTTTCTGCATTCTGGCGAAGTCCCTGAAGAGCCAGACGCTAATTGCCAAAGGCTGGTTGCTGACGCATGAAAGTCTTCCTCACAGGCGCGACCGGATTTCTGGGCTCCCACGTAGCACGGGTCCTGGCGGAGCAGGGAGCGGATTTGCGGCTCCTGGTGCGCCCGACCAGCAATCTGAAGAACCTGGAGGGACTGAACTCCGGGACGACGAAGGCTGAGACGGTGACCGGCGACCTGCGCGATTCAGCCTCCCTGGAAAAGGCGATGGCGGGTTGCGAGGTGGTGTTTCATGTGGCTGCCGACTATCGGCTGTGGGTACGGGATCCCGCGGAGATGTACCGGTCGAATGTAGAGGGAACGCGGGCCATTCTGGAAGCGGCACAAAAGAATGGAGTGCGCTGCGTGGTCTACACGTCGAGCGTGGCGACCATGGGTTTCACGGGGAACGGCCATCCGGCAGATGAAGACTCGCCGGTTTCGCTGGCCGACATGATTGGCCATTACAAACGCTCGAAGTTCATGGCTGAGCAGGTGGCAATGGAAGCGGGCCGCGGACACATGCGGGTGGTGACCGTAAATCCGACGACTCCGGTGGGCGAGCGGGACGTTAAGCCGACTCCGACGGGACGAATTGTCGTTGATTTCCTTAAAAAGAAATTTCCCGCGTACGTGGAGACGGGGTTGAACCTGGTGGATGCCCGGGAATGTGCGCGGGGACACATTGCAGCCCTGGAGAAAGGCAAGAGTGGCGAGCGTTACATTCTGGGCGGAGAAAACCTGACGCTGAAGCAGATTCTCGACAGGCTCGGCGAAATCTCCGGCTTGCCCTCGCCCACCATGAAGCTGCCTTACTTTGTTGCCTACGCGGCGGGCGCGGTGGATGAAACTGTGACCGGCCGCCTGATGGGACGGGAACCGCGCGCCACGGTTGAGACGGTGCGCATGGGAAAGAAAAAGATGTGGGCCAGCTCCGATAAGGCCGAGAGGGAATTGGGATGGAAGAGCGCGCCCTCCTACGGAGCGCTGCGTCGCGCGGTGGAGTGGTTCCGGGCCAACGGGTATGCCTAAAGTCGCCATTGTGGCCGCGTTGCAGCGCGAAGTCAGCGGGCTGACCAGGAATTGGAGTCGTGTTGAGCAGCGCCATGACGGCCGCAGCTTTGTCTTTTTCGAGCGGGACGACATGGTTGTCGTGTGCGGCGGAATCGGCTTAGAGGCGGCGCGTCGGGCAGCCGAGGCGGTGATCGAGTTGTATCATCCCGCGCTGCTGCAGTCGGTTGGGTTTGCCGGGGCGCTCGACTCGAGTCTGCAAGTAGGGGACATTTTCATGCCGACAGTGGTGATTGATTCGCGGGACAGCAGCCGCGTCGAAGTCGAAATTGATGGCGCAACCGCACCACAGCAGCGAAGCAGCTCGTTAGTGACTTTTATGGACGTGGCGGGAATGCAGCAGAAAGCGAGCCTGGCGAAGTCCTACGGGGCACAAGCGGTGGATATGGAAGCGGCCGGGGTGGCAGCGGCAGCGCGCGCGCATGGGATTGCTTTTGCGGCAACCAAAGTGATTTCCGATGAGCTCACTTTTGAAATGCCGCACATGGCCCGCTTCTTCGACGCAAAAGGCCAGTTCAGGACGGCGAGCTTCGCGGCTTTTGTAGCGCTGCGGCCAACGCTGTGGAGGCGCGTTGCTCAGCTTGCCCGCAACAGCCGCAAGGCAGCACGTGCCCTGGGCGAGCATCTCGAACGCTATCGGCAGGAATTGAGCCGGGCGTCAGGCCAGGGTTCAGCCCAATGCTCAGAAAAGACCGTGGCGGCTGCAGTTGCGGCGGTAAGCGAGTCGAGTGCCCGAGGTCCAGAATGAATATGCCCATGAAGCTACGGCCGCTGGCGCTTATCGTCTTCTGTGCAGCGGTGCGCCTGGCCGCGCAGTCGACCGTCCCTGAAGTTTACGCGGAAAGCTTTCGCCAGGGCTCGACCCGCGTTGTGGAAGACAGCTTTGAGGTCAAGCTCACGCCGCAAGATCCGCTTTACCGCGAGCGCATCAAAGATTCGCGCGGAGCCGACCGTTATGCGTTCTCGATTATTGCGAAGGGACCGGAGGGCGATGCCAAGATTACATCCTGGCAAGCAACCATGGCGGACCTGGTACACCCGATTTACGATAACGTGCTGCTGGTTTCGCCGAATCCCTCCAACGATCCAAAGGATGATGCGAAAAACGCTTTGTGCAGGCTGTGGCCCTCGACCTTCGCGGCCGTGCCAGTGGGCGCAAGGCGCATCATGAAAGTGGATAATTTCTATGTGGTGTTGCAGGTGAAGGCGTATCACTTCACGCCTCCGGAATCGCCGTACCTCGATTCAATGACCGTGCAGGTGCAGTTCAGAAATACCGATCCGAGACAGACCGAAGGTTCCGGGAAATAGCGTCCGGGTGCTCGCATCGACACTGTGACATCGAGCGGGATTTGAAGCGCGTCTGAATGCAGCTCATCTAAGGCGTAATGGGGAGTGAATGTGGATTGCCGGACAAATCGCAATCGAAGACCGAAGCCAGTCGATTCCGGCGACCATGCTGGCGGCGGTTTACCGCGGTGTCAACGACGTCCGTCTGGAGACCGTTCCGGTGCCCGCGATCGGCGCAGGAGAGTTGCTGGTGCGGGTGCATACTTGCGGAGTCTGCGGTACGGATCTGAAAAAGATTGCTTCCGGCTCTCATTCGGCGCCGCGCATCTTCGGCCATGAAACGTCCGGAGTGGTCGCCGCCGTCGGTGCCGGCGTACGGAAGTTCGAGCCGGGCGACCGGGTTGTGGTGTTTCATCACATCCCTTGCCGCAACTGCTACTACTGCCGGCACAAGACCTTTGCGCAGTGCCCGACCTATAAGAAGGTGGGATGTACGGCTGGATTTGAGCCCTCCGGCGGAGGGTTCTCCGAGTATGTCCGGGTCATGGATTGGATCGTCGAGCAGGGAACCGTAAGAATCCCACAGGGCATCTCTTTCGAGCAGGCCTGTTTTGTCGAACCGGTGAATACCTGCATGAAGGGGATCGAGGCTCTGCGCCTGGAACCAGGTGAGACCGTCCTCACCATTGGACAGGGCCCAATCGGCATCATTCTCAGTGTGCTGGCTCGCCGGGCAGGGGCCACGGTTATTACTTCCGATTTGTATCCGGAGAGGCTTAGAATAGCTAAAAGCCTTGGTTTCGAACATACTATCGATGCCTCGCAGAACGACTCGGTTCGAGCTGTGCGGGAGCAGACCGAAGGTCGTGGCGTGGACGCCGTGATTTTGGCGGTGGGCAGCAATAGCTTGATCCGTCCTGCGATGGAGGCGGCCCGTCCTGGCGGGCGGGTGTTATTGTTTGCGCAAACGCAGCACGGAGAGGTGATGGTCGATCCGGCGGCGATTTGCGTTGATGAGAAGGCCCTGGTGGGCTCTTATAGCGCGTCTGTGGATTTGCAGGAAGAGTCAGTTCGCTTTGTGATGAACCGGGAAATGGACCTGGAACAGCTGATCAGCCACCGATTTCCGCTGCAGGAGGGTGCGCAGGGGCTGGAACTGGCGGCTCACCCGCAGCCTGCGTCGATGAAGATCGTGATTCAGCCCGGAAGTACCTGGCAACGTGAGCGGGAAGGAAGCAAGCAGTGAATGGAAAAATGACGGCCGCCGTCTTATACGGCAAAGAAGATCTGAAGATTGAAAGAGTGCCTATCCCCCGCGTGGAAAAGGGGGAGGTGCTGGTCAAAGTGCAGGTCGCGCTCACCTGCGGCACCGATCTCAAGGTGTTTCAGCGCGGCTACCACGCCCGCATGATTGTTCCCCCGGCATTATTCGGACATGAACTGGCGGGAGTGATTGAGGAAGTCGGCGAGGGCGTACACGGCTTCAAGAAGGGCATGCGCGTGGTGGCGCTGAATTCGGCGCCCTGCCAGATGTGCTTCTATTGCTCCAAGCACCAGGAAAACCTATGCGAGGACTTGCTGTTCAACAATGGAGCGTATGCGGAATACATCCGCGTGCCGCGCCGCATTGTCGAAGCCAATATGCTGGTCATCCCGGCTAACGTGAGCTTCGAAGACGCGGCGATGACGGAGCCGCTGGCTTGCGTGCTGCGCGGCTTGCACGAAACCGGCGTCGAAATCGGCGACACCGTTACCATCATTGGCGGCGGCCCCATCGGGCTAATGTTTGTGCAAGTGGCTCGAGCGATCGGTTGCAATGTGGTGTCCGTGGTGAAGCGTGACGAACAGGTAGTAGCCGCCAAGCACATGGGAGCGCACGAAATTGTGCAGACCACCAAGGTGCAGAACGTGGTGGAGGCGGTGCGCGCACTGACTCCGCAGAAACGCGGTTGCGATGTGGTAATCGAGGCGGTGGGCCGTCCCGAGGCCTGGGAGTGGACGGTTGAGATGGTCCGTAAGGGCGGCACCGTAAATTTCTTCGGTGGATGCGCCAGCGGATCCAAAGTGCAACTCGATACCAACCGTTTGCACTATTCCGAGATCACCCTGAAAGCCACATTCCATCACACGCCGGAAACCGTGCGCCGCGCCTTCGGGCTGATCGCGGCCAAAAAAATCCGGCCGACCGACTACATCACTGGCGAAGCCCCGCTGTCGAGCCTGCAAAAGGTGCTCCGCCACATGCTGAACCGTGGCGGCGACATCAAGACTGCGATCATTCCCGGCCACTAGAGCACGAGATCGGGAAGGGCACGACTTCAGTCGTGCGGTGAGTACTCCGGGATGGATCTCGGCTTTTGCCGCTGAGGTAAGCTCTCTGGTCGCGTGCCGAGCAATCCTGAAATGATTTCTTGCTAAATGACTTCTGCAACCAGCGCCGACTCTCATATGTCCGTCGCCCCCGTCGCCGCGCTCGGCTGGAGCCGCCTGCCCGCCGAGTACGCTATCCCGCAGTCTGCTCCCACGCTCGAAGAGGCCCGCGAATACTGCCGCCGTCTGGCCCGTACTCACTACGAGAATTTTTCCGTCGCCACCTGGTTTCTTCCCAAGAAGCTGCGTCAGGATTTTCTGAATGTCTACGCCTATTGCCGCATCTCCGACGATCTCGGAGACGAGGTCGGGGACGCGGCGGCAGCGCTGGCGTTGCTGGACGATTGGCAGGCGCAACTGGATGCGTGCTACGAGGGTAATCCGCGTCATCCCGTTTTTGTGGCGCTGGCTGATACGGTCAAGAAGTTTGGCATCCCGAAGCACGAGTTCTCCGATCTGCTGATCGCCTTCCGCCAGGACCAGACCGTCACACGCTTCCCAACCTTTGACGATGTGCTCGCTTACTGCCGCTATTCAGCCGATCCCGTCGGCCACCTTGTCCTGTACCTGTGCGGATATCACGATGCCGACCGGCAGCAACTCGCTGACTACACTTGCACCGCGCTACAGTTGGCGAACTTCTGGCAGGATGTGAGCGTCGACTACGCGAAGGATCGAATCTACTTGCCTCTCGAAGATTTGAGGCGTTATTCGGTGACCGAGGAGGACCTGGCGCAAAAGCGCAATACGCCGGCGTTTTGCGAGATGATGAAGTTTGAAGTAGAACGGGCCCGCCAGTGGTTCGATCGCGGCCTGCCGCTTGTAAGCAAAGTAGACAGAGAACTGGCGGTCGACATCGAACTCTTCAGCCGCGGCGGGCAGGAGATTCTGAACGCCATCGAACACCAGCGCTATGCCGTGCTCGGCCGTCGTCCAGTGATCTCCAAGACTCGCAAGCTGGCGCTGGTGGCTCGGGCCGCGCTGGGGAAGTTCTTATGACTGCGGGAGCTCAACCGGTGCTGCTTCCGTGGAGTCCGGCTCCGGCGCAGCTCACCATGGCATATTCAGTGTGCCGCGGCATCACCCGCGCCAACGCCAAGAATTTCTATTACGCATTTCTGGTGTTGCCCAAGCGCAAGCGGCAGGCGCTCTGCGCCGTCTATGCCTTCATGCGGCGCTGCGATGACATTACCGACGACTCCAATCTCAGTCTCGAGGAGCGCCGCTACAAACTCGATACCTGGCTCGATGCTCTGCATCGCGTGCAGCAAGGCGAGCCCAGCGACGATCCTATTCTGCTGGCCCTGACCGATGCGCAACGCCGCTATACCATCCCCGCCGGCCTGCTCGATGAACTGGCGATGGGAACTGCGATGGATGTGGTCGACCCCGAAGCCGCGGGCGAGGAAAGCCGGCTCTCCGCGAATGCTGTTCCAGGCCCGACCATCCAGTACCGGACGTTCGACGATCTCAAGGTCTATTGCTACCGGGTGGCCTCGGTGGTGGGCCTCGTGTGCATCCATGTCTTCGGATATCGCGATCCAGCGGCCGAGCCTCTTGCCGAGCAATGCGGGCTCGCCTTCCAGCTCACTAACATTGTTCGCGATGTGAAAGAAGATGCCGTCATGGGCCGCGTGTATTTGCCGGAAGAAGATCTGGCCAGGTTCGGCCTGTCGGCCGCCGAATTGCTTTCCACGCCGGATCCCGCCCGCTTCCGGCCCTTACTGGCGCTCGAAGCCGACCGCGCCCGCCAGCTCTACCAGTCCGGTGAGCAGTTGATTCCCTACATCTCGGAAGACAGCCAGCCCGCCCTGTGGGTGCTGGTCAACATCTACCGGCGGCTACTGGAGAAAATCGCCGAGCGCCAGTACGATGTCTTCAACGGAAAGGTGAGCCTCACGGTCAGCGAAAAGCTGCGCGTCCTGGGAAAAGGCTTCCTGCAACGCCTCACGTGATTGTGATTCCGAACTGGGCCCAAGGCCTGCACGATCGGGAAGGGCACGACTTCAGTCGTGCCCTAAAATCGCCATAGTGGATTCGGGCTTCAGCCCCTAAGGGTGTTCGCACCACACTGTCGACGAAACTGGTATAGCTAAAATCGCTAAGTCTGAATCCCGCATGATCCAGAACTCCACCCAACCTACAGTAGCCATAGCCGGCGGCGGCCTGGCAGGACTCGCCGCGGCCTGCGCCCTCGCCGATTCCGGTTTCCGCGTCACTCTATTCGAGCGACGCCCTTATCTCGGCGGACGCGCTTCCTCCTACGAGCATCCCGGCACCGGCGAGGTCGTCGATAACTGCCAGCACGTGCTTTTCCGTGTCTGCACCAACCGGGTCGAGTTCTACCGGCGCATCGGTGTGGAGGACAAAATCCGCTGGTTCGACGAAATGACTTTCATCGAGCCCGGCGGCCGCACCAGCGTGATGAAGGCTTCTCCGCTACCTGCCCCTCTGCACACCGCGCCATCGTTTCTCGCCTTTCCGTTTCTCTCTGCTAAAGACAAGTCGGTAATTTCGCGCGCTCTTGCCGTACTCGCTCTGACCGACCAGCGTGACACCGGCCGCTCGTTTCTCGAATGGTGTCAACAGCACGCACAAACTGAGAACGCGATTGAACGCTTCTGGAAGCCAATCCTGGTCAGCGCTCTGAGTGAAGATCTCGACCTGATTGCAATCTCTTCCGCGGCCCAGGTCGTTCGCGAGTCGATGAAGTCTCGCACAGCGCGTCACATGGGTGTTCCGAGCATTCCGTTGACCGACCTCTACAATCGCGCCGGGGACTACATTCGCGCCCGCGGCGGCGTCATTCAATTCCGCGCGTCGCTCGAAGCGTTTTCCCCCGAGCCCTCCCAAGTACGCATTCGCGTCAGCGATAAGGAAGAGGAAGAGACATTCGACTATCTGGTCCTGGCTCTGCCCTTCGATGGTCTCGCTCGCGTCCTGCCGCAGAGCCCAGAAGCCGCACCCCTGCGTGACCAACTCAACCATTTCGAGACCTCTCCCATCACTGGTATTCACTTGTGGTTCGATCGCCAGATCAGCAACCTCGACCACGCTGTTCTCCTCGACCGAACTATTCAATGGATGTTCCACAAGTCGCGGCTTCTGGCGACTCGCGGCGGGGCTAACGCAGAATCGACCGGCAGCTATATCGAACTAGTAGTGAGCGCTTCGAAGAGCCTCATCGACAAGTCGCGCGGCGAAATTGTAGATCTCGCCGTGAAAGAAGTCCGCGAGTTTTTCCCGGCGGCGCGCACGGCGAATCTGCTGAAGTCCACCGTAATTAAGGAAGTTCACGCCACCTACTCGCCGCGTCCCGGGATTGATGCCTACCGTCCGCAGCAGTCGACAACGTGGCCCCAGATCTTTCTCGCCGGAGACTGGACCGCCACCGGCTGGCCCGCCACCATGGAAGGCGCAGTTCGCAGCGGATATCTGGCGGCCGCAGCCCTAACGCGCGCTGCGGGGATAAAGGATACTCACTTCCTCGTCCCCGACCTGCCCAGCAGCGGCCTGATGCGTTGGTTCGGGAAGTGAGTCACCTTGTACCTTTAAGTGAACCTGGTCAGGTCCCAACAAAAAAACCTCACCTTTCGCCGAAGGGCGCGAAAGATGAGGCAGCCAGAATGAAGCTACTTACATCCCGCTCTCAAAGACAAGGGCTTCCTTGTCACGGCCGAAGTCAATCTCGCTGAGCGTCTTATTCGACGAGTCAGTGAGAATCGCGTCTTGCGTTACCTGGCTGTCATTCGTCTTCAAGGTTCCGGGCACCGTGGCCACGGTCTTCCCACTGCGCAGGAAGGTCACCTGCACGGCAGGGCCGGTTCCTTGCCACACGACTTTGTAGTTGCCGGGGTCGAGCTGCTTGCCGCCCACCTGTACGGCTTCGAGAATTGCTACTGAGTGTTGATTCTTATCCCGCGCGAACGCGCTGAGCGGCGCCATCACAGCGAGAATCGACAAAAGTGCCACGTAGTTTCGAACTTTCATTTCCAGGATCTCCTTTAGATAGGGCTAAGGAAGCAGGTTTATCCTGCTTCGAGTTATGAGACGGTCAGTTCAGAAACGAGGGTCCACTACTAAGGAAGATGCTCGGGTATGTCGGGAGGATGCAGCAACTAATGATGCAGAACGTAGATTAAAGCAAAGTTTTGTAAAGGCGTGCTTGTGGGAGGGGGCTAACGATGGTCGATACGTTCTTCGATCCTGGAAACGAATCTCGGAGTGTGGTTTTTCATCAACTGCTCAATGGCGGGTCCGAACTCGTGCCACAGGTTCATCCCCGCGTCATTGCCCACGGTTGAACCAAAATCGCCGAACGGAGCCCCGAGAGACCGCCTCCAATATGGAGTTGAGGCGGTATCCTTGGCGACGGCCGTCAGCGTTCGCAGCAGGTATGAGGTGTTCAGCCTGGCCTTTCCGGAATCGTCGCGAGTGATAAGAGGACGCGAAGCCGCAGACGTGGCTCGGCCCATCAGGCTGCCGGTGCTCTCAGGGTGATATCCCAGCGGCTTCTTCAGCGAGGATGGATACAGGTACTTGCGAAAAATACCATCCGGCTCTTTTTGACTGGATAGGGCCTTGTCAGAATCCGTGAACACGAGTTGGCGCATCAAGCCTGCGTTACCGGCGGTCGCGTCGAATCTGAGAGGCGGGCGTGCTTTGTCGACTAACCCGTTAAAGTTATGCTCCGGAGTAACGGCTTGCACCGAAGGCGCATCGGGCAGCGAGTGACGTACGCCCTGGCAGACTGCTCCGCAGGCAGCGAACAGCACAAGAGAAACGACCCCGAGGGATGCAAATTTCGCCATACCGCAGTCCCACAAGCGCCAGGTTTAGCGTCTGCCTGACGACTCGATCGCAAGGCACTGTGGACATTAGCACTCTGCGTGCCACACTTCTGAGCAAGAACGCTCATCTTGCGATCAATGATGTTAGGTGAAGAAAAAGGTGCTTTGGTTGCCGCCAAACCCGGCTCCTATGGCCGGTTTGCGCAGCCTCCTCTCGCGGGATAGTGCAAGTGGGTGAACCAGTATGAGCAAAGTCTTTCACTCGAAACTTCGGGCCGGGGCGTTAGGGCAGCCTCGACGAGAACAGGTTCCCTTCGACTTCGCTCAGGGCAAACTCTTACCGGGCTTTCAGCTCGATTCGGAATGACAAGGGGATTTGTCAGCCTGCCAGCAGAGCCACGCCTGCAGCGACGAGACCAGCTGCAATCCACCGCCGCCGATCTACCCTCTCATGCAGAAAGATTTTCGCAGCGACGGCGTTGCCGATGAAGGTCAGGGAAGCGGCGGCGGGGGCGACCAGGCTTACGTCTCCCCACGAAAGTGCGAACAGCAGGCTGAAGAAGGCCACGGCCATGGCCGTGACTCCGAGCAGAAAGTAAGGATTGCCAAGCGTGCGGCGGATCACGGTGCCGAGGCCGGAGCGGCGCCATAGGGCTCCGACGTCCCCGACCTGCTTCATGGCGCGGGCCAGAAGTACGTCGCCGACTACCGAGGCGAAGACAATCGCGAGGATTGCGCTCCAGGTGTAGAGACTTTTCATGATTCGACTCCAGTGGCAGCGACTGCAGCTCTTTTCTCTTCCGCGGATTTCGTGTGGGGATGTTTAGTGAGTTCCGGGCCCCCGGCCACGAATCCCACTCCTCCGGTGATCAGTGCGATGCCTAGCCAGCGCAGCGGGCTGACATGCTCGTGCAGCACAAATCTCGCGACCAGAGCGAGCAACACATAGCCGAGCGAAGTTGCCGGCAGAACGTAGGTGAGATCGGCCCAGGAAAGCGCGGTCATGTAAGTGGCAAAGAAAGCCAACAGCAGAAGAATGCCGATGGCGACCCAGGGATTGAGCACGGCGAAAATGACGCCTTGCAGGTGATTGACGGAGATACTGCCAGTCTGCTTCATCCCGTGGGAAAGCAAGGAGTCACCGGCCGCGGCGAAGACCGTGACTCCGACCAGCACAAGATACTTGCGAAAGGTCACTGGAAGTTTAGACGACTGTGCAGCTTCGTTGTCATCCTGAAACGCCCGCTTTGGCGCGCATCCTCAGTCGCTCTACGCCTTGGCGAGTTCGGCTGCAGCCTCTTCACCGTGCTGCTTGACCATCTTGTTGCGCGCCGAACGCAGCTTCAGGAAAGTCTTAGCTTCCTTGTAAAGCCGCTTGCGGTCGTTGCTATCAAAGGCTGCCTTCTTCAGGATTCGGAACACTGCCTTGGGCCGGAAATAATACTCGTCGTAAAAGCGGTGTACCGCGGAAAGAATTTCATCGGCGGGCAGTCCAGGATATTCGATGTGAGCCAGCTGGTGGCCGCCTTCATCGACCATCTTGTTGTCGCCGACGATGAATCCGTTCTTCACAGCGTAGTCGTAAAGCTCGGTCCCGGGGTAGGCGTGGGCGACAGAGACCTGAATGGTTTCCACGTCAAGCTCTTTGGCGAACGCAATCGTGTTGTTAATGGTCTCGCGAGTCTCTCCCGGCAAGCCCATGATGAAGTCGCCGTGGATCACCAGGCCTAATTTGTGACAGTTCTTGGTGAACTCACGGGCATGTTCAAGGGTTGCGCCTTTCTTGATGTTCTTCAGAATCTGCTGATCGCCGGATTCGTAGCCGACGATCAGCAGCCGGCAACCGGCTTCTTTCATCGCCTTGAGAGTCTCGTAATTGGTGGTGACGCGCGACGTGCACGACCAGGTCAGGCCGAGCGGCTTCAGTTTGGAGCACAACTCGATGGTTCGCGCCGCCTGGATATTGAAAGTGTCGTCGTCGAAGAAAAACTCTTTCACTTCCGGCCAGTATTGCTTCACCTTCGCCATTTCAGCCGCCACGTCGTCAGTGGAACGCTTGCGCCATGGATGTCCGCTCAAAGTCTGCGGCCACAGGCAGAAAGTGCATTGCGCCGGACAGCCGCGCGTAGTGTAGAGCGATACGTAAGGATTCAGCAGAAATGGCACGTTGTAACGAGTCACATCGAGATCGCGTTTGTAGACGTCGGTAACGTGAGGCAGAGCGTCGAGATCCTGGATCTGGGGCGCGTCCGGATTGTGCACGACCTTGCCATCCTTCAGGAAGGAAATGCCGGCAATTTCTGCCAGGGGCTTGCCCTTGGCGTAGTCGACCACAGCGTAGTCAAACTCTTTGCGGACCACGAAATCGATCGCCGGGCAGTCGCGCAGAGACTTCTCGGGCAGCACGCTAACATGCGGTCCAACGAAAGCTATCTTGATTTTTGGATTCGCGGCCTTGATGGCGGCAGCCAGGCCAATGTCGCCAGGAAAGCCGGGAGTCGACGTGAAGAGCACCAGAAACTCGTAGTCCTTGGCGATCTCGATGGTCTGCTCGGCTGAAATATAGTGCGGGGGGGCATCGAGCAAGCGCGC
>Ga0210396_10001865_pt1 | contig 21980 bp, 19 predicted proteins | sample IncBWH17OmetaG_FD_155466 | JGI IMG/M metagenome (GOLD analysis project Ga0210396, IMG submission 155466) | Forest soil microbial communities from Barre Woods Harvard Forest LTER site, Petersham, Massachusetts, United States - Inc-BW-H-17-O ... | reverse complement strand
TGCCCCAGATTGCTTGGTCCGAACATTGCTGAGTGTCGGAAGCGGTGCAACGAGCATGACCTGCGCTAATTCTTGGTTCGTGGTCCGTACGCACGTCAACGCTGAAGCGAAAGTGGCTCGTAATCTCCTGCGGCAGGGATTTGAGGTCTACTCGCCGTGCTATCTGAAACGCCGCAGCCACGCCCGAAAAATCGACGAGGTCGCGGCCCCACTATTTCCACGCTATATTTTCGTGCGAATCGACATGGCGACGCAGCGGTGGCGCTCGATACAATCGACATTCGGCGTTGCGGGCCTCGTGTTGAATGGGTCGGAACCTGCTCCGGTGCCACCACCGATTCTTCGTGCGCTGAGGGAACGTGAAGGCGAAAACGGTTATATTAAGCTGGATCAGCGTCCGAAGTTCGCACTGGGAGACAAGGCGCGGGTGATCGCTGGCGCCTTCGCCGAAAATCTTGCCCTGTTCGAGGGTCTTGCGGACCACGATCGTATAGTAATCCTGCTTGATATGCTGGGACGAAAAGTTCGCGTCTCGATTGAGGCAGATATGGTCGCGACCGCCTGACCCGACCTAAGCTCGATGTTTGGGTGTCAGCCAGGTGGACCCGAATCACCAGGACTGCGGTAGCTTGAGAAAAATTCATCTTCTATGTGCGCGTTCGATGTCTCAACTTGGCCGAAACTATCATCCTTGTCCCGAACCCAACACTTCATGGCGCTCATTGAATCTGGTTTATGATGCTCATTGAAAAAAAGAAATCCTTGCAGCTGCGAAGTGAGAGATCGGGTCACGTCGCCGAGTTCTTCGCCCTGTCCGGGGCAATTTGCGACAAGATCGATCTTTCAAGGATCGAGACGCTCGTGGCCGCGATCGGTGCCTTGCGCAAGCGTGGCGGCCGGCTGTTCATGCTGGGCGTCGGCGGCAGCGCTGGAAATTGCAGCCACGCGGTCAACGATTTCCGCAAGCTCTGCGGCATCGAAGCCTATTCGCCCGCTGATAACGTGTCTGAATTGACCGCGCGCGCCAACGATGAGGGCTGGGATACCATTTTCACCGGATGGCTTGAAGTAAGTCGGCTGAGCGAGCGCGATGCGATTTTTGTCCTCTCGGTTGGTGGCGGAGACGTTGAGCGCAATGTTTCGATGAATCTCGTGAGAGCCGTTGATTTTGCTCACGCGCGTGGCGCGAAAGTTTTCGGTATTGTCGGCAAGGAAACGGGCTGCACCGCCCGGTATGGCGATGTCGTGGTTGTCATCCCTGAAGTGAAGGCCGAATGGGTCACCCCGCTTTCGGAGGCCTTTCAGGCCTTGGTGTGGCATTGCCTCGTTAGCCACCCAGCTTTGCAGGTTCGAAAGACAAAATGGTGACGAGGGCATACAACGCGAGACGCGCGGTGTTTCTCGATCGAGACGGAGTTCTCGTTATTCCCGAAATGCGAGACGGCCGAAGTTACGCTCCGCGCAGTATCGAAGCGTTCAGGATATCCGCGCATGCGGCAGAAGCGCTCGCGCGATTGAGCGCTGCGGGCTATCTCCTGATCGTCGTCACCAATCAACCGGATATTGGCAACGGGCTGGTAACGGCTGAAGTTGTGAACGAGATGCACCGGCTCATGGCGGAGGCGCTGCCGATTGATCGCATCGAGATTTGTCCGCATTCTCAGTCCGATGGCTGCAGTTGCCGCAAGCCGAAGCCGGGGATGCTGATCAATGCCGCACGACACTGCGGGATCGATCTGGCAGGAAGTGTGATGATAGGTGACCGTTTCAGCGACATGGACGCGGGGCGGGCCGCCGGCTGCAAGACGATATTTATGGACCTCGACTATGAGCGCGAAGAACCGGTAGCCGCTGACTATGCCGTTCGCTCCCTTGCGGAAGCGGTAGACCTCATATTGAGGGCGATGCCGATCGCTCCGCGAGCGACGCGTGCGGTGGACAGACTTAAGGTGAAGATATTCGCGGATGGCGCCGATCTCGACGGCATTCTGGAAATGGCCAAGCTTTCGCATATCAGGGGCTTCACTACCAATCCGACATTGATGCGGAAGGCCGGCGTAACGAATTACGAGGCCTTCGCGCGCGGCCTGCTGGAACAGATTACGCGGCATCCGGTTTCATTCGAAGTGTTCGCGGACGATTTTCCCGGCATGATCGCCCAGGCGCGCGCGATCGCCTCGTGGGGCACGAACGTCAACGTCAAGGTTCCGGTGATGAACACCAGGGGCGAGTTCACAGGTCCTGTCTTGCGAACGCTCGCGGCCGAGGGCATTGAACTCAATGTGACGGCGATCATGACGCCGGAGCAGGTTGCGGCCGTCTCCGAGGTGCTGGACCACAGGGTGCCGGCGATTGTCTCTGTGTTCGCAGGGCGCGTGGCCGATACCGGGATCGACCCGGTGGCGCACATGCTTGCGTGCAAAGACATTCTGGCTTCCCGCCCCCGGGCTGAATTGCTGTGGGCCAGTCCCCGTGAGGTTCTGAACATCTTCCAGGCTGATGAGATCGGCTGCGACATCATCACCTGCACCAACGACATGATCGGCAAGCTCAGCCTGGCTGGCAAGGATCTCCTGGATTACTCGCGGGAGACGGTCCAGATGTTCCATCGCGACGCCACTGCTTCCTCCTTCTCCATCAATCTCGCAAAATCTGCGGCCTGAATAGTGAGCACTGTCACGAATAAACTCTTCAACCGCATATTTGTCACGGGCGGCGCGGGTTATTGCGGAAGTGTGCTGGTACCCCAGCTGCTCGATCAGGGCTACAAGGTAACGGTCTACGATACGATGTTCTTCGGCGACGCGTTTCTGCCGAAAGACAATTGCGATCTTCGCGTAGTCTGCGGTGACATTCGCGATACGGCGCATCTCGCCGCGGCCACCGCGGGCCATGACGCGTTCGTCAGTCTTGCCTGTATCTCCAATGACGCAAGCTTCGAGCTCGACGAGGCGCTGTCGACTTCCGTGAACATGCATGCGTTCGAACCGATGGTGAAGGTGGCTAAGAAAGCGGGCATAAGGCGTTTTATTTATGCTTCCTCGAGTTCGGTCTATGGCGTCTCCGATCAACCGGATGTGACCGAGGATCACCCCTTGGTGCCGCTGACGCTCTACAACAAGTACAAGGGCATGTGCGAGCCGTTGTTGAAGAAGCATGCAGAGGATGGTTTCACGACGGTTATTTTCCGGCCGGCGACAGTGTGCGGATATGCGCCTCGTTTGCGGCTCGACCTTTCGGTCAATATCTTGACCAATCACGCGATCAACGCGGGCAGGATTACCGTCTTTGGCGGGTCTCAGTTGCGTCCGAACCTGCATATTCAGGACTACTGCGATGCGGTGCAGCTCTTTCTCACCGCGCCGTCGAAGAAGATCCAGAAAGAGACCTTCAATGTCGGCTATCAGAACCTGTCCATCATGGATATCGCCAAGCTGGTGCAGCGAGTCGTCTCAAAGGAGTTTCCAGAGAAAGGCGACGTCGCGATCGTGAGCACGCCGAGCGACGACCTGCGCTCCTACCGCATCAACTCTGACAAAATCAGGAGGGTGCTCGGCTATGCACCGCGGCATACGATCGAGGACGCGGTACGCGAGCTCTGCAATGCTTTCCGTGACGGACGCATTCCCGACAGCATGAACGACGACCAATACTTCAACGTGAAGCGTCTCAAGCGGCTGCGCGCGGCCTGATGTCGAGACCGGTGGCGATCGTGACTGGCGGCGCCGGATTCATCGGCAGCCATATGGTGGATTTACTGCTGGAGTCGGGATTCGCGGTGCGTGTGATCGACAATCTGAGCGGCGGCCGCCGGTCGAATCTGGCGCACCGCAAAGGTGACGCAGCGCTGACCTGCTACTGGCAAGACATCCTTGCGCTCGAACCCGGCACGTCGATTTTCGAGGGCGCCAGCTACGTATTTCACTTGGCCGGTATCGGCGACATCGTGCCCTCGATCGAGCGGCCGCTCGAATACATGAACGTCAACGTGCAGGGTACCGTTCGGGTGCTGGAGTGCGCACGCACGGCTGGCGTCAAGAAGGTGGTCTACGCGTCCTCATCCTCGTGCTACGGACTGGCGGCGACGCCGACCAACGAGGCTCATCCGATTGCGCCGCAATACCCTTACGCGCTGTCAAAGTATCAGGGTGAGCAGGCGGCATTTCACTGGCTCGAGGTTTACGGGCTACCCGTGAACACGGTTTGCATTTTCAACGCCTACGGTCCGCGCGTTCGAACCACGGGCGCCTACGGCGCGGTGTTCGGGGTATTCCTGAGGCAGAAGCTTGCCGGAAAGCCCTTTACCGTGGTCGGGGATGGGACGCAAAAACGCGATTTCGTTTACGTGACCGACGTGGCTTCGGCATTCCTTGCCGCCGCGCGGACCATGCTCTGCGGCGAACGGTTCAACGTCGGAGCGGGCAACCCGCAATCGATCAACGGGCTGGTCTCGCTACTGGGCGGCGAAGTCATCTATGTGCCGAAGCGCCCCGTCGAACCCGACTGTACCTTTGCGGACATCAGCAAGATAACCTCGCAGCTCGGCTGGAGGCCAGTCGTTTCGTTCCCCGACGGCGTGCAGCGTATGCTCGCCGACATCGAGCGCTGGCGTGACGCGCCGCTGTGGGACCCGGAATCGATCGCACGAGCTACCGAAACCTGGTTTCGTTATCTCGGCAAAGACAAGGTTCTTTAGTGTCAAATACGGTTTCGTTGATGGAGCGGTACCGGCACAAGATCAAGACGCCGGAAGAGCTGCGTGCCATTATCGGCCCTCCACCGCGCGAGAGGCGCGTCATCATGTGCCACGGCGTGTTCGACGTCGTGCATCCCGGACACGTTCGGCACTTATTATATGCCAAGAGCAAGGCCGATCTGCTCATCGCCAGCATTACGGCCGACCAGCACATCACCAAGGGGGTACACCGCCCGCACGTGACGCAGGACCTTCGGGCGGTCAACCTTGCGGCGTTCGAAATGGTCGACTACGTCGTCATCGACGGCAATGACAAGCCTCTCGCCAATATCGAAAAGATCCAGCCCGACTATTTCGCCAAAGGCTTCGAATACAACGCGGCAGGGCTTGCGCCAAAGACAGCGGAAGAGGCCGCGATTGTAGAGGCCTATGGCGGTCAGCTGATCTTCACGCCGGGTGATATCGTTTATTCGTCGGGTGCGTTGATCAATCTGGCGCCGCCATCGTTGAAGCTAGAAACCCTGCAGATTCTCATGGAGAGAAACCAGATCACGTTTGATGCTCTACGCGATGTGCTCTGCCGGATGCCTGGCCGGCGGGTACACGTCGTCGGCGACACGATCATTGACAGCTACACCCAGTGCACCATGATCGGGGGCCAGACCAAGACGCCGACGATGAGCGTACTCTATGAAAGCCGCGCAGATTACGTCGGCGGCGCCGGCATCGTCGCCAAGCATTTGATCGCCGCCGGCGCCAAGGTGACATTCTCGACGGTGCTGGGCGATGACCCGTTGAAGGCGTTTGCGATCGAGGACATGCGTGCAGCTGGCATCGATGTTCGCGCCGTCATTGACGCGTCCCGTCCCACGGTCAACAAGAACGCCATCGTTGTAGGCGGATATCGCCTACTCAAAGTGGACACGCTCGACAACCGCTCGATATCGGACAGCATCCTGGCTTCTATCGCTGACACTGTAAGCTCGACGCCGGCAGACGCGGTCGTCTACTCGGATTTCCGTCACGGTCTGTTCAACCGTCGGACCATTCCCGAGCTGATCAAGGCGATTCCGTCGAACGTCTATCGCGTGGCTGACAGCCAGGTTGCCAGCCGCTGGGGCAACATTACCGATTTCACCGATTTCGACATGATCACACCGAATGAGCGTGAGGCGAGGTTCGTGCTGGCGGATCAGGATTCGGGAATCAGGCCGCTCGCGTCAAGCCTCTATGACGCAGCGCGTTGCAAGCTGCTGATCCTGAAACTCGGCGAGCGAGGCGTTCTGGCATGCCGTAATTCTGACCACGAATCTCTCGACAGCTTCTTTGTCATTGATAGTTTCGTCGATCGCCTTGTCGATGCGGTGGGTGCCGGGGATGCGCTGCTCGCCTATTCGACGTTGGCGATGCTGGTTTCAAGAAATGAAGCGATTTCGACCATCCTTGGTGCGCTGGCCGCGGCCTGCGAATGCGAGTATGACGGAAATATTCCTGTCACCGCCGATAACGTACGTGCGAAGATCGCGGACGTCGAACGCCAGATGAATTACGCTTGAGATGCGGGTTGTCGTCGCAGGCCTCGGCGTGCAGGGGTACAAACGCCGCAAGTTCGCGGGAGCGGACTACGTCGCTTCGGTGGATCCGGCTAATCGAGAGGCGGACTATCTGTCGTTACCGGAGGTTCCTCTAGCTCTCTACGACGCCGTGCTGGCCTGCATTCCGGATCAACCCAAGCCGGAGTTACTGTCCTACTGCGTCGCCCATGGCAAACACGTGCTAGTCGAAAAGCCGCTCTGGGTCGACCGTGAATGCGACCTGCTGGAACTTGAGCGGAAAGCGAGAGGCGCGGGTGTCGTCATATACACCGCCTACAATCACCGGTTCGAACCGCACTACGTCCGCATGCGCGACCTGATCGCGTCCGGGGAACTGGGACGAATCTACAGTTGCCGGATGTTCTATGGCAACGGTACGGCGCGTCTGGTGAGGGAATCGGGTTGGCGCGACAAAGGAGCAGGCGTGCTACCAGACCTTGGTTCGCATTTGCTCGATACCTGCCGCTTCTGGTTTGGCGACATCGCCTCGAGTTTTGCGATTACGGCCGCGAACAATTTCGAAAATCGGGCGCCTGACCACGTTGTCATCGCGAATGAGGAGAACATCCCCCGCATCGAACTCGAGATGACGCTCCTGATGTGGCGCAACCATTTCACCTGCGAAATCCTCGCCGAGAAAGGGACGGCGCACATCACCTCGCTATGCAAATGGGGTCCGGCGAGCTTCATCCGTCGGGCACGCGTATTGCCGGCCGGACGGCCTCGCGAGACGATCGAGACGATCACCCAGGACGATCCGACCTGGTCGGCGGAGTACGCTCACTTCCGTTCGCTTTGTGAACGTGCAGTGCCAACTGATCTTTCAAACGATCTCTGGCTGCACCGTGTCCTTTCTCGTCTTGGCGACCAGGCAATCGCACGGGCGTCACGGCAGTGAAGCCGGTGGTGGGATTTGTCGGGATGACCCATCTCGGCCTCGTATCTGCGTCGGCCGTCGCGGGCGCCGGGTTTGAGACGATCTGTTTCGACCGCGACGAGGTTCTGGTCGCCGATTTGCGAAGGGGCAAGCTTCCGGTGATCGAGCCGGCGCTGCCCGAGTTGATTGCCGCCAATGGAACCCGCCAAACCTACACCCCGAATGCTGCCGATATCGCCCGGTGCGATGTCGTCTATGTTGCCCCTGATATCGCGACCGACGAAGAAGGGCGTAGCGATGCCGGCGTACTGGGCGAACTGATCGATCTCGTTGGGTCGGTTCTGCGGAAGGATGCGATTTTGGTCGTGCTGTCTCAGGTCGAACCCGGCTTTACCCGCAGGATGAGCGAACCGGAGCCGGCGCGTCGCTATTATCAGGTTGAAACGTTGGTGTTCGGCCGCGCCGTGAAGCGCGCCACGAAGCCAGAACGGTATATCGTCGGCTGCGCAGACCCCGCGCAGCCGCTCGATCCGCGTTATCGTGCGGTGCTCGATGCTTTTGATTGTCCGGTTCTTACCATGCGCTATGAGAGTGCGGAACTTGCGAAGATATCGATTAATTGCTGCCTCGTGGCCTCCGTCAGCGTCGCCAACATGCTGGCGGAACTGTGCGAGGGAACTGGCGCAGACTGGTCGGAAATCGTACCAGCGCTTAAGATGGACCGCAGGATCGGCCCCTTTGCCTATCTGGCACCGGGCCTCGGGATCGCAGGCGGTAATCTGGAGCGCGACCTTGCCACGGTCTGCCGTCTTGCCGAGGCCCATGGTAGTGACGCTGGCATCGTCGATGCTTGGAAGCATGACAGCCGATATCGGCGGGACTGGGCGGTGCGAACCATTCGCAAGGCATTGCTGGACGAGAATCCGCACGCCGAGATTGCGGTCTGGGGTCTCGCTTACAAGGAAAACACCGACTCGGTGACGAATTCGCCGTCGCTCGCCACGATCGGGCAATTGAAAGGCGTGGCGTTTCGGGTGCATGACCCCGTGGTTTCTGCGTCAGTCGCCGCGGGTCCCGGCGTGACCGGGGTGAACAAGCCGCTCGAGGCGACCGCTGGCGCAGAGGCGTTGATGATATTGACGCCGTGGCCGGACTATCGGCGCATCGCGCCCGCCAACATCGCCCACAGTCTGCGCGGCAGCATCGTGCTCGATCCCTATGCGGTTCTTGATCGCAAGGGAGCCGAAGCTGCTGGTCTTGTTTATCACACGCTTGGCCGCCGCGTCGTCCGGCCGCCTGACTGAACTTCGATATGCCAATTCATCTCAATGCCGGCGGACGAGCGAGCGTGAAGACGATCTCATGAGCGAAATCGATCTCCTGCGCGCCTTGCCGAAGGCAAAGCGCAACATTCAGAGGCGGAAGGATGCCAAGGACCCCGCGGTTGTCGCCATCTCCAGGCAATACGGAGAAATGTATTTCGACGGCGCCCGCGACTACGGCTATGGCGGCTACCGTTACGACGGCCGCTGGGTGCCGGTCGCGCGCGACATCGTCACGCATTTCGGATTGCAGTCCGGCATGCGTGTTCTCGATGTCGGCTGTGCCAAGGGCTTTCTGGTCAAGGACCTGATGACGGTTTGCCCCGGCCTGGATGTGTTCGGGCTCGACATATCGCTCTATGCCTTGAGGAACTGCGAGCGCGACGTGATCGGCCGCCTGCTTCGGGGGACCGCCGAATGGCTGCCATTTCCCGACCGCAGCTTTGATTGCGTACTTAGCCTCAACACCGTGCATAATTTTCTACGCTCGCGCGCCATCAAGGTTATGCAGGAAATTCAGCGTGTGTCGGGCGGACGGGCGTTCGTTCAGGTGGACAGCTATTATACGCCCGAGCAGAAAGAGATTTTCGAAAGCTGGGTGCTGACAGCCGAATTCTATGATTATCCGGACGGTTGGATATCGCTGTTCAACGCGGCCGGCTACACGGGCGACTATTTCTGGACGATTATCGAATAAGCGCAAGCGCAGGAACGGGATCCGATAGAATGGCCGGCAAGACCTATGCGATACTCGGCGGCGGCGGAAGTTTTGGTATTCACACGGCCCTTTACCTGCTGGACCATGCCCATCCGAAAAAGGTGATCGGAATTGGCCGCGCCACGTTGCGTCCGGAGCCGTTCTCGCTGAATATCGAAAGGCGCGAAGGCTATCTGTATCATGCCCGTCACGTCACCCATGAGCTTGACCTGCTGCTGGAGCTATTGGACAGGGAAAAACCTGAGGTCATCGTCAACTTCGCGGCGCAAGGCGAAGGCGCCGTTTCGTGGAAGAACTCGTGGCGGTTTTTCGAGACCAACTCGATGGCGCTGGCGAGGCTGTGCGAGGAGCTGATGAAGCGCGACTGGCTCGAGCGTTTCATCCAGATCGGCACCTCGGAAATGTACGGCTCGGTGAACCATGCCGCAAACGAGAGCGAGCCGATCAAGCCTTCCAGTCCCTACGCCGCCTCGAAGGTGGCTTTCGATATGTATCTGGAATCGGTGCACAGGTTTTTGAAATTTCCGATGAACATCATTCGTCCCTCCAATGCCTTTTGCCCCGGCCAGCTTCTGCATCGGGTGATTCCGAAAGCGGTTTGGTGCGGGCTCACTGGCCACAAGCTGCCGTTGCACGGCGGCGGTCGTGCAGAGAAATCCTATATTCATGCCCGCGATCTTGGACGCGCCATCCATCTGGTGGCCGAAAAGGCTCCGCTCGGTATGATCTACAATGCGGGACCGGCGCAGCCGACGTCGATCCGCGAAGTGGTGGAACGAACGGCGAGGGCGCTGGGTCTGCCGTGCGAACAGTTATGCACTGTCACCGACGATCGGCTCGGGCAGGACTCCCGCTACTGGCTCGACTCCAGCCGCATCAAGGCCGATCTCGGCTGGGAAGCTGAAATCGGTTGGGATGAAGGACTCGCCGAGATGGTCGAATGGGGCAAGCGCTATCTCGAGGAGATCCGCGACTGGCCGACCGACTACGTGCTGCGCGCTTGACGAGAGTTGGATGATGCTGAAGCAGCAACCGCGGCGAAATTCGTTTGACGCGCAGGCAGCGCGCGGGCGCTGCAGGCGATATCGTCGACGTATCCTCGATATCTCGCAGCAGGTTACGGCGCTGCATATAGCGCCGGCGTTTTCCTGCACCGAGATCACTGACACGATCTACCACGGGCTGATGCGCGGCACTAGTCATGACGTGTTCCTGATGTCGAAGGGACACGGTTGCATGATCCAGTACGTCATCCTGGAAGAATTCGGTGTGCTGTCGAGAGCGGATCTCGACCGCTATTGCAAACCGGACGGACGGCTCGGTGCGCATCCCGACTGCGAAACGCCGGGTGTGGCTGCATCAACTGGATCGCTCGGCCACGGGCTCGGACTGGCGACCGGGCAGGCTTACGCCGAGAGGTTGAAGAACACGGACGTGATGATCTACTGCCTGCTATCCGACGGCGAATTCCAGGAAGGCTCGACCTGGGAGGCGATGATGATGGCTGCCAATCTGAAGCTCGACAATCTGATTGCCTTTATGGATCAGAATGATTTTGGCGGCCTTGAGCGAATGAGTGACGGTCACAAGGCGTTCTATCCGCTGGTCGAAAAAGCGCAGGCGTTTGGCTGGGAAGCGGTCGAGGTCGATGGCCACGATGGAGAAGCAATCTTTAATGCGGTGATCTCGCGCATCGGAGGAGGCCCGCTGATCGTGATGTGCAGGACGGTAAAGGGCAAGGGCGTTTCCTATATGGAGAACGTGCCGATCTGGCATTACCGATCGCCCGACAAGGACGAATACCGGCGAGGCATGGACGAGCTGGCTGCCGAATGAGAAATCGTTTCGCCGATACGTTTTACGAGCTTGGCAAGGTCGATAAGCTGCTTTGCGTCGTTGTCGCAGACATTTCGCCGGCCGGATCAATTGCCAGGTTCCGCCAGGAATTTCCGGATCGCTTCGTCAATACCGGGGTTGCGGAGCAAGTCATGATCGGCATGGCGGCGGGAATGGCCCAGCGCGGCTTGCGCCCATTTGCCTATACGATAGCGACGTTCGCATTGTACCGTCCGTTCGAGATGGTGCGCGATGACCTCTGCTATCAAAATCTGCCTGTGACGATCGTCGGGATCGGGGGAGGCGTTTCCTATTCGACGCTCGGGGCAACCCATCACGCACAAGAAGACATCGCGATTGCTTGCGCGGTGCCGAATATGTCCGTTATTGCACCGTGCGATTCAGCGGAGGTGGAGGCGGTAACGCGCTGGTGCGCCGTGCAGGAGCGCGGTCCAGTCTACCTGAGGCTCGGCAAAGCGGGCGAGCCGGATTTCACCGGCGCCTTGGCCGAGAAGTTCACGTTCGGAAAGCTGCGGTTTTTGCGCAGAGGCCGCGATATCTGCATCCTCACTTACGGCCCGATCATGAAGATGGCTGCCCAGGTGGCCGACTATTTACAGGCTCAGGGCCGTTCGGTTTCCCTGGTGTCGGTCCATACGCTCAAGCCGCTGGATCTCGAGGGATTGGCCGAGGTGCTCGCCTCGCATCGTGAGACGGTCGTGATCGAGGAAATGTCACCCCAGGGGAGCCTCGGGATGAAGGTCAAGGCGCTGGCCTACGAACGACGCGCCAACTGCCGAGTTCACTGCTTTTCCTTACGCGACGAGTTCGTCCATGTTTACGGCAGCCATGAGGACGTCTTGGCGGCACATGGGCTAACGGCGGACAATATCGTTCAAAGTATCTCCAAGGCATGAGTGCGATTGCGGGCACCGATCCATGACTGAGATCTTCCGAGAGTGCGATTCGATTGTCGAGATTGGCCCCGACTGGCTTTCGCGCCTGAAGGCCTCTGCGATCGAAAGCCCGCTCGGTCGTTCCCGCGTTTGTGTGCACGTGGATGACGCGACAGCGGTTCAGGAGATGATTCTTGCTATGCGTCAGGATATATTGTTCCTTCCGCACCGGCATCTGAACAAGACTGAATCGTTTCACATGATCGAGGGCGCTCTCGACATCGTCGTCTTTGACGAGGGCGGAAGACCAATTCGAGGAGTGCGGCTTGCCGAGATTGGCAGCGGCAAGTCATTCTACTATCGTTTGAATGAGGCGCATTACCACGCCATTCTGCCGCGAACGCCTCTGATCATCTTCCATGAGACGACGACGGGACCATTTTCGAAAAACGACGTTCAATTCGCCGATTGGGCGCCCCGGGAGCCCGCAGAGCTTCGGGACTTTCTCGAGAACGCGATGAAGACGGCCGCGACGGCTCCGGTTCGCGTGGCCGGTTGAGTTTCGCAGGCGGCCGGGAGTTTGGACGAAAGGGTCTGAGATGGCAAAGACGAACGGAGAGGTGCAATATCAGGAAGCGATTGATCTCTTTCGAAAGAAAGGCTTCGAGCGGCTCGGCTTCGTATCGAGCTGGGCTTACCTGGATGACCCCAAGCGGTTGGCCTTTACGTTTGCGCGCTACAAATTCGTCGCGAAGATGCTGCAAGGCTGCGCTCGCGCGCTTGAGGTTGGGTGTGGCGATGCCTTTTTCAGCCGGGTTGTACGTCAGGAAGTCGGCCATCTCACGGCGGTTGATTTCGACGCCGATTTCGTCGCGGACGCCCTGGATCGAAGCTCGGAGCGCTGGCCGATCGACGTGAAAATGCATGACATGCTGGAACGACCAGTGGAAGGGACGTTCGACGGTATGTATAGCCTCGATGTCCTTGAGCACATCAAAGCGTCAGACGAAGACCGGTTTTTGACCAACATGTTCGCAAGCCTTGAACCTTATGGAACGCTCATTATCGGCATGCCCTCGTTGCAATCGCAGACTTACGCGTCGGCACATAGCAAGATCGGTCATGTCAATTGCAAGGACCAGCTCGATCTGAAGCGGCTGCTTCAGAAATACTTTCACAATGCATACGCGTTCTCAATGAACGACGAGGTCGTCCATACCGGCTACCATGCGATGGCGCACTATAACCTTGTTCTGTGTTGCGGAAGACGCTAGAGCGCGCGATCGTGTGGCCACATCATTCGGTGGAAGCCGTAGGGATGTCCAGTCGGGAAAAACGGGAAATCTAGCATGACCGCTGTCAAGGATTTACCTGAAGCCGTGACGCAGGTCGACAACAAGATGGTCTCATCGAAATGGAATGCGTCGGGCACGACGCTCTATAGCAACTTCCTCGACGGCCTACCGAAAGAGTTGTTGGCGGATATTCTTCAGCCCGCCCTGCCAAATGCCAAGGTCCGCTCCCGCGACCTTTCCATTCAGGCCCCCGAACTGCGTGCTCGTTTGCTGAACGTCGTCGACGAATTGCTGCGTGACGGCCGGCTGTTGATGGGGCCCGCCGTCGAGCAGTGGGAGGAGATGATCGCCAATTATTGCGGGGCGCGATACTGTGTCGGTGTGAGTTCCGGGACCAATGCCATCTACCTCGCGTTGCGAGCGTTCGATATCGGACCCGGTGATGAGGTGATTGTTCCTGCGATGTCCTGGATCGCGACGGCGAACGCGGTCGTTGTCGCCGGGGCGACCCCGGTTTTCGTGGATGTTGGCGACGATCTCAATATCGATGTGTCGGACGCCGAAGCGGCAATCACTCCAAAAACACGCGCGATCCTGCCGGTCCACTACACGGGCCGCCTCTGCGATATGACTTCGATCCGCGCTGTCGCCGAGCGGCATGGCTTGCTTGTGATCGAGGATGCCGCACAGGCGTTTGGCGCGGCTGACGGAACGGGTCGGGCCGGCGGCTTCGGCGATGCCGCGGCGCTCAGCCTGAATCCCATGAAGGTGTTTCCGGGATTCGGGGAAGTCGGCGCCGTTCTGGTTGATGATCCGGAGATTTGCGAGCGACTGCGGGCACTACGCTATCTCGGCACCGTGAACAAGGAAATCTGCGTCGAGCCTTCCCTTAATCACAAGATCGATGCGATCCAGGCAGCCATGATGCTGGTCAGCTACGATGGTGTCGAGCCGGCGCTCGTCCGTCGCCTCGAAATAGCATCGCGCTATTACCAGCGTCTTAAGGACCTGGTCGGGTGTCCCGAGGCGCCGCGGTCGACGGCTGATCGCCGATCGGTGTTTTTCGATTATACGATCACGACGCCGCGGCGGACCGATATGCGCCGTTTTCTGGAAGCCAGGGGGATAGAGGTGAAGATTCGTCACCCGTTGTTGATGTCGCAGCAGCCGGCGTACCGGCATCTCAATCTCAGGCCGCTACCGAATGCGGAGTATCTGGTTAAGCGGATCTTGAGCTTGCCCATTCATGAGAAGCTTGACGACGGCCAGGTTGACTATGTTGTCGAGCAGGTCTCAAACTTCAATTCAACGGTGGCGAGCAGCTTATGACCTGCTTGAGCATTTCCGATCATTTGTAGGTGTAACCGCGCATGGCGGAAGTGGTTGGCGGCTTGGCGGGCGCTCAGGCGTGGAACGAAGGAGGCGATGGCGTTACCAAGGCAAGCAATGGTGTTTCGGCACTTTTTCGCAGAAATTCAGATCCGGTGAGTATTAAGGCCGATGACGGAGTGTCTCGCCATGCGTGCATTCATCCTGGAAACGACGGCAACCGCGCCGTTTCTTGAACGAATAATCCGGCTCAAGCAGCAATTCTGGAACTACCCGGCCGTGTCGCAGCGGCGTTTGCCGAGCACGTGAGGGGAATATGACCCGCATGTGATCGGCCCCGAGGCTGGGAGCGTTGCGCAATCGGGAAATACCGTGGTTGGGCGTTTTGTGTAACTCCCTAGTGAAATATCAAACTTTTACAAAATGTAGAATCTTCATTGGGGAGAAATCGCCAGCGGGAGGCATTTGCGAGAAATAATCGTTCAGGCGCGACTTGAAAGTGGCAGCCTTCGGGTCAGGAAGAAGAGCCGGAAGCAGAACTCTTGACCCAAAATAGTATCCACTCAAAAAGCAATCGTTGTTCCGGCATTCAAGGCCGATGCTTTTTGCGAAAGAAAGAACGTCCTCCTCAACGAAAAAACGGTTGTGCCAAGACTCAGCAATTGCCGGCAGACCCAATTCAGCGCGGGCTTCGTTCATGTTGTTTAGCCCCGTCCAAAAGGACTCGAGCATTACGTAGCTGCCGCCAGGACGGATCCAAGTTGAAATATTTCGCAAGGCCTCACGTTGTTCTTCAAGAGTTGTAAGATTTTGAATGCATCTTTCTGAAAAAACAACGTCGTATGATTGCTCGATTTGATGAGTGAGCACATCTCCCTGCGAAAAATTGACTGAGCCGAGAATGCCTGCGAGCTGCCGGTCTTTCGCTATTTTTATTAAATCTTCAGAATAATCGAATGCGTCGATATGGACTTTGAGTTTGCCTGCAATGTTCTCTGCTACGTACCCGTTACCGCAACCAACTTCCAAAATTCTTTGACCGTCCTTGAAATATTTCAGGAGAGCGAGAATTTCTAATTCTCGCGTGCGGATGTCCTGGACGGTGGATGTTCCAGCTTTGCCGTGCTCTACAGCCTGTCTGCGATAGAGGGCTTCAACGTCTTCTTTTGTAAACTTCTGCATCGGGAGTCTTTCAAACATTTTAGCGAGTTATTTCATGCGCCGATTGAATTCTACGCTAAGCTAGGTTTGTTGACAAAACTACGCCTGAAGTTGGCAGATTAATCAACCAGCGGGATTGCGCCCGCAATATTTCGTCGCATCACCCTACTGACTCTGGGGGCCGCCGCAGTACTTCTGCCACATCGTCCGGTAGGCCTCTTCCACGGCCATGGTATATTTGGCCGGGGCGCAGCGCCGCTCGATGCGGCTGGGAAGCTCGCGGCGAATCGTCCTGAGGCGGTCCACGGTCGATCGCAGCGCGATTGCCACATATTCATCGTCATCGGCGGCGACCCAGTCGGTCATCCCGACCGCCGACAGGATGGCTCCGGCTACTCTGGCGGTCGCTCCATTGCCGAGTTTCGCCACCACTGGCACGCCCATGTACAGCGCCTCCCAGGTCGTCACGCCGCCGCCTTGCGGAAACGGATCCAGACAGATGTCGACGTTTTGGTGAGCCGCCAGATGGGCCTCTCTGGTAGTTGATCTAAGAAGGGAGATGCGCTCCGCTGCTATTCCGTGAGCAGCGAATCTTTCAAGCAGCAAATGCGGGATGGAGGCATCGTCAAGCAGCTTGTCCTTGATCAGGAGCCGCGAAGTGACGTCGTGCTGCAGAATCCTCGCCCATACGGCGATGGCGGCGTCGGATATCTTGCTGATCCTGTTGAGGACGCCGTAGGTCACATAGCCATTTGACGTCACGGGGGGCTCTGCGCCTCGCAACTCGGCCGGCGGCGGCTCGACGATCATCAGGCACGGGAGATCATAGATCTGCTCTGCAAAGAGATGACGCACCTCGGTGGGAATGGCCACCATATCGGAGAACAGGTAATCGATTGTCGGCAGGCCGGTGCCGGTCGAATGTCCCCACGCGGTCACCTGGATCGGCGCAGGCTTGCGGGCGAACACTGCAAGCCGATTGCCACCCCCGTGGCCGGACAGATCAATCAAAATGTCGACCTTGTCGGCCTGGATGCAATCCGCGAGTCGATCGTCGGGCCATTGCGAAACGTCTCTCCACCGATCGGCTGAATGTCGGAACGAGCCTGTATCGGTATCCTCGATTGGAGAGGCGGAATAGCAAATGACCTCGAATCTCGTCTTGTCGTGATTTTCCAGCACGGGTCGGAACGAGAATGCGGCCGAGCGCTGCCTGAACTCGGCGGATACGTAGCCCAAGACGATACGTTTGGCCGGATCGCGGTCGTTCTCGTAATGCACCGGGCGGCCTGCGGAAATCTTCGACCCAATGTAGCGCCACCATTCGGATCGCGCTGCTTGATGCCGCGCGAAGTCGTTATCCCCGCTGAAATCCAGGGCATAGATCCGGTTCGCGAGGGCACTTTCATCGTCCGGCTGGATCGCAAGCGCGCGGTCAAACCAGGAAACGGCGGTTTCCGCGTCGCCTTGCAGCGCAAGACATTGGCCGGTCTGGGTAAGCGCCTTGACAGAGTTCGGCTCAATCGCAAGCGCGCGCTGGCAGGCCACTAGCGCGTCTGCCACGTTTCTGGTCAGCATCAGGATATTGGCGCGGCCGAGCCAGGCCGTGACGACGTTGGGGTTGATCGACGACGCCCTGTCGAAACTTGCAAGGGCCTCGCCGAGCCGTTCCAGAAGGAGCAGCGCTTCACCGCGGTTCAACCAGCCGGCGATTTCATCCGGCTGGATCGCAAGCGCAATATCGAAGTCGGCAATCGCCTTTTCGGCCTGCCGCAAATCCTTGAACGCGGCGCCACGATTGACAAGGGCCGGCACATAGGCGGGATTCACCGACAAGGTCCTGTCATAGCAGGTGATCGCATCGGCAAGTCTCCCGAGTTCGTGGAGCACAAGGCCTTTGTTGAACAATGCATTCACATTTGACGGATCAATGGCGACCGCCTGGTCGAAGCTCGCGATCGCTTCGGTGAAACGCTTGAGCCCTAGCAAAACGTTCCCGCGTTGAAAGTGCGCATCGCCGAAATCCGCCTTCATGGCGATTAGCTTGTCGAAGCAGGCCAAAGCTTCGTCCTGCCGTTGCAATTTGGCCAGCAAAACGCCGAGATCGCATCGAGCCGCGGCCGACTGCGGATCGCTCAAGACGGCCAGCTTCAGGAAGCGCTCTGCGGCAACGGGATCACCGCTCTGGTACTCGCACCTCGCGAGCATATGAAGAGCATCGAAGTGATTTGATTGCTTCTTCAGGACTCTCTTGTAACCAACCTTGGCTTCGGCAAGTTGCCCGGACCGGTGATATGCCGTTGCCCGCGCGAACAGGGTCGCAACATCGTCGCTTTTCAGATATGCGCGCGGCACGTTGACAAACCTCTGTGTTCCCAAGCTCATTCGGCCGCCTTCCCTACCGCAGCCAAGTGCGCATCAGGGGCTCGTCCCGGCTCGCGGCGGGATGACTCGGCGGCAGGCTGAAGCCTCGCCGACACCCATAAACAAACTGTTAACCATATTCGGGTTTCGCTGGGTGCAAGAATAGTAGCGCGGTGATCTTCATCGCCCCTCAAGCCGAAGGCAGGTAGGCGACTTTGAAGCTGAGGTGATGACGCGGCGAGCGCTGTCTGTCCCGCGCTTGGACCTGCACCCGTTATAGCGAAGCCTGCCCGCTATTAGATGGCTGGCAGCAATCAACGCGCTACCAGCTTTGTTAATGTATTCGCCTCCAACAACCATAAGGGGCCTCCAAGCCCAGCTGACTGCCTCCTTTTACCGCCGGGGCTAGCGAATTTAGTTGGTAGGGCCGTTGGTATTGGCCTGCGAAGTGATATTAAAATGCATATGAATTCAATAGCTTGGCAGTGTTATTGGACTCGGCACCATTTTCCGCTTCCTGAATACCGTTGTGCGCATCCGGATCGAAATCCGGCGGACGCGACGTCTCCGTTACTGAAATCAGATTTGGCTTTTTGCAATAAGTCGCCCGAAAAAGGGCCGATGCAACGTCTTGACGCGCGACCAGCGATCGTTCGGGTCGCGCGAGATACGCCATTCAAAGAGTAAAGAGTGATGACTGATTGAGGGAAATGTCGGTGAAAATAAAATCTGGAAGTGTGGTCGGTTGTCACTGCATTGCCGCGCGGCATTTTCGCTGTTGCTCTCTGCCTCATCGCCAGCCTGGCGCAGCTTGCCGATCATTTTGCACGCGAGCGGTTCGTGCTGTAGTCGTGGTCGCCGGGTGTCGATCGCGCCGGCGTGCCCCGATCGCCACCGGCACGGCGTGCGCCGAACAATAGCACGGCCGATCCCAAGCGAATGCCTGCGGTGCAGACACTCGTGCGTGGCCTTGCAGCGGTACGCGCTGTTGTGACGAGGGTGTGACGATCAGACTCGCGGGGCCAGGCGACTCGTGTATTTTGCAAGTGCGAGATCACTTTTCGCAAGGCGCCAAAGGACACCCCGAAAAGGGCGGCAAATTCGGCAGAACCCACTGACCGGCCGCTAAATTTTATATTAGTTGCCGCGGTGCGATACGGCCCGCATGATTTCGGCGGCGTGCTGGCGCCGTGCGGTCATGGCGACGGGTTAGCCCGATTGGCCGGCAGCATCGATCTTGAGATTGGCACCAGGTTCAAGGATCCGAAGTGGCTGTCATGAAGGTATCCGGCCTGAGCTTGTGGGGCGCGGCGTATTCCTCGCCGGGATCGACGAATCCTGCTAGCATAACATTTAGCGTTCGTCGGATCGGTTCGGCATTGTTCGGACGTTTGAAAGCCAATTCGTTCAGAACGGATATGCAGTGAACACGGCTTCCAAGTGTAACCTTGCGGCGCCCGTGTCGTACGCTTCCCAGCGGCGCCAGCCCGGACTGAAGAATCTGGATTTGAGGTCATCCATGGGATTTGCTGAATTCCCGGTGAAGCGGCCGTTTGCGGATGTCGTATCGATCATCCCGGTAGGCCTGATGGAGGTTGGCGCGGGGCTGCGCAGGCCCGTCGGCGTCCTTCCGGAAATCGATCTTCCGGTCGATTTTTAGGAGGAATGCGGCGTGTGGATCGTCCTGACCGCGCTCCGGCGTCCCTACACCTTTGTCGTTTTTTCGCTCCTGATAGCGATATTCGGAGTGCTCGCGTCGCTGCGGACTCCAACCGATATTTTTCCGAACATCAACGTGCCGGTCGTCAGCGTGGTGTGGACCTACACCGGGTTATTGCCGAACGACATGTCGGGCCGCGTCATCTATTATTATGAACGCACCCTGAGTGCGCAGGTCGGCGACATCGAGCATATCGAGTCGCAGTCGCTGAGCGGCTATGGCGTGGTCAAGATTTTCTTCCAGAAGGGGGTCAATATCCGCACGGCGCTGGCGCAGGTGACGGCGGCTTCCCAGACCGTGCTGAAGCTCCTGCCGCCCGGCATCACGCCGCCCTACGTGCTGAGTTACAACGCCGCGACCGTCCCGATCCTGCAATTGGCGCTGTCGAGCCAGACGCTGCCCGAGATGAAACTGTTCGACCTCGGGCAAAATTTCATCCGGCCGCAGCTTGCGACCGTGCAAGGCGCCGCGGTGCCGTCGCCCTATGGCGGCAGGATCCTGCAGGTGCAGGTCGATCTCGATCAGCAGGCGATGCAGGCGCATAGCGTCTCGGCGGAGGACGTCGTCAACGCCGTTTCGGCGCAGAACCTGATCCTGCCGGCCGGCGACCAGAAGATCGGCAAATTCGACTGGAACGTGTCGCTCAACGCCAGTCCCGTCAATCTCGACAAGATCAACGACCTGCCGGTGAAGAAGATCAACGGCACGGTGATCTTCGTGCGCGATGTTGCCTTCGTCCATCAGGGCTCGCCGCCGCAGACCAACATGGTGCGGGTCAATGGCGCGCGGGCGGTGCTGATGACCATTCTCAAGGCCGGATCGGCGTCGACGCTTAGCGTCATCGACGGGATAAAGTCGCTGCTGCCGCGCGTCGAGGAGAGCCTGCCGACCGGGTTCGGCTTGCGCGCGGTGGGCGATCAGTCCGTCTTTGTGAAAGCCGCGATCTTCGGGGTGTTGCGTGAGGCCGTGCTGGCAGCTGCTCTGGTCGGCATCATGATTCTGCTGTTCCTCGGCAGCTGGCGTTCCACCATCATCATCATCATTTCGATTCCGCTGTCCATCCTGTTCTCGATGATCGTGCTGGCGATGCTGGGCCAGACCATCAACGTCATGACGCTGGGCGGTCTCGCGCTCGCGGTCGGCATGCTGGTCGACGAGGGCACGGTGACGCTCGAGAATATTTTCTTTCACCTCGAGCAAGGCAAGGAGATCGAGCCTGCGATCCTGGACGGCGCCCAGCAGATCGTGGTGCCGGCCTTCGTCACGCTGCTCGTCCTCGATATCGTGTTCGCGCCGATGTTCCAGCTCGGCGGCGTCGCGGGCTATCTGTTCCGGCCTCTGGCCGAAGCGGTCGTCTTTGCGCTGATCGGCTCGTTCATCCTGTCGCGCACGTTGGTGCCCACCATGGCGCGTTACCTGCTCCACGCCATGCCCCATCATGGCGAAGTTCATGCGGTCGCCGCTCCGCCTTCGCGCAACCCCTTCGCACGCTTTCAACACGGCTTCGAGCGCGCCTTCACCTGGTTGCGCGGCCACTATCACACGCTTCTGAAGCAGGCGCTTTCGCGCCCCAGGACCATCATCTTCGGCTTCCTCGTGATTGTGGTGCTGTCGTTCGGGCTGGCGCCGTTTTTGGGCTCGAACTTCTTTCCTACCGTCGATTCCGGCCAGATCCTGATGCATGTGCGTGCCCAGGCCGGCACGCGAATCGAGGAAACGGCTCGTCTCTTCGAGCAGATCGAACAGACGGTGCGTACGACCATTCCGCCAAATCAGCTCGACAACATCGTCGACAATATCGGTTTGCCCTATAGCGGCATCAACATGGCCTACCAGAACACAGGCACCATTGGGCCTGAGGACGGCGATGCATTGATCAGCCTGAAGGAGGACCATGATTCCACAGCGGGTTACGTCAAGGCGCTGCGAACCGCGTTGCCGCAGAAGTTTCCGGGCACGACCTTCTCCTTCCTGCCCGCCGACATCGTGTCGCAAATCCTGAATTTCGGTCTGCCGGCGCCGATCGACGTGCAGGTCATCGGCAGCAATTTGAAGGTCAATTACGCCTACGCCTCCGATCTTCTCAAGCGCATCCGCCAGGTGCCCGGCATCGCGGATCTGCGGATACAGCAGGTCTTCAACTATCCGCAGATCAATGTCGACGTCGACCG
>Ga0210396_10001863_pt1 | contig 21982 bp, 21 predicted proteins | sample IncBWH17OmetaG_FD_155466 | JGI IMG/M metagenome (GOLD analysis project Ga0210396, IMG submission 155466) | Forest soil microbial communities from Barre Woods Harvard Forest LTER site, Petersham, Massachusetts, United States - Inc-BW-H-17-O ... | reverse complement strand
GGCGAATAGCTTCGAGCTTAGCCACATGAAGGCCGACCCGGAGCTCGACCCGCTGCGCGAGGTCCCGCGCTTTCGGGCAATGATCGCTATGTCGGAGGCGCGCCTGGTTGCCGCGCGCGAGCAGGCTAAGACCGATGGGAAGGCAAGGTAGCCGCGCTGCTGGCAGATTCGCCAATGCTGTCGCTTCTAGCCGCGAGATATGTTCTAATTCGCACTATTGGAGGGATTGGCCATGTCATTGCCGAATAAGTCCCAACCTTTCTCGGTGGCAGGAATTCAAAACCTATACGAGCAGGTTCGGCAGGATCCCGGCGCTGCCAAAGCCATCGCCGATGAAATCGCAGCAAACCCTAGGGCCGTTCTTGAACAACTTTTCACACTGTCAAGTTCACAGAGCGCGGCTCTAGCAAAGGCGAGTGACGTTCATCTGCGACAAAAGGCTCAGCCAATTATTAATGCGCTTAGGTCGTCTACGCCTGGAAAGCTACCTATCCGTACAGATGCAAATTTACAACCAGATGTGGCGACATTTTCATGTTCATTTATGAGCGGAATATAGATCTCAGATCAGAGCCTATCTTCCCGTCCAGAGTTGGCTCGAGCCTTGCGTTCGATCAGATCGCTGATCGGCGCCAGCCGGTGGACTGAGCCTGGACACAGCCGGCGAATGTCCGCCTCGATCGATGGCGCGAAATCGATGCTGTCGATGAGGATGGTCGAGGGGGCCATCGGCAAGTCATCAAACTTCCCTTGATCGGACATCGCGCGCAAGCATTTGATTTGTCGAGCGGAGGGAACCCATCGTCGGCAGCCGCTGGTCAGGGCTGAACCGTCGCCGCATCTGCGTCCGCCGTGATTTCCTGGAGGACCTCGAAGCCTTCAAACTCGGGATGAGTCAGGGTCAGGGAGCGTCCTGACCCTGCGCCCGCGTGTGCGGCGCGGAAGGGTTCGGAACGAGTCCAGGCCTCGAAGTCGTAATGCGAGCGCCAGATCGTGTGCGAGGCGTAGAGCACGTGGTCGTCGCGATCGGGCCCCCTCAGCAGGTGGAAGGCGACAAATCCGGGCACGGTCTTCAGATAGACCTCCCGATCCAGCCATCGGCTCTTGAACGCCTCCTGCTCTTCGGGGCGCACCTTGAAGCGGTTCATGGCGATGTACATGCCGGGCTCCTTTGCCTCGCAGGGATACCACGTCGACGCCACCCCGGGGGCGCGCGAGGTGCAGACGGAACGAAGATCGGGCGGAATCCCGCGCTTTCGGTCGGCGCGGCTCGCTTCAGCTCGCCGCCAGGGCCCTTGGCGGCTCGTCGGCCGCCGCCACAGCCGGCCGGGGCGCGAAGAACTGATTGGGCGGGCGGGCGAGGCCGAGGTTCTCCCGCAGGGTGGAACCTTCGTATTCGCGTCGGAAGAGCCCGCGTGACTGCAATTCCGGCACGACCTTCTCGACGAAATCATCCAGGCCCCCGGGCAGGTAGGGGAACATGACGTTGAAGCCGTCCGAGCCCTCCTCGTAGAGCCAACGCTCCATTTCGTCGGCGATCGTGCGGGCCGTGCCGACGAAGGCGAGCCCGCCGTAGCCGCCGGCGCGCTGGGCGAGCTGGCGAATGGTGAGGCCCTCGCGGCGGGCGAGGCTGACGATGCGCTCGCGGGCGCTCTGGCTGGCGTTGGTGGGCGGGATGTCAGGCAGGGGGCCGTCGGGGTCGAAGCCGGAGACGTCATAGCCGAGCATGCCGTTCAGCGAGGCGATGCCGCTGTCGTAATGGACAAGGCTGTCGAGCTGCGCCCGCTTGGCGCTGGCCTCCTCGACGGTTTCGCCCACCACGACGAAGGCTCCCGGCAGGATCTTCATCGTGTCAGGGTCGCGGCCGATCGCGCGCATGCGGCCCTTCACGTCGGCGTAGAAGGCCTTGGCGGCCTCGAGGCTGCCGCCGGCGGCGAAGACCACCTCGGCGGTTTCGGCGGCAAGCTGGCGTCCCGCCTCCGACGCGCCGGCCTGAATGATCACGGGCCAGCCCTGCACGGGCCGGGCGATGTTCAGCGGGCCGCGAACCTTCAGATGCTTGCCCTCGTGCCCCAGCACGTGCATCCGCGCGGGATCGAAATAGATCCCCGCCTCGACATCCCGAACGAAGGCGTCGTCGGCGAACGAATCCCACAGCCCGGTGACCACGTCATAGAATTCGCGGGCGCGCCGATAGCGCTCGTCGTGGTCGACATCTTCCTCCAGGCCGAAGTTGAGGGCTGCATCGGGGTTGGCGGTCGTGACGATGTTCCAGCCGGCGCGGCCGCCGCTGATGTGGTCCAAAGAGGCGAACCGGCGGGCGATATGATAGGGTTCGTCATAGGTCGTGGACGCCGTCGCCATCAGGCCGATGTGGTCGGTGACCGCCGCGAGAGCCGAGAGCAGGGTGAACGGTTCGAACGAGGTGACGGTGTGGCTGCGTTTGAGCGCCGCCGGCGGCATGTTCAGCACGGCAAGGTGGTCGGCCATGAAGAAGGCGTCGAACTTGGCCTTTTCCAACTTGCGGATGAAGCTCTTGATGGCCGGGAAGTTGAAGTTGGCGTCCGGAAGGGCGCCGGGATAGCGCCACGCGCCGGTATGGATGCTCACGGGGCGCATGAACGCCCCCAGCTTGAGTTGCCTGGATCTGCTCACGTTGCGCCTTTCAGCCTGCGCGCCCCAAGGCACATCTAGATAGGCTCCAGTCTGGCCGTCCGCCCCGCCCTGAACGCTCCAATTTTCCTGTGGCGGCCGGCCAGCGAATCTATCGACGGGGAGGGAATGCCGGGCCCTCCTTGACCCGGCGTCCAGGGCGCCGCCTTAGGGCTGCCCTCGGCGCCTGGACTGCGCCGGCGGGATTGGAGCATGCGCGCAGGCGGTCGTTACGGCCTTGAGATCCGCTCGGCGCTTCCCGCCGATGCGACCTTTCTTGCCGAATTGTTCACCGGCGCCGGCGCCGCGATTTCTGCGTCCGAGCTGGCCAACCGCCTGGCCGTCCTGCGCGCCAGCCCCGGCGCGGTGCTGATGGCGTCGGACTGGGGACCGGCGATCGGCATGGTCGCGGTGCAATGGGCGCCCAGCCTGCTCGCGGCCCAGCCAATCGCCCGCGTGTCGGCGCTTCTGGTCGCCCCAGACGCGCGCCGACGCGGCGTTGCCCGCGCACTTCTCAAAGCCGCCTCCCAGGCCGCCCGCTCCGCCGGCTGCGGCGAACTCGAGTTCTCCATTCCGGAGAATGCAACCGACCTTCTGGCCTTTGTCGTCGCCACCGGCTTCACGCCCCTGGGCGCCGTACTCACGCGGCGTCTGCGGAAAGGTCGAGCATGATCCCGTCGCCGTCAAACATGCGCGACCTGAGCGCTACGGGCTAGGTGACTTCTCAGGAGGTTCCGGGGTCTTCCCTTCGCGGGGCCGCAACGGCCCGGGATGACAGGGAAAAAACCTCGGGTAGGGGCGACAGGTCGATGGCCAAACTCGGCCCTGGGCGTACAATCACGCGCAGACAGGCGGAGTCCTGTAGGCTCCGTGTCCTTGCCGGAGATCGACAATGGCCAGGAAGATCATGGTCATCATTCCCATCCTCGCCCTGATGGCGACGACGTCTCTCGCCCAGACGACGCCCGCCGCTCAAAACAAGACGTCTCCCCTCGTAAGGGCTGACCCTGAGGTGAAGCAGCTGCTGCTGTTGATGGACAAAAACCAGAATGGCAAGATTTCGCGAGACGAGTTCATGTCGTTCATGTCGGCCGAATTCGATCGGCTGGATGTCGACCACAACGGCGAACTGGATCTCAAGGAACTGAAGGGCCTTCGGGTAGCGCCAAAGCATACGGGCGGGGCGGGGTCGAAGTAGCGAGAGACATCGACGGGAGGTGGGCGCGGACGTGACTTCAGTCGCGCGGGGGTGACGATTCCTGAACGGGCGATTCACCGAAGCGGAGGACGATCACATGATGATGGATTGGGACGCCTATCGCCGACAGCTGACGTCTGGCGTGACGGAGCTCGGCCAGCTCAACCCGGGCGCTATCCGGGGATATGGCGAACTCAGCGCAGCCGGAGAGAAGAAAGACCTGCTGGGGCCGAAGGTGCGAGAGCTAATCGCCCTCGCAGTCGCCGTCACCACCCGCTGTGACGGGTGCATCACCTTCCACACCGAGGCCGCGCTTCGCCATGGCGCCACGCGGGAAGAGATCGCCGAGGCGCTTGGCGTGGCCATCGCGCTCAACGCCGGGGCGGCGCTGGTCTACTCCACGCGGGTGATGGACGCGGCCAAGGCCTACTCGGGAGCCCCCGCGGCCGCCGCCTGAGGCTCTGGGTAGCCGGGACTTGGGCGGTCCATCGCCTGACCAGTTTCTTAGGCAGCGATGGGGAGGAGACTGATGGCCGGTCTTCCAAGCTGGATCATCGCAATCATCCTCGCCGTCGCCTTCGAATTGGCGATGGTGGCGGGCTGGCGGCTCTATCGTCGCCTCTGGCGAGGCCGGGGCGAAGAGGGCGCCTCCGCCGGCCTTGGCTATGTGGTCTCCGGCTCGCTCGGCCTTCTCAGCCTGCTGATCGGCTTCACCCTGGCCATGTCGCTCGACCGTTACGAGATGCGACGCGCTCTCGTCGTCGTCGAAGCCAATGCCATCTCGACAGTGTGGCTGCGCGACCAAGTGTTGGATCAGCCGTCCCGCGGGCGGGTGCAAGCGCTTCTGCGCGAGTACGTCAAGGAACGGGAGGCGCTGCCCGCGGTGGGGGCGGGGTCCGCCGCCCTCGACGCGGAGGACCGGCGCACGGAGGCCCTTCAGGCGAGCATCTGGCGGGAAACCCTGGCGGGATTGCGATCGTCCGACGTTTTGCCGTTCGACACCGTCGTGATCCAGGCCACCAACCACATGTTCGACGAGCCCGCGGAGCGGCGGGCGGCGCTGGACGCCGACGTGCCCTCGCCGGTCCTGTGGGTCCTGGTCGTCGTCGGCTTAATCACGGCGGCGCTCACCGGTTATGGCCTGGCGTCGGGACGCCACCGCCACCGGTTTGCTTCGGCGGGCCTGTTCGTCGCCGCGGCGCTCGCGATCACGCTCATCTTCGAGCTCGATGAGCCGTGGACCGGCCTGATCCAGGTGTCCCAGGCGCCGCTCGATCGCGTCGCCGCATCGATTCTGAGCGCGCCATCGGGAGGTAACTAGGACGAGCTCAACTGCGAAATCTCGCGTGAGGCTCGTCGTCTAACGCCTTGACGCGACGCGAGAAAGACGCCGAGGCGTTCGCTTATTCAACGCGGGTCAGGTACGCCGCGAGGACACACGCCGACGCCGCCCCGCTGCAGCCTGACGCCTCGTCCATGACAGAAAGGCTTGGAGCGACGCGCAGGAAGAGGTTAAGCTTGCTACGTCGGCCACCGATGTACGGCCGGCGATTGGACGGAACAGGCTATGCTGAGGCTGTTCGGAGCTCTGACGCTGTTGATCGGCATGTACTACGTGTTCTTCGCCCCGGACGGCGGGAGCTTCAACCCTCCGTGAGCAGGCGCGCGCGCTCCTGGCCGCGCTACTTGTGGCAGACCTTGTTCTGGGCGATGCAGCTGTTGCCGCAAGGCTTGCCGGTCTTACAGTGAGGCGCGCCGCCCGAGGTCGAGGCGGAAGGAGCCGCAGCGGACGCCATCGGCGTGGAGGCGGCGGGGGTCTTCTTGCTGGCCGGCGCGGCGGGCGCGGCCGGCGCGGCGGCCGCCGTTGAGCATTTCACGAAGTGGCCGGTCGTTGGGTCCTTGCACGATTTGGCGTCTGAAGCGCCGGCGGCGAGGGCAAAAGCTAAGGCGACGATCAACATACGCATGGCGTCACTCCCCTGCGCAGACAGCCTGCGCCTTAAGGTCGGGAGCCGCAAGCGGAGCCATTCCGTACTAAAGCACCGCCATGCCGGGGCGTCACCCGGCAGTGAGGGGTCTTAGGCGGGACGTTCCAGCCAGGCCTGGGCGAGGCGGAGGAAGCCCGAGTTGTCGATGGTCTCGGCGCGGGCGTCTGGGCGAAGGCCTGCTGACCGGCAAAGGGCCTCCCCACCGAGGGCGCGCAGGGAGGAGCGGAGCATCTTGCGACGCTGGCCGAAGGCCGCGGCGGTGACAGTCTCGAGCGCGGCGAGGACGCGGCCGTTCGGTTGCTCGGGAAGGGGAGCGGCGCGGATGACGGCGGAGTCGACCTTCGGCGGCGGAGTGAAGGCGCGCGCCGGCGCCTCGAGCACGAGATCCACCGCGCAATGGGCCTGGGCGAGGACGGAAAGGCGGCCGTAGGCGTCCGAGCCCGGCGCGCCGACGATCCGCTGAGCCACCTCTTTCTGGAACATCAGCGTCATGCCCGCCGGCCGCCAGGTCCCGGTCAGCCACTTCACGAAAAGCGCCGTGCCGACGTTGTAGGGCAGGTTCGAGACGACGAGGGCCTCTTGCGGCAGATCGGAGTCGCGCAGCAGCGCTGGCTCATCGGCCGCGAGCGCGTCCGCCTGGACCACCGTTAGGCGGCCCGGGGCGGTGGAGGCCAAGGTTTCCAGGATCGGGATAAAGCGCGCGTCCGCCTCGATGGCGAGAACACGGGCGCCCGCCTCGAGCAGGGCGCGGGTGAGACCGCCCGGGCCGGGTCCGACCTCCACCACCGTCGCGCCGTCGAGGTCGCCGGCCAGGCGGGCGATCTTTCGGCAGAGATTGAGGTCGAAGAGGAAGTGCTGGCCGAAGCGCTTGTCGGCGCGCAGTCCCTCGGCTGCGAGGGCCTCGCGCAGGGGTGGCAGGGCGGCGAGGTCGGGTCCTGACCTCACCGGGTCTCGATGGTGGCGGAGTTGCGCAGGTCGCGCAGCTCGCGCTTGGCGATCATCGCCAGCTCCTGGCCGTAGAGACGGTCTTCGATCTGGTCATGGGTGAGCATGTTGGCGCCGCCCATGTGCTTGTCGCACACCGCGATCAGGTGCAGCCCGGCGTCGGTGCGGATCGGTTCGGAGATCTGACCGGCCTGCATCTTGTCCACGGCGTCGCGGAAGGCGGGGGCGAGATCTTTGGATTCCGCCTCGCCGAGATCGCCGGCCACCACGCCAGGGACCTTCTGGGCGAGCCCTTCAAGGTCGTCGCAGCCATGCAGGCGGGGGCGCAGCTCCTCCAACTTGGCGGCCGCCGCGGAGGCCTCCTGAGCGCTCGAGGTCTTGGGCAGGGCGACAGCGGCCTGCTTGAGGTGGACCACCTCGGTTGCGCCGCCGGCGTGGCGGTCTTGAAGCAGGATGATGTAGACGCCGTCCTTCACCGGGATCGGGGCGGAGAGCTGGCCGGGCCGGAGCGCCTCGAGGGCGGTGTCTACCTCGGGGGCCATCTCGCCGGTGGTGATCCAGCCGACCTGGCCGCCGTTGGCGGCGGAAGGCCCGCTGGAGAACTGGCGTGCAACCGCCTGGAAGGGCGCTCCCTTCTGGATTTGAGCGATTAGCTGAGACGCTCCGTCCTGGGCCTGTTGCATGCCGCCGGCGCGGTTGGCGTCGATGAAGATCTCGCTGATCTGGTACTGCGGCTTACCCGCGTCGCCCTCCTGGCGCTTCTGGAAGGCCTTGATCTGGTCTTCGCCTACAGTGAGGCGCTGGCCGAATCGGCCACGGATCCAGCCGCGCCAGCTGATCTCCGCACGAAGCTGGTCGCGGAAGGTCTGTGCGCCGACGCCCTGGGCGGAGAGCTGCGCCAGGAGCTGGCTGCCGCTGGTGTTGTTGGAGCGTGCAATCGAGGCGATCTCGTCGTCGACCTCCGAATCGGAGGCGATGAGGTCGAACTTCTGGGTCTTACCCTCCTCCTTGAGGTCTTGCATCTCGAGATGCTCGTCGATGAGGGAGCGCACGGCCTCGCGCTGCAGCTCGGGGATGTTCTCGTCGGTGGGTTGGATGCCCGAGGTGACGATCAGCAGCCGCATGCGCTGTACGATGTCGTAGCTGGAGATGATGTCGTCGTTGACGGTCACCACCACGCTTTCCGAGAGCAGGGGCTTTTCGGCGGCCTGGCCGTCCGTGGCCGGCACGTCGGTGGGCGTCAGCGCCGCTTCCTGGGCCCAGGCGCAGGCGCCGGATTGGGCGAGGGCGAGCGCGGCGAGCGCCGCGACCGATGGCAATAGACGCATGTCACGGTCTCTTGGGTGAAAACGATTGGACGCCTAACGCGGCCATGATCCTCGATTAGAGGGGGTTTGAGAGGGTTCTAACGTGTCGTGCCAATCGTGGCGAGCGAAAGGCGCAGGACCACCGAGGTGGTGGGGCCTAACGTCCCGTTGAACGTCTCGTTGTGGCGGTAGATCACTTCCACGCGGATGCATTCGTCACGATAGACGAGGCCGAACTGCTGTTCCCGCCAGGCGCCCGAATCGATGATCGAGTAGGAGGTCACGCCCCAGTGGCGGGTGAAGAAGGCCTCTCCGTGCAGGTCAAGGCTGTTGAGAGGCTGTCCATTGGGAGCGACGGGCTCCTTCAGGTAGGCGATGTAACCGTCCACCCGCGGCATCTTGAAGCTGACCCCTGACTCGATGCGGTTCACGTCGAAGTCGCCAGAGTTGAGTCGCAGGTTGGTGAAGAGGCGCACGCCGTCGATCGGCGTGATGTCGGCGCCCAGCACGTAGTCGGAAAGGGCCGGCTCGAGGCCCGAATAGGTGGGGATATTCGGATCGCTCTCGGCGCTGAAACGGCGGCCGAAGATGAAGTTCGCCGTGCGCCCGTCGTCGAGAATCACCGAGCCGCGGCCGCCCACCGTAATTGCCTGGCCGCCTTCGTAGATGTCATAGCCGGGTGAGCGGTTGGGCTCGAAAAGGTTGGTCGGATCCAGCTCGAAGTCGACGCTATCCAGGTCGGGGATGCGCGGATCGTACTTCTGCACGTTCGCGGCAGACGCCTGGACGATGGGCTCCAGGATGTAGGTGATCCCCGACTGCTGCTTGATCAGCGGGTAGGAAAAGGTCGCTCCGATCACGCCGAAGCCGCGCGGGATGGTTGCGGCAGGCCCGTCGGTGGGTGAGGGCGTGCCGGCGACGTTGTAGAGATCGCCTCGGGCGTCGAGGAAGGGCTGGATCCTAAGGCCGTTGGAGAAAGTGAAGCTCGACTGCCAGTCGGCCTCCATTGTCGCGCGCCGGCTGTCGATGCCCGGTTCGAGCGGCTCGTTCGCAACCCCGACAGCGGCCTGGGTCTGGGACTGGCTCACGGCCACTGCGCTGCCGACGACGCGCACGCGCCCGCCCAGGATCGCGTCGGGCGCCTCCCACCGCCACTCGATCAGAGGGGCGACCGTGGGCATGGTGCTCTGGACGTCGGTGGTGCGCAGTCCTTGGATGCTTATGGCCGCAATCGAGAGGTAGGAGTTCTGGTCCTGCCGCACCGCATCCAGCTGTGAGATCAGGCGCCGGTCGTCGGGAACGTAGAGTCCGCGGTCGACGAAGACATCGGGGATCGAATACTTGTCGAAGATCAGCGGATCGGAGGTTCGCTCGGCGGTGAAGCCCCAAGACCAGACGTCATTGATGTTGAACTCGCCACTGCCCAGGACAAAAGCGTGGTTACTATACGGACCGAATCTGTCCCCACCGGAAGTGAAGTTTCTGTCGTAAGTATATCCTGCGCGAAGATCGAGAAGGCCGGAAAAGAAGCGTGCGCGATAGTCGGTAATCAGGAACGGATTTACCCGCGCGTTGATCTGGGGCGTGATGGTGATGTCCTGAGACGGCGAGATCACCTGGTAGTAGGGCTGCTCCCAACTGAAGCCGCGAATCCCGGAGATGGTGACCTGCGGCACCAGGAGTCCGGACTTGCGATCGGCCGTGGGGTCGGGGGCTGGAAGCTTCGGGAAGTACAGCACCCCCACGCCCAGGACCTGGATCACGGCGTGCTGGAAGGTGAGAGTCTTCTTTGCCTTGTTCTGTATCACCCGGCGTGCGCGGATCGACCAGGTCGGCTTCCGGTGGCCCGCCACGCAGGCCTCGCAGGGCGTGTAGACGACGTTCTCTAGGACGGTGACGTCGGGGCTCCGCCGCTCCGTGCGTGCGGCGGCGATCTTTACGTTCTGGCCCAGGCGCGTTGAGAAGCCGGCTGCGAATCCCTCGCCCATGTCCTTGTCGAGCGTGATGCGGTCGGCGAACTGGGTCGTCCCGTTGGACTGGATGATCCGCACGTGGCCTGTCGCGGTCACCAGTCCGGTCTGGGTGTCGTAGTCGAGCGAATCGGCGCGGATGACGCGGCCCTTGTAGCGAGCCTCGACGTCGCCGGTCGCGGTGACGTGATGGGTCTGCTGGTCCTGCAGCAGGCTGTCGGTTTCGAGATAGAAGCCGTCCGCACCCAGGGCGTCGTCGGGCGCAGGCGCCGGCGGAGCCTTTGGCGGCGCCGCCATGGCCGAAAGCGGTTTTCCATGCGCCGCCGCGGCGATGAGGCAAAGAGCCACCCCGGCGAACAGGCCTTTACGCGTCAATGTCGTCCACGATCCCCGTTCGCTGGTCCGCTTCAAACTCGGCCGGCGCCAAGCGCCCCATACGTCGGCGGGGCGGCGGCGCAAAGCCGGGTGCGGGAGTATTTCAGCCGTCCTCCGTGTAGCAGAGCACGGTGAGACCCGCGAGGAGGGCGAGCATCGGCGTCGCCCAGGCCGCCACCATGGGCGGCGCCTCCTCCGAAGCGCCCAGGGCGCCGCAGAACTGGTTCAGGAAGAAGACGGCGAATCCCAGCGCCACCCCGGCGATGGCCAGGCGCGCGAGGTCCCCGAGACGCGACAGGCGCAGCGAGAAGGTCGCCGCGAGCACCGACATCGCCGCCAGCAGCAGGGGCGTGGCGTAGAGCTGCTGTAGGCGCAGGCGGTAGGGGGCCGAGGAATATCCCGCCGTCTCGGCGGCGCGGATTGTCTCCGGCAGGTCCCAGAAGCCCACGGCGCCGGGCGCCACGAACTTCTCCATGGCTGTGCGCCGATCGAGGGTCGAGGGGATGGAGAGCTGCGTGGATCGTACGGACGTCGAGCCCGGGGCGATTTCCTGGACGTGGAGCAGTCGCCAGTAGCCCGGCATCAGGATGGCCTGGTCCGCATCGATTCGGCGGGCGAAGGCGATCTGGCCGTCGGGGCCGGGCCGCTGCACGAACATCGAGACGCCCTGCAGGCGAATCTCCTCTCCCAGGGTCTCGTGGGTCCTGGCGTGGATGACGATCTGCTCGCCCTCCCGCGCCTGGCGCAGCCACAGCTCGGTGCGCGAGCCAGGGTTCTGGCCCATGGCGGCGCGCTCGTCCTCGAAAGTGGCGTTGAGGCGCGCGGCAAGGGGGTTGAGGGCGGCGACGGTGAGCACGCCCACGACGAACGCCGCCGCCGCCGCAGGGGTGACGAATCGCCAGGCTGAGACGCCCGCCGCGCGCATGGCGACCAGCTCACTGCGCCGGTTGAGGGCGACGAAGGCGCCCATGGCGCCGAACAGGAAGACGAACGGGAGGAGGGTGAGCATCACCGATGGCGACTTGAGCATCACCAGTTCGATGATCCTGAAGAAGTCGATGTCGGAGCGGCCGCCGATGGTGCGCGACAGCTCGACGAAGTCGACGAGCATGATCACCGAGGCGACGACCGCAAAGGCTGCGCCCACCCCCGCAAGGGTGCGGACCAGGACGTAGAGTTGGAGGCGCGCCAAGGCCGGCCTTCCGCTCAGGCGGCGAGGCCGAGCCGCCGCTCCAGCGGCGCCTGGACCAGTTTTCCGGGCCGCACCGCCCGCCGCGGGGCGAACAGGATCACGGCGGACACGGCGGTCGCGGCCAGGGGCGTGGCGTACTGCAGGACGTTGAGCGCCGGGTTATGGCCAGCGATCCCCTGGATGGCGAAGCCGAGGGTGCGCGTGACGAGGGCGGCCGCCGCCACTATGCCGATCCGTGGACCATAGCCGATGCGGCTGAACTGGCCGCCGATCACCGCCGCCAGCGCCATGGCCATGAAGGCGAAGTTGTAGAGGGGGGCGGCGATGCGGGCGTGGCCCTCGGCGAGCATGGGTCGCACGTTCGCCGCGTCCCAGCTCTGGCGGATGTCAGGGAAGAAAAGTTCGTGCGGATAGCGGTCGGAAAGCTTGTACCTCACGGTGGGCTCCTGGCCGATGAGGGGGCGCAGGTCGAGCATGTACTCGTCGAAGGACAGGAAGTTGAGGACCCCGAGGGGCGAGACCTCGGCGTTGGCGCCGCGCCACATCTGAAGCATGGGAGCGCCGTCGCGGGTGCTGAGCCGACCCTCTCGCGCGGTGATCGTGGTGTCGCGGCCGTCGGCGGCGACGTGGTCGATGAAGAGGTTATGGAAGAGGCCGTCCTCGTCCATGGTCTGGGCGTAGACGGTGAGCCCAGGGGCCGGATGGGTGAAGCTGCCCGGCTTGATCATGGTTGCGGCGAGGTCCGTGCGCACCTCCAGCAGGGTGTCGCGCAGGGCGCGATAGGCGAGGGGCTGCACCCATTGGCTGATCACCAAGGAGACCAGGGCCACGATGGCGGCCAGCCGCATGGCCGGCGCGATCACCCGCCAGCGGCTGACCCCGGCGGCGAAGCACACAACGATCTCGTTCTCGGTGTGCAGCCGGTTCACAGCCACCAGGGCGGCCACGAGCACGGCGACGGGAAGGATCAGGACGATCAGCTGGGGCATGGCCAGGATGATGATCTTGGCGAAGATCAGCGGGCTCTGGCGGTCCTGAACCAGGATGGAGATGGACGAAAGCGCCTGGCTGAGCACGGCCACGGCGATGAGAGCCGCGGCGGCGAATAGCGTCGGGCCCAGGAGTTGGCGGAAGAGATAGCGCTCGATCAGGCGCATGGAGATGACGTCGGGTCCATGGCTCGAGCGGGCCCCCGGTGTGGGCATGTTCCTCTGTACCCCCCGCCCCGGCGCCGAGACAACCTCGACCGTCCGTCTGCGGCGCTCTCGCCGCTGCCCGCAGAGATGCAAAAAGGGGGAACGCGCCGGAGGCGCGCTCTGGGACCATTCCGTCTCCGCACGACGCACAATGAGCCGACGGCCTTCCGGCTACCGCTCAGTGTCCTTGGTGTTCTTGGTGGTTGAAAACCCGCCTTGCCGCTGCTGGACGGTCGGCCGTCATTCACCACCAAGCGCGCCAAGGACACCGAGCCCAGCTCAGCCGCGTCGTGGGCGCCTGCGCCTACAAGTCGCGTCGAGAGGGAGTCGGTCGCGCCTTCGGCGCAGTCAGCCACAGGGCGGGGAGGCGGGGGCGGTGGGGCCGAACGTGGATTCGAAGGCCGCGCGGAGGGCGGCGTCGGCGCGGTCGAACGTGGCGGGAACTCCGAGGTCGGCGAGGCTGGTGACGCCATGCTCGCGGATGCCACAGGGCACGATGCCCTCGAAGTGAGAGAGGTCTGGGGCGATGTTGAGGCTGATCCCATGCAGGCTGACCCAGCGCCGCAGGCGCACGCCGATGGCGGCGATCTTATCCTCGCGCGCAGGGGTGGCTCGCTCCACCCAGACGCCGACCCGTCCCGGCCGCACCGCGCCGGCGACGCCGAGCCCGTCGAGCGCCCCGATGATCCAGGCTTCCAGAGCCGCGACGAAGGCGCGCACGTCGCGCCGCCGCGCGCGCAGGTCGAGCATCACATAGGCCACGCGCTGGCCGGGGCCATGATAGGTGTACTGACCACCTCGGCCGCTCTCGAACACCGGGAACCGATCGGGCGCGAGAAGGTCCGCGGGCCGGGCCGAGACGCCGGCGGTATAGAGCGGCGGGTGCTCCAGCAGCCAGACCACTTCTTCCGCCTCGCCCGCGGCGATGGCGTCCGCGCGGCGGTCCATTGCCGTCATGGCCTCGGGGTAGGGTACGACCCCGGGCGAGACCGCCCAGCCGGCCGGGCGGCCGTCTGCACGGCCGAAGAGGAGCTCAGGGGAGACAGGGGGGGCGGCGAGAGAGGTCATGGCGGACCTGCGAAGATGTGGGGCGTTCCGCCGTCTCTGCAAAGCGCGCCTTCACAAGGCCTCGACCTTTTGCTAACCCCCCGCGCTCGGCACGGGCGGTCGTGGCGGAATTGGTAGACGCGCAGCGTTGAGGTCGCTGTGGGGCAACCCGTGGAAGTTCGAGTCTTCTCGACCGCACCATCCTGCTTCGCCCTGCGGGCTTCGCAGGACAAGTCCGGCTTTTCGCAGTCGAAGCAGGATGCCCTTCGAAGCGCGCAGCGCGAAGTAGGGCTCTCGCTGTTCGCGATGAGCCCTGGTAGATCGCCGCGATGATACCCAACCATGGCCCGATGATGGACTTCGGCCTTGGCGAGACCGCCGAGGCGATCCGCGAGACCACAGCCAGGTTCGCCGCCGACCAGATCGCCCCGATCGCGGCCCGTATCGACGCCGAGAACGCCTTCCCGCGCGAGCTGTGGCGCCCGATGGGAGACCTCGGTCTGCACGGGATCACCGTTGAGGAGGAGCTCGGCGGCCTGGGGCTCGGATATCTCGAGCACGTGGTGGCGATGGAGGAGGTCTCGCGCGCCTCGGCCTCGGTCGGACTCTCCTACGGCGCGCACTCCAACCTCTGTGTGAACCAGATCCGTCGCTGGGGCTCGGAAGAACAGAAGCGCCGCTATCTTCCGCGGCTGATCAGCGGCGAACACGTCGGAGCTCTCGCCATGAGCGAGCCGCAGGCCGGCTCGGACGTCATCTCGATGCGCCTGCGCGCGGACCGCCGCGGCGATCGCTACGTGCTCAACGGGACGAAGTTCTGGATCACCAACGCACCTCACGCCGACGTCGTGGTGGTTTACGCCAAGACCGAGCCGGACGCCTCCAGCCGCGGCGTGACCGCCTTCATCGTGGAGAAGGGGTTCAAAGGGTTCTCCTGCTCGCGCAAGCTGGACAAGATCGGCATGCGGGGTTCCGACACCGGTGAGCTGGTGTTCGAGGACTGTGAGGTCCCCGAGGAGAACGTGCTCGGGCCAGAGAACGGCGGGGCGGGCGTGCTGATGAGCGGGCTCGACTACGAGCGAACGGTGCTCTCCGCCGGGCCGCTGGGGATCATGCAGGCCTGCATGGACCAGGTGCTCCCCTATGTGCGCGAGCGCCAGCAGTTCGGTCGTCCGATCGGCACGTTCCAGCTGATGCAGGGCAAGATCGCCGACATGTACGTCGCCCTGAACTCGGCCCGCGCCTACGTCTATGCGGTCGCGCGGGCTTGCGACGGCGGCCACACGACGCGGTTTGACGCGGCGGGCGCCATACTGCTGGCCAGCGAGAACGCCGTTCGCGTGTCGCTCGAGGCGATCCAGGCCCTGGGTGGCGCCGGATACCTCAAGGACTTCCCGGTCGAGCGCTATCTGCGCGACGCCAAGCTCTATGACATCGGCGCCGGCACCAACGAGATCCGCCGCTTCCTCATAGGCCGCGAGCTGGTCGGGGCGTGATGGGCCGCCGGGGGCAGGCCTTGGCTGCGGTGCTCCTGGCGGCGCTGGCGGCCGCGCCCGCGCTCGCGGTCTGCCCCAGCGGCCTCAAGCCCCTGCGCACCGCCCAGATGGTGTTCGGCCGCAACATTGGCGAGAAGCCGGGTGTGAGCGAGTCCGACTGGCAGGACTTCGTCGATCGCGAGGTGGCCACCCGCTTCCCGACGGGCTTTACCGTGATGGACGCCATCGGCCAGTGGCGGGGCGAAGAGGGCCAGCACGTTCGCGAGTCCTCGAAGGTGCTGTTGATCGTTCTGTCCGGCGCCCCTCACGAGGGTGAGCGCCTCGCTGGCCTCGCCCGCGCCTACAAGCACCAGTTCCACCAGCAGAGCGTGCTGCTGATGGAGCAGGCCGCCTGCGCCACCTTCTGAGGTTGCGCCCCGCGGCGCCGCCGCGTACGCTTGTGTTTGTCCAACAGCTGGAAAGGAGGGTTGCCAAGATGACTGTCATTCACCGCGCCGCCCTCCCAGGCGTCGCCGGCCAGGAGGCCTGAGCGCTTCCTCAGAGGGTCGGCGGCGAAACCGCAACCGACTGTCCGAGGATGGACTCCCTTGATCGAGGAATTCGGCTGGAGCGAGCAGCTCCGGCGCCAGTTTGCGCCCTTCGCGGCGCAAGGACTGCAACCCGCCCGCGTGACCGTGCAGCAGCGCGGCCTCTTCACCCTGGTCGCCGACGACGGGGAACTGCTCGGCCGCGTCGCCGGCAGGCTTGCGCACGACGCGGCCCCTGGGGCGCTGCCCGTCGCGGGCGACTGGGTGGCGATCGCCGCAAGACCTGCCGAGGGCGCGGCGACGATCCACGCCGTTCTGCCACGGCGCACCGCCTTCGTTCGCCGCGCAGCTGACACCACCCAGGGCGCCCAGGTGGTGGCGGCCAATGTCGACATCGCCTTCCTGGTCGCCGCCCTGAACGGCGACTTTAATCTTCGGCGGCTGGAGCGCTATCTCGCCGCCGCACGCGAGAGCGGGGCCCAGCCCGTCGTGCTGCTGACCAAGGCCGACCTCGTCGACGACGTCGAATCGGCCCTTGCGGCCGCCCGCTCCGTCGCAGGCGACGCGCCGGCGCTGGCGGTGTCGGCCCAGACCGGGGAGGGGATGGAGGCTCTGAACGCCTGGCTCGCGCCTGGCTTGACCTGCGCCCTGCTCGGATCCTCCGGAACAGGCAAGTCCACCCTGGTCAACGCCCTGGCCGGGCGCGAGCTGATGGCGACCGGCGCAGTGCGCGAGGATGACGCGCGAGGCCGCCACACCACGACCTATCGCGAGCTCGTGCGTCTGCCCTGCGGGGCGCTGGCGCTCGATACGCCGGGCATGCGCGAGCTCGGCCTGCTTGATGCGGGGGCGGGGGTCGCCTCGACGTTCGAGGACATTGAGGCGCTGGCGACGCGCTGCCGGTTCCGTGACTGCCGGCATGGCGACGAGCCCGGCTGCGCCGTCCGGGCCGCCCTCGAGACGGGCGAGCTCGATCCCGGCCGCTGGCGCGGGTTCGACAAGCTCCGCCGGGAGACCGCTCACTTCGAGCGCCGCGAGGATCCCCTTGCGCGCGAGGCGGAGCGCCGCAGATGGATGGCCATCCACAAGGCCCAGCGCGCCCGCCGCCGCTCGCAAGAGGACTGGGGATGATCGGTAACGACCTGGCGCCGGCTGCAGGAATCGAACCCGCGACCTTCGCTTTACAAGAGCGCTGCTCTACCAACTGAGCTAAGCCGGCCAGGACCTCTCGGCGGCGCGCTTATCGCCCGAGCGGACCGGGCCGGCAACCGCGATGAGCGCCACCGGGGTGGCGGGGCAAGCGCGGGAACGCCTATATGCGCGCTCCTTCGAACCCCAGCGCGGCGAGTGCCCGCCGCAAGAGAGCCATGGCCCGCATCCTCATCACCTCGGCGCTGCCGTACATCAACGGGATCAAGCACCTGGGGAACCTGGCGGGCTCGATGTTGCCGGCGGACGTCTACGCCCGCTTCCAGCGCGCGCGGGGTCATCAGACCATCTATATCTGCGCCACCGATGAGCACGGCACGCCGGCGGAGTTGGCGGCGCAGGCGGCAGGGCAGGACGTGTTCACCTATTGCGAGGAGCATCACCGGCTCCAGCACGACCTGGGCCGGCGTTATGGCCTGTCGTGGGACTGGTTCGGCCGCTCGTCCTCGCCGGCCAATGCGCGTCTGACCCAGCACTTCGCCGACGTGCTCGAGGACAATGGCCTGATAGAAGAGCGGACGGACCACCTTCTCTACTCGGTGGATGACGGCCGCTTCCTTCCCGACCGCTATGTCGAGGGGATCTGCCCGGTCTGCGGTTACGAGAAGGCGCGGGGCGACCAGTGCGACAACTGCGGCTCGCTACTCGATCCGATCGATCTGAAGGAGCCGTACTCGGTCATCTCCGGCAGTCGGAACATCGAGATCCGCGAGACCCGTCATCTCTACCTGCAGCAGTCCCGGCTGCAGGATCGCATCCGCGACTGGGTCGATTCTAAGCCGGACTGGCCCCATCTCACCCGCTCGATCGCCTACAAGCACCTCGACGAAGGGTTGATCGATCGGGGGATCACCCGCGACCTCGCCTGGGGCGTGCCGGTGACCCGCGGCGGGCAGCCTCGCACAGGGTTCGAGGGCAAGGTCTTCTACGTCTGGTTCGACGCCCCCATAGAATACATCGCCGCGACCCAGGAGTGGGCGGAGGACGCCGGTGAGGACTGGCGGACGTGGTGGCGCACCGATGCCGGGGCGGAAGAGGTCCGCTACGTCCAGTTCATGGGCAAGGACAACGTCGCCTTCCACACCGTCAGCTTCCCGGCGACTCTGCTCGGCTCCGGCGAGCCGTGGAAGACGGTCGACACGCTCAAGGCGTTCAACTGGCTCAACTGGTACGGCTCCCAGTTCTCGACCTCGCAGAAGCGCGGGATTTTCATGGACGCCGCCCTGGAGATCCTGCCTCCCGACTGTTGGCGCTGGTACTTGACGGCGAACTCGCCGGAGCATTCCGACAGCGCCTTCACCTTCGACCAGTTGGTGGCGGCGGTGAACCGCGACCTGGCCGACGTCCTGGGCAACTTCGTCAATCGCATCCTCAAGTTCGCGGAGGCGCGGTTCGGCGGCGTGGTCCCGGAGGGTGGCGAGCCAGGGTCGCTGGAGGCGAAGCTGTACGCCGAGGTCTCTGTGAGGCTGGAGGATCTGACGGCGCAGTTCGAAGCGATCGAGGTACGCAAGAGCGCTCAGGCCCTGCGCGCCCTGTGGGTGCTCGGCAACGAGTACCTGCAGGAGGCGGCGCCGTGGTCCGCCATCCGCACGGACCCGGAGCGGGCCGCAGTGATCGTGCGCACGGCGATCAACCTCGTAGGGCTTTATTCGCGGATCAGCGCACCAGTGATCCCGTTCGCCGCCGAGGCCATGGCTGTGGCGGTGGGCGAGGCCTATCCGCCGACCTGGCCTTCGCCTGACGCCGCGGCAGAGCTCTCGCGCGTGCCCGCGGGTCGAAAGATCGCCGTGCCGCCGATCCTCTTCTCGAAGATCGAGGACGCCGACATCGCCGCATGGTCGGAGCGCTTCGGCGCCGGGTGAACGCGTTCAACCCGTCCGGCGGGCTTGCTGGGCGGCGTAGAGGGCCACCGCAGCAGCGGCAGAGACGTTGAGGCTCTCGAACCCGCCGCTCATCGGGATGCGGGCGAGGACGTCGCAGTGTTCGCGCACGAGGCGGCGCAGTCCCTCGTCCTCCGAGCCCAGGACCAGGGCGGTGGGTCCGCCGTCTAGGACCTCATCCAGAGTGGCCTCGCCCTCGGCGTCCAGGCCTACGGCGCGCCAGCCGGCGGCCTCCAGCTTTTCGAGGGCGCGGGCCAGGTTCACCTCGCGGGCGTGGGCGACACGCTCGATGGCCCCCGCCGCGGCCTTGGCCGCAGCTCCCGCGAGCAGCGGCGCGTGGCGGTCCTGCAGCACGACGCCGCGGACGCCGAAGGCGGCGGCGCTGCGGAAGATGGCCCCTATGTTCTGCGGGTCGGTGACCTGATCCACCACCACGATGACGCCCTGGGCGGGCCGGGCGAGATCGTCCAGAGGCGTCGAGGGGAGAGGTTCGGTCTTCAGCGCCACGCCCTGATGGACCGCGGGTCGGCCAAGCGTCCGATCGATGGCGGCCGCGTCGGCGATTTCCGCAGCAATCCGTCCGCCCAGGCGCTCTTGTAACAGGCGTGCGCGCTCCGCCGTCGCCAGGAGCCGGGCGGGCGCGGGGCGGGCGGGATTCTCGAGCGCGGCGAGCACGGCGTGCCATCCCCACAGCCAGGCGCCGGGGTCGATTTCACCGCGGGCGCGGAACGGGCGCTTGTCGTTGCGTCGATTGGGGTGGGCCACTATAGAGCGTGCTCCGTTTCCGAGAGGGTCGCTGCGGCAGCCTCCTCAGAGGCGGTCCGACGGCCTTCGCGTAGGGGGAATGTCCCGAGTGGCAAAGGGGGCGGACTGTAAATCCGCTGGCGTACGCCTTCGTAGGTTCGAGTCCTACTTCCCCCACCACGCGATTTCGTCGGACCTGGGCAGGGGGCCCGTCTGGCGAAGCAGCGCGGGTATAGCACAATGGTAGTGCAGCAGCCTTCCAAGCTGAGGATGCGGGTTCGATTCCCGCTACCCGCTCCAGCCTCGACGTCGATTCCGGCTGCCTTAGCGGTCGCGCTCCGGTAGCGTCGCGCCACTCGTCGGCGGGCCTGGAGAGCCGGATGCGAATCGGCGCAATCGCGCTCCTGCTTTGGCTGACGCTTCCGGCCGTGGTCGCCGCTCGACCCGCGCTGGCTGCGAACGCCCTTGAGATCCGCGGCGCCGCCATGCGTGTGGCGATCATTCCCGAGCGCCGGCCGGATGTCCGTGTGATCGTCCTTCGCACCAATCCAAGGCTGCCCTTGCGCGTCCGCTCCGCGGGGGGCCGGATCGTGATCACCGGCGACGTGAGCCGGCGAGTGCGCGCCTGCGACGGGCGCAACGTCGAACTCTGGGGCCGCGGAGACGTGCCCTATACAACCCTCCCGTATGTGGTCGTGCGCACGCCCCTGGCGGTGCGGGTGGCCGCCGGCGACGCGGTCTTCGGAGTCATCGGGCGAAGCGCGAGCGTCGATTTCACTAACAAGGGCTGCGGGAACTGGACGATCGCCAATACGAGGGGGCGGCTGCGGCTGGACCAGGCGGGAGCAGGGCAGAGCCGCGCGGGATCGGCCGGCTCCGGCGACCTGTCGGTAGCGGGATCCGGACGGATCGAGGTGCGAAGCCTCGGCGAAGGCATGATCGCGGTCTCCAGCGGCTCGGGGGACATCGACGTCGGACACACGGGCGGACCGATGGACGTCCGGATCGCGGGCACGGGCGACGTCACGGTGGCTTCAGGTGATATCACCCACATCGAGGCCTCAATCGCCGGTTCGGGCGACATCCGCGTGGGCGGCGTGGCCCAGAGCCTCACCGCGACGGTGACCGGGTCCGGCAGCGTGGCCGTCGGCCGGGTGACAGGTCCGGTGATTCGCCGGGTGTTCGGGCCGGGATCGGTGCGTGTCGGACCTTGAACCGTCGGGTGGGGCTGACCGATGAGCCCCTGGGCCGCCGCCGCAGGCGGCGCCGTCGGCGTGGCCTTCCTGCCGATAGCGAACCGGTTTTGGCCGGCCTCCGCTGCGACGCTCGGCGCTCCGCCCGGCCGGGCGGTCATGGCGAGGGACTTTCTCTTCGGCCTGGCCGCCGGCCTCGGGGCCATGGCGGTCATCGAATTCGGCGCTGTCTTTCTGGACGCGGCGCGCCTGTCAGCCGGGCATTCGCCTCCGACCATCGGAGCGGCGATCGGATGGGCCATCAGCGTCGTGCTGATCGCGGCGGCTCAGGAAGGTTGGGTGCGGGGCTGGCTGCTGGCGCGGGCGTGGCCGCGTTTTGGGTTCCGTCGCGCGGCGATCGGCTCGAGCGGCCTCTTCGTCCTGCTGCACGCCCAGCCCGGCGTGCTGGTCGCGCCGCCCGGTGTGGTCGTGCTGGGCGCGGCGGGTCTCTTCCTGTTCGGTCTCGCGGCGGCTGCGAGCGTGAGGGCCACCGGCTCCATCGCCTGGGCCTTCGGCGCGCACGCGTCTTGGGATTACGTCGGAGGCTTTCTCCTGGGCGCGCCCGCTTACGGTCGCGCGCCGGGTCCGGGCTCGCTGATGCTCGTGACGCCCCACGGCGCCTGGGGGTGGGCGGCCGGCGGCGACTTCGGACCGGAGGCCAGTTTGCTGGCCCTCCTCGTCCTGGCCGCGGCGGCGTGGGGCTGGCTGCGTATCCAACCGCGCCCTGGGGCAAGCCATTGACGTGAGGCGCCTTCGCGGCTATGTCGCGCGCTCGTTTTCGAGGGCTCGCCGAAAGGCTGGCCCCGGTGGACAGCCGAAGTTGCGCGGGCCGCTCTTAAGTCCGTCGCGCCGGAGCCCCCTAAAGGTTTCGGCGCATTTGGTGTTCCTCGGGGGCAGGCGATCGCGGGAGGAGCTCCCGACCGCACTCATCTTCCTTCCCGCCGAGGCGTCCGTCCAGGGGCCGCCCAGGCCGATCACTTCGAAAGGTCTCGATGCCGACCGTCAACCAGCTGATCCGCAAGCC
>Ga0210396_10001860_pt1 | contig 22024 bp, 17 predicted proteins | sample IncBWH17OmetaG_FD_155466 | JGI IMG/M metagenome (GOLD analysis project Ga0210396, IMG submission 155466) | Forest soil microbial communities from Barre Woods Harvard Forest LTER site, Petersham, Massachusetts, United States - Inc-BW-H-17-O ... | reverse complement strand
AATACTCTGCATAAGTCACACCAACTTCAGGTTTGAGCTTACTGCGTCAAACTATACCACAGGCGTTCGTCGATCCTGGACTGAATCGAACCTTGCCCTGCCTGCGGAACTCTCGATCGAACCTCGGTGATCTCGGGTTCCGCGACGGACCGCTGCCCTTCTCTACTCACTGCTGTGCGTAAACACCAATGCAACCGTTGCTGCTTTGCGAAGTACAGATTCCGCCCGACTGCAAAGGCACAAAGGCGTGGTTATTACTGGAGTCGACCGCGATGCTGTGCGAGTTTGCGTTGGTGACAACATTTTGAAGCCAGACGTTCGTGGCCGCATCGATCACGCCCATGACCGGGCCATTGGGCATATCTCTCGCTGCTACGTAATACCGATTGTCGCCCGAGTTGTACCAGACTTCGTCGACGCCGCCAACGTTCGTGATAGTGGCAAGGATTGTGCCTGCACTGCCATCAATCACGTACTCGTTGGGAGGGAATGCTTCGCCGTCGTGGTCCGCGCAACCCACCAGGAAGTTGTTACCCGGGCCCTGAACGAGGCTAGTCGGCATGCAATTCGGCATCACGAAGGTGTTGACCACCACCGGCCCATTCGGGTTTCCAAGCCGTGGGTCGATTTCGTCGATGCACCCGATGTTGGTAATACCGATGCAATTCTCATTCGCTTGCAGCAAGTGACCGGTGTTAGGATTCCATGCCTCGCCTCCCAGCCCAGCCGGCGCTATAGCGCCGGCGCACGTGCTCCCTGGCGTGGCCTGATTGCAAAACGCTCCCGTAGTCTGATCGATGATCGGCCCGTGATGGCACGGGATTGTGTAAGTGGCGCCGCTCGGCCTTACTCCCGCTAGGCCCGGAAGCCCTAACGCGGCATTAGCCGCTCCGCCGGAAACGCCGCTGAACACGTGGGGGTTGGAAGGATCCGGGCAGGGGAACGTGGCTCCCACAGTGTCGACCGGAACGGTCGTGCTGAGCCCAACTCCTCCAGATGCCCCGCCACCTGCACCGTCGTAGTAAATCTGCCCAATGATGCAGCTGGGTGGATTAAACGAAGTGCCAGCCACTCCTGGGTCCAATATCGGCGATGGTTGGGGGATGGCGGTCCCTGATCCTTGGAACGGGTAGTTAACACCGTAGTCGGCCGGAGTGAACCCGGCTGCCCAGGGACCGTAAGCGAGCGTCGGGTCCAGTGGAAGGCAATGCTGCTGTGCGAGCGTCCCAGTCTTTCCCACAATATGGGACATGTCGATGAATGTTACGAAAGGCAATCCCGGGTCGCCGTTAATCACCGCGAGAACCTTGTGCACGGGGTCGTATGCCATTTCGTCAGCGCGGTCGTCTCCGCAGGTGGCGGCCGAACCGGCTTCTCCATTCCAGGAAGCGACACAAGGGGCGATGCCTAACGGACCATCGTAGTCTGCGGATGTGCCAGTCGGTATGGTGGCAAGCACGGTGGGTGGGGCCGGCGGATTCGTGGTCAGGTTCATCGTGCTAAGATCGAAGACCACGACCCCAGCATTGCCAATCGCGGTAAATAACGTCTTCCCGTCTGGAGTTACTTCTTCGCCGTCGGGCCCCGACATCGGGTTCACCCCGTTGGCACGCGAAGCGCAGCACTGCGCCCCAGGGAACCCGCCGAACTTGCCATTCGCGCCAAAACCCGAGATCAGGTGAAAGGGGGCGTTCCGGCATCCGAAGCGGGTGAAATTTCCAACCACGTCCGTGGTAGGGGGTATGCTGGGATCGCATGGACTGGCCTGGTTTCCCGCGGCGGTCACGGCATTCACTCCCTGGATCGCATTGACCGCAACGTTATTGATCGTGTCCACGACCACCACGGCCAGACCAATGCGGTCCGAAACGTAATCCAAGTGGGTCGCCTGATTGATCCAGCTGATGTCGAAGGAGTTGAAGGGACCGCCGGGCTCGCCGGTGGGATTGTGTTCCGGCACGGTAATGTTAACGATGTCGGCGTAACCATCCGCCTTGGTCGTGCCGCACACGGGACAACCGTTCACGCCGCCACAGCCGCTCGCGATTACAAACAATCCCGTGAGAAGAACAGTAAGCAGAATTCTCGATCTCATCGAATCTCCTCCTGCAATTTTCCTTTCAGAGCAGGCTGCAACCGGCCCTGGCCTACAACCAAAACACTCACTCCGTACCTTCACGTTCAAATCATTCCTCAGAAGCGGAACTGCAACTCCTGGGTCAAGGCGAAGAAATTCTGCGGTATTTGCCCGGTGACGCTAGGCTGCTTCAGCTGATCGACGTTGACGTTAAATTGGTACTTCACCCAGTAGTTCAGGTACCAATTGATGCCGAATGTCCATTGGTAGGTGTGATAGTTGAACTGGGGCACGAAGCCCGGAGTGTAGAAATTTAAGAAGTTTGAGGCCGGTGCGTTCGCCTGAATGCCGGAAAACCGCGCGCCTAGTTCCCAAGCTCCCCACCCTCGTCCTGTACCGCCCGGCGTATCGGGACCAAACAACGGGTGCTTCACCCGGGGCGTGCCATTTTCGGGCCGCTTTTCACCGGTCAGCAAGTAAGTGGTCGCAATGTTCCAGGCCTTGGCGCCGATTCCGGGCAGTGTCAGGAAGCCCAGGCCACCGACCTCCTCAGAGCCCACACCGGCGCGCTGTTCTTGCAACTGCACATATTCGCCGCGAAGTGCGTAACCCGATTTGATGTAGGTGAATTCACCCTCATACCGCTGAACCGGACCGTTGATCCTTAACTGCGGAAAGAACGTATAGGTGCCGTCGGGGAGCAACCCACTGAAGCTCACGTCATTAGACAACCCTCGGGAACGGCCGTAACTGGTCGATCCGCCAAAGGCAAGCTGTCTCAGCCATTCGTTCTTGCTCTTGCGCCAGGGATAAAAGCGCAGTCTCCCCACAAACTCTGGCTGGTTCGTGATGTTCGCGGCGACGCCGCCCCTGCCGTTGAAAGCGCCCGCCCAGTACTGCATGACGCCGCCGTCAATGTCCCCGTGGAGCGTGATGCCAGGGCTGCGAAAGGCGGTAACCACTGAGGGATAGAGCAGCGCCTGCAAGCCTCGTTCGACGAAGTCCAGGTTGGTGGCGCCGATTCCGGTCTCCTGAGCGAAGGGCTCTTTGAATTGTCCCGCCTGGAACTGGAACTCTGGCCTGATCCTCACGTTGAGATAGACGTCACGAACAATTGCGCCCGTAGTCGAGTTAGCGTCAGTCAAGATCGCGTAATCGAAGTGCGATCCGTAAATACCTTGGAAACCAAAGCGGGCACGGCGTATGAGGAATGTATCTGAAGGTGCGCCGTCGCCCTTGTAGGCGCGATAGTCGGTGTCCACGTATCCGTAGGGGCTGATGCTGAACTGTCCATCGGGACTCTTGATGTAGAAATGCTCACCGTTCCAGCCCGCCGTGAGCGGCAAATCTTTTTTGGGTGCAGCCGCCGGTTGTGCCTGATTGATCATGGCGCTCTCTACACCGGGCTCGGGCTGGACCAGAACCGTGTTGACCAGATGCGCCTCGGTCGGAGCGCCATTTGCCGGTTGCGTTCCGGTCTCAGGCGAAGCCGTCGCCGCCACAGGTTTTATGCTGGCCGAACCTGCGTCGGCGGCCTTGGCCTTGCCATCCACCAGTTGCTGAACCATCGCCTTTAGTTCCTCGATGGTCTTGCGCTGCGCGGCGACCTCGCTGCGCAACTCGTTGACCTCTGCCTTACTGGCGCTCCCGGAGGTCGATCCGTTGGTCTTGCTCGCGGGTTCCGTGCCTTGAGCGTAGGCAAGCGAACCTGGTGCCATGAAAACGACCAGAAGCACGAAAAGAGTTGTTAGCGAGCGCATGTTTTCCTCTCCGACCATGATTTGGCAACCAACCGGCCTGGGCCCGGAACGAGCGTGCAGCCTCACACGCGGGTTGCCTCGGGGCCACAAATCACTAAACCGCCTATTCGAAAAATCGATAACTTGTATGAAAAGCGGACCAATCCGCTGGGGCGCCTGTTTACCACACTCTTAGATTGCAAGTCAAGGAATCTTTTCGCGTACTGCTGGATGAGATTAACCGCGATAACAACTTTGGAACAGAAAGGGGATGAATAAGGAGTAAACGTAATCAGTCTCCGATCGCCAGTCTTGGAAGCTGCCCGCTTGCGAGTGACACCATACAAAACTCCGAACGCCGTTCGCGTCTATCGAACGGTGCGAGACAAACGTTGCCCACGTTACGAAAAGGCAGGCGCATTTTTTGGTGATCAGCAACACACTTAACAGTTCATGTCATCACTTTCTATTGTCATTCTTGGTTCTCCCCGGGTCCGCAGATTAGCGGTTAAAGGTTATGTTCAGAATTTGGACAGTCGAGTAAACTAAGTGGCTCTCCTGGACTAACGTTCGAGCGAAGTCTGGGTGCCTTCTCGAATGGCCGGGTACGGTCACCGGCAAGAAGGCTTCATTCCCAGGCAGCGAAAATCAGAAGGAGTTCATCCCATGGCCACCGGCTCCGCCTCTCGTGGCATGAATTACGCACCGGCAGATTTGAATCCGCAAAAAGATCTGCCTGAGGGGTTCTTCGATTTCCTGTTGCCCCTTCACAAACAATTCACCCCTTGGCAACAGAACCTGGTCGCAAAGCGCGCAGAAGTGCTGCAACGTTCGCATGGCGGACAGCCGCCAAACTATTTGCCGTCCTCCGAGGCCACGAAATCCGATTGGCGAATCGAGCTGCCTGACTGGTGCGCGGATCAGCGCAACCAGATGACCGGCCCTGCCGACGACGCCGAGTTAACGGTGAAATTGCTGAACTCCGGATCTCCCGCAGTAATGCTCGACGTGGAAGACTCCACGGCGAACACTTGGAAGCACATCATGCTGGCCATCAAGAACACGATCGCCGCCTACAAGTACGAACTCAGCTACGACGACAAGAAGCGGAAGAAAAAAGTTACAGTTCAGCGTTCGAAAACCGTCACCTGGGTCCGGCCTCGTGGGCTGCACATCAGCCAGGGTGGCGTTCTCAAGAACGAAATCATGTCCGCTTCCCTGTTCGATCTGGCGCTAATCTGGTATCAGATCGATCCCGCCTGGTTGCCGCACAATTTCTCGGTTTACATTCCCAAGAGCGAGTCTGCCGAGGAAGCGTTCTGGTGGCGCGACCTGTTCCAGGCTCTAGCCAAACATAAGGGCTTGTCGAAGGACTACATAAAGTGCATGGCGCTGGTAGAGGCGCACCCACTGGCCTATCAGATGGAGGAATTTCTGTTCAATCTCCGTGAGCACTGCCTCGGGTTGAACCTGGGGCGCTGGGATTACATGGCCTCGCTGATCGATTTCATGTCCGAGGATCCCAATTGGATTTTGCCTGACCGCAATACCATTCCACACGATGTGGCATTCTTTCAGAACTTCCGCACACTGATGCCGGAGATCTGCCACAAGCACGGAGCGCATGCCATCGGCGGCATGACCGCGCTCTTTCCCAGCCGCTCCGATGCGGAATTAAATGAGCGCGCGCTGAAAGTCCTCGAGGAAGACAAGAAGAACGAAGCCAAATGCCTGATGGACGGAGCGTGGACTGGCCACCCCGATCAGAACGAGATCGCCGTTGCCCAGTTCCCGTTTCCCAATCAGATTGCAAAACGGCCCAAGTTGGCCAACCCGCATCCCGACCTGCGGCCCTTACCGAAAGGCGTTGGCGAGACCACGCTTGCAGGAACCCGAGCGGCCGCACGTACCGTGATTCGCTATCGCAACGGGGTTCTCAACGGGAAGGGCGCCAGCCTGCTCGATGGCTTCATGGAGGATCTGGCGACCGACCGCATCTATCGCTTGATGATTGCGCAGCGGGTGCGCCACAAGGTGAAAGTTCGGGGCGAAGATGGCAAGCCGGTTGAGCATACTCGCGAAATGATGACTCGTATTTTTGACGAAGAGCTGTCGAAAATTCAGCGTGACTTGCCGGTGGAGATTGATTCCAAGGCTGCGGCTGAGACACTCCCCGAGGCACGCCGCATCGCGGAGGCAATGATTGTGCAGGGTCACCATTCGCCGATATAACCCGAACCGATGCCCGTGGTTGGAAGAATCGAATTGCTGATAAAAAAGACTGATCGAATAGATCAATCGAATCAGCTTGACGGCATGTGCCTGATCAGTGCCCACTATCAGACTGCGTCCTATCTTGAACGTCATATTTCGGGTGGGATTTTCGAGATCGTCCGCCTTACGAAATATCTAGCGATTCCTGAATAGAAACGAGGGCTATGAGTGCTATAGAACAGCAGCCTCCCGCATTTAAATTGCTTCCTCCGTTGCAACCGCCTCGGCGTTATTTGTTCGGACCGGGACCGAGCATGGTTCATCCGCGGGTGTATGAAGCATTGTCGAAACCGATCGTCGGGCACCTCGACCCATACTTCATCCAGGTGATGGGCGACGTTCAGCAATTGCTGAAAATCGCTTACGGAACCAAAGATGGAGCCACGCTGGTGATTTCCGGCACCGGCAGCGCGGGCATGGAAGCTGCTGTTGCCAACTTCGTTGAACCCGAAACCAGGTTGGCGGTTTTCGCCAATGGATATTTCTCCGATCGTTTGACGGAGATGGCCAAGCGCCAGGGCGCGAGCGTCGTACGCTTTGAGAAACCCTGGGGCGCAACTTTCACGGATGATGAAGCAGCGGAGTTCATCCGCCGCGAATCGCCCAAAGTTGTCGCTTATGTTCACGCAGAGACATCGACCGGAGCGCTGCAGCCAGGCCAGGCGATCTGTGCCGCCGCTCACGATATCGGCGCGCTGGTGATTGCGGACTGCGTGACCTCGCTCGGCGGAATGCAAATCGATTTCGACGGGACGGGTATCGACGTCGCTTACAGTTGCACCCAAAAAGGGCTGAGCTGTCCGCCCGGCTTGTCTCCCATGGCCATGTCGCCGAGAGCTATGGAGTTCCTGGGGGAGCGCAGTACTCCAGTACGCAGTTGGTATCTTGACCTCAAGCTGATTCATGACTACTCGACCGTCTCGCACCGCTACCATCACACCGCGCCAATTTCCATGTTTTACGCTCTCCGCGAGGCTCTGCTGGTGATCGCGGAAGAAGGTATCGAGAAGCGTTGGGAGCGGCATCGCCGTTGCCATCGGTCTTTCGTCAAGGGCATCGAGGCCCTGGGGCTGAGCCTGCACGTTCCGGAAGGGCACCGGATTCCGACCCTGAATACGGTGTGCGTTCCAAAAGATGTTGACGAGGGGAAAGTGCGAAAACGCCTCTTGGACGAAGGCGGCATTGAAATCGCCGGCGGTTTCGGTCCGCTTGCCGGCAAAGTCTTCCGCATCGGCGTTATGGGCCCCTTGGCAACCGAGGAGAATGGGCAGCTCTTTCTGAATGAATTTAGCAAAGCGCTGCAGGCCGAGGGCTACTGCTGAAAACAGCGTGCGGCTGCATTCTTCTCGCTTCACGAACAACGGACGAAATCGGCTGATCATCCAAGGACTCGCGCCAGAGGCAACCAATGAATCTAAAGTCGGTCGACACACTGCTTGATGTGTTACATTTTGCAGACAGCCACACTGCAGTTGTCGTTCCAGAGCTTGGAATCCGTCTCACTTACGATTCGCTGCGGCGGCAGGTCTGGACCATGGCGAATGCTCTGGCCTCGGTCGGCGTCCGCCGTGGCGATAGTGTAGCGATCGCGTTGCCGAATGGATTGCCTGCGCTCGTGAGCTTTCTCGCTGCCTCCATCGCCGGAACAGCGGCCCCTTTGAACCCGGCCTATCCCTACGAGGAGTTTCATTTTTTTCTCGGTGACACCGGCGCCCGCATTTTGCTTTGTCCCGCGGTAGGCGCGGAATTTGTCCGCGCCGCAGCCGCGGACCGCAAGATCCCGGTGTTCTCGGTGGAAATGAGCGAGCAGGGCAAGGTTAGCCTGGCGAATGCCCCCACCGGAGGCTCCGCAAGCGAGCCCACGGCTGACGACATTGCCCTGGTCCTGCACACCAGTGGAAGTACGGGGCGACCCAAGCGCGTGCCCTTGCGCCACTTCAATCTCGCGGTCTCGTCGGCGAATATCGCGAATACCTATGCACTTTCCGGAGAAGATGTTTCGCTGTGCATCATGCCACTGTTCCACATCCACGGGTTGATTGGCTCGGTCATGGCGACCCTGCTGTCCGGTGGAACCGTAGTTATTCCTACCAAATTCAACGCGCTTTCTTTCTGGCGGACGATCCGAGAACATCGTGTGACCTGGTATTCGGGCGTACCCACGATGCATCAGATTCTGCTGGCCCGGGCTCAGCAAAAACCGGCAGCAGCGGAAACTCTGCGTTTCATCCGTTCCTGCAGCGCGCCACTGTCGTCCCAGCTCATTAACAAAATTGAGAATCTTTTTGGCGTGCCCTTCGTCGAAGCCTACGGAATGACTGAAGCTGCCCACCAGATGACCTCGAATCCCTTGCCCCCGCGGCATCGGAAGGCAGGTTCTGTCGGCGTGGGCACCGGGCTGCGCATCAGTATCATGGACAAGCAGGGCAATCACCTCGGCACCAATCAGCGCGGCGAAGTCGCCATTCAGGGAGCCAACGTATTTCGTGGATATGAGAACAACCCAGAAGCCAACGCTCGTGCTTTTGTGAATGGATGGTTTCGTACCGGCGATGAAGGATTGCTGGACACCGACTGCTATCTGCACTTGACCGGACGGATTAAAGACATCATCATCCGTGGGGGCGAGAATATCGCTCCTCACGAAGTGGATGAGATTTTGCTAAGGCATCCCGCGGTCTCGGCAGCAGTGACATTCGGGTGCGCGCATCCCACGCTGGGCGAAGAAGTGGCGGCAGCTGTGGTCCTGCACGAGCCCCGCGCAGCCACTGAGTCAGTGCTCATCAAGCATTGCCGCGAGTCGCTGGCAGAGTACAAATGCCCAACCAAGATTTACTTGGTAGAGAGTATTCCGACCACCGCGACCGGAAAAATTCGCCGCCGCGCAGTCGCTGCCGCTCTCACAGAGGATCAACGTGGATGACCAGCGTGGATGAGTCACCATGAGATTCCTGATCGCGGGGGCTGGGGCAATCGGGGCTTATATCGGCGCCCGCATGGCACAGGCTGGATTCGACGTCACCCTTTTCGCTCGCGGCCCGCACCTGCACGCCATGCGGGAACACGGCGTGCAGGTGAAAACCACCGAGGGAGACTTTGTGGCACGGCCCGCAATTGCCAGTTCCCTCGAAGAAGTGGGCCCTGTAGAGGTTGTCTTTCTTGGCGTAAAGGCGCACGGCCTACCGCAACTTGCCCCTCAGTTGAAGCCGGTATTGGGGCCAGACACCACGGTCGTCAGCACGCAGAATGGAATTCCATGGTGGTACTTTCAGGGCTTCGGTGGCGAATGGGAAGGAATGCATCTTGAGCGCGTTGATCCCGGAGGCGTCATTTCTGCAGCCATCGAATCGCGTCGGGTTGTCGGTTCCATCGTTTACTTCTCGACCGAGATTACCGCACCCGGAGTGATTCAGCACATCGAGGGGAACCGCATTTCTCTCGGTGAGCCGGACGGAACGCGCTCCGGTCGCTCCCGGAAAATTGCGGATGCGCTGATCGCCTCCGGCCTGCGCTGCCCGGTCACCCCTCGTATCCGACACGAGATTTGGGTCAAGGTACTGGGCAATGCTTCCTTGAATCCGGTCAGCGCACTGACGCGAGCCACAGTGGTGCAGATGGTTCGCGATCCGGGAATTTGTTCCATGATCCGAAATATCATGCAGGAAGTGGAGGCGGTCTCTTGCAAGTTGGGGATGGAGCTGCCTATTTCCATCGATCAACGAATTGCCGGGGCGGAAAAAGTTGGAAAGCACAAAACTTCGATGCTGCAAGATCTCGAAGCCGGCCGGCCGATGGAACTGGAAGGATTGGTAGGCGCAGTCGTGGAACTCGGCGAGCGCGTGGGTCTCCCTATGCCCTATACGCGAACGGTCTACACCTGCACTAGACTACTAGCGGAATCTGCAGCTGAGCAGCGACCAAAATGAGCGGTCCTCAACCGCCCGGTATCTCAGTCGGGCAAGCTTCTATCGACTTTCTTCATCCGGCCAAGAAAAATACTTGCTAGGATCTTAATGGCGGGCGTATACTCCGTTCGCTGGTCCACTTATCGGACCACTTGGAGCCAGATTGCTAAACTCGCTCAAATCCGACTTTGAAGTAATTAGAAAAAACAAGGTCTATGAAGAAGTCGCGCAGCAGATCGAACGTCTGATTCTGAAAAAATTACAACCTGGCGACAAGTTGCCCTCGGAGCGTGAACTCGCAGAAATGCTCAAAGTGAGCCGCAGTTCCATTCGGGATGCAATTCGGGGCCTTGAGCTCAGGGGCTTGGTTGAGCCGCGTCAGGGCGCCGGAACCATCGTTCGCGGAGCCGCGGCGGAACCCCTGGCTAATCCTTTTGCCAGCGCGCTGAAGCGCCGGAAGGAAATGGTGAGCGAGCTTCTGGATTTTCGTAAGATGCTCGAACCCCCGCTGGCGGCCCGAGCTGCCACGCACGCTTCCGCCGACGAAATTTCCGAGATGGAAGAGATTCTGCAGCGCCAAGAAACAAAACAGAGCCAGGGAGAGCCCGCTGTTGCGGAGGACGCGGAATTCCACTACAGCGTTGCTCTGGCTTCGGGCAACGGCGTCGTGCTGAAAGTGCTGGACATTATCATGGACTTGCTGCGCGACACGCGGGAACGCTCTTTGCAGGTGGAAGGTCGCCCGCAAAAATCGCTGGCTGGGCACCGGCGAATTCTGGCTGCGATCAAGCGCCACGACGCGGAAGGCGCCAAGTCGGCGATGCGGCGACACATTGAAGATGTCGAAGAAATCGTACTCGATCATTTTTGATTGAAGGAATTTTCGTGAGGGTTGGCTATTCGCGATCGCAATGCGCGGGGAAACAAATGGCGTCGTGTTGAGCCCAGCAGTTACCTCTGTCAAGCGCTAAGGGCGGGCCGTAGAAACTCACCAATCTGGGGACGGTTTGACGAACCTGCGAAATGACGTGAACCGCGCGGCTATCGCCCCGCACGAGCCGGACGACACGGAGAAGCCGAAGATGAAGCTCTTCGATGGAATCCCGCGCCAGGAACCGGTTGCAAATCGCACCATCCCGGAAAACGCGCCGTCGTCTCCCGCGACCACCCTTACGCTACGCTTGGCGGAGGCGCGTGTCGAGGACGTCGGTCATGCTATTGCGCGCCTAGCCCCAGCCGACCTGCTGCGCATGGGTGGGCGAGCGGGTGACGTGCTGAAGATCACCGGCGGCGCGGTTGCCGTCGCGCGCGCCGAGCTTTCCGACCAAGCACACCAAGGGATAATCCAGATCGATGGCACCGGTCGCAGCAATTGCAGTGCCGGATTGCAGGAGCAAGTGACGGTAACACCAATTGAGCGGCAGCAGGCCGTTTCCGTTCGCTTGTCGCCGTTATGGGTGGGGGCAGCGCCAGCGACCATCGCACCCGACCGGATGCTCGAGGATCTGGAGGGCGTCCCGGTCATCGCGGGCTGCGTAGTGCGAGTGCCGACTTTCGCAAAAGCGGTGAACTTCCAGGTTGTGCGCACCATTCCCTCGGGAGCGGTGATCATCGGGAAGCGTACCGACATTCGGGTCGTGGAGGGCGAGCAGACGGCAGCCCGCGCGCCAGCGGTTTCCTACGAAGATATCGGCGGGCTGGAGCGTGAAGTCGCGCGGGTGCGCGAAATGGTTGAGCTGCCGCTGAAGTACTCACGCATCTTCGAGCGGCTCGGAATTCTCGCGCCCAAGGGCGTGTTGTTGTATGGTCCGCCAGGCACCGGCAAAACCCTGCTTGCGCGCGCCGTGGCGGCCGAAAGCCGCGTGCACTTCATTCACCTCAACGGCCCCGAGATCATGCGGAAATTTTACGGCGAGAGCGAAGCCAAGCTCCGCGAGCTCTTCGAAGAAGCAGCCCGCCACGCGCCCGCGATCCTGTTCATCGACGAGATCGACGCCGTTGCTCCCAAGCGCACCGAGGTGGTCGGCGAGGTGGAAAAGCGCGTGGTGGCGCAGCTTCTCAGCTTGATGGATGGTTTTGTGGCGCGCGGCCAGGTCATCGTCATCGGTGCGACCAATATTCCCGAGGTCCTTGATCCGGCACTGCGGCGTCCGGGTCGCTTCGATCGCGAAATCGAAATCGGCGTTCCTAACACGCAAGGCCGGTTGCAAATCCTCAGGATCCACACGCGCGCGATGCCACTTGCGCCTGACGTCGACCTTCAGGAGATCGCCGAGCATTCGCACGGATTCGTAGGAGCCGACCTCGAAGCCCTGGGACAGGAAGTGGGCATGATTGCCTTGCGCAGGTTTCTCTCAACCGTCCCGCTCGAAACCGACGGCGCCACTTCGACTGACCTTGGGGCGCTGCAGGTTACGCGCGACGACTTTCTCGCCGGTTTGAAGGAAGTTGAACCCAGCGCGACGCGCGAATTCTTCATTGAGAAGAGTGCTTCGACGTTTGCATCCCTCGGAGGTCTCCACGAAGTAAAGCGCTTGCTCCATGCCGTAATCGAGCACTCGCACATGCGCGACGAGATTTATGAGCAGGTTGGACTCGCTCCGCCGCGGGGGATCCTGCTGACCGGACCTTCGGGCACCGGAAAGACCGCTATGGCACGGGCGCTTTCGGGTGAAATGCAAATCCCACTGATCGCGATTGATGGCCCGCAACTGTACTCGAAGTGGTTGGGCGAATCCGAGAGGGCGCTACGCGAGGTTTTCAAAAAAGCACGACGGGCGGCTCCCTGCATCCTGTTCTTTGACACGATTGATGCGGTCGCTCCGAAGTTCGGCGCCGATCGATTCGGTAGCGATGTCTATCAGAGGATTCTCAGCCAACTTCTACGAGAGATCGACAACTTGCGCGATGTCAAAGGAGTGATCCTGGTCGCGGCGACCAATCGTCCTGAACGGATCGAGCCGGCGCTGTTGCGGAGCGGGCGCTTCGACTATATACTCCCGTTCGCCAAGCCGGACGTTGCAGAGCGCGCCGCCATCATGCGGCTTTGCTGCCGGCGCGTGCCGCTGGCACCGGATGTCGATTTTGATGAGTTTGCTGGTCGCATGGAAGGGTTCACCAGTGCTGATATTGAAAGCCTGTGCAAGAAAGCAGCGTTAACGGCGATCGCGGAATTTCAGGATGGCAGTCGCGTCGCTCCTTTTGTCGTCTTGCGAAAGGATTTCCTGGCGGTTCTTGAGTCCGATCGTGGACGTCCCAGGCCATCGAACACCGCGAACCCGCTAAGCAATGGCGCCGGGGATATGTGCCCCGACGCATCTACGAAGTGATGAACGAGGTTTGATCATGAGTTACACCGAACTTACCGTTTGGACGCGCGGCATCATTATGGACAAGGAAGGTCGCGACATTGTCAACTCTATCTCCGCTTCCGCCCGCATCGAGGGCAAGTACGCGCAGGCGATGGAGAACTACGTCGACAATCCCGACCGCACCAACGCCCCCACCCGCAAGTATTGCCGCGTGAGCGACAGCATTCTCGAGAACGAACTCACCTACGAAAACGAGCACCCCAACATCGTCGTGCTGGTCGAGGGAACGATGGTCAAGGGCTGGGACTACATGCGCGGCATGCCTGCTGGCGGCACGCTTGTGATCAACACGCACTATACGCCAGATTACATGATTCGTTTCGTGCCGGGTGCAGAGCGCCTGGCTCAACTCGTGTGTGTGGATGCGGCTCATCTGGCGGACCACAAATGGCTCTACTACCGACTGGGCGAGCTCGGCCTCGACCGTCTTTCGACCGAGGGCGCCGCTGAGCGAAACAAGTCCATCGCCCCCGATATCGCCGCTCCGCTGATTGCAGCGGTAGTCAAGTCCACCGGCATCGTCAAGATGGAGACGATTGAGCCAATGATTTCGAACAAACGCGCTTTCCATGCGGCGCTCGAAGCATTGCACATCATGCCGCTGAATCCAGTGGCGGTCTAGGAAGGATTTACATGTCGACCAAAGGCACACGCATCCCCGATTGGCTTACCGTCCCGTTCGCAGGCATCACACCCGCGCCCTCGCAGGAAAAGGGACAGGACTTATTTCCCACCGGCAACTGGCGTTCGATCCGGCCGGTGTACCGGGACAAGTTGCCACCCTGCAACAACGCTTGCGGGACCAACGAAAAGATCCAGGGCTATCTCGACCTGGTGAAGCGCGGCAAGTATCTGGACGCCTATGCCCTCATCAAGGAAGACATGCCCTTTCCGTCGGTCACCGGTCGGGTCTGCTATCACCCGTGCGAGCAAGCCTGCAACCGTGGACAGTACGATGAAGCCATCTCGATTCGCGCGGTCGAACGTTTTCTGGGCGATCTGGGACAGGCGCTGGCCCACGACGTGGTCAAGGCCGGGAAGCCCAACGGCAAGAAAGTCGCGGTCGTCGGCTCGGGTCCTGCCGGCCACAGCGCGGCCTACCAACTGGCCCGTCTCGGCTACAAGGTAACGATCCTTGAGAAATCACCGAAAGCTGGTGGCCTGAATCGCGGCGGCATTCCGGACTGGGTTCTTCCCGCCGACGTACTTGATCGTGAAATCGAGCGCTTGGTCGAGCTCGGGATCACGATCAAGACCAACGTCGAAGTCGGTAAGGATGTTAGCTGGGACGACTTGAAAAACAATTACGACGCCTGTGTGCTAGCCGTGGGCCTGACGGAGCCCAACAGCGTGCGCGCCGAGGGCGAGAACAAAGACGGCGTACTTTACGGGCTTCCGTTCCTTCGCGACATCGGCATGGGTACGTCGAAGGTGAAGCTGGGTGCCCGCGTCGTTGTCATCGGCGGCGGAAACACCGCGATCGACTGTGCCCGCGAAGCTCTGCGACAAGGCGCCGCGGAAGTGACCATGATTACCGTGGAGGCCAACCCCAAGGAGATGCCCGCTGTGCCGGAAGATCTGCACGACATGCTCGAAGAAGGGGTGGAACTGTTCCATGGGCGCGCCGTCACCGCAGTGCTCGGCAACGGCAAGGTCGAGGCCTTGCAATTGCATCCGGCACGCTTCTCCGGCGCCATCAACGCTTCGCCGATCACGGTGGATCGAGAAGCTCCGGCAGAGCGGTTCGCCTGCGACAACGTAATTATTGCCGTAGGACAGCACCCTTCGCTCGCCTGGTTGCCGCAGGAGTTCAAGAACGAGCGCGGAACCATCAAGATCGACCGCTTCGGACGCCTAGGCGGCACGAACTTTTTTGCGGCCGGCGACATCGTGCAGTTGGGATCGGGTCAGCCACTGATGGTGGTCAATGCGGTTGGCGACGGCAAGCGCGTCGCCTTCAATCTGGACAAGGTGCTGCGCGGGGAGCCGTTGCAGCCGCGAACCATTCCTATTGACGTTATCGTCGATTTGAACCGCATGAACATGACGTACTTCCCTCATTTCCCGCGCGTGCAGCAGACTCTGCTGCCGCCGACAAGCCGGCGTAAAACGCAGGACGAAGTGATTCTTTCCCTGTCGGAAGAGCAGGCGGTCGAAGAGGCCAGCCGCTGTTTCAGTTGCGGCACCTGCAACGCCTGTGACAACTGTTATCTGGTTTGTCCCGAGCCCTGCATCGCGCGTCCTGCACGCTCGAACGGTCTCTATAAGATCCTGGTCGACTATTGCAAAGGTTGCCGAGTGTGTATCGAAGAGTGCCCGACAGGCTGCCTTGAAGGCGTGCCCGAACTCGACTTTGATACCGGCGTCGTGCGAATGGATACTGCATTCGCAATTTCGCCTGGACTTCACGGACGGCAGGCGGTCGAGTTGAAGAATCTCGGGGACCGGCCAGCGAAGAACATTTAGAATCGGAGTAAGACATGGCAACGATGACTGAACGAAAAAAGAAAACGGTTCGGATCAATGGCTGCGTAGCGTCGGCGCAGGCCGCCAAGTATGCCGATGTTGATGTGATTGCGGCCTACCCGATTCGTCCTTACACAGCGACGATGATGGCGCTCGCCCAAATGGTGGCCAACGGAGAGCTCGACGCTGAGTACATCGTGGCCGACAGCGAGCACTCGCAATTGAGCATCGCGCACGGCGCGGCGTCCAGCGGCGCGCGCGTTTTCACCGGCAGCTCCGGGGTCGGCGTGCAGTTCGCATACGAGTTATATTCGCCGATCTCTGGCAGCCGTATGCCGGTGCAGATGATGATCGCCGACCGCACGCTCGATCCACCGGGTGATTTCGGTTCCGAGCACACTGATGCCCTGTCCACGCGAGACATGGGGTGGCTCATGGGCTGGTCGTGCGATGCCCAGGAAGCATTCGACAACCACTTAATCGCCTATAGAATCGGCGAGGACCCGCGCGTACTCTTGCCCCAAATGGTCTGCCAGGATGGTTTCTTCGTCTCTCATATCACCGGTGATGTCGATTTGCCCGACCCGGGGCAGGTGAAGGAATTCCTGCCGCCCTACAAGCATCCTTACCCGCTCGATCCGCGGCATCCAGTGTCGCATGGTCCCCAGATCATGCCCGAGCAAGGTCCGCCGCTTCAGTTAGAGCGTGCTCGCGCCATGGAAGACTCGATGGCAGTAATTGAGCAGGCGCACGAGGAGTTCGCGCAGATTTTCGGCCGACGATACGATCCCTGGGTCGAAGAGTTCATGACCGACGACGCCGAGGTGGTCTTTTTTATGCAGGGCGCCCACGCGGTCACGGCGCGCTTCGCGATTCAGCACATGCGCGAGAAAGGCCTGAAGGTCGGTCTCGTGCGGCTGCGGACCATCCGGCCCTACCCCACCGACCGCGTGAAAGAGGTCCTCAGCAAGTTCAAAGTAGTCGGCGTGATCGAAACTAACATGGCTCTGGGCAGCGTGAGCAGCGGCGGTGTTCTCTATGGTGAGGCCTGCGCGGCTCTGTACGAGAGCCAACAGCGTCCGCTGGTGATCTCGTTCATGGCGGGTATGGGTGGCGAGGCCATCGTGCTGAAAGAATTCTACTGGATGACCGAGAAAATGACGCAAGCGCAGAAACGCGGGAAAATCGAAAAGCGCACGCACTGGGTTGGATTCGAAGAGTAGGAGAGTTTCTTGCAGCGACCTCAAAAGCGTCCGCTCTACATCAAGTTTTCAGGCAGAGTTTGAACTCTGCCATTGGAGAAGCAATATGCCAGCAATTGAAGTTGAACGCCAGATACTGCCGATTCTCGGCAGCCCAAATCAGGGGGCGCGTTTCTATAATCCTGAGCTGCCATCGAGTGAGCCGTTCGTTCCCGGGCATCGCACCTGTGCAGGCTGCGGACCTTCCATCCAGTACCGCATGACCAGCAAAGCGTCAGGCGACAACACAATCCTGGTCGGGCCGACCGGCTGCATGTACGTCGCGAACAGCTCTTATTTGTGCACGCCCTACAACGTGCCGTGGGCGCACACTCAGATTGGCAGCGCGGGCAGCTTCACCGCCGGGGTCGCCGCCGCCTATGAAGCCATGATCCGCAAGGGCAAGTGGAAGGGCAAGTTTCCAAATATTATCTGCGAAGCGGGCGACGGCAGCGCATCCGACATCGGTCTTGCTTCGATTTCAGGCGCGCTCTATCGCAATCACGATTGCCTGATTATCTGCTACGACAACGAGCAATACGCAAACACCGGCATACAGGCGTCGTCGCGCACGCCCTACGGCGGCATGACGACCTTTTCCCCGCCGGGTCCGCTGGTTCCGGAGGGCAAGAAGCTGTTTCCCAAGGACCTTGCTCGGATGATGGCAGCCGGCCATCCCCACTGTTACGTGGCAACCGCAAGCGTGGGCTACCCTATCGACTTGATGAACAAAGTGCGCAAGGGACTTAACCACAAGGGCGCCGCTTATCTGATGGTCTATACCCCTTGCCAGAAGGGCTTCGTGTATGAGACACCACGCTCGATCGATCTCGGCCGGTTGGTTGTCGAATGCGGGCTCTACCCCATCTGGGAGTGGAACCCCGAGAAGCGCGCGTTCGATTACAGCTTCCGCCCGCAAAACATGCGGCCGGTGTCGGAGTATTTGAAATTGCAAGGACGCTTCGGCCATCTCCACGCCGAGCACATCGCCACGCTGCAGAAGTTTGCCAATGAGCAATGGCGAATGATGGGTGTCCAGCTGCCCGAGGCCCTGATTCATGCGGCAGATGCGAAAAACCTGACCAATATGGCGGCGGCGGCAGAAGCCGAGGCGGTGGCGCAAACTTTATGAACACGAAAACTAGTGCTCCCTTTCATCCCGTCGAGTCCGAGCCGGAAGTTGAGCCGGAGGGACAGGAAAGTTATATCGTCACCGAAGGCAAGAAGCGCGGGTCGACGCGCGACGTACGGCCGGAAGCGGCGTTCAACCGCTTTTTCACCGTTCTGCGCGTGCACCCGGGCGACGCGATCCTTACCGACAACTGGCACACCAATGAAGTGCTGGACCACGCTCGTAAGAACTTCGAGGGACGTACCTTCGCGATGCGTACGCTGGAGGCCTGGGGCGCCATGATCGAAAACGATCGCCGCGCTTACTACACAGCCGGTGGACGAGTGTGGGTCATGGACTTGGAGCCCTCGGAAGGCAAGAAGCCGCGGCAGCCGGTTGCCGGAGCCGCCAAGAATTAGGTACGGTTGCGCCGCATCCTGCTCATTGACGACACGCCGGAGATTGCCGAACTCCTGACGTTTGCGCTGCGGGACCGCGGCTACGAGGTCTTCGCCGCGGGATATACCGAAAGCGTCAACGAACTGGTTCACAAGCAACGCGCTGATGCTCTGGTGCTCGACTGTTCGGCCTTCGAGATGAGCGCGGCGCTGTTTGACAGTGTGCGTTACCACCCGGACCACGCCGACCTCCCAATTGTCATCATCAGTGACACCCCGGAGGAGGCTGACGCGAGCCTGCGTTCCCGAAAGGCCCGAAGAGTCTTGCTGGTCCCGAAACCGTTCACCGGCTCACAGGTCTCAAACGCGCTCGACCGATTGCTGAAATGACGATATAAAGATTCGAACAATATGCCCTTGTGGAGCATGAACGACTGGCAGTACGTTGAGCGTGAGGTCGTCACTGACCCGAAAGGCAGGCAGTGGACCGTGGCGCTGATGGATGTGTTGGGACAGGAAGGCGATCCCGAGATGCCCAACAAGTTGCTCGAGCTTCAGTATTCGTCGGGCCGGTATTTCACGCTCGTCTACTCGGACGGCGGAGCGCTACAGCGAGAGCGAGGCTACCCCTCGCTGGAAGAGGCTGTGACCGCGTACGGGGGTCTAATCGTGGCCCTAATTGACGGCAGCCTCGATCCATCCCAACCGGTGTTCCGGCAGGACCTGGAAGATTGATAGCGGGTCTTTAGCGGCCCGGGTCCAGATCTCTCATCACGACGCGAAGCACTTGCCCAGCCAGCCGTGCATCCCGCTCGGAAACCGCAGTCCTGTCGTTCTCGCCGTCATCCCGATACGTCCGTGCCATGGCTGGCAGGCGAGCGCACCCGCCGCGAATGATTCCCTTGCTCTCCGCGACCGCGAGTCTCGTCTCAAACGACCAATCGGCAACCTTCTCTGTGGGACCGTCGGCAACCGCCAACGCACTTATCCCCTTATGTTCCAGGGCGTCGGTTACGATGGCCTCCAAGATTCCACAGGAAGTGCGCAGCGCCAAATCGTAGTCCCCCTGCTCGAAGGCGCGCCGGCTATCGGCGTAGGCTCGCTCGACCACGGGCCGGAGCGTGGGGTTGCGCACGAAGTCGAAGCGGTGAGGAGCTGGCGCCTCCGACGAAGCGGAAATTACCGGACCCTCGTCCTTTTGCGAGAGCGAGGCAAGTGCTTGCTCCAGGACGTCGAGGAGACGCTTGACGATATCGACCGGTGACGCCCTTTCAACCGCACTCCCGGCCTCCGATCGCATTAAGAAGGCTTCGCTGAACGACCGGGCAAGCCAGTGGGCCTTGCTGCCTCCTGACAATTGATTGATCGTGACCCCGCAGTCCTCCTGCCATGCACGGGTGGCCGCAATTGCCGATTTGTCCGAGGGATTGGTGGCCAACATCTCGCGAAGCTGACATCCCCGCCGGATCAGGCCATCGAGGTGGGACAGGTAGGTCTCGATCTGCGCTCGCAGGCTTTCGTCCATAATTCCACTCTCGTACGATTTGCCGGACAGCGGCCGCTCTGGACCGTCCGGCAGCCAGCTCCGCCATGTGGCATTTGTCATCGGCAGATCGAAATAAAAGCCTCGTCAGAGCGAAAATTTACAAAGCTTGACATTCCGAAGTGACGATGATAAATTCGCTGCCGCAAAGTGGTTCGATCAGCGGACCAGTTTATCACAGCGCTCTTTGAACCACAGTGTTTTGCAGGGAAAGTTAGTCGGCACCCATGATGCTGCCGATCGGGTCGCAAGGCACAAATTGGGCTAGCCGTTTTAGCGGAATGCTGTTAAAGTCTAGCGCGCCGTCGCGGAGGTAGGTCTATGGCTGCATCTGCAGACTCTCTTATTCACCCTTCTCGTATTCCCAATCGTTGGATCCAGTTAACTGCAGGCATCGTCGCGATGATGGCTATCGCGAACCTCCAATATGCCTGGACCCTTTTCACTAAACCCATACAAGCTCATTTGCACGTCTCGCTGGTGGCCGTTCAATGGACCATTACTTTGTTCGTGGCCCTTGAAACCTGGCTTGTACCTTTTGAAGGATATTTGGTCGATAAGATCGGACCCCGGTTCATGCTTGGCGTTGGCGCAATCCTGGTCGGGCTGGGCTGGATCGGAGCTGGCCGCGCCGAAACGATAGGCAGCCTCTATTTCTGGTACGCATTAGGTGGTGTCGGCGCTGGCGCAGTCTACGGAGGAACCATCGGCAACGCGCTGAAATGGTTCCCGGACCATCGCGGTTTGTGCGTGGGCCTGACTGCAGGAGCCTATGGCATAGGGACGGCGACCACCATCTCTCCAATCGCCGCAATGCTGAAAACCTCGGGATATCAGCACACATTTATCGTGTGGGGAATTATCCAAGGATTCGTCGTGCTCGCCGCGGCCCTGTTCCTGGCCAAACCACCCGAGGGATGGACGCCACCGAACTGGAAAGAGAAAGAAGCCAAGATCAAGGCCAAGGTGAAGACTTCAGCAGTCGACATGACGCCGGTGGAAATGCTCCGCCAACCGTCATTCTATGTCCTCTATCTGATGTTCACGATGTTGGCCTTCGGCGGAATCGTGGTCACCGTACAACTCAATCCGATGGCTTCCTCGTACCACGTGGATAACGTTATCGTGGCTTTCGGCATGACGGCATTGGTGCTGGCCATCACCGTCGACCGGATCATGAACGGGTTGACGCGTCCGTTCTGGGGGTGGGTGTCGGACCACATCGGCCGCGAGAATGCCATCTTCATCTCCTTCATCCTGGAAGCGATCGCGGTGTTTGCCTTGCTCCAACTGATCGGCCATCCAGTCTGGTTCGTGGTGTTGTCAGGCCTTACTTTCTTCGCGTGGGGCAATATTTATTCGTTGTTCCCCTCGATCACCGGCGACCTGTACGGAAATAAATGGGCCACGACTAACTATGGAATTCTGTACACGGCTAAGGGATTGGCTACGCTCTTTGCCGCGCCCGGTGCCGCTTGGTTGTTTACCAAGACTCACTCCTGGACGAAGGTATTCTGGGCGATGATCATATGCGACCTGATCGCCGCGTTCATGGCTTTGCTGTGGCTGAAGCCGCTGGCAGCCCGCGTCGTAAAGAATTCGGAGCGCGCGGCTTCGGGGGCCTCCGTAACTGCAGGTACGCCGATCAAAGCACGAGTAGTGGCGTAGCTGAAAGTCTTAACCGTAAGACAATCAAACAGAGGCCCTCTTCTCGAAGAGAGCCTCTCTCTTGCTTCCGGCAAGTTGCGACGCGTGGACGCACCCCCCGTCACTCAGATGCGTGAGCTGCCATGCCCTTGACGGATGGATTCGCGCCCACCGCCGTTCCTGGCCCGGATCCGTTGATTTTGAACTGGCCCACCAAGCTGCGAAGTCGGGCGGACATCTCCACCAGTTGCT
>Ga0210396_10001859_pt1 | contig 22028 bp, 21 predicted proteins | sample IncBWH17OmetaG_FD_155466 | JGI IMG/M metagenome (GOLD analysis project Ga0210396, IMG submission 155466) | Forest soil microbial communities from Barre Woods Harvard Forest LTER site, Petersham, Massachusetts, United States - Inc-BW-H-17-O ... | reverse complement strand
GTCATCGGGTAGCGACATCGGCCGGGTAGGAACCACAAGATGTGGGACCTCGAACGGCTTTCTCAGAGGGCCGTTGCGGATGAGGCGGTAGATGTAGAACGTGCCGAACAGAAAGATGAAGGCATAGACCGCACAGAAGATCACGAGCGAGATGATGGCTTGGCGCGTCGTCAGGAACGGCGTCATGGCTTGCGCGGTTCGCAACACGCCAAAGACGACCCAGGGCTGACGGCCGACTTCGGCGGTGAACCAACCGGTAATGATCGCTATGAAGGGTAGCGGAAAGCTGAAGAACGTCAGCCAAACCATAGGGCGATTGTACGCCAGGCGATGTCTGAAACTCAGATAGGTACCGAACCAGGCGAGCCCCAACATCGCCAGACCGCACCCAACCATGATCCGGAATGTGAAGAACGGGATGATAACCGGCGGCCAGTTGTCCCGCGGGATGCTGTTTAATCCGGTTTCCGCCGCCGTAAGGCTGTCGGCATCAATCAAGCTGCCGAAGGGCGGCGGTAGTGTGATCGCGAACAGATTGCGCCGGTGCTCTACATCCGGCCAGGCGAACAGGACCTCGGAAGCCGGTTTCTCGTCGTTCCAGCGACCTTCAATCGCGGCCATCTTGGACGGTTGGTACCTGTTGACGTATTCACCAGTCAGATGTCCGAACAGGAGCTGAATCGGTATCAGCACGGCCGCGAGGCCAAGGCCCATGCGCAGCATGATTCTTGCCTCGGCGTGGTATGTCTTCCGCAACACGTACCATGCCCCGGTCGCGGCAACACAGAAAGCCCCGGTCAGATAGGCAGCGAGCAACATGTGGGGAAATCGCGACCAGACCACCGAATTGAAGAGGATCTTGGTCCAGTCGTTGGGAACGAAGGTGCCGTTTTCCAGGACATAGCCGGTCGGCACCTGCATCCAGCTGTTATTGACCATGATGAAGAACGCCGAAAACGTGGTCCCCAGCGCAACCATGGCCGTTGAAAACAAATAGAACCATGGCGGCACGCGGCTTCGACCAAAGATGAGGACGCCGAAGAAACTGGCCTCGAGCATGAAGGCCCAAAAGGTCTCATACATCAGGAGCGGACCCTGGATCGGCCCGGACATTTTGGACAACACGCTCCAAATGGTGCCGAACTGGAATGCCATCACGATCCCGGACACCACGCCCATTCCGAACGCAACGCCGAATATCTTCAGCCAGAATTCAAAGATCACGCGATAGGCTTGCCGGCCGGTCGCAAGAGACATGGCTTCGAGAACAGTGAGCCACGCTGCCAGCCCGATCGTGAAGGATGGAAAGATGATATGGAACGTGATGGTGAACGCGAATTGAATTCGCGACAGCAGAAGCGCTGTCATATCCATTGCAACTGCTCCAGGTCCGATTGCGACCTGCCTGAAGCTAATAACAGGACAAGGGAGGGCTACTAAATTTGCGGTTAGTGTTCAATTTCAGTTTCGAACTGGAACGGTCGTGCACTCCAGGGCGTTCGACCAGCGGATGAAAATAATTATTGATAATAATGATTTCTCCTCGGCACGACAATTCATCGCGCACGACATGCGGCTCTTGCGGCCGCAGACGGTTGCTTTTGAGGGCGCTTGGCAAGCACTATGCGATCAAGCGCCCTCCCATGATCCTATCTCCCACAGCGTTGCGTCACGCCACAACGCTGCGTGACGGCGGCGCCATGAATTCCGGGCCCACTGGATCGGTGATGGTTTCGCGCAGGATCCGGTCGATCTCGGCCTTGGCGGCGGCGTCGAGCGACCAGCCGATCACATCGTCGGCCGGCTGCAACTGATCGGGACGACGCGCACCCCACAATGCCGTAGTGATGCCCTGGTCGAGCATCCAGCGGACAGCCAGGTGAATGACGCGCTTGCCGAAACGTTGCTGGGCAAGCCAATCGAGCTTTTGCACAGCGGCCAAATATTGAGCGAACCGCGGCTCGACGAATTTCGGATCAGTGCGCCTCAGATCATCGCCATCAAAAACCGTACCTGCCTTCATTCGCCCGGACAGCAGGCCGCGGCACAGCGCGCCATATCCCAGCGTCGCAATCTTGTTTTCTCGGCAATAGGGCAGAAGGTCGGCCTCGATTCCGCGTTCGAACAGATTGTAGGGCGGTTGCAGCACATGCAGCGGCGCGATGCTGCGAAACCGCTCCATCTGGAGAACCGAAAAATTACTCACGCCGATGGCGCGGATCTTCCCCTGCTTGAAGAGCGCGTGCATCGCGTCCGCGGTCTCTTCGATCTGAACCAGCGGGTCGGGCCAGTGAACCTGATAGATATCGATGTAATCGGTTCGAAGCCTGAGCAACGAGTCGTCGACCTCGCGCAGGATGCGGGCGCGGCTGGCATTACGGAATACCCTTCCGCCGTCCCATTCCAGTCCCGCCTTGGTGGCAATAAGGACGTGAGAGCGCAGCCGGCCTTCGGCGATCGCCTTGCCTACGATCTCTTCGGAACGGCCGAATCCGTAGGCCGGCGCCGTGTCGACAATGTTGATACCATGCTCGAAGGCGGTTCGGATGGTCGCGACAGACTGGGCTTCGTCGGTTCCGCCCCACATCCAACCACCGATGGCCCAGGTGCCGATAGCAACCGGCGACACCTTGAGCGACGTGCCGGGAATGTCGGTAAGCTCCATGTTCATGGGGAGGGCTTCAGCTTGATCAGCCATGATCTGTTCCTTTCTATCAGTACGTGCGTTTAGGAGCCCGCTTGGCGGACAACTCCGACCTCAATCGGGAATGACCGATGGTACGGCGCATATTCCCGCTTCCTCCGCCGCGATACGAGCGAGGACGGTCCAATCGAGTTCGCCGTAGCCGCGCGCGATTCCCGTGATAAGCCGGTCCCGGACCACGCTGACCGACGGCATCGGGGTGCCCGCCTTCTCCGCTTCCGCAAGCGCGAGGCGCACATCCTTCAGCACGAGGGGCAGGACAAATCCGGGAGCGTAGGTCTGCCTGGCAATCTTTTCGCCATAAATCTTGTGCGCGCGTCCGCCGAACATCGTGCTCGTCATGATGTCGATGAAAGGCTGCGGATCCAGCCCATGCTTGCGCACCACTGCCACCGTTTCTCCCAGCATCTCCAGCGCCGTCGCGGTCATCATGTTGCCGAGCAGTTTGAAGAGATTTGCGTCTTGCGGATCGGTACCGACTACAAATGTACGTTGTCCGAGAATGTCGAAGATCGGCTGGCAGCGTTCGACATCGGCAGGGACGCCGGCGGCGACAATGAACAGCTGGCGCGCTTTGGCGGCAGCCGGATTCCCGAACACCGGCGCAGCTACATAGCCTTGTCCGAGCCGCGCATGCTCGGCCGCCAGCAGCGAGGCCGCCGCTGTGCTGATCGTGCTCATCGACAGATGGATCGCACCGGGCAGCAGACCAGCGGCCAGACCGTCGAGATCATCGTTCCTATCACCGAACACGATTTCGCGCACGGCGGCGTCGTCCGGCAACATACTGATGACGACCTCGCAATCGAGCAAGTCACCGATATCCGTTGTGGGCCTGACACCGATCGCCTCGAGTTGGCCGATCTGATCGGGACGACGGACATATGCGATCACCGGACGCCGGGCAGCCACGAGGTTTGCGGCCATTTCCTTTCCCATGTGACCAAGGCCGACGAAACCTATTTCGCCCATGACCGGCGGGCGACCGGATTGCGGGCCACCTCTACGCTCGCCTGGCGGAATTTCGGATACGCCTCCGGAAGGAGGCGTGCGGGTTTCGTACTTGGACATAGGGACTCCTGATCAGGCGCAGCAGCACCGCGTGATGCGCACCTGCGACGGACACAGTTGAGGATGTGGTGACGGGCAGATACTGCGCTTGTCTCAGCTTGCCGTGCTCTACATCATCTTGCTTGGATATCCTGAAGACGGTGCTCGAGTGGCACCCGTCATGGCGCACACTTTGTCGCAGGTTGCGGCACGCCGCTGCGATAACCTCAACTTTAGTATCTGAAACACCAAATTTAATGGCGCTGAAAATCGATGCTCTTATTTTATATTCGGGCTTCAACTCCCGCTCAGGCGGACCGCAAACGCAGGGAACGTTTTCTCTCAATTGTGAAAAGCAACGGTAGCCTTGTTCGCAACCCCACCGGCGCTTCCGAGGAGAACATTCTGGCGCAGGAGGAAAGCCAATGCCCATGTCGGTAGAAGGGATCAGCGGCATCGGCGTTAATCCTTCGGGTCTTCATTCCTCTCACCGATCAATCGTTGAAATTTCGCCGCCCGATATCGCATGTCGCCGACTGGCAAATTGGAACGCAATCCAGGCAGACACAGTACAGGTGATCCGGCGCGGGCCCCTCGAATACGGCTTTCAGGCGCGGCGACATTTGCTGATCGCTCACGAACGGGCAGAACGACATGAAGGCGAGACGCTGATCGAGGGCTTGCCAAAATCGACCCTGCGCGAGTTCAATTTCAAGCTGAGCTTTGTGCCTGCCGGGCATCGGTTCTACGGGTGGGAGACGCCGCGGGTGCTGACGCGCGTCACCTATTTCTATATCGATTTGCAGGATAGGCTGTTTGATCCGGAAATTGGCATCGCCTCCTCCAGGATCAGCCCGCGCATGTTCTTCTTCGATCAAGCGGTCTGGGACACCGCACTCAAACTCAAGGCCGAAGTCGGGAACTCCGATGCTTCGAGCCGCCAATATGTCGAGGCCTTGAGCCTCGTGCTGATGCACGAACTCATCCGATTGGAACGAACGACATCCGGCGTGGCGAGGCCGCTTCGTGGGGGCTTGGCGATGTGGCAGCAAAGGCGCGTGGTGGAATTCATCGAAGAGCATCTCGCGGAGGACATTTCGCTGGCCACTCTCGCGGAATTGGTCGATCTGAGCCTCTATCACTTTGCTCGCGCCTTCAAGCTATCCTTCGGCGTGCCGCCGCATCGATACCATATGGCCCGCCGGATGGATCGCGCCAGAAGCCTGCTGCAACAATCGACGCTCTCGGTGACCCGGATCGGTATTCAGATCGGCTTTCGCGATACCAGCTCGTTCACGAGGGCATATCGCAAGTTCGCCGGCGTCGCGCCGAGCGAATATCGGCGTCACCAGGAGGATTAGAAGACGACGAAATCCTCCCCTCAGGATTCGCGTTCGAATCTCCTCGTGGCGGCGAGGCCGCGCAATCAATCGTTTGATTTCGGTCCGCCGTGATAACGGTATCGATTGGATTCATTGGCATGAGGCAGCATCATGGCGTTGCCGTTTTGCCAGTCACAACCATCATGGGAGTGCGGATTACGTGATTTTACGATATGACTGTTTACGTCGGAATAGAATTGCGACCGAAAGCCGGGCGCTTCAGTGACGGCCTGGGCCAGTGCAGACGTGGCGAAAGTTGCCGCGACAGCAGCGGAACCGATCAACGCTAATTTCATCTCAAATCTCCTGGTGAATGGTGCAGGCCACATGGGAAGGCAATTGCAGTTCCGCCAATCAATTGTGTTTCAGTGCAGCTGGATTTGAGGCACTTGTTTGAGGTACTTGGATGTAAGACACTTGGATTTTGCGCCTGGATGCGAACATTGGCGCGTTGATCTCTGCTCAAAAGATTTAATGGCAACGACCGGGCCGATTACCCATCTAGCTGGAGCCAGCAGGAGATGACGGCAGTGAGGATTGTCACGGGAAGGCGGAGCGTATTGAGAACCTTCGCTTTGACCGCGGTCACGGGCGCGTTCAGTCTCGCAGCCGCGGCCGTCAAGCCGGCGGCCGCGGCTGCCGAGCTCGCATTGACGCCTGCTGGTGCGACGCACCTTGACGCAATCAAGAAGCGTCTTGCGCAGGCACCCCGCCGCCGCGATTTCAGGACGGTGCCGATGATCCTGGACCATGAGGATCAATGGGATCACGAAGCATTGACAGACGTGCTCTCCTATCGGCCCGCGCCCAAACAGGCCTGGGACAATACCGACATCGGAGGCCCCTGGCTGGACCTGATGCGCAACGCGCTCAATTCGCAGATCTGGTCGTTCAAACATCCGGATTTTCTCGCTGTTTCGGTGACGCACGGTACAGCCCAGCTTGCCCTCTACGATCAGGCCATGTGGGACAAGTATCAACTGACCCGACTGGCCGGCGAGAAGTTCAAGACCAATACGGCAATGATCGAGCACAAAGGGTCTGCCGATCCCGCGAATTATGAGGATCCGACGGGGCCTTTCTCCGGCGAGGATAATTCCATACCCGCGCTGATGCGGCGTGGCGTGGTTTTCATGTCCTGTCACAATGCAATTTGGGAACAGGCCGCCGCGCTCATCAAGGCCGACATCAATCCTGACAAGCTCTCTCATCCCGCGCTTGCCGCGGAACTGACCAACCATCTGGTGGACGGCGCCATTTTAATCCCGGGTGCCACTGGCACGCTGCCCGAGTTGCAGCAGGTCGGCTTTCACTACGCGACGTAATATCGGGCCGTCGGCGCTCACGGGGTTGAGCCTGGCGGCCATTGGTCCTCTTATCTTGAACGAAACCAGGAGAAGTCGCATGTCCATGCTCGATTGGAATGACTATCGCCGGCAACTTACGGTGCGGGTCGGCGAAATTGCCAAAATCAGCCCCGATACAATCAAGGGCTACCAGACGCTGAGTGCTGCGGGCCAGAAGGCCAATCTGCTCGGCCCGAAGATCCGCGAGCTGATCTCGCTCGCGGTCGCGGTCACACTCCGATGTGACGGCTGTATCACGGTTCATGCCGAAGCCGCGGCGCGTCACGGCGCCTCGCGGGAAGAGATCGCGGAAGCACTCGCCGTCGCGACAACTGTCAATGCCGGGGCCACCCTCGTCTATTCCGCCCGCGTTCTGGACGCCTATGAGCAGGTGACGCCGCGGCAACCCGCCTGACCCTCACTTGACCCTCACTTGCCGGCGCCGCGATCTTTATTCAGAGCGTGTTCGATGCGGTTGAGCAAGACGGGTCCCGCGAAGGGCTTGGCCAGGAAGCAAATGGCTCCGGCCTTCAGCGCCCGGGCGCGGACGCTGTCATCGGGGAAGGCCGTGATGAAAATAAACGGCGCGTCGTTGCCCCGAGTGCGCATATGCGTCAGCAAGTCCAAACCGCCCATAACAGGCATCTGCACATCCGCAACCACGCATGAAGAGTCGGCCAGACGGGCCGACTGCAGGAAGTCAACGGCCGACGCAAATGTATGGACCTCGTATCCGTGCGAGCTAAGAAGATTATCGGTCGCGATACGGACGGATGCATCGTCGTCGACAACTGAGATCACTGAAAGCGGTGGCAAGACGGGTCTTCCTGAAGCGGGTGCAACGTACCTGATTTAGCAATGCCGCGGCCCGAAAGTGACCCGCCAATCAGGATCGTAAAATCATACTTAAGTTTGTAAGCACAGGATCTGGGGGCCGATTATGAGCGATTCGGCGGTTTGGCGAGCTAAAATCCAAAATCCATTTCGCGCCCCTGGTCAGGACCTCCGCTGCCAGGCGGCTGGCTCGACACGCCGGCTGGTTCAACACCAGGTCAGCGAATGCGATGAATTCCAAGCATTTCGGCCTTTCTCACCAAATCCGCAAGTGATTTCGCACCCATTTTCTTCATGATATGCCCACGGTGGATTTTCACGGTAATTTCGGCAAGTCCGAGTTCGGCTGCTACCTGTTTGTTCATGAGGCCGGACGATACCAAAGCCAAAATCTCCCGTTCGCGGGGGGTCAGGGTCTCGAGAAGCGCCTGCAAATCCGCAATTACCTTGTCAGTTTCCCGGCGCTGTCGATCCCGTTCGATCGCCGTCACCACGGCGTCCAGCATGTCCTGGTCGCGAAACGGTTTGGTCAGGAAATCGACCGCGCCGCCCTTCATGGCCCTGACGGACATCGGAATGTCGCCATGGCCAGTCATGAAGATGATTGGAATATGGATGTTCGCCCTGGTTAGCTCGGTTTGGAAATCCAGACCGCTTAGCCCTGGCAATCTGATATCAAGGACCAGGCAGCTGGCGACATCTGGAAGCTTGTTTCGCAGCATTTCGGACGCCGAGCCGAACACCTGGACCTCCAATCCCACCGATTGAAAAAGGTTGGTGAGTGCCCTGCGCATCGATACGTCGTCTTCGACAACGAAAACGACCGGCTCCCTGGTGCCGGCGGGCTCATGCGATGATTTCGGGCGCTCGGTCATAACGCGTTCTCCTCCTGGTGCAAGGGCAGGAAGAATTGAAATGTAGCACCGGACCCCACATTGCTGGAAGCGGATAGACGTCCTCCATGAGCTTCCACGATCGAACGGCAGATCGAGAGCCCCATGCCCATGCCGCCGGACTTGGTGGTGAAGAAGGCCTTGAACAGCTGATCCGCATCATGGGCGGAAATGCCGACGCCGCAATCCGTCACGCTTAGGGCCATTCCATGTGCCGCGTCCAGCCACGATCGTATAACCAGTTCGCGCGGTCGATCCCTGACCAGTTCCATGGCCTCAATGCCATTCATGATCAGGTTGATAACCACCTGCTGCAACTGGACCCGATCGCCGAGGATCATGCGTGCCGCCGGTACCAACTCCAAACGCAACGATATCTGGTGGCTGATCAACTCACGCTGCACCAGCTCAATAACCTCCCTGACGACGTCATTGAGGTCGAGCGGCCCCTTCTCCGTGTCAGTCTTGTTCGCGAGCGCCCGGACCCGCCGGATCACCTCGCCTGCCCGGTGGCCGTCGTCGATAATCCATTCCACCGATCGGCGCGCAGCATCCAGGTTGGGAGTTTCGCGGTCGAGCCAGCGCAGAGAAGCTTCGGCGTTAGCGAGCACCGCGGCGAGGGGCTGGTTCACTTCATGAGCGATCGATGCCGTCAGTTCGCCCAGCGTCGTCACCCGCGTGACATGTGCGAGTTCCGCCTGCGCCTTGTGCAGTTTCTCCTCGGCCTGTTTGGTCGCAGTGACATCGACCACCGCCCCAATAAACTCCAGATGGCCGGCCTGATCCCTGTTAGCGTGAGCGACAACGTGGACATGCTTGATTGAGCCGTCTGGCATCAGCAATCGATGCTCGTAGTCGAGATCTGTTCCGTTGCGGGATGCGCGGTCGATTGTCCGCGTCACAAAAGCACGATCTTCCGGATGAGCACGTTGAAGAAGCATTTCGAAAGTGACGGAACGCGGATCGTCAAACCCAAGAATCCTGAAGAATTCCCTGGAACCGGAGCGTTCTCCGGTGGAGACATTCCAGACGAAGCTGCCGGTTTGGCTCACGCGCTGGGCTTCAGCCAATTTAGCTTCACTGCGCCGCAACTTTTCCTCGGTCCGCTTGCGGTCCTCGATGTCGGTAGATGACCCGTACCATTTGACGATGTTGCCCGCCTCATCGCGCAGCGGCACGGCCTCGAACAAAAACCAGTGATACTCGCCGTCGAATCGCCGGAGCCGGGCTTCTAGCCCGCCTCGCACACCGGACTCCCGTATTGCGCTCCACTTCGTCAACATCCCCTTTTTGTCGTCAGGATGAAACGCGCGAGGCCAACCCATCTCGGCCTGGTCCAGTGAGAGGCCCGTATAGTCAAGGGCTGGTTGATTGAGGAAATCAGGACTCCCCTCGGGTCCCGCGCGCCACACCAGAGTCGGGATCGTGTCGATGACCAATCGAAGACGATCCTCCGATTTCTTGAGTTCGTCAAAAGCTCTTTGTAGCCTCTCCTTTGCTTCGTATTGCTCGCTGACATCCATGTGCGTGCCGACCAATTCGACCACATCGCCCGCGTTATTGACGACAGAATGTCCCACGGAATGCACGCGCCTCGACGATCCGTCCGGAAGAACGATCCGGAAATCGACTTCGAAATCCGATTTCTCCTGGATTGCCCGTTGTGCTACCTCAATAACCCGTTGTCTGTCTTCGGGAGCAATACGTTCCCGGAAGGCTCGCTGCCGTCCCGCATCCTTTTTGGGGTCCAGATCAAACAGCTGATAGACTTCGGCTGACCGGTACGCGAACTCCCGATGACGCACATCGTAGGCCCAACTGCTTGTATGACTGAGATGCTGGGTTTCGGCCAAATAGGCCTCGCTACGTCGCAGCTTCCGCTCCGCTTCCCTTGCAGCCGTAACATCCGATACCGCTCCAATGAACTCGATTCTACCTGGTTCATTTACCGTCGAGCGAGCCACGGCATGGACATATTTCACCGAGCCATCCGGCATCAGCAATCGATATTCATGATTGAAATCTCTTGCCTCGCAGGACGCCTTGTCGATGGCCTCTTGCACGGCGGCGCGATCTTCCGGATGGGTGCGCTCGATTATGCATTTCACGGAAGGTCTCGTCGTTCGGTCAAATTGGAAGATCCGAAACGTTTCGTCGGTCCAGAAGATTTCTCCAGTGGAGGCATTCCATCCGAAGCTGCCGGTCCGGCTTAATCTCTGCGCTTCGGTCAAATGCATCTCGCTATGCAGAAGCGCGGCTTCGACCCGCTTTTGATCCTCAATCGCTGCTTGCAGGTCGTCGCGGGAGCGCTGGAGAGCTTCCGTCGCTTTTCGCTGCGCCGCAACCACGAATGAAACGAAGAGAGATGTAATCGCAAACAGGATCAGACGCGGCACCTGCTCGACGTCCACAGCGAGTAAATTGTGCTTCCAACCAAATGAATTGACTGGCGGCACCATGTCGTAATGGAAAGCTAACAGGGCGAGTACGATCGCCAAAAGTGCCGGGCCGAGCCCGCCAAGCCACGCAGCGCAAATCACGGCGCAAAGCATCAATGATGCGACGGGTTCGGTTTGCAGTAAATGTGCTGCGATCTCCGTAACAACTATCGCGACGGCAACCGACAAGACCGCCATTGCATAACGATAGATCTTGAGCGCCTCTGGCCGCGATTGACGGAGATCGGATTTAATCATTCTCCTTGCCCGTTCCGGTTGATGAAGTCCGTCGACGCAGGTCGGCACCCAGCCGATAGAAAGCCAGGGGCGCCAACGCAATATTGCCGAGGAAAACCTGCGCAGCGTAATTCCGAAAATTAACGGTGTCGTTACGCATCATTCGCAAAACGTCCCAGGTTTCCGAGAACCGGGATTAGAGCACTTTGGTGAAAGATCAGCAATTCGTTACAGCCCAACGGGCGCGTGATGGCGATTTCCCCGGCAGAATTCTGCTCTTCGGTTTCATCACACCGTCGCTACCGCCGGCAAAGACCGCGCCTGGAACGACGCCTCGCGGGCGAGAATAGCCGCTGTCCCGGCCGTCAAATGGTCTGCGCAGGCACTCGCCGCTGCGTTCCGGGAAGCCGCATTCCCCGAAAATGGAGAGCAAAAGGCCATCACCACAAACCTCCGTATAACTCTCCCAATCCCTTCCGATGTCGGACGCTTACCCACGTACAATTGAGACGGCGGTCTCGATCCTCGTAGTCTCACTGCTATTCGGACGAGCCGATTGCAGGTGACAAAATGTCCACGATCGCGGCCAAAAACACTGAACGCAACGGTGACGAGCGCGCCCGTCGGGATCACGTTTGTGTTCCTTCGGCAAGCTTCACCAGTGACGGCAAAGAAATCGGCTGCATCGCTTCGGGAGCCGACGGCGAACAAGAGGCAAGCACCAACCATTACCCACGCAAGACACACAGGAGGCAAGAATGCGCAACCGTCTTCAATATCGTTCTAACAGCGCAGCCAAACGTTGCGCGATCTGTGAGGGAAAGTTTGGCCTCGTACGGTACTACACCTGGCGAACCGCCCTTTGCTCAAAGAAGTGCGCTGACCGCTTCAAGACCCGTCGAGACGACGACCGCCGATTTTTGCCCCAGATTCAGGTCGCCTAACGACAGCGGCGGCGACCATCACGCGGCAATTTCCCGGAGTTTATCATTCTGGAGCAAGGTGGTTGCGCAATGAATCTCTTATGCAAACTCTTCTTGGGCAGCGGTCTTTGCTGCGTGCTGGCGATGCCAGCCAAGGCGCAAGACGCAGACGATCACGCTGCGCGGCACCACCCACCGCAGGATGTGCCCCTGCACGAGAAATTCTATTCAACGTGGCATATGCCCGATCATCCCTCTGCCAGCTGTTGCAATAATGCCGACTGTTATCCGACCGAAATCAAATACGTCGACGGCACCATCTACGCAAAGCGCAGGGAAGACGGAAAGTACATTCCGATCCCGCCGGAAAAGGTCGAGCGGAATAGGGACAATCCCGATGGCAGGAATCATCTCTGCGCGCCACCGCCGAGTGTCTACCAGCCATCCGACACCGTGTTCTGCTTCGCGCTAGGAGGTGCCACATGAAGTTCGTACTGGTAAATGGCAGGAAGCCTTGCAGGCAATCTTTCTGCGTGCTGTGCGGCGAGCCGATCGGATCAGGCTATCTGCGAGAGATCGGAACCGGACTCTTCTACTGCGGCCATGATTGCTACGTCGATCATTGCACGAGTGCCGTCGAGGCGCTCGCAAATTTCGCCAGGGCTTCGTTGGTAGTTTTCGCGCCATCTCGAGCGAAAGAGCGATCCGAAGCCGAACTTTAGGCCAGCACTTCCCTTGGCCCGCCGCCTGTCAGCGTGAAGGAATTACCGAAGATATCTGCTGAACGATTAACCAAGATCCGGCCGCCTGAGACGAGTGTGCGCGGCCGCAGGAAAGGACATCGCAATGAGAAATCATAGCAGCCCACGCGTAATACCCAGTCGCACGGAATCGGCATTCATCGGCACTGACTCGAGAACTTCAGAGCCGAGATCGGCATATTTGCCGAATTCATCGACCAGACCTGGACAGTATCGGAGCTTTGTCCGGCGCGCGCAGATGCCGGCAACTTCGCGGAATGGAGTGGCCGAGATTCGGGCCGATATCGATGGCTTCCCCGTCCTGTTTCGTATCCTCGTCAGGGACGTACCCGGGCAGATGCGGTCCGATTCCGACTCGAAAGGTGCCGACCTTCATTCGCTGCTGTCGCGCACCCTCGAGAAGATGGTTGACCGGATGCGCGGATCGTCGCCGCGGAGTGACACCCCCTCAAAACAGCCAATGGCGATAGTGGAATTGATATCGAGCGGAGAACCCTCGGCCGAACTCCCTGCCCCGCCGAACGAAACGGTGGTGCGCGTGGGGCCGCTGGAGCTTGATCTCCTCGATCGAACCGCAAAGCGTGGCGACCGGCAGATCGATCTGCGACCGCGTGAGTTCCAGTTGCTCAAGTACATGATGCAACGGAGCGACAAATTACTGACGCGGGCAACCCTCTTCAAAGACGTGTGGCACTATAACTTCGTGCCCGAGACGAACCTTGTCGATGTTCATATGGGCCGGCTGCGCCGCAAGGTCGACGGAAAAAATGAAGCTCCCCTGATTCGCAATGTGCGCGGTGCTGGATTCGTTCTGAGCGCGACGCCCATCCTCCCGGATTCACCGGCGAAATCCGCTGGACCATCAACGAATGCGCCCGCTGGCGATAAGTCTCCGCGGGCGGTGGAAGGGACGTTGCAATGACAACCGGGAGCGCCAGCCGCAATACACGCGGCGCTCCCTCATCCCGCCACCAATGATCCACTCAACGATAGTCCAAAGAACTAATGCTATGAACGACCAATCCAAACGACCGCCGCTGGCCCATGCGTCGGGTACGCCGGTTACAGACAATTTTAACATCCAGACTGCCGGGCCCCGCGGTCCCGCCCTGTTGCAAGATGCCTGGCTGATTGAAAAATTGGCCCATTTCGCCCGAGAAGTGATCCCGGAGCGCCGCATGCACGCCAAGGGCTCCGGCGCCCACGGCACCTTCACCGTCACGCACGACATTACGCGCTACACCAAGGCCAAGATATTTTCGAAGATCGGTAAACGGACCCCGATGTTCGCCCGCTTCTCCACTGTCGCAGGTGAGCGCGGTGCCGCCGACGCCGAGCGCGACATCCGCGGTTTCGCGCTGAAATTCTACACCGAGGAGGGCAACTGGGACGTCGTCGGCAATAACACGCCGGTGTTCTTTTTCCGCGATCCGTTGCGGTTTCCCGATCTCAACCATGCCATCAAGCGCGATCCGCGAACCGGCGTGCGCAGCGCGGACAACAACTGGGACTTCTGGACACTGCTGCCCGAAGCTCTGCATCAAGTCACGATCGTCATGAGCGAGCGCGGCATTCCCAGGACTTTCCGCCATATGCACGGTTTCGGCAGCCACGCATACAGTTTCATCAACGCCGCGAACGAGCGCATCTGGGTCAAGTTTCATTTCCGCACCCAGCAGGGCATCCAAAACCTGACCGACGCCGAAGCCGAGGCGCTCGTTGGCAGGGATCGCGAAAGCCATCAGCGGGATCTTTATAAGAGCATCGAGACCGGAGATTTTCCTCGCTGGACGCTCTTCATCCAGGTGATGACGGCCGAGCGGGCGAAGGCTTTCCCGTTCAACCCCTTCGACCTGACGAAGGTCTGGCCCAAGCGCGACTTTCCGCTGATTGAGGTCGGATATTTCGAGCTCAACCGAAACCCCGAAAACGTCTTCGCCGAGGTCGAACAGGCGGCGTTCTCACCTGCCAACATCGTGCCGGGTATCGGCTATTCGCCCGACAAGATGCTTCAGGGGCGCCTCTTCTCCTATGGCGACGCGCAGCGCTATCGCCTGGGCGTCAATCATCACCACATTCCGGTCAACGCACCAAAATGCCCGTTCCAGAGCTATCATCGCGACGGCGCAATGCGTACCGACGGCAACCTCGGCGGAACGCCGACCTACTTCCCCAATAGCCGGGGCGACTGGAACGACCAGCCGCAGCTCAACGAGCCGCCGCTCGAGATCAGCGGCGCAGCCGCCCACTGGGATCACCGGGTGGATGACGACCACTGGCAGCAACCGGGCAACCTGTTCCGGAAGATGAACCCGCAACAGAAGCAGAAGCTGTTCGACAACACGGCCCGTCAGGTCGGTCAGGCCGCCAGGTATATCCAGGATCGGCATGTGGCCAACTGCGCGAAGGCGGACCCGGCTTATGGCAAGGGCGTCGCCGACGCACTCGCAAAGCTGGCGGCCGGCGAGCCTGGCAAGATCGGAGCCTCGCGTCGTTCAGTTGTGGAAGCGTGACATCGGAGCCGACGGAGCCGCTCGCGGTACGGCGTGGCAGATGAGCCAATACAAAGGACTTCCAGAAATGTTCAACTATGATGCGAGCTTTCGATCTGCCATTGCCGCGCTGAAACGTGAGCGCCGTTATCGCGTTTTCGCTGACCTGCAGCGCAAAGCGGGACAGTTCCCCTATGCGCTCTGGAACGGCCCCAGCGGCAGCCGGGATGTCGTTGTATGGTGCTCGAACGACTATCTGGGCATGGGTCAACATCCCAAGGTCATCGAAGCGATGTGCGCCGCCGCGCGCGCCATGGGTGCGGGGGCGGGCGGAACACGCAACATCTCGGGTACAAACCGGGCTCTGGTGGAACTGGAGGCCGAACTCGCGGACCTGCATGGCAAGGGGGCGGCGCTCGTTTTCACGTCCGGCTACGTCTCCAATCAGACGGGCATCGCGACCATCGCCAGGCTCCTTCCGGATTGCCTGATCCTGTCCGACGCGCTCAACCACAATTCGATGATCGAAGGCGTGCGTGCCGCCGGCTGTGCCAAGCAGATATGGCGCCACAACGATCTCGCGCACCTGCAGGAACTGCTCGCGCGCGCGGCGCCTGATCGTCCGAAGCTGATCGTCTTCGAGAGCGTCTATTCGATGGACGGCGATGTCGCGCCGCTCGAAGGGATATGCGAGCTCGCGGAGCGCTACAACGCGATGACGTATCTGGACGAGGTGCACGCCGTGGGCATGTACGGGCCGCGCGGCGCCGGCATCGCCGAGCGCGACGGGGTGATGGGGCGCATCGATATCATAGAAGGAACGCTTGCCAAGGCCTTCGGCACGCTCGGCGGCTACATCGCCGGCAGCAGCGCTGTTGTGGACGCCGTGCGATCCCACGCTCCCGGATTTATCTTCACGACGGCGCTGCCGCCCGCGATAGCCGCGGCCACGACAGCTTCGATCGCTCATCTCAAGACATCGGGTGCGGAGCGTGCGGCCCAGCGCAGCGCCGTGGCCGCGACCAAGGCGGCTCTGCGGAACGCCGGCCTGCCGGTGATGGCGACGGAGACGCATATTGTGCCAGTCATGGTCGGAGATCCAGACTTGTGCAAGCAGGCGAGCGACCTCCTGCTTGACCGCCACGGAATCTACATCCAGCCGATCAATTACCCGACGGTTCCCCGTGGCACCGAGCGATTGCGGATCACCCCCACCCCGGCGCATGACGTTCGGCTGATCGGACAACTGGCTGAGGCCATGGTCTCGGTGTGGCACGAACTCGATCTTCCGCTCGGGGGAGATTATCCGGCGCGGATGCTGCAACTCTGGAATCCCGGTGCTCCGTGGACGGCGGCCACAAGCGCACCTGCTGTTCCATCAAATGGACTCTGAATCGTTTGTGTGGAGATTAGCATGTCGACCTCGGTACCGCGCCGCATCTGCTTTCCGATATTGGTATTAGCTCTCACGGCCTCCACCTGGTCGAGTTGCCAAGCGATCGGATCCTTTCAAACCAGGCCGGCCTTTCCGAGCGTGGAGAGCGCCGATAATCCACCGCTGCCGCCGGCCGTCAGCCGTACCAGCGTATCTGCAAGCCCCCTTGTTGGTGGCTGCGGTAAGGGCCGCGTCAGCGACCCCCAAACACACCGTTGCTATGGCCCGGCCGATATACGGAGTGCCGCACGATGACGAACAACCTGATGCACCGTCTTGCAAAGGCCGTCCGCTCCAAAAGCAGAAAGAGCTTTGCTGTTCTCAAAAAGATCGGCGGCGCGAACTTCAAACTGGGACTGGTTGCGGCGGCTTTGTTTGCCCTGGCCTATGCCGTCGAGACCAAGGCGGTTCTTAACCTGGAGTCATCGCAAGATCTGTTCGAAGTCAGGCGCTAGCACATTTTAAGCTGGATTGCGCTATCCGCAATGTGGTCGGGTTCTTCCAGATCGTGCAGCCACATTGGCCGATCCTCCTCATCGAGAAACTCGGCCCGAAGTCGCATCCTGGTCATAGGCGTAAGCAGATCATGTCCCGCTGCTGCGACAAGTCGCATCCATAGCGCGACACCAACCGTTCCGACGGCGACCAGCAAAGTCCAGCCGGCGAGAGCAAACCGAACTTCGTCCTTGGGATGATGACGATCGGATCACGCTTTCCAGCAACACTGAGACATATTTCGGGGATGCCGAGTTTCGGGGATGCCGAGCAACGTTCGCAAGCCGATGGCCCCAATTTCGAGATTACCGGGAGTCAAAGCTGTCATCATCGGATGATCGTTTGGTGCGAAGGTGGGGTCATCATGTGTCTGACAACCTATCGCCGAAAAAAGACGGCTTTGCCGCGATTTCGTTGAATTTTCCGCTCACGCTCAACTACAATTGGGGCACCAATGCCAATACCGCGGTCGGGTGAGATGTCTACTGGCCTACTTGCAAGGAAGCTCTGGAACCGGACATGGCGTTGGATGCCATCGATCATTGTCGCGGTTTATTTCGGCGAACTCGTTTTCACGCTTGCTCTCGCAATCGTGTTGCTGGCCGCCTCAACTTCCCGGTCTTCCATTGCTGTTCTCCTCTTTTGTTGCGGCCTCGTGGCATGGACGTTTGCCGAGTACATCACGCATCGCTTTGTGTTACATGCCATCGCTCCGGTGGGGCACGGAATTCATCACGCCCGGCCGCGGGACACAGCCGACAAGGTCTTCTGGCAAATATGGCTCGCCTTCGGCGTTGTCTACCTGATCGCGGGAGCAACCCTTCTGGCCGGCACTCTCGTTGCTTACGCCTGGTATTTGTCTGTTCACTATTGCGCTCATCACAATCCGACAATCCTCCCGGCATCCTTGCTGAAACATCACCTCGACCACCACAAGTTCGCGAGGCGAAACTTTGGTGTAACCACAAAGTTTTGGGATCATGTTTTCGGAACGATGCTTCGATGAAGCCGGCGAATTACCCTCCAATGGTGAAACGTCGGCTCTTTTCGGGTCTTAAAGCGGAATGTGTCCGCGTGCGCTGAACGTTCGATTCGGGTACGCCGCGCAACTTCGGAAAAAAAGCCGCGAAATTCGCAACGAGCTTCACTGGCGCAAGAATGTACGCACGCGAACCGGTGCAGCCATCATCACCAACCATCACCGACAATTGAAATGCGTCGCAAAAGCGGGAATCAGGCCGGATACCTCGCTTTTCAGCTTCGCGGGCATCGGTTCGGCGGCCACGGTGTCGCCGAACACTCAAGCGTGATGAGTATGCTGCTCATTTCGTTCTACATCAGCAACCGCGGCGGTTGGCTTCCATGCCGGCGAAACGATAAGCGGGACATCGAAATGCAGGGCCAACATTCGCCAAAGCGATACGACAGAAACTCTCGCAGGCGGAGCGTTCACCTCGCCGGATTGATCCTTTAACGCGATAGACTGGTAATTCCGCTATCCGCAAGTTTGACGCGGCGGATCCGTTTGTGCCGTACCGCACGAGTAAACGACAAGAGTAATCGATGCAGGACTATGACGTAAAACCATCGGGGCTAACGCGACGGCATGTGCTGGGTGGAATGGGGATAGCCAGCCTGGCGCTGATGTCCTCGCCGGCAGTGGCGCAACAAACGATCGATCTGCACGCACCGGGCGGCCCGAGCACGCGGATGATTACGACATCCTATCCGCAAAAGGGCCGGATGATCCTGCAACGTTCAAGCCCGCCATGGCTTGAAACGCCTTTCGAAGTCTTCGACAAGGGGGTGTTCACCCCAAACGACCAGCATTATGTCAGCTGGCACTGGGCGAATTTTCCGGGCGACATCGATGTGGATAGCTTTCGTCTGACGGTGCGCGGCCAGGTCAATCAGGCTCTTTCGCTGTCGCTCAAGGATATTTTGCAGGGCTTACCGAGATTCGATATCGCCGCGGTCAACCAATGCGCCGGCGCTTCGCGCATCTACGCCAATCCGCGCGTTGCCGGCGCTCAATGGGCAAATGGTTCGATGAGCAACGCGATCTGGACCGGCGTGCGCCTCAAGGACGTGCTTGACCGCGCCGGCGTAAAGCCTCGCGCCATTCAGGTCCGTTTCGGCGGCCTCGACGAGCCCGTGATGCCCGACGCGCCGAAATTTCTGAAGTCACTCACCGTCGACCATGCTCGCGACGGCGAGGTGATGATCGCTTTCGCCATGAACGGCGAGCAGCTTCCATTGTTGAACGGATTTCCGCTGCGGCTCGTTGTGCCGGGCTGGTGCGGGGTCTACTGGATCAAGATGCTGAACGACATCGAGGTGCTGGACCAGCCCGACACCAATTACTGGACGGCGACCGGTTACCGCGTGCCTGATACCCCGCACAATACCGTCAAGCCTGGCGAGACCGGATTCAAGATGGTGCCGGTAACCGGCAATGCTCCGCGGTCATTCATCACCAACATCCGCGACGGCGACAATGTGCCGGTGGGGACGCCGGCTTTGGCGCGGGGCATCGCCTTCGGCGGCGATTGCGGCGTTGCCCGTGTCGATCTGTCGATCGATGGCGGCAAGAGCTGGCAATCGACAGAGCTCGGTGCCGACCAGGGGAAATACGGCTTTCGGCAATGGCAGACGCGATTTGCGCTGCCGCGCGGCGCGCACACCCTGATGGTTCGTTGCACCAATACCAGGAACGAGGCGCAGCCCGATTTCCGGGTCTGGAATCCGGCCGGCTACCTGTTCAATACCATTGAAACGACTCATGTGACCGCGGCCTGAGGAGGAACCAGGAATGCTACGTGCTGTTCCGCTGATAGTCGCCGTTCTCGGACTCGTTCTGTTGTCGCATCCGGGCGAGGCCGCAACGATCACCACATTGAAGTCGCCGAAGCTGGATGTCCCCACCAGCGACGCGATGTTCCCCGCCGGCCCGGGATCGGATGCGATCAACAACAACTGCCTGGCCTGTCACTCGGCCGACCATGTGTTGAACCAGCCTTCGCTATCCCGGATGGCCTGGGAAGAAGTCGTCAACAAGATGATCACAGCCTACAAGGCTCCCGTCAGCCCCGACGACGCCAAAGCGATTGTGGACTACCTGGTTCGCACCAAGGGCGCTTCATAGATCCGGCAAGTCGCCCTACTGGATTAGAGGGGGAACGCGTCGTCAGGCTTTTCGGACCACACCTCGAAATTTATCGATGTTTATCCGGCATTGCCAAGCCACGATCGGTGTTGTCCTACTGAGGCGTTAGCCAACCGCTCTCCCAATCAGGCCCTGGTTTTGCCGCTCCCGCCTTTCTCGCTGGCGCGACGCAAGGCATCGGCGAGCGCTCCGCCGCCCGACGGCTTGCGTGGCGCCGACGATGTCATCGACGCACGGGAAGTGTCGCGCGGCATGCCTTGCGCCCGAGGCTCCTTGCCGCCGCCTATGCCGTCATCGAGACGCAGCGTCAACGCGATACGTTTGCGAGCGACCTCGACCTCCAGCACCTTCACCTTGACGATGTCGCCCGACTTCACGACCTCGCGCGGATCCTTGATAAAGGTCTTCGACATCGCCGAGATGTGCACCAGCCCATCCTGATGCACGCCGATATCGACGAAGGCGCCGAACGCCGCGACGTTGGTGACCGTGCCTTCAAGGATCATGCCAGGCTTGAGATCCTTCAGCGTCTCGACACCTTCCTTGAATACAGCGGCCTTGAAGGCCGGGCGCGGATCGCGACCGGGTTTTTCCAGTTCGCGCAGAATATCTGTCACGGTCGGCAGGCCGAAGGTGTCGTCCGCAAAAGTCCGCGGGTTCAATTGGCGCACGATCTCGGCATTGCCAATCAGCGCCTTGATGTCGCTTTTGGTCGCCGCGAGAATCCGCTTGATCACCGGATAGGCTTCCGGATGCACGCCGGAGGCATCGAGCGGATCCACGCCGCCATTGATGCGCAGGAACCCCGCGCATTGCTCGAAAGCTTTTGGCCCCAGTCGCGGCACCTGCTTCAGCTCCTTGCGCGATTTGAATGGGCCGTTGAGGTCCCGGTGCTGGACAATGCTTTGCGCGAGGCCGGAGCCGATGCCCGACACCCGCGCCAGCAGTGGCGCGGAAGCAGTGTTGGCATCGACGCCGACCGCGTTGACGCAATCTTCCACGACAGCATCGAGCGAGCGCGCCAGCTTGGTTTCGCCGAGATCGTGCTGATATTGGCCGACCCCGATCGCTTTCGGATCGATCTTCACCAGTTCGGCCAAGGGATCCTGCAGACGCCGCGCGATCGACACGGCACCGCGCAGGGTCACGTCGAGTTCCGGCAACTCCTCGGATGCAAAGGCCGAGGCCGAATAGACCGAAGCGCCGGCTTCCGAAACAACGATCTTCGACATTTTTAGATCCGGCAGCAGCTTGACCAGGTCCATGGCCAGTCTGTCGGTCTCGCGCGATGCGGTACCATTGCCGATCGCGATGAGATCGACATGGTGCTGCACCGCAAGTTTCCCCAGCGTCGCCAGCGCCTCGTCCCAGCGCTTTTGCGGCTCATGCGGATAGATCGTTGTGGTGGCAACCACCCTGCCGGTGGCATCGACGACCGCAACCTTGACACCGGAGCGGAAGCCGGGATCGAGACCCATGGTCACGCGCGCGCCGGCCGGGGCCGCCAGCAACAGGTCGCGCAGATTGGAGGCAAATACGCGCACGGCTTCGGTTTCGGCGAAAGTCCACAGCCGCATGCGCAGGTCAATGTTGAGGTGCACCTGGATTTTGGTCCGCCACGCCCACCGCACGGTCTCCACCAGCCAGCGATCGCCGGGGCGGCCCTGGTCGGAAATGGCGAAGCGCTGCATGATCTTCAACTCGTAGGAGCTTGGGATGCCTGCGACTGCGTCTTGTGCGTCGGGCTGCATCTGCAGGTCGAGGATCTCTTCCTTCTCGCCACGGAACATCGCCAGAATGCGGTGCGACGGCAGCTTGTGCAACGGCTCGCTGAAATCGAAATAGTCCTTGAACTTCTCGCCCTCGGTTTTC
>Ga0210396_10001858_pt1 | contig 22033 bp, 17 predicted proteins | sample IncBWH17OmetaG_FD_155466 | JGI IMG/M metagenome (GOLD analysis project Ga0210396, IMG submission 155466) | Forest soil microbial communities from Barre Woods Harvard Forest LTER site, Petersham, Massachusetts, United States - Inc-BW-H-17-O ... | reverse complement strand
AGTGAAGAGTTGCAGAATTGCAGGTTAGCACAGAGAAGGCGACTGCCTGCGGAGACCACCTTACTGCAGAACCAATGTTACCCAATACACGCCATTGGGATAGCTGCTGCTGCGCGCGTAGCAGGTTCCGACGGAGAAGTTATGCAACGCGCGGTCTTCGATCGCCTTGGCTACCGCATCCGGCAGAATCTCCGGCTGCGCAGTGGTGTAGCGAACAATGTAGGATCCACGAGAAGACACGGTCTTCAGGGAATCGGACCGCGCCATGGTGCAAGCGGCGCTCTCTGCAGCATCGCTATCCATCCACTGCAACTGCGGCAAGTTGCTCTCCCGCCGCAAGCGGGCGATGCTTCCGCTGACCAGGCCTCCAGCTTGACGCGGAGAATAGGCGGGTAGACGGTGTCCGAAATCTTGCGCAATATACAGCGAGTTTCCGGCACGGACCACGCCGAATCCAGCCACGTTGTAGCCAGGATTGAGCAGGTTCTCGCGATGCGGAGGTGAGTGCATCAAGCCTTGATGCGACAGCTCGACGCTGCCCGCTACCGAAACGTTCTCTCCAGCTCGATCCAGATGCAGCGTGCAGTTTGCGGCCATCCGTTCCGCCAGGGAGGGCTCACCGGCAAATTGATGCGAAAGCTGTCGCTGCGCGGCCATCGCCGCAGCATGCGCTCGCGCGGCCTGCGTCAACCCGTCGTCCATCTGCAGTGGCGCTAATCCTTCCTGCGCCCGCGCCTGGTTCGCCAGATTGAATAGTTCGCGCTCGGCCTGGGCGTCATAAGGTGTTGAATCATTGGGGGAGGGCCACTGCGCCGAGGCCACATTCAAAACCTTTGCAGGCGGCGACTTCGGATCCTTTACCGGAGCCGCTCCGCCGATCAGAAACACCGCCAGCCAAGCTGTTGGGACCCGAAACATGTTCGCCTTAGCTACGTTCAGGACCCGGGAGGATCACGTTTTGGGGGACCAACTTTGCAGCTTTGTTTCTGTGACCATACGCTCTAGAATCGAGCTAGGCACCATTACAAGGGAGACACTTCGAATTGACTTTCTTCGCGCCCCTGCTTGGTCTTCTTTTCGTTCTGCAGCTAGTACTTCTGATACTGGCTATTTTGGTATTCCAGCGAAGGTTTGGCACTTCCACGCAACTTCAAGCATTAAAGCAACTTGCATGTCAGGCGGAGGCCTGGCAGGCGACCCTGTCCGCCCAGTTCGCCTCGGCGACAGCCGATACGGCTATGCGGCTCGAGCAGACCAAAGGGGCCATTGGTCTACAGGTCGCCGACCGCTTGGGCGATGGCTTCTCGGCCATTCGTTCCGCCGTTGAGGAGCAGATGAAGGCGGGGCGGCAAGAACAGGCAGGCCGGCTGACCGAGGTTCGTACCGAGCTGACCACCGCGCTCGCGCTGACCACGGCCCAGCTAAAATCCGAGTTCGACAACCTGAACCAGAAGACTGCTCTGAGCCTCGATTCCATCCGCGACCGCGTCGACGCTCGCTTGCTTGCGATTACCGACCAGGTCCAGCAAAAACTCGATCAGAACATCAAGGAAGGTTTTGCCCAGTTCGAAAAAGTGCAGCAGCACCTGAAAGCGGCAGAAGAACAACTCCGCGAGGTCGGGGCCCTTGGGCACTCGATCAACGACTTGAACAATCTGCTCAAGCTGCCTCACCTGCGCGGCCGCTTTGGCGAAGCCAGCCTTGAACGCCTGCTTGCCGACTTCCTCCCCGCCCACATGTTCGAAATGCAGGCGCAGTTGCCCGAGGGCGGCGGGCGCGCCGACGCTATTATTCAGTTCCCTGACCGCCGCTTGCCCATTGACGCGAAGTTCCCGCGTGAGGCGGTGTTGGCGCTGTTTGAAAGCAATGTTGAAGCTGAGATCGAAGAGGCCCGGGTCGCGCTGGTGCGAGTCATGAAGGCAGAAGCAAAGCGCATCAAGACCTACATCCAGCCGGAAAACGGCACCACCGACATCGCCCTCATGTATTTGCCCAGCGAGACGCTCTACATGGAAGTGATCCGCAACCGCGAGCTCGCCGACTGGCTCAACCTCCAGCACGTCTTCCCGGTTTCGCCGAACTCTTTGCTCATGACGTTGCAAACCATCGCCCTGGTGCACAAATGGTACGAAGTCGCCAGCCGTTTCGAAAAGAGCCGTCTGGAATTGTCAAAGGCACAAAAGTCCTTCGACTTCTTCCAGAGCCAATTTGAGAACGTTGGCAAGAATTTGAATAAGGCTCAGGAAGCCTTTGAAACAGCGCAAAAACATCTGAAGACATATCGCGGCCGAGTAACCGTGCTGAGCGGCCAGGAGCAGTTGGATCTGGACGCAGCCGCCGCCAACGCAACCCTCAAAAAGAACGACGAACCCATGCTGCCTCTCGCCGACAAAGCCAGCGCCTAGCTCTTGCAATGGAAGATCGAGGATTGGAGCAGGTAAACGCCGGCGGAAGAGTTTTCCGACATCGAGGAAACAGCGCTTTTGTCCCCTTGACAAGCTTTCCGCAGCGGAGCTCTTTCGGATTTTCCCGTGAACTCGTGAGGGCCGAACCAGCTCTCCATCCCGCGAGAGTATACTTCGAAAGCTTGGCCCACTGGCCCTAGCTTAGCTGAACTCGTGGAGGAGCGCATGTTTGACCATCCACGTATTTTTTTCCTGGTCTCATTCTTCGTGCTGTGGATCTCGGCGCAGGCCGGTGCCTACTGGCGCAGGCGGCGGGTCCTGACCGAGGAGCAGCGTGAAGATTTCGGGGTCATCGAGGCCGCTACCCTGACGTTGCTCGGCCTCATCATCGGATTCAGTTTCTCGATGGCCACAAGCCGTTACGATCTGCGTAAGACTTACGAGGAAGCGGAGGCGAATGCGATTGGTACCGAATATGTCCGGGCGGGGCTCGTTCCCGGCGCGAATGCAGCGGGGGTGCGCACGCTGCTGAGAAAGTATCTCGCTCTGCGCATTTTGTTTTACCGAACGCGCGACGAGCGCGAACTTCAGCAGATTAATGCTGATACGGCTCAAATACAAAACCAGATGTGGTCCGCGGTGCAGGATCCAGCCGTGGCGCAACCGTCACCCGTAATCGCTCTCGCCGTTGCGGGCATGAACGACGTGTTGAATTCCGAGGGATACACTCAGGCCGCATGGTGGAATCGGATTCCGACCGCCGCCTGGGATTTGATGATAGCTATCGCCGTCTCCTGCAACCTGTTGATCGGGTATGGAACACGGAGTACCGGAGCAAAATCCGGCCTGCTGTTTGTTCTGCCGCTGGTTGTGTCTATTTCGTTCCTTCTCATCGCGGACATCGACAGCCCGCGCGGAGGCTTCATTCACATTGCCCCGCAAAATCTCGTGAGCTTGCAGCAGTCCCTGCCGAACTGATTGTTAGGCCACTCGACGTCCGCGACATCGCTCATCAGTTCAGTCCGGAAACCACATACAGCACCGAAAATGTCTGGTAGTAGGTGTAGGCAAACGCGGAGGCATCCAGGTTGGTGATCACGGGCGCGATTGAGACCACTCCGCCCAAATCTGGGGGGACCAGTTCGCGAACCGGTTTCGTCTTTCCGGTGGCAATGTCCAGGCGCTGAATCTTCAGCGGCAGTTCTCCGGTGCGGTAGACGTACAACGCCGTGCTGTCAGCGGACCACTGCGCCAGCACGTAGCCAGGCTCGACGTCGGGGATATGGCGCGCCGGGCCTCCATCGAGTGGGAAGAGATCCAGTTTGTAGTCCGCAGTCTCCCCCGCGAGGAATTTTCCGTCGGGCGAAGGCAGAGTGGCATAGATGCCTTCAGGAGTGACCGGCACAGGTTTCCCTCCGGCAGCATCGACAACATAGGTACGCCCTGAGTGTCCGGGTTCATTTCCGTTGATCACGATTCGCTTCCCATCGGGGAGGAAGTGAGCGCCGTTTTGCAGGCGCTCCAGTTCCGGCAAAGCGATCTCACGGGACTGACCTGGGCCAACGGAAAGGAGAGTGAGCCGCGCTGGCCCGGTTCGCGAGAATGAAATTGCCCATTTACCGTCAGGCGACAGCGTGTCCGCCGTGCCGTCACCCAAACGGATGGGCGGCGAGCCGTCAACCTTACGAATGGCAACCGCGTTGTTCAGCCCGGCAGGTTCCGCGCCTTCTTCGAATAATACCGACTGGCCGTCGGGCGAAATATCCTTCGCAATGCTCCAGTCGTACCAGGAAAGATCCTGTACCTGTTTGTCCTTTCCGCTCCACTCCATGGCAAGCCGCTCAACGTCGAGGGTGGCCAGAATCCGTCCGTCGGGAGCAATGTCTTGCATGGTCAACCCGCCCGGGGCGGTGAGAACTTTGCGCTGGCGTCCGGAGAGGTTCAGCGCCCACAGAGAACGATTGCTCGACCCGTTTTCCACGGCACTGAACCACACTTCCTTGCCTTGCGGAGACCACGCCAAACCGTATTCCCAACCCCAATCGGACGACAGCGTGGTTTTGTGTCCCATCAGATCGATGACGCAAACCGAACCGCCGTCGTCCCACCGCTTGGGATGATCGAGGAACGCGATGCGGTCTCCTTGGGGCGAAAAGCGGATGTTGCTGATCGAGCCGCTGGTTTGGTAGAGAACTTTGCCAATCGGATATTCCAGCTTGTCGCGTCCGTTCACATGGTGCACCACGGCCAGCTGTCCGTCCGGACTCCAGTCTGCCCACGCCACATCCTGGAGAATCTCGCGGGGCGTACCTCCAAGCATGGGCGCATCGGCCAGCATTCCGCCCTCGAAGTCGAGGCGGGAACCAGGCCTCCCGCGCATGGTGAGTGCCAGTTCGCTGCTGCGCGAGATGCCCAGCAGATAAGCAGAACTTAGACCCAGCGGACGGGCGAGCAATGAGTCAGGGATTGTGGAATAGATCTGCAGTGGGTGGCCATTCCACGAGGCTCCATAGACTACGGTCCGCCCGTCAGGAGTAAAGCGAGCGGAGTAAACCGTCCCGCGCTCAAAGGTAACGCGCCGGAATTCGGGATTCTGAACCGTCCTGAGCCGGATTCCCAGATAGATCGCAGCGGTTACCAGCAGCAAAGCAGCAATGATGCGCAGCATCCACGTCCCAAGGTGGGTAGTCTCCAGGCGGAAAGGGAGGATTTGCCTGCTGGTCGTAACCTCCGCCAAGGTGCTCAGCGCGAAGGCGAGATCGCGCGCCGACTGGAAGCGGTTCTCCGGCTCTTTTTCCAAACAATGGCGCACGACTTGCTCAAATGCGGCGGGAATGTCCTGACCTTCCCGAATCATTTCCGGAGGATCCTCTTTAAGGATCAAGGTCATGGTGTCGACCTGGGTCTCTCCCGCAAAGGCGCGCTTGCCGGTAAGCATCTCGTAAAAAATCGCGCCAAAGCTAAAGATGTCAGTGCGATGATCCACCACCTTGCCGCGCAACTGCTCGGGAGACATGTACGCGATGGTTCCCAGCAAGGAGCCCGACCTAGTCTGGGTTGTCATGCTCGCTATCGAGCCCGCTTCACCAGCCTCGGAGTCAAACGCGGAGTTCAGCAGTTTGGCAATACCGAAATCGAGGATTTTGACGCGTCCATCTTTGGTGAGGAAGAGGTTTTCCGGCTTCAGGTCGCGATGCACGATGCGCTTTTCGTGCGCCCCGGTTAGACCTTGCGCTATCTGTCGGGCGTAGTCGATCGCCTGACGCCGCAGTATGGGACCGTTGAGCAAGCGCTCGCGCAGAGTCTGCCCTTCGAGCAACTCGGAAACGATGTAAGGGGCGCCCTCGTGCATGCCGATGTCATAGATCGCAACAATATTGGGATGACTGAGGGCAGCGGCAGCGCGGGCCTCCTGCTCGAAACGGCGCAGGCGATCCTGATCATGGGCAAGAGAGGGTTTGAGTATCTTGAGGGCCACATCCCGCCCCAGCCGCTGATCGCTGGCGCGGTATACTTCCCCCATCCCTCCCAAACCTATCTTTTCGAGTACTCGATAGTGGCCGAGGATTTTACCAATCATGCCAAAGCTGAAGCGGCGTTTGTCGGCATGTTAGGACGGGTCAGGGCTGATGTCAACTGGTACCTCAACGGATTCAAGGGATTGTGCCTCAACGGATAAAGGACGATTGATAAACAGGCAAGATGATCTGTGCCGGAGAGGCTACTTTGTTGCCAGCTTCCACACCCGCCCCACGATCCGGACGGCGAGTGCGAGGACTAGCAGCGCACAAACGGGCACGAGGACCAACGGAATCGAGTTCATCAATCCGGCCTCGGCGTGCTCCCTACCCGTGTAGCGCCAGATCACGATGATCCAGGCGGCTGCCAAGTTACCGGCGACCAAGGCCAACCAGAATATCGGATTCTTCATGGCTGTCCTGCCTTTACTGGCGGCAACGGCCAAAGCTTCAGCACCAGAACAAGCGCCGCACAACCTATGATGATCCAGTTGCTCAGGTTCGCCGGTACCCGTTGGTTGTCCGTGATGTCCCTGCTTGAACCTCGTCGCGATTCCAAGGCCCAGGTTGATACCGAAGATGACGATCAGGGAACGCTGCAGCCAAAGCTTACCTGTCCGCCGCCGATACAAGAAGTTCTGAAACCGGTTGTAATAAGTGGATAGCGGCTCCGGCAGGACGTCCCAAAGACGCCAGCACCTCCCCGCCGTATTGAGCGCCATGTATGCCCATATCCCCGCCATTACAAGACGCTCGTGTGGAGTTGGATTCTTGATGAGGAACGCTACTGGCAGAAGCGTCATGATGTTGAGAAACAAGACCAGCACCAAGAAGTAACGGCCTTTGATTTGATGTCGGTAATGCATTGGCACCCGCTCGGTATACTAGCGACAGTAAAACCGACCTGGCGATTGGTCAGGAGGCTTGTTCACCTTACGATCTGTGCTGGCTTTCCCCGCATCTAACTTCCCAAGCGAGCGTCACCACCCGGTCGTCTGGAAATGGCCAGGAGCAACACGACTCTGTTAGACTTTGGACTTCGAACACTTGATTACAAACCGTTAAAATCTCCTACGCAATCGGTGCGAAGGTTCGCTGCTTAGAGCTCTTCGACGCAGGCACAACTCTGGAGGGAAGTTGGTACTCTCATACTAATGGCCATCGAACCTGTGGGCATCCCCTGCAAGAGAACGGCAGTTTTCCTCTTCCTGGTCTTTTCGGTCGTCGTAGTCGGCTCTTCCCTTTCGGCGGGACAGGTAGCTGCCCGGTGGGATTTCTTTGGCGGCTATTCCTACCTTAGGTTTGAATCAACCTCGATCGGTTACGCGAATTGGTCTAACTTGAACGGGTTTAACGGCGAGATTTCGTACAACTTCACCCCCAGTTGGACCTTGACGGCCGACGGAAGCGGTCACTATGGGGACCAACTCAGCCTGTACACCTATATGGGCGGACCGCAGTATACCTTGCGAAGGGACAAGTCATCGATCTTCGCCCACGCTCTTTTTGGCAAAGTGCAAGACACGGTCAATATCGCGACGGCAACCAGGGATGGATTCCTGAGTGTGGGACGCGCCTTCGCGGTGGGCGGAGGTTATGACATGGACCTGACGCCGCGGTTCACCCTTCGCGTCCAGGCAGATTACCTGAATACCAACACGTTTGGGGCCACTCAAAACAACATACGCATCTCAACCGGCTTGGTTTTCCATCATGGACATATTGGCCGGCGTCCCAAGCTTTAAATTTATAATATTGCATCTCGAACCCGGAAACCTCCGAAACCATGTTTCTTAGATTTGTCCAAATTTCGACCTGTCGAAACTTCCATTTTTCCCGAAGGGGCTCGATGATGCCGGGCAAGCGAACGTCCCTGATTTTTGTCGCAATAGGACTGGCAACGGTTGTGGGATGCGGTTCTTCTTCCCCTTCGTCATCGTCGTCTTCCCAACCATTCCAGAACCAGCACCTTGCCTTTGTCGCCCTGCCAACCACCAATGCGGTGGCCGCCTACAAGGTTGACAACAATTCCGCGGCCTTCACCAACATACTGGGATCTCCGTATCCCGGAGGAACATCGCCGTCCTCGGTTCTGGTGCATCCTTCGAACCGGTTTGTTTACGCCGCCAATCAAATCGGGAACGACATTTCGCTGTTCACGGTCAACAACACTTTGGGCTCGCTGCTGGAAGTGCTGCCGCGAACCCCTGCCGGACTCACTCCCGCTTCCCTCGCCATGGATAGCGGAGGCACTCTCCTTTTTGCCCTCAACCGAGTCTCCAGCAGTATTTCGGTTTATTCCATCAACTCAGGAAACGGCGCTCTTACTCAGGTCTCCGGATCTCCGTTCCCCACCTTTACCGATCCGTTTGCGTTCGCGTTGACTCCCTCGGGTAAATTCCTCTACGTGCTCAACAGCAATGTGGGAGCAGTGTTCGGGTACAGCGTGACCTCGGGAGTCTTGAAGGCGGTAGCCGGCCTGCCCGTTCAGGTGGGCAACGGACCGCTCGCGATCACAGTCGATCCGGCGGAAACTTTTGTCTATGTGGCAAACTCGGTCGACAACACAGTTTCAGTGCTATCCATCAATTCGAGTACCGGGGCTTTGACCCTGCTGGGCACGGATGCCACCGGGACCACTCCAACTGCGGTCGCGGTTTTGGGCCAGTATCTGTATGTCGCCAACCTCGGATCCAGCAATATCTCCGTGTTCACAGTAGCCCCCACCACAGGAGTTCTCACGCAGATTACGAGTTCGCCATTCACTGCCGGCAGCGCCCCATTGTTCGAGGTGATTGACCCGAATGGAAAATTCCTGTACGTCGGCAGTCAAACTGCAAAGACCATCTCCGGGTTGTCTATTGATGCCACAACCGGCGCTGTTACGGAGACTGGTGAGACGACCACGACTGACTTTCCGCCAGTCTCCATGTCGGTCGCACAATAACTATTTCCATGATCAACTTCGGGATCATCGGTTTCGGACTCCACGCTGGAAAGCGGCTGATGCCTGGCTTCGCTCGCGCCACGAACTGCCGGGTCACCGCTCTCTCCCGGCGCGGTCTGTCAAAGGCGCAAGAATCGGCGCGTCAGTACGATATTCCGCTAGCCTTCGATTCGGCCGAAAAGTTGTGCCTCTCTCCCCAGGTTGACGCCGTCTTCATCGCCACCCCGAACGCTTTCCACTTACAGGACGTGCTGGTTGCCAGCGCGTGTGGCAAACCGATATTGTGCGAGAAGCCCATGGGGGTTAACGCCAACCAATGCCGGCAAATGGTCGAGGCCGCCAGCAAAGCTAAAGTTCTGCTAGGAGTGGCGCAGGTGTTTCGCTTCGAGGAGAGCACAGCATGGCTCCGGGAACAACTGGCTGCGGGAAATATCGGCAAACCGGTTTTCGCACGGTCCGAATTTTCCTTTTCCGCCGCCCATGGGCACGCCCGCACGTGGATCAAGGATCCCGCAGTCGCCGGGGGCGGCCCGGTCGCCGATGTAGGCGTGCACTGCATTGACTCTCTGCGCTTCATTCTTCAAGACGAAGTAACCCGGGTGAGCGCTCGCGAGATTGCCGGCAAAGCGGGCACCGTGGAAGCCGGGGCTGCGCTATTACTGGAGTTCTCGCGCGGCACTCTCGCCACGGTCACGGTTTCCTTCCTTGCCGAGTACCGTACACCCCTCGAACTGGTTGGGGAAACCGGCGTCCTGCGCGCTGACGATGCATTGACCGTAGAGCATCCGGTCAATCTCGAGCGGCGTCGAGGCGCGGCGGTCGTAGACACGAAAACCGTCTCGAACCAACTTGCCTACGCGCTTCAGGTGGATGCCTTCGCCGCCGCCGTCGAAGGCAGAGCAGACTTTCCGATTCCGGGCGAAGAAGGCTGGCGCAATCAGGAAGTTCTCGACGCGGCCTACCGAAGCATGAAGAGCGGGAAAACGGAAACCGTTCGGCGCACCAGCTAGATAAATCCAGGCACCGACCCTATTGGGTCGGGCTACTTTGATCCGCTGATCCGCTTGCGACTGTACTCGGAGGAACTCCTTTGGCCTCCACAATTGCCCAATGCCACTCTTGGCCGTCCTCCAGGGTCGCATCCAGCTTTTCCCGATAGACGGTGGTCGCGAAAGGAGCAGTCGAGCCTTTCAGGTGGAGCAGCACCGTCACGTCAGAACGCTTCTGGGCTGGGGCGTTATCCTCGGCGACGGCGGGTAGCAGCTTCGCGGCCCCGTATTCCTCAGCGCTCGGGTCGTCACGTCGCACGATGGTCAGACCTATCGTGATCTCTCTCAGGCTCCATGAGCTTGCGTTGTAAACTGAAACTTCCAGGGTGTCTCCAAGAATGTTCGCGGGACCATCGAGCTTCGCGAGTTCACCCTGCGGGAGATCTTGCGCCACGTAGGGACTTGTGAGCAGCGCGGTAGCATTGGCGTTAAACGAAAGGCTGCAGGTCCCATCGGGCGACGTCATTCGGAAGTTTTTTCCCACACCGTCAAAGGAAAACATCGGTCTCACCCCAAGCCGGAAGTGTTCGACGTCATCAATCACCTGCGAAAGATTATCGTTATCGATGATATTCGGCGCTGCCGGTTCCTTTGGGTCTTTATCTTTGTTGTCTTTGTTCTGGCGCAGGGCGCGTGCCAGATCACCCAGGGATACGGGGTCGTCTGATTGTGCGGTCGCGCAGACCGGCAGCAGCGTTCCCAGAAAAACCAAAAGGACGCCGCAATAACCCTGACATCTCATGAACATTCGCGCGCGAAAACGGGCATTTTCCCCGTACAAATTGTAGTCAGAAACAAGTCGAGGAATCAGCACGGAGGGGCGAACGTTGGTCGTAGAACTTTAGAGGAAGGGCGGTTCGCGAGTGAAACAATCACGGACGTGCGGGACGAAGTAGCCTCGCAACAGGGCGCCGCACGCCCGTGACATTTACAGCAAGCCAGAAGAGCGGAAACGAGTGACTGGATCAACCATCGGCATGGGTTCCCGCTTAAAGATCCAGCGAGCCACCGCAAACCCCAACGCCGCGTAGCACAGATGAACGAGTTTCATATCTCACCCCCGAGAAGATGCGCCACAGCACCTAAGGGGAGGCTCAATGTCGTCAAGGTAGCAAGGCCACACCACTAGTGCAACGCCCGAATGGGCCATAGACGTAGCACGAAGGTTTGGGAAAGTAACCAGCCAAGTAACCAAGAACGTAATCTTCATGAGGGTTGCAGCAGTTTGCAACCGGATGCAAGGAACTCACACCTTCAGAACCTCGACGACTCGAGCCACCATTTCATCCAGCACCGGGCTGACCGCCGTGCGGGCAAAGATGCCGCGCCTGGATCGTCTCGGCGTGATATAGACTGCAGGATTCGTCGAATAGTCAAGCAAGGTGGCGGAGATGGAGGTTGCGATGAGCTGGGCAAGCACACTGGTGAAGCCATATCGGGTAGAAGATGGCACGAAGTTTCGGCTGAAGGATTTTGATCCCGGCGATACCGGGAAGATCCATTCCAAACGGCACGCGGAGCAACTTCTAGCCAAGGGCATCGAATCGTTGACCGATTCGCAGGACAAGCTCTACGCCCAGAACCACTGGGGCGTATTGCTCATCTTTCAGGGCATGGATGCGGCCGGCAAGGATGGCGCGATTAGGCATGTAATGTCGGGAGTGAATCCGCAAGGAGTTGAAGTTTATTCGTTCAAGACACCGTCAACAGAAGAACTGAGTCACGATTACCTGTGGCGTACCATGCGGCGCGCGCCGGAGCGGGGCCAGATCGGCATCTTCAACCGCTCTTACTACGAGGAAGTGCTGGTTGTGCGGGTTCATCCGGAGCTGTTGAAGAACGAAAGAATTCCGCCATCTTTGGTGACCAAGGATATTTGGAAAGAGCGTTTTCAGGACATCAACCACTTCGAGCGTTATTTCTCGCGCGATGGAATTGTGGTTCGCAAGTTTTTTCTTAATCTTTCAAAGAAGGAGCAAAGGCGCCGTTTCCTGGACCGGCTGGACCATCCGGAAAAGAACTGGAAATTCTCCGCTTCCGATGTGCGCGAACGCCGGTACTGGGACGACTACATGAAGGCCTACGAGGACATGGTCGTCCATACGGCAAGCCCGCACGCGCCCTGGTACGTGGTACCGGCGGACAATAAGTGGTTCACCCGCCTGGTCGTGGCAGCGGCCATCGTTGAAACGCTGGAGGATCTAAAGGTCGCTTACCCCAACGTGGATCCTGCTACGCGCAAGGAGTTGCAGGCCGCGCGCGCGATGCTCGAGGGAAAGAAGAAAGAGTAAAGGCGCGAGTCAACCTCAAATTCCAACTGCGGGATAAGCGTCGGCTGGAGTGATCGGCCTTTGACACTCAACCGCGATAGCGACGTCGTTCTCCCTGTCTGGGGTCGACCCTCACGACTCTCCCTCACCAACTGAATCCGCCGGCCAAGCTCGTTGTGGTTCACGGTCACAGTGAAGCTGACGGGGGTATGTCGTGGAATCAGCGAAGCGGCCTCCAAGAGCAGGCCGCAGATACTGATATTCCTGCTTCCATGGCGTGCGGTTACTTTCGAGATCGGCCCCGATGCTTAATGCGGTTGCGCCCGGATCAAAAGAGCACCAAAGGACGCTGCCCGAGAGGCCAAGTCTTGAGGTCGGACCGGCCAGTCTTTTCTCAGGCAATTCGCAGTAACCGGTGCGTTGTTATGGATCCATACGGGTTGTCCCATCGCTAAGTCGTGGCAGTGAATTTAGGCAAGTTCTGTACCCGTCCTCGGCTGTTTGCTGGCATGTCCTTCCGCGACCTATTCAACTCTCCGGTCGAAGTTCAGACTACCTTTTTCGCCCCGATGAGTAGATCGGGGAGAAGCAACAGGGTCATCTATGATGAGACAGCTTGCTGCTCGCTGCAATGCGCTTGTTGTGCTTCTTGCTATTGCGACGATGTTGGGCTGCCAAGGTCTTAGCAGCTCGAACAAGGCGGCCACTACAACTACTCCGCCGCCTAACAACACCAAGCCGGGTCTGCTCGCAATCTCACCCACCAGCATTAGTTTCGGCATCGTAAAAGTTGGGAATAACCAAAACCAGCCCGCGACCATGACCAACTCTGGCGGCTCGACCCTCACCGTGACCAAGGTAACGCCCAGCGGTGCGGGCTTTAGCGTGGGCGGATTGAGTTTGCCGGTAACTCTGGCATCGGGTCAAAGCCGGGGCTTCACGGTCGTCTTTGCTCCACAGGTTATGGGCACAGTCAACGGAAACCTGGCCGTCGCCAACACCGGCTCAACTCCAACCGTGATTGTCGCACTCTCGGGAGGCTCACAGATCCAGGGTGCTCTTACGCCGAGCCCTTCCGGCCTTAACTTTGGAAATGTGCAGGTAGGTTACAAGCAAACCCTTTCCGAGACTCTGACCAACACCGGGGGATCCAGCCTCACGGTGACGCAGGTGAATGCTACGGGGACCGGTTTCAGCGTGAGCGGGCTGACCTTGCCGCTAACTCTGCCGGCCGGTCAGAGCCAGCCATTCAGCGTTACGTTTACACCGCAGTCTGCGGGCACTGCCAGCGGAAACCTGGCCATCGTCAACACCGGCTCAGTCGCTACGGTCAACATCGCGCTCTCAGGAGGCGCACAGACCGCGGGTGTTATTACTCCAAGTCCATCGAGCCTTAACTTCGGAAGCGTTCAGATTGGCAACAATCAAGCCCTGCCCATGACGTTGACCAACTCTGGCGGAACGACCGTGACCGTAACTCAGGTAAACCCCACGGGCACTAGTTTCAGCGTGACCGGGTTGAGCTTGCCGTTGATGCTGACGGCCGGCCAGAGCCAGTCCTTCACTGTTAGTTTTGCGCCGACATCGGCGGGCAGCAGCAGCGGGAATCTGGCGATCATCAGTGACGCTTCAAATTCCACCATCAACGTTGCGCTATCCGGAAACGGCTTGGCCGCCGGCGCCCTCACCCCGAGTCCATCGAGCCTCAGCTTTGGAAACGTTCAGGTCGGTAGCCACTTGCAACTCCAGGAAACGCTGACCAACACCGGTGGAGTGAACGTTAGTATCTCGCAGGCCTCGGTGGCGGGGACCGGTTTCAGCATGACCCCATGGGCTCCGTTGGTGCTAACCCCCGGACAGCATTACACATTCACCGTCGCTTTTGCGCCGCCCTCCACCGGAAATTTCTCGGGAAATGTTGCGATTGTCTCGAACGCGTCAAACCCGAATCTGTCCATACCGCTCAGCGGTACGGGTACGCCCGTGCCCCAGGGACAGTTGTCCGTGTCTCCCACAACCTTGGCCTTCGGCAATGTGATCGTGGGAACGAATGGCCAACTAAACGGGACGCTCAGCGCAACTGGTCAGACTGTGATTGTGTCTTCCGATAACGTGACCGGCTCAGCTTTTGCTGTAACCGGATTGTCATTCCCGGTTACGATTCCGGCCGGACAACACGTGCAGTTCACCGTGACCTTTACACCGCCCGGACTTGGCGCGGCATCGGGCAGCTTATCGTTTGCCAGCAATGCCTCCAATTCTCCGACCGTCGAAAACTTCACTGGCACTGGAACCCCTCCCCCGCAGCACAGCGCAAATCTCTCCTGGACCGCGAGCACGTCGCAGAACATCATTGGCTACAACATCTATCGTGGCGTGAAGTCGGGTGGACCTTATTCAAAAATCAATTCGGTCCTGGACGCAAGCACGCTTTACACCGACACGACTGTCGCCGATGGAACGACCTACTACTACGTAACGACTTCGGTCGATTCGAGCAACGTAGAGAGCGGCTACTCTAATCAGACCACGGCGGTGATTCCGCCGCCGTAGTTCTCCGCTCGGTAGAAATTCCGGTACATTCTTGAAAGTGGAGCGGTGGCAACGCCTCCGGTCCACAGTTTTCGAGGAGGTGCCGGCTTCGCACGTCCCCGTCTGAGCTTTTCCCCTTGCAGAACTTAATCTATTCCTTTAGCCTTACGTGGATTTCTACAATAAAATACATATGTTCAAGGACCGTCGGTTTCCACATCGAATCTTTCCAGGACGTACTACCGACACCTTTTCTATGGGCCGATAAGTCTCAACAAGATTCGCGCCATGCGACTCTCCCGCGCCACCTCTCGATCTCTCCTTGCTCCAGCCGTGATCGCGATGCTGCTTGCATCGATTCCTCGCGCGCAGGCATCTGACGTTGCCCTCGGCAAGCCGGCTTCGTCCAATCGACATCTGATCTTTACACCCGCCACTCTGGGTTTCGGGAAAGTCGCTGTCCGCCCCAAGAAGTTCCGGATGGTTACGATCACTAACGCGGGCGATTCCGAACTCACGCTGTTGCAGGTCACTCCCCGAGGAACAGGATTCGCGGTTATCGGGCTCGATTTTACCTTGACCCTGGCAAGCGGAGAGACCTTCACCTTCAGCGCCATCTGTGCACCACAATCCATCGGCGCCAGGAACGGAAGCATTTCGTTCGTTTCGCAAGTTTCAGACATTTCGGAATCCAGAGCCAGATCCCGATGTTGGGTTTGACGGGGACGGGCGCGGATGACGCCCAGCTCACAGTTGATCCGCCAGCCATGAATTTTGGTACGGTACAGCTAGCAACCCGACTTAGTGAAATCTAGGGCGACGGGATGTCGGCTCGAACCTCGTTCGAGGACGTACTCTCGGTTCCTTTCGCATTCACCGCTCTGGTCACGTAAAAGTACGTCTGTCCCGGTTGAACGGTATCGTCGACGAAACTGGTTCCGGAGACCGGAGCGGAATTCACCTTGACCACGCCCGATGCGCCGCGACGGTACACGTCGTAGCCAACGACTGCAGATGTGCTCGGTTGCTAGGACAGATTGACACTATGTTGCGGGTCGGGTAACGCCATTGCACTGCGCTATTGCCACGTCCGCGGACGCACATGCGTTGCTTAAGAAGTGCTTGCCCTTAGCCAGTATCCGCGATATGCCGGTGTGGTGGTGAGTGCCAAGCTGGAAGCCCACCCACGCAATCGCCAGCGCAGCGCTCCCAAACCGATTCTCGACGCGATCATAGATCTCTCAACCAATCCCCCCTCAACCAACCCCCTAGACTAGTTGCTTGCCCTGTCAGCACAGCCGTTTACCTCTACCGAGTCTGTCGCTGACTCCAGCGCGAACGGCTGAAACAGCCGGCGACAACCTTTGTGCAAGAGTTTGCATACACTCTTTCGACTATCGATATGCCTCAACCGCGCAAATTCTTGAATCCGCGATAGTAAGCACTCACTTACGGATTAACACTGTAGGCTGCAGAATTGCGGGAAGCGATAGCAGGCCAATCGAGAGCCCATGACATACCCGCAATTCCAGGACATCCGTTTCTTATCAGCAGCGATTTGGCAGAGTGCAAAAAGCCTGACTTTGGTGGCTCTCTTGAGTGGCGCGGGCTTTGCCCAAGCGGTTTCTGTTGCGACACTTAATGATGGCCCACCTGGCTCCTTTCCTGAAAACTCGGCCCCATCTAGCCCAGCTGCACCCAATGCAAGTTCGTTTGCCCACGGCGCAGTGACAGCTTCGCCGACGAGTGCCAATGCGCTGCCCGAGGCACCCAGCCCTCTTAGGTTTTGGGATAACGAGAATCGGGCTCTATTCACGACCGTCGCCGCTCTCAGCGCTGCTGACTTCGCGCTGACCCGGTCCATCCTGCAAAATGGCGGAAAGGAATTGAATCCTGTGACCCGCCTTTTCAGCGGCAGCACGGCGGGCTTGGCGGCCAATTTCGCTGGCGAAACAGCGGGAATCATCGGGCTCAGCTACATCTTCCACAAAACCGGGCATCATCAGTTGGAGCGGCTTACCCCTATGCTCAACATGGGGGCCTCGGTGTTTGCAGTGATCTATGACCTAAACCACCGTTAGGCTCCTCCCCGTCAAAGCTGGAAACACAACAACAGCAACATTCTTTCAGCCTTGGTATTCCATCGTTATCCGTGGTAAGATTCCTCCCGCTTGGCGGCAGTGCGGCATGGGGCGCGCTCCTTAACGAAGATCCCGAGGAGACGCTCGTATGACCCGAAAGTACTTCCTTCTGGCAGTTCTTCTGTGTGTTTCGGCTAGCATCGTAGCTCGAGCTGTGACCAATGATGAGCTCATTCCCGCCGGAACGCTTCTGCAGTGCACCCTGGATGAACCCAACTTCTCGTCCAAAACTGCGCAGGTCGGCGATCCTGTGCTTTGTTATCTGGGACACATCTCGGCCTTCGGGCGTTCGATATTTCCCCGAGGCGCGGAACTTAGCGGCCACCTCCAGGACTATCAAAACCCCGGACACTTTGTGGGCAAGGGTTGGATTGAGATCGATTTTGATCGCATCATCCTTCCCGGCGCTCAGGTCTACCCACTCTCTGCGAAAGTTATTTCAGCACCCCATCTGAAAGTCGACGCCGAGGGGAAGGTTCACAGTAAGGGTCATCCGAAAAGGGACGCCACGCTCTGGGCGGTGCCCGTCTTCTGGCCGGTCAAGATCCTCACTCTGCCTAATCGTGGGCCCTACCCCACTCTCAAAGGTGAAGCCCGGCTCACCTTACGTCTGCTGGAAGATATCGAAGTTCCTTTGCCGGCATCCAACGCGAGGGCTTCGGTCCCCATGCCCCCGTGGGTCTCCCCCAGCCGCTACGACGCATCTTCATCTGTAATCTACTCGCCGGCGTCGTTAGCTCCGCGAGGGCAAACCGCAACCCTGCAGCCGGCTAGTTTCGTGCAGCATCCCGTCGAGGCTCAGCCTGTGGAGCACCACGAACTGCAGTCTCCCGAACGCCAGTCCACGGTGATTGTTCTCAAGGGTGGCGCCGCCTGGCTGGCCCAGGACTACTGGGTCGAAGCCGGACAACTCCATTGCTTGAGTTCAGACGGAGAGCAGAAGTTAGTCGCGCTCGAGTCGATGGATCTGTACCAAACCGTTCGTGTGAACCGGGAACGACACGTAGAGTTCGTCCTGCGCTCGAAAGATCTTAAAGGTCCCATCGAGCAGTGAGTAGTCGCTACAAAGAGTTACTTTGCGAAAATCAGGAGTCTGCGCCCCAGACAGCGCAACCAGTCTCGTGACGCGGACTCCTGGCCTTTGCTGCAAATGATCTCCCCGATTTCGGACGCGAAATCCCACAAATGGACGCTCGAAATCTAAGATTTGGTTTCTAGCGTCGCAATGTAGTTGAAGAACAAGCGGTTATTTTCCGGCTGAATGGCAAAATTAATGCTTGCCCTTCCCAAGCGTCACTCCGCTTCGAAGGGGCCACTCTATGCACCGAACCGAGCGTATCCGCCAGTCTGCATCCGGCCAGCTCACCTGGGATGAAATTCAAAAGCTTCAAAATGAGGGTTGGAGGCTGATTGCGCTCGAGTGGGAACGCGACGTGCCTACGGGAGAGAATAGAGCAGGCGCGGAGCACGACCAGGAAGACCCGCCCTTTGGCTTGCGCATCGCCCCCGACTGTTCAACCCTGGTCGAAGACCGCAGTGAAAATGAGGCTCTCCTGGCAATGATGGAGCTGATCATCCAGGATGGCCCCTATTCCTCGATCGCAGAGGAACTGAATCGGCGAGGATACCGAACCCGCGAAGGGTCGAAGTGGACTCCGGTATCGGTATTCGAAATGTTGCCCAGGCTGATAGACGCGGGGCCCCGAATTCTGTCCAGCGAAGACTGGCATCGCCGCAAACAGGTAGACAACCGCAGGATCAATCCTCCAGTCGTTTGACACCACCCATTTGAAACAAAAGCCTGCCTCGCGTACAACCCGGGGTTGAGTCGAGTCGTCTACCCTTCGCGGTCTGAGAATGGGGATAGGTCCGCCAACGGCTCGGGAAGAGTATGCTTGAAGTATCCTCTGGCTTGATTCGGCAAGGCCACCAGTTTCGGACTTGCGCGGCCACTCTAGTCTAAAATGCGGGTTCGGAATCCAGGTCACTAATGGAGGTTTCTATGCGCAAAATCGCAATTGTCATCGGAATCGTACTGGTCGTTATGGTTCTCGCCGTGGGCATATTCGTAGTCACGTTCAATCCCAACGACTACCGGGGCACACTCCAGACAAAGCTCGAACAACAGTTGGATCGAAAAGTTGCGCTCGGCAACATGGAATTGGGATTATTCCCATTACGTTTTCGGGTATACAACCTGTCGATCGCAGACGATCCGAAGTTCGGTACGCGAGCGTTCGTCCAAACCCAGGAGCTAAGCGTTTCTGTGAAGCTGCTTCCCCTGCTGAGCAAGTCCGTACAAATAGATTCGCTCGCCCTCGAGCGTCCGAGTGTCGAACTAATCAAGAATGCGCAGGGGATGTGGAACTTCGCCTCAATTGGCCAGAAAACCCCCGCAACTCCCTCCTCTTCGTCTTCGTCCAGCCAGCAATTCTCGCTCGGCGAACTGGCGATCAACGACGGATTGGTCGCAATTACGGACCTGCAGGACCGCAAGCCGCGAACCGTTTACGATCACATTAATCTCAAGCTTACTGACTTCGCACCCGACTCTCCGTTCAATCTCGACGCTTCGGTGCACCTGCCCGGCGCCGGAAGCCAGGAAGTTAGCTTAAAGGGGAAGGGTGGCCCCCTCTCCCAGGCGAATCCCGCCGCGACGCCGTTCAAGGGTACGCTCGACTTAAAAGGAGTCGAGATCGCCGGACTGCAGAAGTTCCTGCAGAGTCCGGCGCTGGTGAACACCGATGGTGTGCTTTCCGGGCACACGGATATCGCCAGTGAAAGTGGGAAACTCTCGGCCAAGGGGCAAATGGATTTAGAAAAGCCTCGATTGCACGGCATCGATGTGGGATATCCGATCAACCTGGACTACGATGTCAGCGACGACCTCCCGAACGACCTGCTCACCATCATCAAGGGTGCAATCAAGTTGGGGCCGACCCCTCTTTCCGTTAGCGGCACGATGAACTCCAAGCCCACTCCGGCACAGCTCAACCTCGACCTGAAAGCCAACAATGTATCCATCGCAGAGATCGCAAGGCTGGCCGCAGCGGCCGGGATCGCATTCGCTCCCGGCACGACCGTGAATGGACAGATGAGCGCAGACATAAAGGCTCAGGGCGCTGCGGATAAGCCGGCACTGAATGGGACTCTCGCGGGCCGGGACATCCAGGTCTCCGGCAAGGAAATCGCCAAGCCGGTCGCCGTGAAAGCGGTGAACATCGCGCTAAGTCCGACCGAAATCCACTCCGACAGCTTTAATGTCACCTCCGGTGGAACCAGCGCAGCGGTTCAATTCTCCGTGAAGGACTACACCTCCAATTCTTCCCAGGTGGATGCCACGTTGCGCGCGCCGCAGGCAGCATTGCCCGATCTGCTCGCAATGGCAAAGGCTTACGGCGTGACCTCACTCGACAAGATGAGCGGCGCAGGAAATCTCGCCGTCGATATGCATGCCGCCGGTCCGGTGCAATCCATGAGCTCTGACCAGCTCGTGAAAGCGTTGAACGGCACAATTAACGTCAATTTCAACAACGTGCGCTATGCGGGCGTGGATATTTCGCACCAACTACTATCCATGATTGGTTCGGGCCAGACGGGAAAGGACCAGGGCTTCACCAACATCCAGAAAATGACCGGAACCATTCTGGTGAAGAACGGGATCGCCCAGACCAACAATCTGCAAGCGACACTCGATATCGGCAATGTAGGTGCGACCGGCACCGCGAACCTGGCTACCCAGATTCTGAATATGCAGTTGACCGCCGTGCTCAGCAAAGCCTTCACCCAGCAGTTAGGTGGCGCGGCAGGTGGCAACTACATGAGCGCTGCGCTGGCAAATAGTCAGGGAGAGCTTGTGATACCGGCAATTGTGGGCGGTACTTTTCAGAATCCAAAGATTATGCCCGACGTCCAGAAAATAGCTCAGATGAAACTGAAGGGGTTAATGCCGACCGCAGACAATCCCCTGGGCGGCGCTTCCTCTATCTTGGGAGGAGTTACGGGACAGAAAGGCCAGCAGCCAGGACAGCAACAAAATCAGGTGAATCAGATCATGGGCCTTTTTGGCAACAAGAAGAAGTAATGTTTCGCCATGGTTTGCGGGAGGATAGCGATTGTTCCACGACGGCTGCCGTCAGTTCTGCGGCAGGCCTCCTGACCGTCTTCGCACATGCAACTTGATCGTCCCGATCGTTTGTCCATCAGCTTGAGCGCGGCAAACGATTTCGTCGACCTTGCCTTCAACTGTTTTTGGCGAGTCCAGCGTGACCAGTACCGGTAACTGCTCTCCGGCACGGAGCGTGTAGCTCCCGTTTCCGCTCAGCGTGACCCAGCCTTCGGGTGCGCTTAGCGACAAAGTCAATTCTTTAGCCGTAGCAGAGTTGTTCCGCAGGCTGAGAGGAATCTGCAAGCTTGTGCCCGACGCGATTGCGATCTCAGGAACAGGAGCCTGGGGCAGCTGCTGAAGGCCATGGGCCCGCCTGAAAATTGCGTAGAAACCCCAGGGACCGGCAAGCCCCACGGAAAGCCCGGATGGCGGCTCCGGCACTTCTTCCACCCGTCGGACAAACGCAATCTCTCCCGGCGTGATCCCCTCGAAAACATCGCCGGTGGCGCTCCCCCCGACATTCGACTTGCCGAAAGTCAGCTGCACCGGATCACCCCAATCTTTCGCCAGATCCGGTTCGTCCTTTTTTTCCAGGCCTTCGATGTAACTGCGGTATTGGGTAAGGTGAAATTCGAACGCTTCCATTGCGATCCGCCAATACGGTATCTTGCGCGTGGGCGAAATCCCCGTAGTCGGATACTCCGGACCGGTATTCTTGAATTGATCTTGCTCTTGCGCATCGGAGAAGTAGTAAATCTTCTTGGGCTGCCAAGGCCGCAGTCCTTCGAGTAGGGTTTCATTGACGCGGACAGGAGCCGCGAGCTGAGCCGGAAAAACCGCGGGGTCGCCTGCAGTATCAAATGCTTCCGTCGCCAGCACGCCTGAAGCCTGGTGGTCGCCGTGATTTTCGCCAATGAAAAATCCCGGCAACCAGGTCAGAATCACTTCCGGGCGCGTCAGCCGTACCATGCGAACCACTCCCTCCAACGCCGCTCCGTTGTGCCAATTCGCCAGCGATTGCAAAACATTCTGACTGGGCGTGTCGGCCGTCCAGAAACCACAC
>Ga0210396_10001857_pt1 | contig 22041 bp, 17 predicted proteins | sample IncBWH17OmetaG_FD_155466 | JGI IMG/M metagenome (GOLD analysis project Ga0210396, IMG submission 155466) | Forest soil microbial communities from Barre Woods Harvard Forest LTER site, Petersham, Massachusetts, United States - Inc-BW-H-17-O ... | reverse complement strand
TTTCTTCGACTGGGCTGATCCTGATCATCTTCGCGTGGAACGAGGCTTTCTGGAGCATCAATTTGACCGGCGCAAACGCGGCGCCATTGACGGCGTTTATCGCCTCCTATTCCAGTCCGGAAGGCCTTTTCTTCGCGAAGCTTTCTGCGGCTTCTCTGCTGGCGGTCGCCCCGATCATGGTGCTCGGGTGGCTCACGCAGAAACAGCTCGTACAAGGTTTGACCTTCGGAGCAGTGAAATAGGAAAGCAATTCCGCCCGTAGGCACTTCTAAGATAAGGGCTGATTCGGATGGTCTCTGCCCCGCAGGGGCTGCAGGACTCAGCCCAGAAAGGGTCGAGGATTGGTCGCAGCAACTCACACTTCTGCCCCACTGGCAACAGACAACTGACAACTGACAACTGGCAACTGTTCGTATCTCCGTTCTTCTGGCACCCCCGCAGGGCGCGAAATGGGGAGTCAAAGATTCGCTCGAATTTCGTGACCCATTTCCTCGGTCGAAACGAGGCTGGTTCCTTCGGACCAGATGTCTCTGGTGCGCAATCCTTTCGCGATGGTCTGGCGCACAGCCGATTCGATCCGGGCTGCGGTATCGTCCAAGTTGAACGAATGGCGTAGCATCATTGCCACGGAGAGAATCTGGGCGATTGGATTGGCGATCCCTTTGCCTGCAATATCCGGAGCCGAGCCTCCGCTCGGTTCATACAGACCAAAGCGGTAAGAGCCATGCTGTCCGGTTCCCAGGCTGGCACTTGGCAGCATCCCGATCGAGCCGGTCAACATCGCCAGTTCATCGCTGAGAATGTCGCCAAAAAGATTCTCGGTCACTACGACGTCAAATGCTTTAGGGGCCCGGATAAATTGCATCGCGGCGTTGTCGACCAGCAAGTGGGTCAATTCGACATCGGTATAATCCGCCGCGACTTCTTTCAGGACGGCGCGCCAGAGGAGGCTGTTCTCGAGCACATTGGCCTTGTCCACCGAGACAAGTTTCCGCTTGCGCGACCGGGCGATCTGGAACGCAAGGTGTGCGATCCGTTCAACTTCGGATTTCCGGTACACCATGGTATCGACTGCCACAATTTCTCCATTTTCTTGGTGAGTTCCTTTGGGCTGCCCGAAGTACAACCCGCCGGTCAATTCCCGGATGCAAAGAATTTCGAATCCCCCTTGAACGAGATCCGGCCTCAGCGGCGAAGCAGCCGACAACTCAGGCAAACAGAGCGCCGGTCGCAGGTTAGCAAACAAGTTAAAGTATTTCCGAAGGGGAAGCAGAGCCGCGCGCTCCGGTTGCTCGTTCGGCGGTAGCCGTTCCCACCTCGGGCCGCCGACAGAACCAAACAAAATAGCGTCGCTGGCCTCGCAATTCGACAGTGTCTCCTCCGGCAACGCTTTTCCCGTTGCTTCAATCGCTACCCCGCCCACTAAGGATTCGTTCAGATTGACCTGGAACTGATCCAACTCAGCACATCGTTGAAGGAGGCCTAGCGCCTCCACCATCACCTCGGGCCCGATACCATCGCCGGCTAAAACAGCTATTTTATATGTAATTGGCATATCCGTTTCATCGTTGCATCATCGACAAGAGAACACAGAGAATTTGAGCAGAGGTAGCCAAGGAATAAAAGTCAGAAGAGAAAAGGTTTCGCTTGAGAACAGCGCATACGAAGCCGCGCGCACGGCGCTAGACACCTACGAGAGCGGCCCTTCTTCGACAGAACAGATTGAGAATATGTTTTGTCTGGCAGGACAGCCGATCCCCAGCAGACCGTGGGCCGCAAAGATTAACCAACGCCCATGTTGAGTATTTAGATCTGACCCAATGGCAGACTTCGCGCCGCGAGAACAAAATCCTGCATTTTCTTTTTGTCTTTGAAGCCTTCGCTATTTTCCACTCCGGTTGCCACGTCGACCGCGAAGGGCCGCAGCTCCCGAATTGCGTCCGCCACATTTTCCGGAGTCAATCCGCCGGCGACGATCAATGGCTTGGCAAACTTCAACTCTTTCAGAAGTGTCCAATTGAATCGCTCTCCCGTCCCACCAAACGCGCCTTCCCGGTAGCTGTCGATCAGAAAGCCGAAAACAGGATAGTCGCGAACTTGTTCCAGGAGCTGAACAGTCGTCAACCGGACCGCTTTGAGGATCGGTTTGCGGAGCTTCACCAACGATTCGCAGTATTCTCTGGATTCGTCTCCGTGAAGCTGCAGTCCGTCGAACAAATCCGTCTCCAGCAATTCAACAGCTTCATCCAACGTCGCGTTAACGACCAAAGCGATCCGCGAGACTTCGGCAGGCAACTCGCGAATCCACGCCGCTTCCTTTTGCCATTGAATGAAGCGTTTCGATCCCGGATACAAATTGAAACCCAAAGCGTCCACTCCAGATTCGATCGCAGCGATCGCGTCAGCCTCGTTTTTGACCCCACAAATCTTCACGCGAACGTGATCAGAACGTTTTCTGAAGAAGCGCTTGAATTTGAAAGAGTTAGCAGTCACGGACCTTTTGCTTTCTTGTGGTAATTTCCACTACGTGATTAAAAATCCAGCCTTTTTCGGTTTACTGTATGCGGTTTCGCACTAATATGCGCGACATCGATCATTGGAAAACTATTAACAAGGAATAAGCGGAAAGATGGAACGCGAAGAGAAATCCAAAAAGGTCGCGAAGGAAAAGCGAAGCGTCAAAAGGTCCAAGACTGTGGCACTGCCCGCAAAGGAAATCTCCGCAGCGCCAGCGGCGGAAATACCGGCGTTGCGGAAGAGTACCGGCGCCGGAACCGCGAAACCCCCAGCCCATTCCAAGAAGGTAAAAGAACCGAGCTACGAGCAGGTTCAGCTCCGTGCCTACTTTATAGGCGAGCGACGCAAAAGCTTGGGAATCCCGGGCGATGAAACCTCTGACTGGGTGCAGGCGGAGCTTGAGTTAAAAGCGGAGTTGGTGCCTCAATAAGTTAGGTCGTTCGCTTCACAGCGGTTTGCATCGACCCGTATGACTCAGATACGGGCGCTTTGCTCGCGCCTTGATAAATAGCCAACTGACCTGCGGCGAAGCTCAAGAGATTAAGGAGACGGTGCACTAGAAGGGGCTTGCCTCCACCGGGTATTTCCTGTGGCGGCCAGAACGGATGTGCTTCTGGGTGGAAGCCTTGGAGACCGAAATGCGGTGTCCTTGTAGCGCAATTTCGTGTCAGGCCGCAGCTGCGATCATAGCCTTTGCCTCTTAGGATTCCGATCGAGCTGTAGATGAGATTTTTGATCGCTTTCGCGGCATTCACTCGCGTTTCTGGCACTCTCCCCGATCAGGTCACGGTCTCCAATACCCGGTCGCCAAGCGAGTTCTCGCTAATGCGATACACTTTTCCTGCTGGTATTGATTCGAGCCAATCCAAATGCGTCGTCGTCACCAGACGCTGCCCGCGAGACGGGAGAGCCGAAAATAATCGATTTCTGCGCACTGGATCGAGTTCACCGAAAACATCATCGAGCAGCAGGAGGGGTGGTTTCTGGAATTCCAGTTCCAAAATCTTCGCCTGCCCCAACTTCAGAGCAATTGCCACCGTGCGCTGCTGTCCTTCAGAGGCAAACAGATCGGCCGGTTTCGCGTTCAGAAAAATTTGAAAATCATCTCGATGAGGGCCGACAACGGTCATCCTGAGCCGTAACTCTTCCCCCTCCGACTCGCGCAGAGCCTCCTCGAAATCGGCTGTCGCTCCAGGCTGATAACACAATCGGAACGATTCGTTGCGATCGCTGATGGCCGCGAACGATTCGATGACATGCGGATCCAGACGCTCCAACAGAAATGCGCGCAACGCCGTCAGTTGATGACCGAATTGTAGCAGAGGTTTGCTATAGGCGCTCACCTCGCGGGGGCGAGCCGGGATCATCTTGAGATAGTGGTTCCGTGAATGGAGCGCCTTTTCGTACGACCGTAGGATCTCACGATAATTTTTGAACAACTGACTGCCGACGAAATCGAGAAATCGTCTTCGTGTGTCGCCGGAACCCTGAATCAGGCCAATGTCGGAATTGGCGAAATAGACGACTTTCGCCACATCAAGGTAGGAATTTGAGCTCTTCTGTTCTACCGCATCCAGCGCCAACTTCCGCCGCTTCGCGCTGTAATAAAACTGCAGGTGATAGTCCGAGACGAAGCCATCGGTGACAAGACCCTTGGCGCCAAGGCGAATCAATTGGGCGAGGGAATTGGTTCTTGGAGATTGGAGACGCGTTAAGACCGCTACAGCCTCAAGAAGGGAAGTTTTCCCTGAAGCGTTCTGACCGATAATGCAGGTGGATTCCGGGTGAAATTCTATTTCCAGATTCGAGAAACAACGAAAGTCCCGGACAAACAATTTGCTGACCATTTAGAAATTTTCCGACCCCGCACCATTTTGCGATTGGACTAGGCAAATCTCATTCGAATGCCCAGTCCAATCCCAAAGTGGTGCGGGGTCAAAAAATTTCTTCGAAAACCCCTCCTCCAAGGAGTTGCTCACCATCGTACAAGGCACAGATCTGGCCGGGAGTCAGCGCGCGTTGCGGCTGATCAAATTCAAGCAGGGCAGAGCTTTCCCCGAGCATTTCCAATAAAACAGGTGCGGACTTCGCGCGATATCGGGGTTTTGCCGCAATTTTTGCGTGCGCCGGCAGGATTCTATTGGTGAACGAGAGACTCCCGATCCGGCAACGGCGGGCATATAACCCCGCTGTGTCGAGGCGGTCAAACGCAACAATCAATTCGTTGGAATCAAAACGTTTTTCTACAACTACGTACGCCTCGTGCGGCGTATTGGAAGGCACGCCAACGCCTCTCCGCTGGCCGAGTGTATACAAGTGCAATCCTTGGTGCTGACCAAGATCCTTACCTTGCCTGGTCCGGATAGGACCCGGATTATCCGGGACAAAAGTCTGCAGAAAATCGCGCATTTTGATTTCGCCGATGAAACAGATTCCCTGGCTGTCCTTTTTTCCGGCCGTGGCCAAGTTGAATTCGCTCGCCACCTTACGGACTTCGGTCTTGTGTAGGTCGCCAACAGGAAATCGCGCCGCGGCGATCTGATGTTGCTGCAACAACGCGAGAAAATAAGATTGGTCTTTGCTCTTGTCGATGCCCTCGAGAACTTCCCAGGAACCGTCTGCCTGGCGAAGTCGGCGCGCGTAATGCCCGGTCGCCACCGCGGTAAACCCGGACACTTTTGCCAGTTCAAGAAACACCCCAAATTTCATTTCACGATTGCACATTGCGTCTGGATTTGGAGTGATCCCGGTCTGGTACCCGTGCAGGAGATATTCAACGACTCTTGTCCGATATTCACGCATCAGGTTGATGACCCGGAACGGTATCGGTATGGCTTCGGCCACCGCTCGCGCATCTTCGATGTCCTGCTGCCATGGACAATCTCCCACAACGTTCTCCTCGTTGATCCAGTTCTTCATGTAGGCGCCTTCGACAACGAGACCTTGTCTGTGCAGAAGGAGCGCAGCAACGCTGCTATCCACTCCACCGGACATTGCGACCAGAACGCGTTCCAAAGATTCAGACACGTTTACAAAATTGTTCGGAACCTGTTTGATTGCAACCCGGCGCATCAGGGCCCTTCGATGGACCCCAAAAATCAGTTCGCGGTCCTTTGGGCCGCAAACCTGGCAATCACCGCGAGCAGTCTGATGGATGCCGATCGCCCTTACCGCTGGAAAGCTGTGCGGCCGTTGAACGCTCTCGCTAACGTCACTTCATCCGCGGTCTCCAGGCCGGAACCAGCGGGTAATCCTTGAGCAATCCGGGTAATGTTTACTCCTTCCGGCTCTAGCAGATCCCCGAGGTAACTGAGGGTCGCTTCACCTTCGACGTCCAGGCTGAGGGCAAATATCACTTCGCGGAGTCGATTCTCTTTCACCCGTCGCACCAGCGAGTCGATTCGAAGGTCCTCGGGACCGATATGATCCAACGGCGACAAGCGTCCTCCGAGAGAATGATAAAGTCCGCGAAACACCCCGCTGCGCTCGAGTGAAAGAATGTCCGTCGGCTGTTCTACCACACATAGGCTATTCGGGTCACGCTCCGGATCAGAGCAGATGGCGCATTGGTCGCTCTCGGAAAAGAACCCGCAGCGCACACAAGACCGAATCCCCGAGACTGTCTTTAAAATCGCTTCCGCAATCTGATCCGCACGAGCCTCCTTCCGCTGGACAATCCAGAGGGCGATACGCTCCGCACTTCGCGGCCCGATCCCGGGCATCCGGCGCAATTGCCGAATCAATTCCTGGATCAAAGAGGGATAATCGATCCGTTGCATGGTTCGAACCTGAATCGGGCACCTCTCTCCTTGAGTCAGGCTGGTCGAGACGACTCTGCCTCTTTCGCCTGCCGGTAGAACTCAACAACGCGCTCACTCAGGAATTTGTCCGGATTTTCGACCGCAGAGATTGGCACCTTGAACTTCAAATTTGTATCTCGATCCCTCAAAAGCTTGAGGCCGTACGGATAATCCTTGAATAGATTGTTGCAGAAATCGGTGACGTTGCTCCCGGTCTCCCTGGCGCGCTCGACGATTTTGACGATCGCATCTTCTTCGATTTCGAATTGGACGCCATGCTTCTGCGTAAAGACGGATGCGAATTGGCGAACCATCTCGGCCTGATTCAACTCGGCTTCCGCTTGAGCCTGATCCAGAAGGTTTTTCAAGATCTTTCCGGGATCGCTGACGAGGTCGAAATTTATGTCCAGCGTGCGCACTCCTGACCCAGGCAGCTCGAATTTGAAATCTCGGAACAACCGATCACAGACTGTGAGCAAGCCACGCGCACCGGTCTTCTCCACCGAAGCCTGGAGCGCTATCTCGCGCAGCGCGGCGTCGTCAAACCGAGCATCGATACCGAAGGCCTCGAACGCACGGGTGTATTGGCGGACTACACTGCCTTCTGAGGTCTTCAAGATTGCAAATAGATCCTCGGCGGATAATTCGTGACACACCACCCGGACCGGCAATCTCCCAATGAACTCCGGTTCGAGACCATAGTCGATAAAATCCCGTGTCGTCACCGCAGATAGAACTTCGGCGCTATCGGTTGGAACAGGTGCGCTGCCAAAGCCGATACTTGCCTGCCGCAAACGGCGTTCGACCTGATCCTTCAGCCGATCAAAAGCGCCGCTGCAGATAAACAGAATGTGGCGGGTATTGATGACCTCCTTTTTCGCCTTACCTCGGCGTTGAAACTCCAGTGCGGACTGGAGCTGAGATTGGAGATCCATCGGATTCCGCAACGGCACTTCCGTTTCTTCCATCAATTTCAAGAGCGTGGTCTGGACTCCGCGTCCGCTCACGTCACGGCCGGTGATATTTGTGCTCGTGGCGATCTTGTCTATCTCATCGATGTAGACAATGCCGTATTGCGCAATTTCCGCGTTGCCGTCCGCTTTTTGCACAAGACCGCGAACGAGATCTTCGACATCTCCACCAACATAACCGGTTTCGCTGAATTTCGTCGCATCCGCTTTGACAAACGGAACACCGATGAGGTCGGCGATATGCTTGACCAGGTAGGTCTTTCCAACACCGGTGGGTCCAAGCAACACCACATTTCCCTTGCTGTATTCGATCCGTCGGGCAGCTTCCGGGTCTTCTTTTTCGAGCCGGTAGATGCGATTGACGTGGTTGTAATGATCGCAGACCGCAATGGACAACGTCTTCTTCGCTTCCTCCTGCCGGATGACAAAACGATCCAGGTGCGCTTTGACCTGCTTCGGCGTCGCGTTGAATTGAAAAGGGTCAACTAATTCTTGCCGTTCTTCCGGTGGCTCGTCGGTCGAGGCCTGTTGGGTAAACGCAGAGACCGCGACGTGCTCGCCAAAATTCGCCTTCATAAACTCCTGAATCTTTTTCTGGAGCTCTTCGGGCGACGGAAATGGTGTTTCAGGCATCCGTGAACCTAACGCGCCTGGCGTCGTGTGCAAACTTATGAGACGATGCAGCAGTGTCCTGTCCCCGAGAATCAGGTACCTGCTGATGTGTTTAGCTCATGTCCCAATCCTCCTCGTCCTCGGCCGTTTTTCGGGAGGTACGAGCGAAACTCCCACCGCTTGCTTTCTCCATTCATCCTTCTTCCATCCTGGCAGATCGCGTCGATCCGTCGATCCCCAACCGAAGGACGACGACTGCAAGACCCGACTAGTCGATAGGTTCGAGCCCAACGAAATCTCCGTTCGATCGGACAAGGCTCTTTCCTCGCAATCGTTCTTAAGTTAGGAGGGCGGCGCGCTCGCAGGCTCGGCAGCCTTTGTCTCCTCCCATAGCAGATCCATCTGCGCCAAGGTAAGGGAACGGAATTCCAGGCCGCGATCTTCCGCCAAGCGTTCTATCGCCTGAAACCGGGCTGCAAACTTCGCGGTCGCCTGATTGAGGAGTTGCTCGGCATCCAGCTCCTTTTTGCGAGCGAAATTTACGACGGCAAAAAGCAAATCGCCGACTTCTTCCTGAAGGCGATTCTCCGGTGCCGATTCGATTTCGCGGAGTTCCTCCCGCACTTTTGCCAAAGCCCCATCCGCCTCGTTCCAATCAAAACCGACCTGAGCCGCTTTCGTCTGGACCTTTTGGGCGCGCGCAAGCGCCGGCAGTGCCTTGGGTACGCCGTCGAGCACCGAGCGGCGATCGTGTTTCTCTGTGCGCTTGATCACCTCCCACTGCCTGAGGACCGCCGCGCTATCCGGTAATCTGACCTCTCCGAAAACGTGAGGATGTCGGTTGACCAGTTTATCCGCGATAACAGTGGCGACATCGTCCATGCCGAAACGATTTTCTTCTGAGGCCATCTGCGAATGCAACACGACCTGCAGTAGCAGATCTCCCAGTTCTTCCTTCATTTCCCTGTCGTCTCCGAGATCAATCGCATCGATCAATTCGTAACACTCTTCGATCAGATGCGGTTTCAAACTCTGGTGAGTTTGCTCGCGATCCCAGGGACAACCCTCGGGCGATCGGAGTTGGGCTACAATTTTACGCAATCGATCAACTGGAGAAGTCATAACTCAAGGAGTTGTCAGTGTCAGTGCTGGTATCAGCCCGAGACTGTCAGGTTCAGAAACTCTAAATATTGAACCCCGAGGGTGGCAAAAATCGATGAACTCCCCGCCGTTTCCCCACTGGCACTGGCACTGACAACTAGCCAGGCCTAACGCTGATCTTTTTCCAACAGCTTTGCGCGAGCACGCTCCAATGCGGCACGCTCCTGCGAGGTCAGACTATTCAGACCGTGCCTGGAGATCTTATCCAGCAAGTGGTCGATCTCGACTGTTTCGTTCCCGCCAGGCGCTGTGGCCGAGGGACGTGAGCGAGACTTTGGTTTTTGAACGACACGAAGCTTTGGCCGACGCCGCAGCGGCAGGTGAAAAGAAGGCAACTGGCCGCCTCTTTGAAGAAACCGAATATAGCCAAATGAAAATCCGCTGATCAGCCAAAGCTCACCGAGCGAAATCCAACGGAAAGGCGAAGAGGAAGAAAGGTCAATGGCCGAAGACAACACGAGGCTGGCGATCGCGACCCATTTCGCGGTCAGGAACCCTCCCCATTGAACCCCGGGATACAAAGTGCAAAAGGCGATGAAAAGGCCAATCATGACCTGCGTCTGCCCGTAGAAAGGCATCGAAGAATTCGTGATCATCCCGACCGCGCTGAGACTAACTACCGGAATCAGGACAATGACGCCATACAGAGTCAGGAAACGTGCTTTGCCGATGTACTTTTCAATCTCGACGGCGGAGACATAGAGAAAAAGTAGACCGATGATGCTGAAGAAGTTCGGAACGTCTACGAAGGAGTAGGTAAAAATCTGCCAAATCTGGCCGCTGAGAATCGAATGAGGATACTCAAAGGCGAGCAGTGAAACGATTGTATCCCAGGCGCCGAGTGCTTGTGCGAAAAAAGTGGCCAGAACCCCGACCGCGTAGCTAATGGTAAGAATCGTCGCGCAATAGATCGGATATCCCCTAAAATAGGTGACAGGACGATCCTCGTTGAAGCTTGAAAGCAAAGCCATACCTGAACGCCGTAGAGTGAACCATCCCACTGTAATAGAAGTTGACGCGCCCGGCAAGGAAACAGAGGCTGTTTGCTTCTGCTTCGAACAGAAGGTAATCTCGATCCCGTAATGCCTCAAACCCTGGACGCACCGGTTCTGAAGTCGAAACCGCTCGGGCGAAAAGCACGGGCTTTCGCTTCGTTGACCTTCCGGCGCCTGACGCGAAAGCGACGGAGGCAACCTGACGACCACAATCTTCTGCCCTTGCTGATCCAGGTATTGGCAGGATTCACGAAGGTCGACGGCAGAATTCTGGAAGATGAGCTCGATTCCAGCCTGGGCTTCTTGCGATACGACTATCCGGAAGCGGTTTACTCCGATCTTCGGGCACTGTTTCAGAAAGCCCTGAAAGAGCAACAGGATCTTGGGGATATGGCGAAGCGACTCGCCGAAGAGATGCCGCAGGATCGCAAGATCATGCTGGGCGTCCAGCTCTACGACCTGATCGCCAAGGCCGGGATGCAACAGGAACAAGTCATTGCCTACTATTCATTCATGTCTCAATTGGGCATGGCAGCCCAGGCGATCGATATTGTTTACCAGTTGAATGCGGCGGACACCGCGGATCCTTCGGTCTACCAAAAAGGAACCTCGCCTCTGGAATCGATCCTCCTGGGCTCAGAGCCCTCGGCGGACGTGCAACTGAAGGAGTTGGGCCGGGATGAGCGGCTGATGGCGTACCGATACCAAGAACTGATCCTGTTTAAAAATCTGAGTTCGCGGCCGGTCATGGTTCGAGGACGAGCTTTAGCGCCCGGCGAATTTTGCCGGATCTATCCCGGCCAGCGCGTCCTGGTGGAAGAACAGGTCATCAGCCACCAGGACCTCATCTTTTATTTTAACGCCAAAAAGAATGTTTACCTTCCACACATTTTCGTAAAGGTGGCGCCGACCGACGAGGTGCAACTCGAAAAATCCAGAACCCGGGACAGCAGTCTGGAAGTGCAATTTGGCCTGAAGGTGCAGGTGGAAGCCCTCAAAAACGTGGCGGCCACGCTCAATGGCATCGATTTGAAGGCCGGCACCACCGTTTCGGGCAACCTGGAAGATCGGATCGTCTTCGGGAACGGGATGCTGCTTCCATTGATCGACCTTCGCCGCGGCGCCCGCGCGATGGGAGGACGTTTCCAGCTGAAAACGTCGAAATCGGAGTATCTGGTTTCAAACAATACTTCGTTGCTGGAGGAAGACGACATTTTGCTGAGTCCCGGCACCAGCGGCGACGTTCTCTTGAAAATATCGTGCGACTACGACCGGAGAGTCGGAACGCTGGAGGTTCTGCAGGCAGATCGTCCCATCATGGTCGGTGAAACGATTGTCCGCAATTCGGCCGATCTGATCGACGGCGATATCATCCGCATCGATACCGGGCAGGTTTTACGATGCGATTTTTCCGAACGAATCATCGAGGAAGAACGCAACATCATTCGCCACCTTGATGTTCGGGATCTCTCGCTTCGTTTCAAGACTGGTGATGTCGCTCTGGACGGCATCTCCTTCGCAGTGAGCCGAGGAGAAATGGTCTGCGTCATGGGCGCTAGCGGTTCGGGAAAAAGCACCCTGCTCAAAGCCATTTGCGGACAGGGCCAGCCGACCACCGGCGCAGTCCTGCTTAACGGGCAGTCGCTCTATCATAATCTCGAATCGTTGCGGGGATACGTTGCTTACATTCCTCAGGACGACGCGTTTGATGAGCACCTGACTATCCTGGAAAACCTCGATTACGCGGCCGCCATTCGTTCTCCGCACCTCTCCGCGAAAGATCGCGTCCGCAGGATCGACAGCAAACTGATCGAGCTTGGACTTTCAGAGCGCCGTGACAGCGTCGTTGGCAGTTCGGTCAAAAAATATCTCAGCGGCGGCGAACGAAAACGGCTGAATATCGGGTTGGATATGATCAGCTCGGCCGATGTCTACCTTTTTGACGAGCCGACGTCCGGACTGTCATCCAAAGATTCGGAGCACGTCATTGAGATCATCAGGAGCCTTTCTCACAATAAGGTTGTGCTGGTAACCATCCACACGCCAACTTCGAAGATCTTCCAGATGTTCAACAAAGCCGTCTTGCTGGACAAAGGCGGCCGGCTGGTCTTTTTCGGAACACCTCAGGAAACGCTGCAATATTTTGCGACAGCGGAACACCAGCAGCAATTCGGGACCGAGCTTGGTGGTTGCCCCTCTTGCGGCACAACTCGCCCTGAATTTATTTTTGACGTTCTGGAGGCACCGCTACGCGATCTGAGCGGTGATATCATTTACGACGAGAACAGCAAAGGCCAGCTCGTCCCGGCCAGAAGATATTCCCCGGACTATTGGCGTGACAAGTACGAGTCCTTCCGGCTGATCCAGGAAATGCGCCAGATTTCCCTGAAGCAGGAACCTCCGACCGTTCTACCCCTTCCAAGCGACAAGAAAGAACCGACGCGCTGGCGCGACGAGTGGGTTCGCGTCCACACGATTCTGAAACGGGCGTTTGTCAGCAAACTGCGCAATCGGACAAACCTTTGGACCACCATTTTCGAAGCGCCAGTTCTGGCGGCCTTGATAGGCTTTGTGCTGAGATACGCCGAGAATTCGCAGTATGATTTCGCTGCGGCTTTTCATATCCCAACTTACCTGTTTCTGGCGCTCGTCGTGGCCATGTTCCTGGGGCTGACGAACAGCTGCGACGATATCATTCGGGACCGCCCAATCCTTCAGCGGGAGAGAAATTTGAACATTCATCTCCCCTACTATGTGCTCTCAAAGTTTTGCACTTTATCGTTGTTCGCGATCATCCAGTCCGTGCTTTTTCTTCTGATCGGTGATGCGATTCTCGAGATTCGCGGGATGTTCTGGCCTTATCTCTGGTTCATGGGAACCACGGCGGTCGCAGGGGTCGCCGGCGGGCTGCTGATTTCTTCCCTGGTGAACGATGCCAAGACAGCGGCGAACTTCGTACCATTGGTCCTGATTCCTCAGATCATTCTGGGCGGCGCCCTGATCAAGTACGATGAAATGAATCGAAACCTCGATTTCCTCTACGTGCTGAACCGAGACCGTGCGGCAAAGGATCAGCAAGCCGCGAATGACCGGATGAAACCGAAAGATGTCGAAGTCCCGTTTGTCTGCCAGTTCATCCCAATGCGCTGGTCCTACGAAGCCATGGTCGTGGCTCAGGCAAAGTTGAATCCTTTTACCCGGCGGCAGGATATTCTCACCGAAAAAATCGAACATTTGGCCAAACAGAAGGATTTAACCGAAACGGAAAGTGACCAACTGGATGATTTGAAGGAAACATTGGCGATTCTTTCCGGACTCGCCGGCGAGAATCCCGGTCAGGTGAATCAGAAAATGCACGAGATCGACAAGATTATTGCCGGCGCCCGGCTCGACCGTAAAAAATTTGATTCGAGCGGTGATCAGGTGACGGCGGAACAACTTTTTCAGAATCAGAAAATCACCGACATGCTCACCGACGCGCAAATGAAGCAGAAGGACTATACCTCGGAAGCGCGAAACGTCTTTTTCGGCCCGGAGAAGAATTACTTCGGCCAAAGGCTGAGCATCTTTGTCTTCAACTCATGCATTATTAACGGGTTCACTCTGCTGTTCCTGCTCTGCCTTCTGTTGAGCCTGCATCGCCAGCTGAGGACGATGTGACTTTTAGGAGTCAGGAGTCAGGAGTCGGGGAGTCGGGGAGTCAGCAGCACACCACAGGGATTTTCCGAGAAGTCAGAAAGTGCCTGATCCGATCGTTCAGGCCGGCCGGCTCGATCCTATTCTGAATCCTGACTCCTGAATTCTGAATTCCGAATCAATGTGCGGCGGCAAGATCTGCACGCCCGGGGCGGCGAGCCGGCTTCTTGAACAGGAACACCAGCGGGGTGCAAAGGAGGCAAACGATCACCAGCAACCGAAACTGGTCCACGTAGGACCAGAGCGAGGATTGCTGCAACAGCGTTTGGTAGGTCAATCCGTACGCCTGGGCGTGAGCGGCAACTGAACCGATTTGCGGCGTGAGAGCCGTTTGAATTTTGGCGATCTGCTCATTGAACGCCGGGTTGTATGAATTCATCTGAGCTACCAGGAGCGCCTGGTGGGTTTGCGCGCCCCGGGCCACCATGGTCGTGATGGCTGAGATCCCGACGCTTCCCCCAAGATTCCGAAGCAAATTCGTCAAGCCAGTCGCCTCGCCCATATTCTCACGCGAGACCGTCGCCATCGAATAGGTCGTCATCGGCACGAAAATACAGGTAATGGAAAAACCGCTGATGATAATCGGCAAGATGATGTTTCGCGGTGCAATCTCGGTGGTGAGATTGCCCAGCATGTACATCGACAAGGCCAGGATCGCGAACCCCCCGCCAATCCACAGGCGTCCATCGATCTTCGGGTTCGCAAGAATCCGGCCGGAAATAATACTACCGAGAATTGCGCCAAAACCACGCGGACTCATCACCAACCCGGCGCTGTACGAAGTGTAGTAAAGAAGGTTCTGCAGGAACAGCGGCAGAATTGCCGTTGTCCCATAAAGAATCGCGCCGATCAAGAACAACATCAGAGAACCGATTGCCAGATTTCTGTTTCCCAGGATGCGCAGGTTAACGATTGGGTGTTCTACCCGTAGTTCCCAGACGATGAACGCGCAGAAGGCGATCGCGGCACCACAAGCGAGAAGTCGAATGAAGTTTGAATACAGCCAGTCTGCGTCCTGTCCTTTGTCCAGCATGATCTGGAGACACCCTATCCAGACGATCAACAGTCCGAACCCAATAAAATCGATCCTGCCAGGCCGCGCGCCTTTAAGGTAGGACGGATCTTCCAGTAGAATGGAGCAGAGAATCACCGCCAGAATCCCGATTGGAATGTTGATATAAAACACCCATCGCCACGAGTAATTGTCGGTTAACCATCCGCCGATGGTTGGTCCCAGGATCGGCGCCACCACGACGCCGATGGCATACACTGACATCGCGGAACCCCGTTTTTCCGGTGGAAAACTTTCCAGAAGAACCGCCTGCGCGATCGGTTGCAGCGCTCCTCCCCCAGCGCCTTGGACAATGCGCGCCAGAATCAGCATCCCGAGGCTGCTGGCTAGACCGCAGAGGGCGGACGAAATGGTAAAGATCACAATGCAGGTGATGAGAAACCTTTTCCGACCAAAGAACCGGCTGAGCCATCCAGTCGCCGGCAAGACAATCGCGTTTGAGACAAGATAACTGGTCAGCACCCACGTTGCCTCATCTGTGCTGGCCGAAAGGTTGCCCGCGATGTGATTTAACGCCACATTGGCAACCGAGGTATCCAAAACCTCCATGAACGTCGCCAGCATCACGGCGAAAGCGATGAACCAGGGATTGACCGGCGGTTTCTCTCTGCCAAAAGAAGTCGATGACACCGATGCAACTGCCATAACGCGCCGGCAAAAATTTAACCCGCGGTCGGTACCTCGGTCGACTTGGGTCTCCGGCCTAAACCCCGGCGGACGATAAAGAAGATGCCGACCGCCAACACCACGAAAGTGATCCCGACGGCGAGAGGTGAATACTCAGGGCTTGAAATTTCCACGGACGGCACCACCGATTCACCCGGCCCCAGTGGCAAGCCTGTTTCGGCGTTGAGCGGTTCGTCGAACAGTATCTTGACCGGAATACGCTGAACCACCTTCACGTAATTGCCCGTCGCATTCTGCGGCGGAAGCAGACTGAAACGAGCTCCGCTACCGGCCTGGATGCTGTCGATATGCCCCCGGAATATCTGGCCATGCAGGGCGTCCACCGCGATTTCGACGATCTGACCGGGGTGCATCAGGCGGATCTGATCCTCCTTGAAATTCGCTGTGACCCAGACATCTTTCGGCACCAAGGCGAACAAATTTTGCCCGGCTTGAACGTATTGCCCGGGTTCAACTGACTTTTGGGTCACCCAGCCTGAGTCGGGAGCCACAATCCGGGTGTAGGATTGGTTCAACTTTGCTGTTGCGAGATTGGCGTCGGATTCACTGATCTGGGCGTTAACGCTTTGGACCAACCCCGCGTAGGCATCTACCTGGGCACGCGCCTCCTCGACTTGGGCTTCGTCACTGAGCACCTTCTTCTGGGCCGCTTCCAGCGTCGCCTGAGCAGATTTTGCGGCGGCACGGAACTGATCGACATCCTGCGCCGAAACCGCTTTTGTTCTGTAGAGGTCCTCGTCACGCTTGAAATCGCTCTGCGCCTTGTCGTTCTGCGCAGCATCTGCGGCAGCGGTTGCTTGATCCGACTCGACGGTGGCCTGTGTCGTCTTGACGTGCGCTATCGCCACTTGAAGTGCAGCCTGCGCGGCAGCAGATTGCGCCTGAGAACTTTGCAAAGCCGCAACCTTCTGACGTGCTGCGGCGTCGAAATCCCGCGGATCCAGTTCAACCACGGGATCATCTTTCTTCACCGCCTGGTTATCGACGACATAAACCGATTGGACACGTCCGGCGACTTTGGCGGAAACAGGAATAATATGCCCGTCAATAAAAGCATCGTCCGTGGACTGGTAAGCCACCGAATTGACAAGATAGTTGAGTCCGACGATCACCCCGAGGGTAAACAGCAGGGCCACGACGAGCGTCGTCACGACGCGTTTGGCTGAATAGCTGCTCGTTGGTTTACCGGCGGTGCCGACGGCCTTGCCGTCACGCAATCCGGAACCTACTCGTGCCGGCGCTAATTCGACTTGCTGTGCCATAATACGTTCCAAAGGTTCAATTGGCGGTCGTTTCGATTCCGCGAACAAAGATGTCGACCACCGTCGAGATGTAGGTATCCATGGTGTAGTTACGCGGCAGATAGGCTCCCTGCCGCAACATCCCGGCGTAAAGGGTATTCTTGAAGGCGTCGAGGGCGCACTCAACGTTCAGATCATTCCGGACAACACCTGCTCGCTGCGCGTCTGTCAGAATGAGGATCAGGCGTTCGCGGACCGGACGGATCACGTCCGCAATCATTGTCTGCATCGACTTGGGTAATATTTGCGCTTCCGCGAGAAAAGCGCGCGCGATGCCTTTCTTTTTTTCCATATGGGAATAGTAGTGATGCGCATATTTTTCCATGCTTTCCCGCAGGTTCTCTTTCCAGGAAGAATGCTGATCCATGATAGCAGCTTCGGAGGCCAGGCCGCGTTCTAGGACGGCGCGCAAAAGCTGCTCCTTGCTTTTGAAATGCCTGAACAGGGTCACCTCGTTGACACCCGCATTCCGGGCAATCTCGCGGGTAGTCGCCCCTCGTAAACCATCCCTGGAGAATGTCTGCGCGGCAGCATCCAGGAGGCGTTCACGCGTCAGATCGGTGGAAGAAGCGCTCGAACGTTTCCGTTCGAGGGAAGGCGCGGCGGCTCGCATGCAAGTACTTACTTGCATATCTGACCAGTGCAAGCGTTTACTTGCCCATTTTACTGATCCCTTGGTTCCCGTTTTGGTACCGCAAAGCCTGTTGTGCTATCTTTTTCGCCCAATGACTGCAAATCGGCGCGCGTACCTGCAGCGAGAGACGGCGGAAACTTATGTCTCCGTCGACCTCGTAATCGATGGCTCCGGCACCTCTTCTATCCAGACAGGTATCCCGTTCTTCGATCACATGCTCACTCTCCTCAGCAAGCACAGTTTGTTCGATCTCAAGATCGATGTGCGCGGAGATTTGGAGGTGGACTATCATCACAGCGTCGAAGATACGGCGATCGTTCTCGGCAAATGTCTCGCCCAGGCCCTGGGCGATAAAACTGGGGCGAGACGCTATGGATGGGCCCTCTTGCCGATGGACGAAACACTCGTTCAGGTCGCGATCGATCTGAGCGGCAGATCCTACTTGCAGTATCAGGCACCGGAAAACGCGGCATCAATCGGGCATTTTGGCTTCGAACTCGTGGAAGAATTTCTGCGCGCGTTCAGTTCCAATGCCGATCTGAATCTTCACGTCGACATTCTGCGCGGCCGGAACAGCCACCATATGGTAGAGGGGATTTTCAAGGGTTTGGCGAAAGCGCTGGATCAGGCTTGCCAAATAGACAACCGGGTGCCAGGCATTCCGAGCTCAAAAGGGACTTTATGACGGCTCGCGCAAAAATTGGATTGGTCGACTACGGTTCGGGCAATCTGCGCAGTGTCGCGAAGGCCCTCCAGGCCGTGGGAGCAGAACCACAACAGATCGTCTCGGGCCCGATTCCCGGTAGGTTCGATGCATTGGTCCTCCCGGGCGTCGGTTCGTTCGGAGACTCGGTGTGTCAACTGCAGAAACGCGGGCTATTTCGACCGATCCGGGATTGGCTGACGAATCAGAAGAGTTTTCTTGGCATTTGTCTCGGATACCAGCTTTTGTTTCAAGCAAGTGAAGAATCGCCCGGAGTGGAAGGTCTCGGAGTGTTCGAGGGGACGGTGCAACGATTCAGGGCCACCAATCTGAAAGTGCCTCAGATCGGCTGGAATCAGCTCACCTGGACAAAAGAGGCAATGGAGCGATTCCCGAAATTACCAATCGACCCTTTCGTTTATTTTGTTCATTCGTACTATCCTGTTCCTCAAAACAGGTCCATTATCGCTGCGACGGCAGAGTACGGAGAAGAGTTTGCGGCAGCCGTTGTGGCGGACAATTTATTGGCCACGCAGTTTCATCCTGAGAAAAGTCAGGAGAACGGATTGGCAATTCTGAGACAGTTTGTTAGTTCACTAACATGATCATATTACCGGCGATCGACCTACTGGACGGGCAGGTAGTGCGTCTGCGCGAAGGGAAACTCGCAGATAAGACGGTGTATTCGGACGATCCTCTGGGTTTTGCCAGAAGATGGGAGGAGGAAGGTGGAAACTGCTTGCATGTCGTAGACCTGAATGCGGCTTTCACCGGCGAGCTTCGAAATATCGAAATGATCAAACGGCTCGTCCGGACTCTCAACATTCCGGTACAGGTTGGCGGGGGAATACGGACCCTCGAAGCCGCGACCACTTTTATCGAGGCGGGCGTTTCGAGAGTCGTTCTCGGAACCGGCGCGGTGGACAGCCCTATTTTTCTCGAGAACCTGGTGAACCATTTTGGGGGAGATAAAATCGCGGTGAGCGTCGATGCGCGAGACGGTCACGTGGCGGTCAGAGGATGGACGGAAGTCACTTCGATCAATGTTCTCGATTTCATTCGGATGGTCGAGAAGCTGGGGGTGGGTACGATCATTTATACGGATATCGCCACCGACGGAACGCTGATCGGACCAAATTTCCCCGTCCTAGAGAAAATTCTTGATAGCACACGTTGCAATATTATCTCGAGCGGAGGCGTCGCTACCCTCGAACACATTAAACAGCTCGCTTCGATGCCGCGTCTCTACGGTCTGATCATCGGCCGGGCTCTTTTTGACGGCACAATCGATCTTGAAGAAGCTGTGGCTCTCGCGAACTACCACAGCGAGGCCCGCGGCGCGGTTTGACCGTAGCCAGGAAGTCAGGAGCTGTCAGGACAGGAACTCAGGAGAAAAACCACTTTTGGGCGTCGAGTCACCTGCCAGTCGAATCAAATTCATCATCGAAGCGGGTGAATCACATCCCCGGATCGGCAGGCGATCCGTCCCACTCCGCAACTCCTGAACCCTGACTCCTACGGTTATCGTCCGACTGTCCGCGGCGATTTCCCCAGCTCGATCAGATCCGAGAGGATTTTCAGCGTTTCTCGTTTTCCCGGATCGCTGTCAGCCAGAGTCGCCGAGTCATCGTCATCGAGCGCGGCTTCTACCGGATTGTCGCTGGACCGTGCCGGCTTGGCTTTCGCCGATTTCGAAGCGGCCAAGGGATCGATTTTCTGTTCAGAAAGCTTCAGCTGCGGCTTGTCCACGTCGGCGAGTGTCAATTCGTAAGTCTTGTCGTGATCATCGGTTTCCGCCTTCTTGCGATCTGCTTCCTCTTTCTCTCTCTGCTTCGATTCCTTCGCCATCTCGTCGCGGCGGACCGTTTCGTTGAGCGACAGCCGATTGCTCTTCAGTCTCTCATCCAACTGGCGGACATCGTCGGAAATATCCTGAAACTGAGGATCCTGGCCAACGCGATTAGCGGAACGCTGGCGTAGCTCGTCGACATAAAGTGGTTTCCGGTTGGCGGCCACATCGATCGGCGCCGGTTCGACTTCATCGTAGGCCAGCGGATGTTGCAAAGACGTTTCCCCAAACTCACTGTTGTCGGTGAGAGAAGGAAGCCTAACGTCCGAAACGACGCCACGAAGTTGTGTTGACCCTCCTGCCACACGATAGAATTTTTGAACGGTCAACTTCAACGCGCCGGCATCGTTCGAAGCGTTCCCGAGCATTGGCATGAATCGCCCGAGCTCCAGCATGGTTTGCACAGTGCCTTTGCCGAATGTACTGGAGTCCCCGACGATCAATGCTCTGCCGTAATCTTGCATCGCTGCAGCAAAGATCTCACTGGCCGAAGCGCTCAGTTTGTTGACCAGCACAATCATCGGGCCGCTGTACAATGCGTTGCCCTCCCGGTCCTTCAAAACATCGATATCACCGTTTGCGTCCTTCACCTGGACGACAGGGCCTTGATTGATAAACAAACCGCTCATTTTGATGGCCTCATCCAGTGAGCCGCCACCGTCTTTCCGTAAATCGATCACCAAACCTTGAATCTGCTCTTGCTCCAAGCGTTTCAGGAGAGCCGCAACGTCCCGTGACGTGCTTTTGCCCGTCCGTGATTTTTCCATGTCCTGATAAAACGACGGCAACGTGATCCATCCCAGTTTCTGAATCGATCCATCCGGCATATCCTTCTCGATAATTTCAGCCTTTGCCTCCTGTTCGGTGAGTTTCACGTTATCGCGAACGAGCTCGACCACCCTGCGTTTCGACGGATCATTTGCATTGGCTGGTATGAGCTGGAGCCGAACAACCGTCCCTTTTTTGCCGCGAATCATTTCGACCACTTTGTCGAGCTTCATATCGACCGTGTCGACAAACGCATCTTTGCCTTGGGAAACGGCGGCGATCCGGTCGCCAACGCTCATTTTGCCGCTCATTTGCGCAGGACCTCCCGGCAGGAGCCTCTGGACTTTTGCGTACCCGTCATCGGACCGCAATTCGGCGCCAATTCCGGTCAAAGAAAGTCGCATATTGATCTCAAAGCTCTCGAGATCGGAGCGTCCAAGATATTCGGAGTGGGGATCATACGACTGAGCGACAGCATTCAAAAAGAGCTGGATAAGATCTTCGTCATCGCGTTCCTCGACGCTTTTGAGGAGTTGATCGTATCTGCGAGCGACCACCTTGGGTCCTGGATCGATCGCTAATTTATTCAGTTTTTCCTGGAGCAATTCCCCCTCGACTCGATCTTTCCAGAGAGTATCCGCGTCCGCGACGTTGGCCGGCCACGGTTCTTTTCGCCGGTCCAAAGCGACCGTTCTGCTGCTCTTGAAGGTGTAATCCTTTTTCAGGAGTTGGTGGATTTTCGCAATTCGATCTTCCACTCGGACCCTGAAGACGCCGTAAATTTCCCTTGCCGGCTGCAGATCCCCGAGCAAGATGCTGTCACCCAGGCTCGCACCGTACTTCTGGGTGAATTGATCAACATCTTCCTGGGTGAAAAACAGTTTGTTGTAGTCCAGATTCTCGAGATAGGACTCGAGGATCCGCTTCGACATTTCGGCATCGAGCTTCTGTCGGCTATAATGGCCCTGCTCCAGAAGGCGGCCGACCGTGACCGCGACTTGGCGCGAGTCAGCCAAGTTTGGTTTATCTTCTCCAAAGACAAACGTTGAGTTGAAAAGCAACAAAACTGCGGCAGCAGCGATACTAATAGTTTTCATGCGTCGACCAGAGTGCACTTGGACACCACGGTGGCAGAGTTCAAGCCTTAAGCCCAAAGTCTGATTCATTCCAAATTCCGGAGTTTCTATTTACTATGCTCCACTTTCAAACTTTTACTGGCGGTATTTTCGATACCAACGCTTTCTTGATTCGAACGTCGGGCGGAAATATTTTGAT
>Ga0210396_10001856_pt1 | contig 22052 bp, 19 predicted proteins | sample IncBWH17OmetaG_FD_155466 | JGI IMG/M metagenome (GOLD analysis project Ga0210396, IMG submission 155466) | Forest soil microbial communities from Barre Woods Harvard Forest LTER site, Petersham, Massachusetts, United States - Inc-BW-H-17-O ... | reverse complement strand
GCCGTTGCGCAGGCGCGGGCGTCCTCGCGGCCGAAATTCACACGCAGTTCAGCTGCTTGTGGTGTGTCGCTTCGAGGCCGACCGCTCATTCGAGCGTGCCCGCACGGCTAGATCCATCAGATCGCGGGCAATTCGATCGGTCGCGTGACGGGCAACCTCGCCCTCATCAAGATAATCCCCGAGCACCGAACTGACGCCTAATTCCTCGATGGCTTCCTCGTCAACGACAACTTGGGTCGCGCCTTCGAGCGCATACTTGGCTTTTAATGGTGCGGAGATGGCGGCACGATTGAGAAGGGCATAATCGAAGATGTGCGCCTGAGCATGCCCATTCAGCGCGCGGATGTGGTCACCCGCCGTCCGTCCGAGGCTCTCGTTGGCCTGAGTCATCAAGTTACAAATATAAACTTTGGTTGCCGGAGAAGCGGCAATCGCTTTTGCAATACCATTGACCAGCAAGTTGGGAATCAGGCTGGTGAAGAGCGAACCCGGACCAATGGTGATTAGATCAGCGCGGGCAATCGCTTCCAAGGTTTGCGGAAGGGGCTGAACATCATGCGGAATCAGGGAAAGCTCTTTGATGCGCCCCTTGCTGGCGGTAATGTTAGTCTCCCCGCGCACCCGCGTTCCGTCTTCCATGAGAGCCTCTAGTTCCACGTTGGCCGTCGTGGCGGGGTAGATGTGCCCGCGCGTAACCAGAATTTCAGACGATAAGCGGACGGCTTCACTGAAATCTTTGGTAATGGAGGTAAGCGCCGCCAGGAAAAGATTGCCGAAGCTATGGCCTTCCAGTCCCGACCCTTTTACAAATCGATGCTGGAACAACTTGGAGAGCAAAGCCTCATCTTCGGAAAGCGCAACGATGCAGTTGCGGATGTCACCTGGCGGCAACATGTTCAGTTCTTTGCGCAGGCGTCCGCTGGAGCCACCGTCATCGCTGACGGTAACCACGGCGCTAAGATCGGAAATTTCGGGTTTCCCCGATTTCGCGGTGGGTCGATCCGCGGATGGACTGACATACCACTTCAGTCCCTTGAGTAGAGTGGAAAGGCCGGTTCCACCGCCAATCACAACCACCCGTACACCACTACTTGCGGTGGCGGCGGGCGGACGGGAGTGTTCCGAGTAGCCCATCAGGGCTACCTAGCGATCCTCGTCAGCTTCGGTCGGAGAAGGCAATTCGGCCCCAGGATCGGGATACAACAGCTCCGTAAAACGCGGGTCTTCGGCCAGATTCTGAAAGTCGGAGTCGTTCCGGGCCTGAAAACGAAGCCCCGGGTTCAAGCGAATCGCATCATCCAGATGGCGCAGCGAATCTTCCACGTGGCCGGTCAGGCAATCCAGGGCTGCCAAGCCGTAAGCGACATAGTCGGCTTTCGGCGCCTGCTTCGACAACTTGTCCAAGTGTTCGCGGGCACTCACGTAGTCGCCCACGTTCATCAGGGAAATTGCGTAGTCGTAGTGCTCCTCAGAATTCTTGAACTGGGTGACCGCATGCTCCGCTTGCTGGTTGCATGCGTTCAAATGCACTGAGGCGCGATCGGCCAGTTCCTTGCTGCCTCCGGCGATAACCTTTTGCAGGTAGGGCTTAGCCTTGTCGAACTTGTGCTCTTGCATGGCCCGCAAACCGGCTTCGTAATTTTGCACAGCTTGTGCAAAACGAGGGTCGTCGCCAACAGACTTTTTGGGTGGAGTCTTTTGTGCCATCTGCAAAACTCTTCCTGTGCTCTTCGTAAGTATCCCTCTTATCTTTAACTTAGATAATGCTCGTTAACCTCTGCTGATGGTTTTCATCCCGCCAAGCTCGAGTTCTATGACCTGCGGTGCGAGGTGCCGATTTTTCGGCTGTGGAAAACCCACGGCCAATAGGGCAGTCTAAACGCGCGCTTCGAGGCTCGTCAATCGAGTGCGATCTCCACTCTAATTGATCAAAGCCGCCGTCTCCAAGTTTACCTGTCGCCACTCGCCCTGCATGATGCCCTTGCGGATTTGCGATGCGGTCTTACCCTTCTTGGACTGGGAATAGGAATAGTACAGTTCTTTCAGGCAGGTATCGCAGCGCGCACCGTGCGTGCTTTCAAAGCAGCTATGCAAGCTGTTATGTCCCATTCGATCGCAATAACAATAACAGGGCTGTTGATGCAACACTGCCGGTATCTTCGCAGCCAGATCGTAGGCGTGCGTTTGATACGGAGACTGGGCATTCTCCGCCCACAATTGATCCTTGCCGAGGATGGCCGGAAGCTTAGCGCCTTTCGGCGGCGGACCGGCGTTGTACGCCGGGACCACCCCTTCCTGCTGAGAAGTGGCCCACGGAGCGGACACGGTAAGGGTAATCAGAAAAAGAAGAGCCAGTGCAGGCCCGCGCTTCAACATAATCCGGTTCCTCGTCTCAGATGCTGTGATATTGTAACCCGAATCCCGTAGCGGTTGTAGTCCGAGGGTTGCGGTTTGCTCGCGAATCATTCTCTGCACGGGAAGCCCGATCCGTATAAAATTAGAAATATTATGCCCGGACAGGCGGACGCTACGGAACACAGCGCGGTTCACGAGAACAAGCCAATCCTTTCCCCGCCGACGCGCGCCATGGTGCTCTCCGTCTGGCTGCGTGATCTGATCATCTCGCTGGCGATTTCGTGTTTTATCATCATCTTCCTTTATCAGCCGGTGAAAGTGGAAGGCACAAGTATGATGCCTTCGCTCGAAGACCAGGAACGGATCTTCGTGAACAAGTTTGTTTATCGGCTGGAGCCGATCGAACGCGGTGACATCATCGTGTTCCGCTATCCCCGAGACCCATCGAAGAGTTTTATCAAGAGGGTGATTGGCCTGGCGGGTGACCACATCCAAATCGATGGCGGTCGCGTCTTTGTAAATGGGAAGCCGATCGACGAAGACTACGTTCCGCGCGCCTACGAGGACGAGCGATCCTACGCTGAGGTAGTGGTTCCGCCCGACAGCTATTTCGTGCTGGGCGATCACCGCAGCCTGTCGAATGACAGCCGTGACTTCGGTCCCGTCGGGCAAAGCTACATCTACGGCAAGGCAGTATTCGGATATTGGCCCATGGACAAAATGGGACGAGTCCGCTGAAGCTTGTGGGGCCTGCTGATGCGTTTGCATTTTCATCTTCGGCGCCATACCACAGGAGGCACAATTGAGGTCAACCCTCAAAGCTGGTTTCGCCTCCAACATGAGGCCCACGACGCGGCGCAAGCCGCAAATTCTTCGCGCAGCGAAGACGATCTCTTCTTCGACGTGATCGACTGCACCTCCGACGCCTGCGAACGTCGCCGCACCCCGCGCAAGCCCTCGGATGCGTACTGGTATTCGGCCTAGTCCGAGATCAAGCGGACTGGGTTAAGCGAACTTAAGAATTTTCACAGACATTTCCTTTTACGCATTTCCGCATCCCTGTTAGAATCTTTAAAATCCACTCCCTGGAGCACGCATGCAGGCGATCCTTGCGCTGGAAGATGGAAGAATCTTCCGAGGCAAAGGCTACGGAGCCAAAGGCGAATGTTACGGGGAAGTAGTTTTTAATACTTCCATCACCGGCTATCAGGAAATTTTCACCGACCCTTCCTACGCTGGCCAGATCGTAGTCCTCACTAATCCTGAAATTGGTAACTACGGCACGAATACCGAAGATACCGAGGCCACACGGCCTTATATCGAGGGCCTGATTGTGCGCGAGTTTTCCCGAGTCAGCTCCAACTGGCGTTCGCAACAGGTCACGGAAGAATACCTTGAGCAATTCAAGATTCCGGTGCTCGGCGACATCGACACGCGCGCTCTGGTGCGGCATTTACGCGATAACGGCGTCATGCGCGGGGTCATCTCGACCCTTGAAACGGACACCGAGAAACTGATCGCCAAAGCTCGGGCACTTCCGAAAATGGATGGAACCGACCTGGCCAAGGTCGTCACCACCAACCACACCTATGTGTGGGAAACCGGGGAGCGCTCGCATCTTCCGGAAGAAGTGGTTGGGGTCAAGGATCAACCAGAACGCTTTCACGTAGTCGCCTATGACTTTGGCATCAAGCTGAGTATTTTGCGCAAGCTGCGCGGCGAAGGCTGCAAGGTCACGGTGGTTCCCGCTGAGACGAAAGCAGAGGATGTGTTAGCGCTGAAGCCTGCCGGCGTGTTTCTATCGAACGGCCCGGGCGATCCCGAGCCATGCACGTACGCAGTGGATAGCATCAGGCGACTCATGGGAAGAGTGCCGATCTTTGGTATCTGCCTGGGACACCAGCTCACTGGGATTGCGCTGGGCGGCAAGACGTTCAAGCTGAAATTCGGTCACCACGGCGGCAATCACCCCGTGAAGCAATTGAACACAGGGAAGATCGAGATCACGGCGCACAACCATAACTTCGCGGTGGATCCCGACTCGCTGTCTCAAAGCGAAGTTGAACTGACCCACATGGATCTCAACGACAACACGCTCGAAGGCATGCGCCACCGGAATCTGCCGCTATTCACGGTGCAATATCACCCCGAGGCATCGCCCGGCCCGCATGACTCGCATTATCTTTTCAAAGACTTCGTGAAGTTGATGGAGGAGTGGAAAGGGTGAGGACAGGAAGTCTAGGGCGAGGGGGAGCGGCTATTTGGGGTTGCGGCTTCTTGCTGTTGATCGTTGGGAGCTTAGATGTTTCCGCTGGTTCGTCCTCTCCCAACCCAAGGAAAATCGGCCGCGATTTGTTGCTGGGAGTCTTCAACCAGGGGAGAGCGGTGGCCGCCCTCCAGATTGAGCGCAGCACGGATCCACGATCCGGCGACCAAGAGAGCCGCACGATTTCGATGGTCACCACCGACGCGGACGGCTTGGCAAGGTTGGCGTCGGTTCCACCCGGACCCTACTTCCGAGGCACAAAGCACCCAGCCTACGCATATTCAGAAGAGCTCCAGGGGATGCGCCATCCTCCGAAAGGCAGCCAGGAAAAGGTCACGTTCGAATGGCCCGGCTGGACGCCTCTCACAACCCAGTCTGTTTCCGGTTCTTTGAATGGACATGTCAGAACACAACGAGGTTTGGGTCCCGATTTGAGTCCGCCGATTTACGGTCCGGCGCAAGGAGCGAAACTTACACTCGCAAAGGGTGTTACGAATGAGATTGTTGACGCGCAGACGACCCAGGAATCGGGCAGGTTTACTTTTGCCGCCCTAGCTGCGGGCTTCCATTTTCTGCGGGTCGACACTCCGGTATCGATTACCGTTCGCTGGCATTCTCCAATTCAGGGCCACGTGCCGAGAGTCGTGGATCCCTCCGCAACTTTTCTAAGCCTCAATTTGTTTCTCGATGAACCCGATCTGTGGCGAACTCGCGTGGGAACAACGCGCAAGGGAATGATCTCATAAATGCCCAAACGGATTGACATTTCGAAGATCCTGATCCTTGGCTCTGGCCCCATCATCATCGGCCAGTCGGCGGAGTTTGATTACTCCGGCACACAAGCTTGCAAGGCGCTCAAGTCGGAAGGTTTTGAAGTGGTGCTGGCCAACTCCAACCCTGCCACGATCATGACCGACCCGGAGGTTGCCGACCGCACATACATTGAGCCACTGACTCGTGAATATCTGGAAGAGATCATTCGCGTCGAGCGCGAGATGTCGCCCGGTGCAGGCTTTGCCCTTCTACCCACGGTCGGCGGTCAAACTGCGCTCAACCTCGCAATCGAGCTTTCCGATGGCGGCGTATTGGAAAAATACAACGTCCAGCTTATCGGCGCGCAGATTAGCGCCATTAACAAAGCCGAAGACCGCCTGGTCTTCAAAGATGCAATGCAGAAGATCGGCCTCGACGTTCCCAAGTCCGCGCTGGTGAACAATCTGAAAGACGGCTTGGAGTTCGCCGGCAAGATTGGCTTCCCAGTTATCGTACGCCCGTCCTTCACGCTGGGCGGCAGCGGTGGCGGCATTGGCTACAACCGCGAAGAGTTGATGGAAGTTTTGGCCCGCGGCCTCGACTTCTCGCCAGTACACGAGGCCCTGATTGAAGAGTCTGTTCTGGGTTGGAAGGAATACGAGCTCGAGGTGATGCGTGATTTGAAGGACAACGTCATCATCATTTGCTCGATTGAGAATTTCGATCCCATGGGGGTGCACACGGGTGATTCGATCACAGTCGCTCCGGCGCAAACCCTTACCGACCGCGAGTATCAGGCTATGCGCGATGCCGCCATCGCCGTGATTCGCGAGATTGGCGTGGAGACCGGTGGATCGAACATTCAGTTCGGCATACATCCTGGCACGGGGCGTATGGTTGTGATCGAGATGAATCCCCGCGTGTCGCGATCCTCAGCGTTGGCCTCGAAAGCCACTGGTTTCCCCATCGCCAAGATTGCCGCAAAGCTGGCGGTGGGTTATACGTTGGACGAAATCCCCAACGACATCACGCGTAAGACGCCAGCCTGCTTCGAGCCCACGCTGGATTACGTGGTGGTGAAGATTCCCAAATGGCAGTTCGAAAAATTCCCTGGAGCAGACGAGAATCTTGGCCCACAAATGAAATCGGTGGGCGAAGTCATGGCCATCGGCCGCACTTTCAAGGAGGCAATGATGAAAGCGGTGCGCGCCCTGGATACGGGCAAGCGCATCGGCGGAGAAAAAATCGAACCAAAAATTCTGACCCAGCGGCTGGTGACGCCGCATCCCGAGCGGCTTTCCTACATTCGCTACGCATTGCGCCAGGGCCACACCGTCAAGCAAGTGGCAAAGATGACGTCCATCGATCCCTGGTTTCTCTACCAACTCAAGGAAATTAATGACATGCAGCTCGAGTTGGAGAAACATCCCATGGAGTCGATTCCGACTGAAGTCCTGCGCGAGGCCAAGCGCATGGGCTTCTCGGACGGACGCCTGGCGGCGACGTGGCGGCTGAGCGGCAAAGGCGACCAGGACAAAGTTCGCCACCAGCGACGGAAGCACGGGATTAAGCCGGTGTACAAACGTGTCGACACCTGCGCCGCCGAATTCGAAAGCTTTACACCCTACCTTTACTCGACTTACGAAGAAGAGGATGAGGCGGCACCGACACAGAAAAAGAAAGTTATTATCCTGGGCAGTGGTCCCAACCGTATCGGACAAGGAATTGAATTCGACTACTGCTGTTGCCATGCGGCTTTTGCCCTGCGCGACGACGGCTACGAGACGATCATGATCAATTGCAACCCGGAGACCGTCTCGACCGACTATGACACCAGCGACCGACTCTACTTCGAGCCGCTGACCCTGGAAGACGTGCTTGCTATTTGTGAACACGAAGCTTCGTCGGGCGCGCCAGTCGGAGTGCTCGTGCAATTCGGCTGACAAACCCCGCTGAATCTCTCGCTACCATTAAAGGCAGCGGGAGTAAACATTATTGGAACGGCGCCGGAATACATCGATCTCGCCGAAGACCGCAAGCGGTTCGGCAAGTTGCTCGAGGAACTCGACATCCCGCAGGCTCCAGGCGCGATGGCAGCATCGATCGAAGAAGCCGTCGAAGGCGCAAATCGAGTTGGATACCCCGTACTGGTGCGGCCGTCCTATGTCCTCGGCGGACGCGCTATGGTTATCGCCTATGACGAGGAAACCGTCGTTCGCTACATGAAAGAGGCGGTCGAATATTCGCAGGACCGTCCGGTCCTGATCGATCACTTCCTCGAGGACGCAATCGAGGTAGATGTGGACGCGCTCTCGGACGGCGAAGACGTAGTCATCGGCGGCATCATGCAGCATATCGAAGAGGCCGGTATCCACTCCGGTGATTCGTCCTGCGTTCTTCCCGCGGTCGACATTCCTCAGCCTTTGATGGCCCGCATGCGCGATTACACCTTCAAGCTGGCGCGGGCGCTGAAAGTGATTGGGCTGATGAACATTCAGTTTGCCATTCCAAGGAGCAACGGCAATTCGAAGAACAACGGCGAGGGAGGTACAGTTTACGTGCTGGAGGTCAATCCGCGTGCCTCGCGCACGGTCCCCTATGTTTCGAAAGCCACCGGCGTGCCCCTGGCGAAGATTGCGGCCAGGCTGATGACCGGACGAAAGCTGCGCGAGTTTCTGCCGGAGTTCATTGAGCGCCGCGCCGACCTCGACACCGGGCACTGCTATTACGTGAAGTCCCCGGTTTTCCCCTGGAATAAGTTTCCCGGCGTCGATACGGTGCTCGGGCCCGAAATGAAATCCACCGGCGAAGTTATGGGCGTGGCGGACAACTTTGGTGAAGCCTTCGCCAAAGCGCAAACCGCGGCGGGCCAGAAGCTACCCACACAAGGCATGGTCTTCGTCAGCGTCACCGATCATGACAAGCCGCAGGTGGCCGACGTTGCCCGCAAATTTGTCGACATGGGTTTCAAGCTGGTGGCCACGGCAGGCACCGCCGACGTACTGGAGAACGCCGGTATGACGGTTGAACGCGTATACAAAGTAAAAGAAGGGCGGCCCAACGTGGTCGATCTCATCAAAGGCGAGCGCATAAAACTCATCATCAACACTCCGCATGGGGTCGACCCTTTCTTTGATGAGAAAGCCATCCGCCGCGCTGCGGTCAGCGCACGTATTCCGACCATCACAACGCTATCCGCGGCCCGCGCTGCCGCCGAGGGCATTGCGGCGTTGCAGCGAGGAGAGATCAGAGTGCAGGCGCTGCAGAAATTGCACGCGGAACGGATGACGAGTCGGCGGTAGTAAAATACGCATTGCGGGCATCATCTAAACCGTCTATGCTTCCGATTTACCGTATAGTAGTTCACGCGATCCTCTCTACTGCACACCTCGCTCCGTTGGCCGCGGCACACGCGTCGGCGAATTTCCTCGCGATCTCTCACTTCCGCCAAAGCATTCTTTTTTCAATCTGCCGTCGCCCTCCCGTCCAAGAATTGAATCTTGGGCTTTGGTCTCGACCTCCAGCGCTGGGGCGGGTATTGAATATAGATCAGGCTTGTTTGCTCGCGTCGGCTGGGACTGCCGAGGGGTGTACTCGATTATGGAAAGCGCAAGGCTGGATAAATGTTCCAGTGCGAAGAGGGTCACCGATGCTGTGCGGGATCGTATGCCGCAACGGAGCCAATCAAGGCATGCACTAGGGGCTGATTGCCCAGGAGTCACGAACTCATGCTGCTTTATGGAATTTTCCCTCCCCTAACGACCCCGTTCTATCCGGACGGAAACCTCTACTTCAAAAAGCTCGAAGCCAACGTGGAGCGTTACTCGAAGACTCCCGTTGCGGGGATTGTTGCGCTGGGCTCAACTGGTGAGGCCATCTATCTGTCAGATCAGGAACAGCGAGATGTGCTCAAGAGCACACGCGAAGCAGCCGCTCCAAACAAAGTATTGATTGCGGGTACGGGCAGCGAGTCTGCGATCAACACGCTGAAGCTCACCGACTACGCGGCTGAACTGGGATATGACGTCGCGCTCGTGCGCACTCCCTTCTATTACAAGAAACAAACGCAACCCGCGAACATCCTGGCGTTTTATCGCACCGTGGCGGACCGGTCGCCCTTGCCAGTGATGATTTACAGTGTTCCGCCCTTCACGGGATACGACATGCCCGCCGAACTCGTAATCGAACTCGCCGATCATCCCAACATCGTTGGCATCAAAGAATCGAGCGCGAACGTGGAAAAAGTCGGTCGCCTAGTCGAGGGCACACGGCACGTGAAGCGGAGTGCCACGGTCACGGAAAGCTTCGACGCAGTCACTCCTCGCATGCTCAAAGCGGCAAGCTCAGGCCAGGGAAACGGCAGCGAGTTGGTAACCCTGGGAGGGGGAGGGCCCACAAAGCCTTCGTCCGCGGCCGTCAGCGTGGTTGCAGGCCTGAAGACCCGGCAAAAAGAAGTTGGATTTCAAGTGCTCGTGGGGGCTGCGCAGACGCTCGAACCATCCTTGCAGGCAGGAGCCGTGGGCGCGATTCTCGCCTTCGCCGACGCAGCCCCAACCGCGTGTTACGAAATCTATGCTGCATGGAAAGAAGGCGATCTGGAATTGGCCCGGCTGAAACAATCTCGAATCGACGAGGCCTCGACGCAGATAGTTTCTGGGCTGGGCATCGCCGGCATGAAACACGCGATGGATTTCAACGGCTACTTCGGTGGCCCGGTGCGCCTGCCCCTGTTACCGCTGACCGCTGGCTTGAAAGCGAAGGTCGAGCAGTGGATGGCGGATATACGCAACTGACTGGACCAGAAGCGCGTCCGCAAACTGAGGTCATTTCCCATGTCCTTGCGCTTCTCATCAGGCTGCGTTATCCTTGATTTGAACGAACGTTCGAACTTTCATGGCATCGTCCTCTCCGATCACGTCAGCAGCTTCCGTTCGCTGCCGCGAAATTCCGGCGCCTCCTGCCGAAAGCCGCTTCGATCGCCGGCTGGCCAAGATTCGGTTACACGCAACTGAGGTTTTTTACGATAAAGGATACGAAGGCGCTTCCATGCGCGATCTGGCTCGCTCCAGCGGCATGTCCTTGTCGGGGCTTTACTATTATTTCGAGTCCAAAGAGAAGCTGCTGTATCTCATCCAGAAACACACCTTCAGCACGATTGTTGAGCGACTGAGGAAGCGGCTCGACGAAGTGTCTGATCCCGAGCAGCGCATCCGCGTTTTCATTCTCAACCATCTCGAATACTTTCTCGCCAACCAGAAAGCGATGAAAGTTCTTTCGCACGAAGCGGAGGTACTGAAAGATGGTTTCGGCGCCGAGGTCGCAGCCATCAAGCGAGAGTATTACCGGATATGTGTCGGCTTGCTGGACGACTTCAAGCTGGCAAAGAGACTAGAATTCTCTAGTCGGATGGCGGTGCTCAGTTTATTCGGCATGATGAACTGGATCTACACCTGGTACAACCCACGGGTGGATGCCGATGCTGAGGAGCTGTCACGTGGGATGGGAGACATCTTCCTGCGGGGAATCAGCGCCGTCACTGAGCGTCAACGATCGAACCCAAAGAAGGCCCAGAAAAAGAGATCCGTATCGAACTAAATTCAGATCCTAACGATTGCGAAAAGGAGTCTACGCATGGCCACTACATTGCAACCGGCGGCGGGCGAGAGCACGAAGCAACTGGTCAACTACCGGACTGATCGCGGAGTCGCGGTGATCGAGATGTTCGACCCTCCCGCTAACACCTACACCTACGAAATGAACCGCCAGCTCGACGAGGCCATCCTGAAAGCGCGCATGGACAACGACGTTTACGTCATCGTGCTCACCGGTTCCGGCGACAAGTTTTTCTCCGCAGGTGCCAACATAAAAATGCTGGCTAGCGTCGACCCAACCTTCAAGTATTACTTCTGTTTGCACGCGAACGAAATGCTGCTCCGCCTGGAGCACACACCGAAACTAGTGATCGCGGCGATCAACGGTCACTGCGTCGGTGGCGGACTCGAAATTGCCATGGCCGCGGACATTCGCATCGCACGTCAGGATGCGGGCAAGATCGGTCTGCCGGAAGTAAATCTGGGCGTGCTTCCCGGAACCGGCGGCACGCAGCGCCTGTCGCGGATGGTGGGGAAGAGCAAAGCCATCGAACTGATGGTCACCGGGAATACGTTCTCCTTTGAAGAGGCGAAAGAATTCGGGATCATCAACGACATCTTTGAGCGCGACGGCTTCCTGGACAACATCATGGAATACGCTCGCCAGTTCTGCCCGCCCAACAAAGCGGCCAAGGCCGTGGGGCGCATCAAGCGCGCTGTACAAACCGGGTGGGAGATTCCGATGGAGTCCGCGCTCGCGGTCGAACGCGAAAATCAGCAATTGTTGTTCCAAAGCGAAGACGCCAAGGAAGGTCTGGCCGCATACGTGGAGAAGCGTCCGGCTGTGTTCAAAGCGAAATAGCAAGAACAGGCCGGGCGTGACGCCCGTCCTCCATCTTCTGGTGATGGGGAAACTGATGATTACGGCTACCAAAACAAAACTCTCTCCCGGGCGATTATTCATTGACGGTCAGTGGGCCGACGCTTCGAAGAGCTTCGACACCACGAATCCTGCAACTGGCGAGGTGTTAACGCAAATCGCGGAAGCCTCGGCTGCCGATGTGGACCGCGCCGTCGAAGCGGCCCGCCGTGCCTTCGAAGATCGCAAAGGTCCGTGGCGTAGGATGTCCGCGAGCGAACGCGGACGCTTGATTTGGCGTCTTGCTGATTTGCTGGAAAAGAATATCGACGAATTTGCCGAACTCGAAACTCTCGACAATGGCAAGCCGATTTTCGAGTCCCGCTACGTCGACATGCCGATGGCGATCGACGTTCTCCGCTACTATGCGGGTTGGGCCACGAAGATTCATGGGGAGACGGTGAACACGGTTGAGACCGCATTCACTTACACGTTGCGCGAGCCGGTGGGCGTCGTCGGGCTCATCGTTCCGTGGAATTTCCCGCTCCTGTTGGCCTCCTGGAAGCTTGGTCCGGCGCTAGCTTGCGGCAACCCGATCGTGTGGAAGCCAGCCAGCCTCACATCCCTGACCGCGCTGCGATTCGGCGAATTGGCGGTCGAAGCGGGCGTACCGGCAGGCGTTTTAAACATTGTGACCGGCCGGTCGGAGGTGGGAAGGACGATCGTCCGGCATCCCGGAATCGATAAAATCGCGTTTACGGGATCCACCGATGTGGGCAAGGAGATCATGCGCAGCGCCGCCGACAGCATGAAGCGCCTGACACTTGAACTCGGGGGAAAGTCACCGAACATCGTTTTCGCGGATTCCGATATCGATAACGCCGTCAAAGGCGCGATCACCGGGATTTTCTATGGCAAGGGTGAGGTCTGTAATGCCGGCTCGCGCCTGTTCGTCGAGAGCAAAGTGCAAGACGAATTCCTGGAGAAACTGGTTGCGCGAGCGAAAAAGATGCAGCCCGCCGACCCGCTTGATCCCAAAACCCGTATGGGCGCAATCGTCAGCCAGGAGCAGATGCGAACCGTTCTCGACTACATCGAGGCGGGCAAGAAAGAGGGCGCAAAGCTGATCGCGGGGGGAAGCCGTGTTTCCGTAGACGGTGGCGAGGGGTTCTTCATCGAACCCACGATCTTTAGCGGCGTGAAGAACGACATGAAGATTGCCCAAGAGGAAATCTTCGGTCCGGTGCTCGCGACGTTGAGCTTCGACGATGTGGATCAAGTCATCGCCCAAGCGAACAACAATCCGTACGGCCTCGCAGCAGCGCTCTGGACGCGCGATGTGAAGAAAGCTCACTCGGTTTCGCGACAACTCAAGGCTGGAACGGTATGGATCAACACCTATGGATTGATGGACGCCTCCTTGCCGTTCGGGGGTTACAAGAGTTCGGGCTTCGGTCGTGAGTTGGGAGTTCACGCCATCGAACACTACACTGAGCTGAAAACAGTTTGGTTAAATATGGGGTAAAGCTAGAACCACAAAGGACACGAAGGTTCACAAAAAGTAAGGACAGGTCGCGGGTTTCCTTCGTGATACTCCATACTTCGTGCCCTTTGTGCTTGAAAGGTTTTGGGTTGAGGGGAATCACACATATGCCAGGTAAAGTTGCAAAAATCGGTACCTTCAGCGACTGGGTTGGGTTGTTCGACGATTGGCGAAAAGACATCGGCGTCAACCACGACGAGATTGCCAATTTCAAGTTCGACACGCTGTACGGCGCGATCGAAACCGATGAGATCCAGTTCGGCGCCTTCAAGGGCCGCCGCAAATGGGAAAACCTGCGCCAGGTGCCCACCCAACAGATGCGCGACGCGCTGATTAACCTGATCGTGTACCAGGGTGACACCGAGTTTGCCAGCGTCGAGCAGCAGCGAAATTTGTTTGAGAGCGCACCCACCGACTGGGATCGCAGGGCAATCACCCGCGTGATGATCGAGGAAATGCGGCACGGCTGGCAAATGTGCGCGCTGCTGGTCGAACACTTCGGATACTCGGGAAAAGTCGAGGCTCAGAAAATGCTCGAACGCCGTGCCTTCGACAACAAGCGCCTGCTGGGCGCGTTCAACGTCGATGTGGACAACTGGATGGACTTTTTCACCTACACCGACTTCGTTGACCGCGATGGAAAATTCCAATTGCAGATGTTGAAGTATTCCGCCTTCGCACCGCTCGGTCGCTCGATGTCTTACATGTTGCGCGAAGAGGCCTTCCATATGGGCACGGGCAACGACGGACTTCGTCGGATTGTCGAGGCGGGAGTGATTCCGGCGTGGCTGATCCAGAAATATCTGAACAAGTGGATCTCCAGTTCGTACGACCTGTTTGGCACCGACAACTCCTCATCAGCGCATTGGGCTTATGTCTGGGGAGTCAAGGGTCGCTACGACGAACCGAGGAATCCGCAAGAAGCAAAAGTTGACGAACTGAACGACTATAACCGGCATTTATATCGCGACGAAGTGGCCGGATTGATCGAGCGATTCAACAGCGTGCTCAAACCGGGAGAGCCCAAGCTGTACGCGCCAGATATTAAATTCAATCGCAATATCGGCCGCTGGGGGGGGCAGAAGTTCCACGCGCAGACCGGCGAGGCGATCGATGATAAGCACTACGAGGAACACCTAAGAGATTACATGCCGAGCGGCCAGGACAAGAAGCTGTTGCTCGACATCATCGCGAATGAAAAGAAATGGATTGCACCGAAAGAGGGTGCGCGCGATCCGCTCTCGTCAATCGGCGAAGTTCGCAAATCGGCGATTAACCTATAGGATCGAGGATCTTTGCTCAACCATGACCAGGTAGGGACAGCCGCCCTTGGCTGGCCAGCGGAGCATAGCTCCGCAGGTGCTACAGTTCTGACGACCGCGACCGACAGCTCGAAAAAGGCAACTGGCCGTGGCCCTTATTCACGGGGAGAGCTGATGGTCGCGACCGCTGCCCGCGAAATCCAGGACGCGGAAATTGTCTTCGTCGGCATGCGGCTGCCGCTAATCGCATTTGTGGTCGCGAAAAAAACCCATGCCCCCAATGCAGTGGGGTTATTTGAAAATGGTGTGATCCGTACCACCCCGGCAGCGGAGTTGATCTACACAATGGCCGATCCACCCAACATCCAGGGCGCAACGCAATGCCTGGACATGCTCGGCGTCATGAGCTTGCTGCAGTCCGGTCGTGTCCATCTGGGATTCCTCGGCGCCGCCGAGGTTGATCGTTTCGGCAATTTGAACTCGACCGAAGTAAGGGGGCCGAATGGAAGGACGCGGCTGCCCGGTTCCGGCGGGGCTTGCGACATTGCGTCTCTCGCGCATCGGTTTGTAGTTCTTTTGGAACACGACAAGCGGCGGCTGCCCGAACGCGTTTCTCATAGAACCAGCCCCGGAAACGGAGACGGCCCCGGCTGGCGCAAGCGCGTGGGTCTGCCGCGAGGCGGGCCGTCCGCGGTAATCACGACCAAGGCGGTGTTGCGTTTTGGCGATGATGGAGAGGCGTACCTTGCTTCCACTCATCCCGGCATCGATGTCGAGGATGTTCTAAGCAATACTGGATGGACATTGCGGGTCAGCGACGAGATTGCGCAGACTGCCGAGCCGAGCCCCGCGGAATTGAAAGCCATCCGAGAATACGACAAGACCGGTTTCTGGACGAAGTAACGCGCGGAACCGAGGGCCGCGCTACACCAGCCAATGACGACGCAAACAGCCACGTTCTCGCGGATTGCGCTCGAGATGCACGCGCCGATCGCACGCATCACCTTGCGGAATTCGCCTGTGAACGTCATTGATATTCCGATGATGGAGGAACTGGCGGCGGCGTTGGCGAAGATCGAAGCACATAGTCAAATTGCAGTTGTGTTGATCGCAGGGTCGCAGACCGTCTTCTCCGCGGGGGTTGACGTCGCCGCCCACACGCCGGACAAGGTTTACGAGATGCTCGCCAAATTTCACGGCGTGATCCACGCTTTGATTAACAGCGAAAAAGTGAGCATCGCTTGTGTGCATGGAAACTGCCTGGGCGGCGCGGCGGAACTGGCGGCGGTTTGTGACCTGGTTTATACCGCGGACTCGGCCACTTGGGGTTTCCCGGAAATCAAACTGGGATGTTATCCGCCGGTGGCGGCGACCATCTTGGCGGCGATCGTGGGACAGAAGCGCGCCGCGGAACTTATTTTGACCGGACGCAGCATCACCGGCAGGGAAGCGGCGGCCATCGGTCTCGCAAACCACGCCGTGCCTGACGCGGAGGTTGAGTCGGTCGCGGAACAGTCGCTCGACCAGCTGAGAAAACTGAGCCCGGTGGCGCTGTCCACTGCCAAGAAAGCAATCTATGTCTGGGACGCGATCCATTTCCACAAGGGGTTGGCGCGAGCAGAGACTATTTACCTCGACGAACTGATGAAGACCGAAGACGCGCAAGAGGGGATCAATGCCTTTCTTGAAAAGCGCGCGCCCGTGTGGAAAGGGAAGTGATCTCGGAACGTGTCTAAGGTCCTTACAATGCGCGAAGCGATTGCCGAGCTGGTGCCGGATGGCACGTCGGTCGCGCTCGGCTTGCAGATGGAGCAGATGATCCCCTTCGCTGCCGGACACGAGATCATTCGTCAGAAGAAGCGCGGTCTGACTCTGATCGGACCAATCTCGGACACTCTCTTCGATCAGATCATCGCTGCGGGTTGTGTCGACCAAGTCATCGCCGCATGGGTGGGAAACGTGATGATGGGATCAGCCTACAACTTCCGTCGGGCCGTCGAACAGGATGGAATAAAGATCTTCAACCTGACCAACTTCACGGTGGCTCTGGCTCTGCAAGCCGGAGCTATGGGACTGCCGTTCCTCCCGACTCGAACAGGATTGGGGAGCGATGTCGCCAAGGGCAACGAGTTCTTCGATCAAGTCTTTTCGCCCTTTGAACCGAAAGAGTCCCTGCACGCGGTGCGCGCGCTCAATCCCGATGTCACCATCGTTCACGCGCAGCGGGCGGATCGCGAAGGCAACGCCCATTGCTGGGGCAATTTCGGAGTGATGATCGAAGGAGTTCGTGCGGCCAAGCGCGTGATCCTACTTGCGGAGGAGATCGTCGAGCCCGAGGTGATTGCCAGCGATCCCAATCGTACCGTAATTCCCGGCTTCCTCGTGAACGCCCTGGTCGAGTGTCCTTACGGTGCGCATCCCTCGCCCGTCCAAGGATATTACACACGCGACGACGCGTTCTTCCGCCAATATCATGAGCAGACCAAGACCAAGGCTGACAGCGACGCGTGGCTCGATCGCTGGGTGTACAACACGGCTGATCGACGCGCTTATATGAACCAACTGGGAGCGTGCCGCGTGAAAGAAATAGGGGTGAAGCAGCACGCGTATGCGGCGCAGGTAGATTTCGGGTATTGAAGGCTGCTCGCTCCGAGCTTCTAGCTTGATTCTTGGCTAGGAGCGAACAGCTAGAAGCCGGAAGCTAAGCTATGAAGAAAGAACTCGTCGAACTCAAAGTAAACGGCCGCTCGCACGAGCTTGCCTTCGAGCCCAGCAAGCTGCTGCTTGATGTGTTGCGCCAGGATCTCGAATTCACAGGATCCAAGCGCGGCTGCGACGATTCCTCCTGCGGCGCCTGTACGGTGCTGGTAGACGGCATCCCGATGATGTCGTGCACCTTGCTGGCGGCAAGTTGCGAGGGACAGGAAATCACGACGGTCGAGGGCGTGAGCGAGGGCGGAAGCCTGGCGGCCATTCAGAAAGCCTATGGCGACTGGGGCGGAGCGCAGTGCGGCTATTGTACTCCGGGATTCATCATGACCGTCAAACATCTGCTGGCTGAAAACTCGGAACCGAGCGAGCCAGACATCCGTAGCGCGCTGAGCGGAAATCTTTGCCGCTGTACAGGCTATAGCCAGATGTATCAGGCCATCAAAGCGGCGATTGACGCCGAACAAAAAGGAGTGGCAGCAACAAAGTGAAGTCTCACTCTAGTCTTGTCATTCCGAGCACAGCGAGGAATCTGTAGTGGCCAACGACCAACGACCAAAGACCGACGACTTCTCCATCATCGGCAAAGCCACCGCCATGGTCGACGCCGCCGGCAAGACCACCGGCGCCGGCAAATATACCGACGACCTCACGCTCCCCGGAATGCTCATCGGGAGAATCCTGCATTCGCCTTATCCGCACGCCCGCATCAAGCGCATGGACACCACCCGCGCCGAAAAACTGGAAGGCGTCGTCGCCGTCGTAATAGGAAAAGACGCGCCCAATCCCTATGGCATTCTGCCCGTCGGCCATGACGAGTACGCGCTCGCGCTCGATAAAGTCCGCTACGTTGGCGATAACCTCGCTTGTGTCGCTGCGGTCGACGAGGCCACGGCGGATCAGGCGCTCGAGTTGATCGACGTTGAATACGAGCTCTTGCCCGCCTATTTCGATCCGGAAGAATCGATGAAGGCCGAGACCGACCTCATCCACGACAACAAGGCCCACAACCTGGAAAAAGACTATCACCATGTCTTCGGCGATCCGGAAAAAGGTTTTGCCGAAGCCGACCAGGTAGCCGAAGCCCGCTTCATCGCTAACGAAGTCACCCATGCAGCCATGGAACCGCACTCCACATTGGCTGCATTCGAAATCGATTCGCACACTGGTAACCGCGGACGCCTGACGGTTCAATCGTCAACCCAGGTTCCTTATTACCTGCAACATAAACTGTCGCTGGTGCTCGAAATGCCGATGGCGCAAATTCGCGTCATCAAGCCGCTGGTCGGCGGCGGCTTCGGTGGAAAGAGTGAGGTCATCCCGCTCGAAATCATTGCGGCGATTGCGGCGCGAAAGGCGTTGGCCCCCGTGAAGATCACCTACACCCGCGAAGAGGTTTTCTGGGCGCATCGTGGTCGCCCGCGCACCATCATTGATCTGAAGACCGGAATCAAGAACGACGGCCGCATTACAGCCGTCAAGGCCCGCGTAATCCAGGACGGCGGCGCCTATTGCTCCTACGGCGTCGTCACGATTCTCTATTCTGGCGCGCTGCTGGGTGCGCTTTATGACATCCCCAACATTCAATATGACGGCTATCGCGTCCTGACCAACAAGCCCGTGTGCGGAGCGATGCGCGGGCACGGCACAGTGAATGTGAGATTCGCGTTCGAATCGCAACTCGACGAACTCGCCGCCAAAGCGGGATTGGATCCCGCAGAGATTCGCCAAGGCAATCTGCTCCAAGCTCCGTGCATCACGGTGAATGGACTGCGCGTACAGAGTTACGGATTGCCGGAGTGTATCGAAAAAACTGTCGAGCGCTCGGGTTGGAAACAACGCAAGGGCAAGCTGCCCAAAGGACGCGGGCTGGGCATTGCCTGCAGTCACTACGTAAGCGGCGCCGCCAATTCGATTATCCGCTCTGACATGCCCCACTCCACCGTGAACATCAAGATCGATCGTGACGGCGGAGTCGTCGTGTACACCGGAGCCTCGGAGATCGGACAGGGCTCGGACACCATGACGGCTCAAATCGCCGCTGAAACTCTGGGCTGCTCTCTCGGACGGATCAAGATCGTGGCTGCCGACACCGACCTTACTCCTATCGATATAGGCTCCTACTCAAGCCGCGTAACTTTCATGGCGGGCAATGCAACATTGCGGGCCTCGGCAGAAGTAAAGAAGCAGATTGCTCTGGCAGCCGCGCGCAAGATGAATTGCCCACCCGAAGACCTGATCTTTCGAGACGACATCGTGTACAAGCAGGCCAGCGCCCCACCACTTGTTTCCAAAACTGCAGACGACGATGTCACCCAGTCTGGAGCGTCGGTCAGTGGTCGCGTCGAGGGGCAAATCCTTCGCGGCTCGCTGCAACAAAAACGCCAAGACGAAGGCCCGAAAGATTGGATGACGTTCGAAGAGGCCGTAGTCGCTGCCATCGATTTCCACGGAGCCCTGACCGGAACCGGCTCCTACGCACCGCCTCCCGACGCGCGTGGCGGCAAACATAAAGGCGCTGGCGTCGGACCGTCGCCAGCGTACTCGTACTCAGCCCAGGTGGCTGAAGTGACCGTCGACGAAGACACTGGCGAAGTCACCGTTCACAAAGTCTGGGCGGCGCACGACTGCGGCCGCGCCCTGAACCCAGTCTCAGTCGAAGGCCAAATCATCGGCTCCGTCTGGATGGGCATGGGCCAGGCCCTCACCGAAGAAATGGTTTGGAAGGATGGCATGCTGATGAACCCCGGCCTGCTCGAGTACCGCAGCCCGTCGTCGGTGGAATCGCCAGAGGTCGAACCGATCATCGTGGAGAGCATCGACCCCGAAGGCCCGTTCGGCGCGAAGGAGTGCAGCGAAGGCTCACTTGCAGCGACCATTCCCGCAATTGCAAACGCAATCTACGACGCAGTCGGCGTCCGCTTGCACGAGTCTCCATTCACCCCGGAACGGGTGCTCGCGGCCCTGCGAGCGAAGAAAAACGCAAAGCACATCAACCTCACTGAAGGCGTCGATCCCACTTCACCAAGAATGTTTCGCGAGCATGGCGGATCGCTCTGGTATCGCGGCAAGGGACCGAAGCGCCATCCGCTGGATCCCTCGCGGCGCGAAACGCCGGCTCAAACGGGAGGCGACGATTGAGCCTCCCGCAATTCAAACTGCTCCGGCCACGCACGCTGGATGAAGCAATCTCGCAACTGGCAAAGTACTGCGACCGTGTGGAAGCGGACCACTCTCCCGCTCGCGATGGTCAGGGTAGCCCTCCCACGCATAAGCTACGAATCGTAGCCGGAGGCACCGACCTCATTCCGTCCATGCGGCAAAAATTGTTCGAGCCCCAGTACGTGCTCGATATCCGGCACATTGCGGAACTGAAAGATATTCGCCAGCAGGGAAGTGGCGTCGAGATCGGAGCGCTTACCTCGCTGACCACCATCGAGCACTCCGACCTTCTGCGACGCCGTTATCCAGTGCTGGCGGAAGCAGCCGCCACGGTTGCATCGCCTCTGCTGCGCAACATGGGCACGATTGGCGGAAACATCTGTCTAGACACCCGCTGCCTGTGGTACAACCAGTCGCTCACCTGGCGCAAGGGCTGTGGCTTCTGTATTAAGAAAGACGGAGACCTGTGCCATGTCGCCCCCGGTGGAACAAAATGCTGGGCCGCGTTCTCAGGCGATACTCCCCCGGCGCTTCTCTGCTTGAATGCGGAGATTGAAATTGCGAGCGCCTCGGGTGTGCGGCGGATGCCGCTACCCGATTTCTACACCGGTGACGGCGTCGCTTATCGCAAGTTGCAGCCCAATGAACTGGTCACGCGAGTGTTCCTGCCTGAATCGTCCGCCGACTATCGCGGTATTTATCGCAAACTGCGTGTTCGAGGATCGATTGATTATCCACTGGCCGGAGTTGCCGTCGTCATGAAGCGTTCGAACGGTCACGTCGCCGATGCACGTCTAGCCATCACCGCCGTCAATCCCGCTCCGGTTCTGGTCAAGGGAGCGAGTGAGTTGCTTCGTGGAAAGGTCGTGGACGAAGCCTTGGCCGAAGCGGTGGGCAACTTGGCCGCGAAAACGGCCAAGCCGCTAACCACATCTGCCCTGACGCCAGAATACCGGCGGGAGATGATCAGGGTGTTTACCAAGCGCGCCGTGCTGGCGGCAGCGACCAACTAGCGCGATCTTGTTTTCCCACCGGCGAGACCCTCACCGGGAACTAAACAAATGCCCCATCTTCTCTTTCTTGGTCTTGAGGTAATCTTCCGCATGGCTGCTCGGAGTTACTTCACAAGGGAGCCGCTCAACCACCTCAATTCCGCCCCGCTCCAGCGCCGCAACCTTGTCGGGATTATTCGACAGCAATCGCACCTTGGACACACCAAGAGCCTTGAGGATTCCCGCCGGCAGTGCGAACGCGCGAAGATCCGCTTCAAATCCGAGGCGCTCATTGGCCTCGACCGTATCCAAGCCGGCATCCTGCAACTCGTAAGCCTGCAACTTGGCTATCAGCCCAATGCCTCGCCCTTCCTGCTGTTCGTAGATCAGCACTCCCGCTCCTTGCTCGGCAATCATGGCCAACGCCATCTCGAGTTGTTGACGGCAATCGCAGCGCAGCGAGCCGAAAACATCTCCCGTGAGGCATTGCGAATGGATACGCACCAGTGCCGGCACGGAACGCACGTCGCCCGTCACCAGGGCCACCGCCTCCTCCTTAC
>Ga0210396_10001854_pt1 | contig 22065 bp, 19 predicted proteins | sample IncBWH17OmetaG_FD_155466 | JGI IMG/M metagenome (GOLD analysis project Ga0210396, IMG submission 155466) | Forest soil microbial communities from Barre Woods Harvard Forest LTER site, Petersham, Massachusetts, United States - Inc-BW-H-17-O ... | reverse complement strand
GTATAGGCAGGAAAATAGGCCAATTGCTGGAAAGAAATTGGTTGATCTGATCGGCCGCGCCCGGCTCTTTCACGAATCCTTTGTCCCAGCCGATCACGATGGTCAGCCCTTCGTGAAAAGAGAGCGACCGGGTCATGGAAACTTCCACGGTGTTATCCGAGGACGTCACCTCGGCGTCCTGCCCGCGCGAGCGGTACGACCCGGTGAATTCGTTTGTGCGGATGCCGGTCACTCCCTGCGGCAGCAGGATTTGCGCGCTGGCGTTGCCAAGGGGAACGTCCCACTCGTCGCCGGTCACATTCCAGTAAAGTTCGTCATGGTCCTCGAAAAATTTCAGCCCGTTGCGGACCTGGTAATGCAGCCGGATGGTCCGTTCCGCATCGGTCGCATCATCGACGTAAATTTTCCATTTCAGGTAATGGCCTTCGTGCGAGGATTCGACTTTCAGCTTCTGTCCCGCGGCATCGGTTGCGCCATCGAATTTCACGAAGAGCGAATAGTTGAATCCCTGCGGAGTGACGTATTCGACGGGGATGGTGCGGTACAGACCGTGCCACACGCCGATGAAATTCACATCGATGGTTTCGGTCACGTCCAGTGTGGCATCCGGCTGAACGAAAATTTCCGCCGAAAATTTTTGGATTTTAAGCTCTCTCGCGGAAGCGGATGCGGCCAGCGCGATCACGAGCAAGGCCACATTTGATGCGCGGTGCAGAGCGTGGTAGAGGGTTTTGTAGCGCCCGCCTTCAGGCGGGCATTTGCTCGAATCCGCGGCGTCCGCCTGAAGGCGGGCGCTACACACCGATTTCAGCCGCTGAGGTTGCATTCGCTTGCGTTTCCGCGTTGTGGAACAAACCATTGCGGCTAGGCGCCCGTCGCGCCAAAGCTGACCTTGGGCACTTCGCGTTCGGCCGGAGCGCTCAGCTGGAAAAATTCACGTTCCTTGAAATTTCCCATGCTCGCGACGAGGTTGGAAGGAAACTGCTCGATCATCGTATTGAAATCGCGGACCACGGCGTTGTAATAGCGTCGCGCGTTCTGCAGCGTGTCTTCAATCTGATTGAGCGTGCCCTGCAGCTGCGTGAAGCTCTCGACCGCGCGCAACTGGGGATACGCTTCAGCCAGCGCGAACACCTGCCGCAGAGCGCCGGTCAGCAGGCCTTCCGCTTCTCCTTTGGCCGCCGGGCCCTGCGCCGACATGGCCTGATTCCTCGCCGCCACTACGCCCTCAAGCGTTCCCTTTTCGTGCGCGGCGTAGCCTTTCACCGTCTCGACAATATTGGGGATCAGGTCGTAGCGCCGCTTGAGTTGCACGTCGATGTCCGACCAGGCATTGTCACACTGCACTTTCAGACGCACCAGGCCGTTGTAGGCGTACATGAGATAAATCACCACAGCCACGACGAAGACGATAATGCCAATTTGCATGGAACATCCTTTCCCGATCGGAGGACTAACCCAACGCTGGGATTCACTATAGGAGAGCTTACGGGCGCAGTAAAGCCTTGGTATCTGCGATGTGCAGTAAGCGCCCTCAGTCCGTTGCCGATGGAATCCATGGCGCGCCAGACTAAACAGGAGAGTTATACCTCATCTGTTAGAGGCTCGCCGCCTGATTCTCGTTGACATTTCGCCGAAGTAGCAAGACACTCCTTTCCTCCCTCTCCAGAACCTCTTGTATGTCTCGAGGTGCTGGACATGAGAAAAATACTTTTCACCGCAGTCTGTCTCTTGCTTTGCATCGCGCCACTCCGGTCGCAAGTCGGAATGTCGAAAATAAAGTTACGAGTCATCCTGGTGGACAAGGACTTGAATCAAAGGCCTGTCCCTCATCTCGCCGTCGTATTTGCCGCGGATTCCAGCGATCCCGATCGTACGCACGAGGTGAAAACCGATTTTGAGGGACACGCCGAATTTCAGGCAGCCCCGGGCAAGTATCGTTTGAGCACTCCGCAGGGCGTTGATTTCCAGAGTCGCCATTACGCCTGGGAGATGGAAATCAATGTAAGCCGCGAATCCGTTGCCTTGGACCTCAGCAACGACAACGCTCGAATCACCGATCCATCTTCTGCCGAACCTGCACGCGGTGCGGAGGACTTGACCTTTATGTTTCAGAAGTATCGAAAGTCGGTCGTGACCGTGTGGAGCGAGATTGGATCGGGCACGGGTTTCATTGTCGATTCCTCCGGCCTGGTGATGACCAACCAACACGTGATTGGACCATCGGAATTGGTGTCCGTTCAGTTCGACGTCAAAAGGAAAGTCGCGGCGAAAGTCCTGGCCTTTGACGCGGATCGCGACGTTGCCGTTCTTTACGCCGATCTCAGCGCCTTCCCCGGCGCCGCCGCAGCGCCAATCGCCACGGCGGCGGCAGGCCGCGAAATTGCTCTTGAGGGCGAGAGAGTGTTTACGATTGGCAGCCCCCTGGGCCTGAAGAAAATCATCACCAGCGGAATCGTCAGCAAAGTCGAGGCACGCGCCATCATTTCTGATGTGAATATCAACCACGGTAATTCCGGCGGGCCTCTCTTCAATTCGCTCGGCGAAATCATCGGGATCACCACGTTTTTGGTGCCGGGCGGAAATGGGCCCGGCGTGACAGGCGTTGTGCGAATCGATCAGACCTTGCCGGTGCTGGCGCAGGCCCGGAAAAAGATGAAGGACGCTGCTCTCCCAGGCGCGAGGTTGTTGCCCGTGGAGCCGGGCGATCCTTACCCGCTGGACTCTTTAAAGGAAATGAGCTCGCCGGCCAAATTCGACGCCAGGCCGTACATATTCAAGGTGGGAGGATTCGACGTGGCCCTCGGGACTCCTGTACTCGAGTACGAACTCCAATCGGAGGTGGGGCGTAGGGCGGCGCAAGAAAAAGGCAAGAGAACGAAGAACCGCGACGATTCCCCTCAAAACTCCTTCGAGCCGCTGCGGGACTTGCACGAATGGGCCGAGTACACAGGGGAATTCAAGCCCGTGCTGCTGGTGCAAGCCGCGCCCCAATTGCGCGAGACGTTCATGTCCGTGCTCGGCCGCGAAATAGCTCCCTCGATCGAGCCGTTCGGGACCATCGCCCCTCGCTTTAAATTCAGGACCGACTTCTACAAGATGAAACTTCTCTGCGGCGCGAGGGAAATTGAGCCCATCCAGCCTGGCAAGGCCGCCACAGTCGTCAACGCCCACAATTCGTTCGTGAACGTCACCGACGCGACGTACGTCGGAATTTATTCCTATCCGCCGGACGCGATCACGCCCTCCTGCGGCAAAGTCACTCTCCAACTTTATTCCGAAAAGGAGCCCGACAAGTCGGAATCAAAAGATCTGAATCAGAAGTCGATCGATCGCGTCTGGAATGATTTTCGGCCTTACCTGGCCGCCCATAGCAGCGCCGGGAACTCGCAATAGTCTTTAAGTAGCGCAGGCTTCAGCCTGTGGGGTTTAATCCTTGCAAGGACCAAAACCCGCAAGCTAAAGCGTGCGCCACTCCGAACCCGGCCTTTACAAGCTTTCCCACAATCGGCAGGCAACGCGCCCTTTTCACTGGCATGGAAGTGCCATTTGCGTTACTCTTGCGCCCACCGGAAGTTGTCACGTCCGATGACAGATGCATTTCAAAAACTTCAGCGCCGCAGTGTTCGGCATCGACGCCTACCTCATGGAGGTCGAGGTGGACGTCGGCTCGGGAAAGCCCGGCGATTTTAATATCGTCGGCCTTCCAGACATTGCCGTAAAGGAAAGCCGCGAACGCATCAAAGCCGCGCTGAAAAATTGCGGCCACGATTTTCCGTTTCAAAGCGTCACGGTTAATCTCGCGCCCGCGGACATTCGCAAAGAAGGCTCAGCCTTCGATCTTCCCATGGCGCTTTCGATTCTGGGATGCGGGGGCGCGTTCTTCGGCAAGCGCCTGGATCAATACATTTTTCTCGGCGAACTTTCACTCGATGGACAGGTGCGCTCGGTGCGCGGCTCTCTCTCGGCTGCCCTCGCTGCGCGCGAGCACAAGATCAAGGCCGTGGTCGTCCCCGAAGCCAATGCGCGAGAGGCCGCGGTTGTCGAGGGTATCGACGTGTTCGCCGTGCGCAATCTGCCGCAAGCCGTGGACCTCGTCAACGTGCCGGAATCGTTTGCGCCGGTGCGCGTGGACGCCAACACCATGCTGGCCGACGCCGCGCAATACGCCGTAGACATGCGCGACGTCCGCGGACAGCAAGCCGCCAAGCGCGCCCTGGAAGTCGCTTGCGCCGGCGGCCACAACATTATTTTTATCGGGCCGCCCGGCGCCGGAAAAACGATGCTCGCCAAGCGCATCCCCACAATCCTTCCGCCCATGTCGCTTGAGGAAGCCATCGAGACCACGCGCATTCACAGCGTCGCGGGACTCCTGGACGACGCGCGCGGCCTCGTCGGCACGCGGCCATTCCGCGCGCCGCACCACACCATCAGCGACGCGGGCCTGATCGGCGGCGGAGCGATCCCTCGGCCTGGAGAAGTTTCACTTGGACACCACGGCGTGCTCTTTCTCGATGAATTGCCGGAATTCGAGCGCAATGTTCTCGAAGTAATGCGCCAGCCGCTCGAAGATGGCGCGGTCACCATTTCGCGCGCCGCGACTTCGGTGACCTTTCCCGCGCGGTTCATGCTGGCGGCCGCGATGAATCCCTGTCCGTGCGGATTTTTCGGCGATCCGACGCGACAGTGCCACTGTTCGCCGCCGCAAATTCAGCGCTACGTCTCGAAAATTTCCGGGCCGCTGATAGACCGCATCGACATTCACATCGAAGTGCCCGCCGTGAAATACAAGGAACTGCGCGGCAACGGCTCGACCGAGGATTCATTCACGGTCCGTGAACGCGTGTTGCGCGCCCGCGAGCGCCAATCCAAACGGTACGCCGGCGAGCGAAAAGTTTTCTCCAACGCGCAGATGCCACCGAAGCTGATCCGCAAATTCTGCGCCATCAGCGAAGAAGGCGAAAAAATGCTGGAAAACGCCATCGGCCGCCTCGGCCTTTCCGCGCGCGCCCACGACCGCATCCTGAAAGTTGCCCGCACCATTGCCGATCTGGACGCCTCGGAAAATCTGGAGACGCGCCACCTCGGCGAGGCCATCCAGTACCGCACGCTCGACCGCACCTACTGGGCGTAAAAACCCCGGAGAAAATCCTTAACACAGAGAACACAGAGAACCCCGGAGAAACCCATTCATGTCGCGCTAATTCTCCGTGCCCTCAGTGGCCTTCCTCGGTGTCCCCTGGGTTAAGTCCTATGTTGCCGGAGTCCCTGTTGTCCGTATGGAAACATCGTTTGACATATCGTAGTGCGATATAAATAATAGAGGTAGGCCGAGCGCACCTCCGACACGCTTGGCCCGTTTTGGAGCAAGAGGAAAGGGAGGCGGGCGTCCCCAGCCTCCCTTTTCCTGCCTCTGACGAGCCCCTCCCGCGCACCCTGTTTCCTATTGGAGTCGTCTCCGGCACGCACACTAAATCCGAATCTCGAACGGGAAGCGGTTTCGGTTCCGCAGGGTTCAGAATACGTTCAAGCGCCATCCGTCGGCAAGCAGACCAGTCGATTTCCAGTTATAATCAAGAGATATGCTTTCGCTAAATAACGTCACCATGCGTTACGGCGCAAGGATCCTGTTCGAGGACGTCACCTGCTCGTTCCTCGAGGGGCGCCGCTACGCGATCACCGGCCCGAACGGCGCCGGCAAAACAACTTTGATGAAGATTTTAGAGGGCGAGATCGAGCCGACCAAAGGTTCGGTCTCGCGACCAAAGAAGCTGGGCATTTTGCGGCAGGACCAGTTTGCCTTCGACGAGTTTCGCGTCATCGACACGGTCATCATGGGCAACGCCCCATTGTGGAAGGCCCTCCAGGAACGGGATGTGCTGTACGCCAAACCTCACGAAGATCTGACGGACAAGGACGGCATGCGCCTTGGCGAGCTGGAAGGCGTGGTGGGTGACGAGGGCGGCTACACTGCCGAGGCGGACGCCGCGATCCTTCTCGATGGCCTCGGCGTCGAGTCCACACTGCACGAGCGCAAGATGAGCGAGTTGCAGGGCGGCCAAAAAGTCCGCGTCCTCCTTGCGCAGGCCCTGTTTGGCAATCCCGCGGCGCTGCTGTTGGACGAGCCCACCAATCACCTGGACCTCGATTCCGTCCACTGGCTGCAGGACTACCTCCGCGAGTACCCGGGCGTGCTGATCGTCATCTCGCACGACCGCCATTTTCTGAACAGCGTCTGCACGCACACCGCCGACATCGATTACCAGACGGTGATCATGTACACCGGCGGCTACGACGAAATGGTCCTGGCCAAGACGCAAATTCGCTCGCGCATCGAATCCGAAAATGCCGTGCGCGAAAAGAAAATTGCGCAACTCAACGAATTCATCGCGCGCTTCTCGGCCGGCACGCGTTCCTCGCAGGTAATGTCGCGCAAAAAAGAAGTCGAGCGCATCCAGACCTCGGAGCTGGCCAAATCCAACATCGCCCGGCCCTACATCCGCTTCGACATGAAAAATCCCTCCGGGCGCCACCCGCTGGAATTCAAGAGCCTCAAGAAAACCTATGGCAGCCATGTGGTGATCGACAAATTTTCAGCCAATGTCGAGCGCGGCGAAAAGATCGCCATCATCGGGCGAAACGGCTCGGGCAAAACCACGCTTCTAAAGTCGCTCGTGCGCAGCGCTCCGGGATATATCGAAGACGCCGACCGCGTGTTTCAAGCCGACGCCGGAAACGTGAAGTGGGGTCACGAAGCGGCCGTAGGTTATTTCGCGCAGGACACAACCGATACCATCGCCAAGAACACCACGCTCATCGAGTGGCTGCACCAATTTGACCTGAAGGCGTCCCAGCAGGAATTGCGCGGCGTGCTCGGCCAGATGCTCTTCAGCGGTGAGGATGCCGAGAAATCCACCCGCGCGCTTTCCGGAGGCGAGTCGGCCCGCATGATTTTCTGCAAGCTGATGCTGCAAAAGCCCAACGTCCTGGTGCTGGACGAGCCCACCAACCACCTGGACCTCGAAGCCATCAACGCGCTCAACATCGCGTTGCAGAAATATCACGGCACGGTTTTATTCGTCACCCACGATCACGACGTCATCGACGAAGTCGCCACGCGCATCTGGCAATGCAAAGGCGGCCACGTCGAGGATTTCAAGGGCCCCTACGAGGATTTCCTGATCTACGCGAAAGAAAAAGCGTCTTAGCACTTGGTAGCGCAGGCTTCAGCCTGTGTGTGTTCGTCCCTGCAAGGATTGAAATCCACAGGCTAAAGCCCGCGCTACAAAAACCTAGTGCTCCGCAAGAAAAACGCGACAGTAATTCCCGCACTGACGACCATAGCCGCCGCCTGAAGCTAGCGCGAATTCACTTTCCTGCCCGTGAGCGCTCCGAGCTTTACCACGTAACATTTTTTCGATCCCGGTTTCGCGTCAAACCGCGCGCCGTTATTTCTCCCAACCGCGTGTCTTGGATTGACTTACCCGACGGCGCTGTGTTACCCATACAATTCCCTAGGCGGGTTCCGACAGCCGGATGCCCTCAAAACCTCAGCGGATTGAAGTTGTTCTGGAGACGTTGATCGAGAGCATCGCTCTCGCCGAAGAAGTGGGTGTGCGTGTCGCCGCGGTGGCTGGATTTGGCGAGGACGATCAATACAAGATCGGGCTGGCCGTGCACGAGGGCGTTATGAACGCCTTTCAATACGGCAACAAACAGCGCCGTGAGAGGAAGATACACCTGACCTTCGAGTTGCATGATGAAAAGCTGGTCATCCATGTAGTTGACCAGGGAGCGGGATTTCGCATTGAGGATGTGCCCGACCCCCGCGATGATGAGAATGTCCTCGGCGATTCCGGACGCGGCGTGCTTTTGATGAAGGCCTTTATGGATGAGGTCGATGTTCTCTCCAGCGCGGCCGGGGGCGCCGAACTCGTCATGGCCAAACTGCACAAGCGCTGAGCGTCCTGTTCCACGGCGGAACCCGGGTGGGATATTTCGTAATAGAGAGAAAGCGGCAGCCGGGAAAGGCTCGCAATGAGTTTCAAAGCTACCACCCGTGAAGTCGGAGACGTCACGGTGATCGACATGGACGGGCGTATCACCCTGGGCGAAGGCAGCGCCCTCTTGCGCGACCTCATTCGAGCAAACCTCGCCAGGGGTCGCAAGAAAATCGTGTTGAATCTGGCTGGAATCATCTATATCGATAGCACCGGCCTCGGTGAATTGGTGAGCGGATATCGCTTGATTAAGAGCGAGGGCGGGGAAATCAAGCTCCTGAACTTGAACAAGAAAGTTACCGACCTCCTGCAAATCACCCGTTTGTATACGGTTTTCGACATCCATAATCAGGAGACGCAGGCGGTGTCGAGTTTTCACGCTTAAGCGGCGATTGCCTCACGCTCGGACGAAGTAAGCCAAGCCCGGCCCGTTCCCTAACTTCCCATTTTGAATGATTCCTGAACCGGGAAATTCTCTAGACAGCCGCCGAATTTTGTTGTATTGATGGCCCGCTTTTGTGCGATGTGTAATTCCGTAGGTGTTCGAAGGCCCGCTACGGTCGGCCGCCTCGTTCCCGTGCCAGGACAAACGGGGAAGGGTCACCGGTAACGGCGGACATATCTCTATCACCGACTGGCGTTACGCCCGGCAAACAGCGACCGCTCAAGATAGAGGAGCTACTAAGTTGAGCAGAGAACAAGGTGTGGTGAAGTGGTTTAACGCATCAAAAGGGTATGGTTTCATCCAACGCCAGTCGGGCGAAGACGTGTTCGTGCACTTCTCCGCCATCCAAATGGACGGATACAAGACACTGAACGAAGGCCAAATGGTCGAGTTTGAGGTCAAGCAAGGACCGAAAGGCTATCAGGCTGAAAACGTCACCGCTGCTTCCTGATCGGGTACACGTGTTCTGAGGGCCTTGTCCGGCGCATCCGGACAGGGCCCTTTCGCTTTTAGGCGCGCGCGGTTTTTGTAGAGGCCGTCTGAATTATTGACGGGCGATGTTGTTTTTCTTCCACGTTGGCGCCCACACCTCCGGGGGTTGCAGCTTCTTCCGCCACTCTTCGGTAAACGAACCGGAAAATAGATATTGAGTTGGCTGTGTGCAGACCCTTTCCGAACTGGATTCATCCAGATGTACCAGGATACGGCCTCTGGCGAATCCTTCGGCCGAAGAATGTGATCATAAAACTTCTTTTGCCAGAGGGGTGCCCCAAGAGATTTTGCATATTTCCGGCTCGACGCCTGTTTGAAATTTTGAACGAACAAAAGAAGGTCACTTTCCGGCGCGATCCCTTCCAGGAGCGCGTGAAAATGGTCAGGCATCACACAGAATGCATGCACGCCAAATTGCCGCCTTTCCGCGGTGGTTTTCAAGCACGAAATAAGATCTAGCGCGTTTTTAGGGTCAGTGAAGACAGGGTCGCGTGACTCGCAACAAATCGTAATGAAGAACCACCGGCGTCCTTGATAGTGAATTGGATGAAGGCGGATATTTTTTCTGCGAAAACTCATAGCTGCGAGACGCTTTTGTAGAGGCGGTTCGGCGAATTTTGCCGAACCGGCAGTTTTTGAATTGTATGCCTGCTAGGATGCAATTTTCTACCACGATGCGGAGCCATCCCCGGTCCGATGAAACTGGACCGGCCGCTACAAAACCAAACGCCTGCTGTTCGCGGTTTTCGAGGCGCCCGCATAATTGATTTCCGGTTCCAGCCACGGCATGAAACCTGTGATACGATTGCTTATTCGAATTGTAACGAAGGAGCGACTCTGTGGCGCAGCATATCTTGCGCAAGGACCTGAAGAAGGACGAGATCCGGGAGAAATTCGTCTCGGGTGTGGAATCGGTCGCTTCGCATCAGCAGGCTTTATGGTTGGTGATTGCCGCGGCGCTGGTTGTGGCGCTGGCTGTGTTTGGCTGGAACAGCTACGCGGGCCGGCAAACGGCGAAAGCTTCCGCAGCGCTGGACGACGCCATGAAAATTTTCCAGGCAAGGATTCGCGTCGCCGGGGAACCAGTGGACCCTGCTGAAATTACCTACCTTGACGAAAAAAATAAGTTCACCGACGCCGACAAAAAATTTCTCGTGGTAGCCGCGCAATACGGGCGCACGAAACCGGGGCAGATGGCGCGGTACTATGCTGCTCTCTCGGAAGTCCAGCTCAAGCAATACGCAGACGCGGAGAAAAATCTCGGCCAGGTTGTCACGGGCGGTGACGAAAATTTAGCGAGTCTCGCCAAATTCCAATTGGCCGAAGTTTTCGAGCGCGAGAATAAAGGTTCGCAGGCAGTTGACCTGTTAAAGCAATTGTCGGACAAGCCCAGTGTTTTCGTGCCCAAACCGATGGCCATGCTGGCGCTCGCCGATTATTACCGCAAGACCGACCCCGCGCAGGCCAGCAAACTCTACAATCAGGTCAAGCAGGAATTCCCCGACGCGGCCGAAGCAGCCGACCAGGGCCTCGAACTGCTCAACGCAAAATCCTGACCGATCGGCCTCGGCAAACTTGCCGCGAGGCCTTACTTGATGTTGTTGTTTTCGGCGCAGACGTACTCTTGAATCTGCCAGTCCGGCTTCAGCTTGAACGTTCTCTGGGCCGTCCAGGATTTTGTGTAGGCCTTTGGATCGTCGATTGTGTACTCGTCCACCAGAGTGTCGTGATCCATGCGGCGCAGGCGTTCGATGACGTGCATGGCGTCGGAGTGCGGAAGCCCCATGGGATCCAGCCAGGTCTTGTCGTTAAACCCGATGGTGTCAATGACCAGTGTGTCCCCTTCAAATTTTCCGATCGCGTTTCCCATGTAGGTCGGATCGAGGTCCTTTGGATGTCCCCTCCCGTCCGTAAAAATCTGCCGGATCAAGGATTGGTACTCGAAAATCATGATCACTCGGTCGCGCGTCTGCACAATTTCCCACGGGAACGGCTGCCCCATCGTCCGGGGGATACCCGGAGGGATGCATCGCTCCGTCGGGTCCGGACCGGTATCGGGTGCGCGGTGCGTATTTTCATAAACGCGTTTCTGGAAGAGCGCCTCGGCCCAGGGCTGGAAAGGAGGATCTTCATTGGGCAGGATGTTTCTGCGATATTCGTCGACGAACCACACACCTGAAAAGTCGGGAGGATTGGAGGCAGCCCGCATTTTTGCAGCAGCCGAGTGCTGCGCCGGCTGCGCGAAAAGAATGAGCGGCAACGCAAGCGCAGCCACCGCGAATCCTGAAAGGATGGAATGATTCCGCACCGTGGACCCAGCCTCAAATTTCCGGGCTCACTCGATCTACCTGAATCCCTGCCCGTCGTACTTCTGGCCATTCGCCAGCGTCACTGTGATGAGCCTCAGAACCCTTGTTCCATTCCTCTCGGGAGCGCCATTCACCGTCAGTTGGTCGCCGGCCTTGATCATTTCCCTCTTCCAACCCGTCCGGACCAGCATGTTGGGACTGTTTCCTTCGATGCGCCATTCCGCGATGGTGCCGCTGTCGTCCTTGACGTCCACGAAAATGAACACGTGGGGGTTGGTCCACTCAACGTTGGTTACGACCCCCTTCATGGTGACCGGATGCTCCATGTCGTACCCTGCGCTGGAATGGTGAGCGAAGAGCGGCAGCGAAGCCGCGAACCCGCCGAGCAGGAAAATCAATGCGATGGCCAGTCTAATTTTCATGGCAACACCCTGCGATTCGATGATCGAAGCTCCCTCATCAAAATGTTCTGCTTGAGATTAACTATACACCTGCCGCGCCGAAAATTTGCACGATGAACCGCACTGGACTAGCGGGCCGGCTCCGCTGGCAAATTCATTGTGTCCAAGGCGGGAGAATCGTACGATGCACCAGACCAGAGGCAAAACCGGAATCTCCGTGTGTGGGTGTCGATCCCTTGGAATCCGCGCGGGCCGGGCAAGAGCCGAAGGGGAGGATCCTTATGGTGGATGTGAATCGTCATCGGGCGAGCGCTCCAATTGCTTGTGTGGTCGTAGCAAAGGGAGCGCGCCGCAATTTATTGTGGCTGAGCGCAGTGATCGTCTTTGCCGCGGCGGTTGTCTTTCTGATAGCGGGATCGCGCCGAACTTCCGCCGCGCCGCCTCTTCCCGCTGGCACGGTGGAAGTGCCTAAATTCGTGGTCGATCCATCCTGGCCGCACATCCCGAATGGGTGGACGCTCGGCCAGGTGTCCAGCGCCGCGAGCGATGCCGATGGGAATATCTGGATCATCCATCGCGCGCGTACCGTGAAGCCCGGCGTGAAAACGGGCCCGCCGGTTATGGAGTTCGATGCTGCCGGCAATTACCTTCAGGGCTGGGGCGGGCAGTCAGGGGACGGTTACACCTGGCCCACGACCGAGCACGGAATTACCGTGGACTTCAAAGGGAATGTCTGGATCAGCGGCAACGGGAACGACGATCAGATCCTGAAGTTCACAAAAGACGGCAAGTTCCTCATGCAGATCGGCCATGCTGCGCCAAAGAAGACCAACGCGGACACCACCAGTCTTTGGAAGCCCGCCGACGTGTATGTCTATCCAAAGACCAACGAAATTTTCGTCGCCGACGGTTACGGCAACAAACGCGTCATCGTCTTCGACGCCGATACCGGCGCGTACAAGCGCATGTGGGGCGCGTTCGGCAACACTCCCATGGATGATCCCCCGCGTCCTCCGGCATTGACGGGCGAGGCCGCCAAAGCCGCCGCGGCGGAAGAGGAAGCCACGCGCACCCTGGCCACGGAGTTCGATCCCAAAGATCCGGGGCCTTCGCAATTCGTGCCGCCCGTGCACGGCGTCAAAGTTTCCAACGACGGTCTCGTGTATGTCGCCGACCGCGGCGGCAAGCGCGTGCAGGTGTTCACAACGGAAGGCAAATACATTACTCAAGTCTGGATCGACCGCTGGTGCCTCGTGGCCGGAGCCGGTTGCAATAATGGCAACACCGCCGCCAGCGTGGCTTTCTCGGCCGACCCCGGGCAGCGGTTTCTGTATGTAGCCAGCAGAAGTCCTGCGCGCATCTGGGTGTTCGACCGCAAGACGCTGCAGGCCCTGGACTCGTTCGGGCGCCCCGGCATAGCTCCCGGCGAATTCGACGTTTTACACCACATGACAACTGACAACAAGGGTAATCTTTACAGCTCGGAAGTTGAGGACGGCAGGCGTGTGCAAAAGTTTGTGTTCAAGGGCCTCGTTTCCATGCCCATGCCGGCGAGCAAGTCCAATTAATTAGGCTGAACAACGCAGCTGGTCCCTCGCAGGTCCATACTGAGCCGCAGAATTTTGTGGGGAGAGGCAAGCCTTCAGCCTGCGGGGTTTTGACCTTGCAAGGACCAAGCCCGTCGGCGGAAGCTCGTGCGGCTAAACCCGCAGATTGCTATGTCGTTGAGTAGTTTCGCGAGGGGTTGTGATCTGACAATCTTCGTCGCCCCGGTATACCAGTTAATGGCACCCGGCCCGTTTTGGCACATGTAATTCCTCGCCGCGGGATACGAGGTACAGTCAAATTTCGTTTCTAAGTACAACTAATGCCAGGGCTTACCGCCACTGTGCTGCAGAGGTTACTGTACCTGGCTCAGATGGCATACGGCTTGCCCCTTACTCTACGTGGACTGGCCCGGTTGATACGAGCAGCATAGCCGAGCTAGCCGGGGAGTTGGGAGGATGGGTAAATGTTGCGCAAGGTGCTAGTCGCTGGATTCACAATTTTAACTGCCATTCCTGTATTTGCCAATACCACGAAATTTGACGCGGGCCAGGTTGCTATTGCGCCGCCCAAGCCGGTTGCTCTTCGCCTCATGAGCGACACGCAGTTCACTACATTTTTAGGACGCCTGGATTCGGAACTGCTTCGCTCCGAACTGCAGCTGAAAAAGATGGATGTGAAATCCGTGAGCCTCGATCTTCAGGAGAAGCAGGAATTGGGAAGAAGTTACGCCCGTTGTTTGCAATCGCTCGAAGACACCCGTGAAGAAATCCAAAAACTCTTGCAGAAACAAACGTTGAAGCTCGACCTGTTTCTCTTGATCGACTTGAATCAGTTGGCTCGCGACCTGGATTCGCTCGACGAAGGCCTGATGAGTCCCGCGGCGGTCAGCGGGACAAGCGGCGCCCAGAAGTCCATGGGTTACGCCCGGCAGGTTTTGGGCATTGATGGCGAGCTGTCCGCGGAGATTTCCACATTTCAGCACCACTTCATCGCCTTCACCGGAATCGTCGACGCGACCCTCGATCAACCCGAGCAGGATGCGTCGCAACCGCCAACTCAGAAGTAACGCGACAACAATTCCAAAGAAGTTTGTATTTCAGGAGGTCGGGGCTTCGGCCCCGGCCTTCACGTTCGTTCACCTCAGGGCTTTCAGCCGCGGAAACTTCAGGGCTCGGAAGCCCTTCTCAAACCCTGCTGTACGTCGTGGCTGAATCGCCGGCCTCCCAAACAGACTTTTCCTGATCCCTTCCCATCCAGGAAGCCGCAATGAGTTGGCATCACTCACGCCCTGGCATAGAATCGTGCCATGGCACTGGCCTCCTATGCGATGGAAGCGGCGAAATCGCGCGGCAGGCGTTATCCCGAGCCGTCTCATCCGTACCGCAACGACTATGCGCGCGACCGCGACCGCGTAATTCATTCGCGCGCGTTCCGCCGCCTGGAAGCGAAAACGCAAGTCTTCACCACCCGCTATTCCGATCATTTCCGCAACCGCCTCACGCACACGCTGGAAGTCGCGCAGATTGCGCGCACCGTAGCCGGAGCGCTTGATCTCAACGCCGATCTCGCGGAAGCCCTGGCCCTCGTGCACGACATCGGGCATCCGCCATTCGGCCACGCGGGAGAACGCAAGCTCGATGAATTGCTGCGCCCGCACGGGGACAGCTTCGATCACAATTTACAGGCGCTGCGGATCGTCGAACAATTCGAGCAGCGCTATCTGGATTTTCCCGGCCTCAACCTGACGTTTGAAGTCCGTGAAGGCATCGTCAAACATTCGCGCGATTACGACGCGGCGCAATATCCCGCCCTCTCGGAATATCTGCTCGACCAGCGCCCGCCGGTGGAAGCCCAGCTCATCGATTTTGTCGACGAGATTGCCTACAACACCGCCGACCTCGATGACGGCTACGAAGCGCACGTGCTGGACATTGAGATGATCGGCTCGGAGGTCCCGCTGTTCGCCCGATTTTACGAGGAGGTCGAGCGCCGACACCCGCAGGGCCTCGAGAAACTGAAATTCAATGAAGCCGCCAAGCGCGTCCTCGACCATCTCGCGACCGGCTTGATTGAAAACACGCGGTCCGTCGTGGCGGCATCGGGCGTGCAAAGCGTTGACGATGTCCGGCACGCGCCGCGCCGCCTGGCGGGATTCAGCCCTTCCCTGGCGGCCGAAAATGCCGGGCTCAAGAAATTCCTGCTCGCGCGCCTGTACGACAACCCCGCAATCGTCGCCGATCGCGAACGCTCGGTAGAAGCCCTCGCCCAACTTTTCGACTTTTACTTTGAGCATCCTGACGCCATGCCCAAAGCGTACACCGAGCTAGCTCAACATGCCCCCAAGCATCGAGTCGTCTGCGACTACATTGCCGGTATGACCGATCATTTCCTGCTACGCCAGCACGCGGAGTTACTCGGAACGAGTTCCGCAAGGTCCGCGTAGCACGGGCAGGAGTGCCTGTGCTACCAGCCCCCCTGAGTCGACCTTTGTCGCAAGCTCTTTACGCCCTCGCATTTAAGTGCAACTCCCGAAAAAACCAGACAGGCTTGAAGCCTATCCTACTCGTGCCTGTTTCGAACCACTCGCCACGAACCGCACAGTGCCTTCCTTGACTTCACTCCGGCGGGACATATAATGGATCGTGAAGGAAGTATCAGGGAGCCCCGCGCGAGCGGCGGAAATCGATGTTCCTAGACGTAAATGAGCTGGCAGTCCGCAAGATTCGCATACGGAAGAGCTATGCCCCGGGCGCGGTTGACTACCGCACCGTTGACTTCCGGCAGGCGGAGCCTCTCGAGGTGCGTGCCACAGCCGAACTGGTGGAAGGGCAGATCCGCATCACAGGGGAGCTGCACACCCGTCTTGAGATGGTTTGCGCGCGCTGCCTGGAACCCGTAAATGAGGATATTGCCCGCGAATTTGACCTCTTTTACAAGCCTCTGACTTCCATCACCAAGGAAGAAGAGGAGCGCCTGAAGCTCGACGACACTGAAATCGCGTTTTTCGAGGGCCAGGGAATGTTTCTGGCCGATGTTCTGGCCGAGCAAGTCCTTCTGGCTTTGCCGATGAAGGCCATCTGCCGGAGCGATTGCCGCGGGCTATGTCCCCAGTGCGGAGTGAATTTGAATAACGAGGAATGCCGCTGTGAAAGTCACGCAGCCGATCCGCGTATGGCGCCTCTGGCGCGTCTGAAACAGGACTGGTTCAAAAAGCAATAGGAATCCCAGGCGAAACACCATAGAATGCCTCATACAATTTGGGGCCACGAGAAGGAGTTTGTATGCCCAATCCAAAACGGCGACATTCCCACGCGCGGAAAAATAATCGGCGCGCTCATGATTTTCTGAAGGCTCCGGCCCTCGCCAAATGCCCCAACTGTCATGAAATGAAACAGCCTCATCAGGCTTGCCCGCAATGTGGCTATTATAAAGGCCGGGAAGTCGTGGACACCGGGGCCTGACGCCCGGACCTGCACGGCCTCTGTGCGGTTCCCCTACCGGAGTTTGAATGATCACCATAGCCGTAGATGCAATGGGTGGAGACCATGCCCCGCGCCCTGAGGTCGAGGGCGCAGTGCAGGCGGCTCGTGAGTTGGGCGTTCGAATCCTTCTGGTCGGCTTGGTGCCTAATGTGAAGAAGGAGCTGGCCAAGCATTCGCATCGCGGCTTGCCCATCGATATTATTCCGGCATCTGAAGTCATCACCATGGACGACTCGCCCACGCAGGCTTTCCGGAAGAAGAAGGACAGTTCGGCGCACGTGGCAACCAAACTGGTGCGCGGCGGCCAGGCCGATGCCCTGGTCAGTGCGGGGAATACCGGCGCAGTGATGGCCGTGGCGCGATTTGGGCTGGGAACGCTTTCATCGGTGGACCGGGTGGCACTGGCGGCGCCTTTTCCGACGTCACGGGGTGGAACGGCGGTTTTGCTGGATGTAGGCGCGAATGTGGATTCCAAACCCGCGCACCTGGTTCAATTTGCTGTGATGGGCGAGATTTACTACCGGGCGATTTTCGGAACGCGGCGGCCGAAAGTGGCCCTGCTATCCATCGGAGAGGAAGAATCGAAAGGAAACGAGTTGACGCGCGAGGCGTTCAGCCGGCTGAAACTCTCCTCGTTGAATTTCTTGGGAAACGTCGAGGGGCGTGACATTTTCAACGGCTCCGTGGACGTCATCGTTTGTGACGGCTTCATCGGAAATATCGCTTTGAAGATCAGCGAGGGCGTCGCGCAGCATATTGCGACGATGCTGAAGGAAGCGTTGCAGAGTACCATCAGTTCTCAGGTCGGCTACGTGCTCTCGCGCAAGGCCTATAAGAGCTTTCGAAAGAAAATCGATTACTCGGAATACGGCGGCGCTCCTTTGCTGGGGGTGAAGGGCGTGACCGTGATCGGACACGGGAGTTCGAATTCCCTGGCGATCAAAAATGCCGTCCGTGTGGCGACGGAGTTGGTGAGGGGCGGGGTCAACGAAAGAATCGAGCAGGAACTTGCCACGATTCCGACCCCTGTGGAAGCATAAGCGACGAAACGGCGGTTCATTCAATGGGAAAATTGGCGTTTTTATTTCCGGGGCAGGGCTCACAATACCCGGGCATGGGCAGGGAACTAGCCGCTAACCATGCGGCGGCCCGAAGTGTGTTTGACGATGCGGATCGAGCCCTGGGATTTTCGGTGTCGGAGCTATCCTTCAATGGCAGCGAAGAGTCGCTGAAGCTGACGGCAAACACGCAGCCCGCGATTTTGACCGCATCCGTAGCCACCTACCGTGTGCTTGCGGAAAATGGGGTTCAGCCGGCCTACGTGGCCGGGCACAGCTTGGGCGAATTTTCGGCGCTGGTTGCGGCCGGAAGCCTGGACTTCTCGGATGCGGTGCGCCTGGTTCGGCATCGCGGGGAATACATGCAATCGGCGGTGCCCGAAGGCGTCGGCGCAATGGCGGCCATTTTAGGATTGGCTCCTGCTCAGGTCGCGGGGATCTGCCGGCAGGCGGCCGACGGGCAGGTTGTGGCCCCGGCAAATCTCAATTCTCCCGAGCAGACCGTAATTTCCGGACACGCCGAAGCGGTAAAGCGCGCCGTGGAACTTGCCTCGGCGGGCGGCGCCAAGCGCGCCGTGATGCTTCCGGTTTCCGCTCCCTTTCACAGTTCGCTGATGCAGCCGGCGGCTGTTCGGCTTGAAGTCGACCTGCGCGAGATCGCGTTCCACAAGTTGCGCGTGCCGTTGGTGAACAATGCCGACGCCGAACTTACCACCGATGGCGATGAGGCGCGGGAAGCGCTGATTCGGCAGGTCACTTTGCCAGTGCGCTGGGAAGAATCCGTGCGCGAACTGATCGACCAGGGCGTCAACACGTTCGTCGAGGTGGGCCCCGGCCGCGTCCTCACCGGTCTGTTGCGGCAGATTGACCGGTCGATCCACGTATTCAACGTGGAGGATGAAAAATCCCTGCGCTCGACGCTGGAGAGGCTGGCGCAAGCGCAAACCGAATCCGCGGAAGCGTAAAGTAGCACACGCTTCAGCCTGTGGGTTTTTGCGGTGCGTAAAAGTCAAACCCCATAGGCTGCCCTTCGCGAGGTTCAGGGTAAAAAAGCCTGTGCAATAAGAAAATCACACATGTTCAGCCTCAAAGATCGCGTAGCTCTGGTAACCGGTGCGTCGCAAGGAATTGGGCGCGCCACGGCACTGGCCCTGGCGCAAGCCGGAGCGCGCGTCACCTTGGCTGCGCGCAATGCCGAAAAATTGGCGGGCGTGGTCTCCGAAATCGCCGCGGCGGGGGGAGAAGCGCTGGCGGTGGCGATGGATGTGGCCGACGCCGGCCAGGTAAAAACCGGCTTCCGCCAAGCGATCGAGAAATTCGGCGGTATTGAAATTTTAGTTAATAATGCAGGTATTACGCGCGACGGGTTGGCCGTGCGCATGAAAGCCGACGACTGGGACGCCGTGTTGCGCACGAACTTGACCGGGGCGCACCTGTGCGCGCAGCAGGCCTTGCCCGTGATGATGCGCGCTCGGTATGGCCGTATCATCAACGTTACCTCGGTGGTGGCGGAGACGGGGAACCCGGGGCAGACCAATTACGTTGCCGCTAAAGCCGGACTCATCGGATGGACGCGCGCCCTGGCTCTGGAAATCGCTTCACGCAACATCACGGTGAACGCCGTTGCGCCCGGCTTCGTCGTTTCGCCCATGACCGACCCGTTGCCGCAAGAGGCAAAAGACGCACTGCTCGCGCGAATACCGCTTGGCCGCATGGGTTGCGACGCGGAAGTCGCCGCTGCCATCGTGTTTTTGGCCAGTGAAGAAGCGGGCTACATCACCGGCGCAGTGCTGGACGTCAACGGCGGCCTGCGGATGGGATAGCGCAAAGTAGCGCAGGCTTCAGCCTGTGGGGTTAAGGCCACGCGAGGTCGAACCCCACAGGCTGAAGCCTGCGCTACGTGACAATTTGACCAAGACCGGATTGAGAGTTCAGTTGACCTTGGGCGGGACCGTACATAGAATGTCGCGTGCTCAAAATTTACACCCAGAGCAGCGAAGGAACCAGCCACAGGAAGCCGGACATAGCGCTTATCGGAGGCAAAACAGAATGGCCAGTGTCGATGAACGGGTAAAGCAAATTATCGTGGAACAGCTTGGAGTGGATGAAGCCGAAGTGACCGCCACCGCTTCCTTCGTGGACGATCTGGGCGCAGACTCCCTGGACACGGTTGAATTGGTGATGGCCTTTGAAGAGGCCTTTGGAATCGAAATTCCCGACGAAGACGCGGAAAAAATCGCCACCGTGAAGGATGCGGTCGACTACATCCAGAAGCACGGCAAGAAATAGGTCCGGAGCCGCTGCAAAACCACCAGGAGAGAGTTGATCAAGTGAGCCGCAGGGTTGTGGTAACGGGTGTCGGACTGGTCTGCGATCTGGGAATCGGCACCGATGAGGTTTGGAAGAACCTTCTGGCGGGCAAGAGCGGCATCCGCACGATCACCCATTTCGACGCCGCAGCATTCGATTGCACCATCGCCGGGGAAGTCCGCGACTTCGAACCCCTCCACTGGGCCGAAAAAAAAGAGCTCAAGAAAATCGCCCGGTTCATCCAGCTGGCGCTGGCGTCCACGGATTTCGCCATGCGCATGTCGGAATTAAAAATCACGCCGGACATCGCGGAGTTGACCGGGGTGTACGTGGCCAGCGGTATCGGCGGATTCGACGTGATCGAACGCGAGCACTCCAAGCTGCTGCACGGCGGCCCCGGGCGCATCTCCCCGTTTTTCATTCCCGCTGCGATCATCAATCTGGCTTCCGGTCACATTTCCATTCGGTATGGCGCGAAGGGGCCAAATTCGGCGACGGCCACGGCCTGCTCGGCTTCCGCGCACGCGGTGGGAGATTCCTTCCGCATGATTCAGCACGGGGACGCGGAGGTCATGATTTGCGGCGGCTCCGAAGCGGCTATCACGCCGATGGGCGTGGGCGGATTCGCCGCGATGAAAGCGCTCTCGACGCGCAACGATGATCCGGAACGCGCCAGCCGCCCGTTTGACGCCGACCGCGACGGCTTCGTGATTGGAGAAGGCGCCGGAATTCTTATCCTGGAATCGCTGGAGTATGCCGAGCGGCGCGGGGCGCGAATCCTGGCCGAAATTGTGGGCTATGGAATGTCGGGCGACGCTTACCATATCACCGCGCCTGAGGGGAATGGCGACGGCGCCTACCGCGTCATGCGCGCGGCCATACGCGACGCGCGGCTGGAGCCGCAGCAGATTGATTACGTCAACGCCCACGGCACATCGACACCACTCGGCGACGCCATCGAAACCAAAGCCATGAAGCGCGTCTTTGGCGAGTACGTCAAAAAAATTGCCGTCAGCTCGACCAAATCCATGACCGGGCATCTGCTCGGGGGCGCGGGCGGCCTGGAAGCCGGTATCAGCGTGCTCGCGCTTCGCGATCAGGTTCTGCCTCCCACCATCAATCAGGAGACGCCGGACCCGGAGTGCGATCTGGACTACATACCGAATCACATGCGCAAGGCCTCCCTGGAGCATGCGCTTTCGAACTCATTCGGCTTTGGCGGGACCAACGCCGCGCTGCTTTTCAAGCGCTGGGGTTCCCACTAGTCTAAGTTTTGATTTTTGTAGCGCCCGCCTTCAGGCGGGCGCTACAAAACTGTTCGAAATCTATGCTGCTACGCACGCTCTCAAACGAGAGGTATGGATGAAGATTGTCGTTTGTATCAAGCAAGTGCCCGCCAAGGACGCTCCTCTGGCCATTACCGAGACAAGCTGGATCCGCGAAACCGATATCGGCTTCGAGATGAACGAGCCGGACAGTTATGCGCTCGAGGAGGCCCTGCGGCTGAAGGAAAAACATACCGGCGAAGTGATCGCCGTGTCCATGGGCCCGGAGCGTGTGAAGCAGACCATCAAGGAAGCCCTCGCCAAGGGCGCCGACCGCGGCATACATATCGCAGATGACAAGGCGCACACGCTCGATCCGCTGGGCGCGGCCAAATCGCTGGCCGCGGCGATCGAGCGCGAAAAGCCGGACCTGGTATTGACGGGATTGCAGAGCGAAGATCAGGGCTTCGGCCAGACGGGCGTGCTGCTGGCGGAAATTCTGGCCCTGCCTCATGCCACGATCATCATGCAGATTGACGCGCAGGGCGGCGGCTTGCGCGTGAAGCGCGAACTCGAGGCCGGATGGTTCCAGTGGGTCGAGCTGCCGATGCCCGCCGTGCTGACGATTCAGTCCGGCATCAACAAGGTGCGCTACGCGACGCTCAAAGGCATCATGGCGGCGAAGAAAAAAGAAATCGCCACGATCGCGCGCGAATCTCTCGGCGTCACGCACGAGCCGACGCAGCGCATCGAAC
>Ga0210396_10001853_pt1 | contig 22066 bp, 22 predicted proteins | sample IncBWH17OmetaG_FD_155466 | JGI IMG/M metagenome (GOLD analysis project Ga0210396, IMG submission 155466) | Forest soil microbial communities from Barre Woods Harvard Forest LTER site, Petersham, Massachusetts, United States - Inc-BW-H-17-O ... | reverse complement strand
CGCCCTGGTCGGGGTAGCCGCCCTGCTCCGGATAGCCGCCCTGCTCCGGATAGCCGCCTTGGGCGGGCGGCGCGGCCGGATAACCGTGCTGGTCGGGGTAGCCGCCCTGCTCCGGCGGATAGGGACCTCGGGGGTCCTGGCCGGCCCGCGGGTCGTCTTGCGGATGCCCGTATTGGTCGTCGTAATAGTCGTCGCCGGGCCGCCCCTGCCCCTGGCCGCCGCGGTAGCTCGAGTTCTCGGTCATCGGTGGTACTCCTGGTTCTGCGCTGAACGCATGTTCTGATTGTGGCGCGGCGGGCTCGCTAGCCGTCGGGCGGGGCGCGACATCGGGGTTGACAGCACCGCGGGCGCGGAACTGGCCGGTATGCAGGTTCGCCGACTGCTCGAACCGGACGACCACGTCACCATATGTTTGCCACCCCTGTTCGCCGATGTATCCCGCCAACTGCTTAGCGAAAGCGTTTGAAGTGAGGTCCGGGTCGGCGCCCACTTTCTGGTAGTCGTGCATACCGAGGGTAATGATGTATTCGTTGGGAGCCAAAAGCCGATCGCCCTGCAGTGGGTGGATTCCGTCGGCCGCCTCCCTGCGCAGCAGGGCTTCTACTTCTTGGGGAACGATCGATCCGCCGAACACCCGGGCAAAGGCGTCACCGACGGTGACCTCAAGTTTGCGCTCGATGCGTTGAACTAGCCCCTTCTGGCTGCTCATGTCCAAGCGCCCGCCTCAGTCCTTTTCCATCGCTGCCCCACGGCGGACCGGCCTCCGGCGTGTCGGATCGCGCGTGTCGTACTCCAGCATGCTATCGGGCCAGCGCAGCGCAGCGGCACTTGCAGAACTCTGAGAATCGCGTTGACCCAGGTCAAAGCGGGTCATGCGCAGCGTGAAGGTGGCGGCGGGCGACGGCTGTCCCCACGTCGGCGTGGTTGGGGATACCGCCGATTACAGTGGTAGGCTCCACCGATTGTTCAGGGCGAGTGGCGGAATGGCAGACGCGCTGGCTTCAGGTGCCAGTGTCCTTCGGGACGTGGGGGTTCAAGTCCCCCTTCGCCCACAAAATTGACTTGAGGCCCGCAGTTATTGGCCGAGGTGTATCTCTCATGTGACCTCGTCGCGACGCTGACCAAGAACGCTCATCATCGTGATGGAGTTTGCGGGAATCGCCGCTCTCACGATGGCAACATGCGGCGGCTACTACCTCGGACGGCGCGCGGGCTCGACGCCGACCACGTGGAAGAGGCGAACGAGCCGGACCGCGCTCGGGAGGCGGGCGATTAGCCTGCTACTGCTTGTGACTGCGCGCCGCGTCCGGCGGCGGATCCGGCCTAAGCCGATGTTCGCCGATGCCGTGCACCTGTGGTCACTGAGACTTATTGCGCCCGTTGACCTTCTGCGGGGTAGCGTTGCGCGGATGCGCACCTAGGCGAACGGGAACTGCTATGGCTGCCTTGCACGACAAAGTCGCGTTGGTGACCGGCGCCTCGTCGGGCCTCGGCGCTGAAACCGCCCGGCTGCTTTCCCGCCAGGGCGCAACGGTTTTCGGGATAGGCCGGGACACCGGCCGCCTGGCCGAAGTCTTCGCCGATGTGGACCGCGGTTCATACGCATCGGTGGACGTCGCTTCGGCGCAGGCCTGCAGGGACGCGGTCGAGCAGTGCGTGCGCGAGTTGGGCGGGCTGGACGTCCTCGTCAACATCGCCGGGCGACACCAGATGCGCCGGACGGAGTCGATGACCGACGACGATTGGGCGCAAGATCTAGCGGTCAACCTGAACGGGCCGTTCTACCTGTGCAGGGCCGCTTTGCCGCATCTCCTAGAGCGAGGCGGCAACATCATCAACGTCAGCTCCATCGCCGGCGTCGAAGGCCAGGCGTACTCGGCCGGCTACTGCGCTGCCAAGCATGGCCTGCTTGGGCTCACTCGTGCTCTGGCGGTGGAGTACACGGCAGATCGCTTGCGCGTCAACGCAATATGCCCGGGCGGCATGCTGACACCGCAGATCGAACAGTTCAGTGCGCCGGACAACCCGAACTACGACCTGATCATGCGGACGGCGTCGCCGCGCGGCATGATGCAGCCCCTCGACGTTGCGAATGTGATCGCGTTCCTGGCCAGCGACGCCGCCGCTGCCATCCACGGCGCCGTCTACCGGGTCGACAACGGCAAGGGCGCCGGCTGAGCGTCACGACCCGGTGAACCGGGGTTCCCGTCGTTCGGCAGTGGCCGAGACGCCTTCCAGGAAGTCGGCGGTCCCGGCGAGCCAGGCTTGCTCGGATTGCTCCTTCGCGGTGGCGGCGCGAACGCGGTCGGCCAGGTCACCGCGAAGGGTCTGGCGTATCGAGACGACCGCGAGCGGCGCGCTCGCGGCGATCTGGGCGGCGAACTCGTGCGCGGCTGAGCGCAACGCCTCGTCGGGGGCCAGCCGATCGCACAGACCGATGCGGGCCGCTTCGTCTCCCGCCACCGCGCGGCCGGTGTACAGCATGTCCAGAGCGTGCTGCTGGCCGACCACCGCCGGCAGCGTGACGGTGATGCCAAACCCGTGATGCAGCCCAAGCCTGCTGAAGTTCGCGATAAAGCGCGTCGACGGGGTGGCGATGCGGAAGTCCGCCGCCAGCGCCAGCCCGAGGCCACCGCCGACGGCTGCGCCCTGGACCGCCGCCACGATTGGCGTGCGGGCGGCGATGAGCCGCACGGCCTCCTCGTAGAGCGAGCCGGTTGCCGCCTCGTCCGACGGTCCGCCCCCATGGAGGGAACCCGGCAGGTCCGCGCCGGCGCAGAAGTGCCGTCCTGCCGAACAGAGCACGATCGCCCGCGCGTCGACATCGGCATCGAGGCGCTCGAAGGCGTCGGCGAGTCCGGCGATCAGGGCGGCGTCGAAATGGTTTCGCGGGCCGCGTTCGAACTCGACGGTGGCGACGTGGTCGGCGCCCACTTCGACGCGGATCCGATGGTTCATAGCTCCTCCAGGGGCTAAAGCGTCTGTACCCACCGCAGAATCTCCGGGGTGACCGGGTCGGTGATGTCGCTGAACTCTGGATGCTTCTTGACGAATGCGGCCACCATCGGGCAAACGGCGACAACACGTTTCGCGTCAGCGCGGGTCGCCTCAAGCGCCTCCCCCACCAAGATGGTCGCCAAGCCGCGTCCGCCGAACCGTTCATCGACCTCGGTGTGATAGAAAACCCGCTGGTTGCCCCGGTCGGCGACGGCGGCCAGGCCGACGGTCTGGCCGTCGACGGCAATGGTGTACTTCCCGTCCGCGGCGCTGACGGTGGTCGGAGCGCCGGTCTTATCTGTCGTCATCTGCCGACTTCTCATCGTTGCTGGGGATAGACCGGATCTCATTGTGCCCGACGATGGCCCAAGGGGTTCACTTGCGCGGCGGTCGTAACATCCGCATGGCGAGCCGCATCAGCGGCTCGGGGAGTCGGTCCTTCGCGGAAAGCGCGGCACTGGATACGCGGGACCGAAGCAGCGTGCCGCGGCCGAACATCCGGTTCAACGGACCCCCGGACGGCTCGATCTCGATGTGCAGCGGCGGCGCACCCTCCGAGGCGCCGAGCGCCTGGGATATGACGATCCGCTGAATCTCGCTGGTCCCCTCAAAGATGGTGTACAGCTTGGCATCTCGATACCACTTTTCGACCGGGTGGTCAGTGATGTAGCCCCAGCCGCCCATTGTCTGAATGGCGCGCTCGGTGGCTCTGACAGCTACCTCGCTGGCGGCCATCTTGGACATCGAGCCTTCGCCGCGTGCGAAGGGGATGCCTTTCGCCGCCATCCAGGACGCCCGCCAGGTCAACAGCCGCGCGGCATCGATTTGGGTGGCGATCTCCGCCAACGGAAAAGCGATGCCCTGGTTGTCGATGATTGGTCCGCCGAACGCCTCGCGCTGGGTGGCGTAGGTGGTGGCGTATTCCAGCGCGGCCCGCGCGATGCCGATCGCCTGGGCCGCGACCATGGGCCGCGTCTGCTCGAAGGTGCCCAATGTCGCCGAGCTTGAACGCTTACCGCCGGCAACGGCCTCGCGCGCTTTGGCGAGTTTGTGCTGAAGCTTCTCCTCTCCGCCCAGAAGATTGCCGCCGGGTACCCGTACACCGTCGAAGCGCAGCTCGGCGGTGTGCGACGCCCGGCAGCCCAGCTTGTCCAGCTTGCGCACCAGTTCCAGACCGGGTGTGCCACCCGGGACGATGAACAATCCCTGGCCGCGGTGGCCGAGCTCTTCGTCAACGACCGCGTTGACCACATGCACGTCCGCGATACCGCCGTTGCCGATCCACATCTTGTGACCGTCGATCACCCAGTCGTCGCCGTCCCGCCGCGCGCGCGTGCGCAGATTCCGTACGTCGCTGCCACCCTCCGGTTCTGAGATTGCCAGCGCCGCGAGCTTGAGATCACCCGGATTTCCGAAACATTGGGGCGCCCACTCCAGCATCTGCTCCGGAGAGGCCGCTTGCCCGATCGCCGAAAGCGCGAGTGCCGGCATGACGATCGCCAAACCGATTCCAGCGCAACCCCAGAACAGCTCCTCCATGAACATCGGCAACGAAAGGCCAGTCGGGTCGCCGATCAGATCGCGGTAGAACAGCGGGCTGTAGAAGCCGCGCTGGGCGGCTTCCTCCAGCACTGGCCACGGAAACTCTTGGCGCTGGTCATAGTCGAGCGCGACAGGGCGTATGACGGACTCGGCGAACTCGTGGGTGCGCCGCGCCAGGTCGTGTTGAGCCGCCGTCGGCGTCAGGTCAAAGGTCACGTGCGCCACTCTCCCCCGCAAGCGCGGGGACCCCCCGAATCATGCCGGCATCATCGTCGTCGCCGCGGGTCATTCAGGGTCCCCCGGATCGGATGCCCCTGTTATTACCCCGAGGTCAGACGATTCAACCCAAGCGCGCGATGCGTCAGGCCGCGGTCTGGGGACCGACCTCGCGGAGCGGGAGATGAAACACCGTGGCGGCTACCGGGACCGCGTCGCCCTCGCGTCGCGCCAACAGGGTTGCGTTGTCGGGCAGCTGTCGTGAGTTGATCTCGCCGGCCGCGATCTGGCGCAGGACGGCGTGAGCCGCGGCCAGCTGTTCACGCTTGCGGTATTGGCCACCGGGCAGTTTGACCCCGGCCCAAACGCCGTATTCCTCCTTGTTCTCGACGGCGTATCGCGCGCACAACCGCTGTTGCGCCAGTGGGCACCGGCGCAGGCACAGCAGCCGCGCTTCGGTGGCCGACTGTTCGTAAGCGCGTGCCTTGGCGGCGCCGTCGCCGCCGTCGTCATCGGCGTAGCCGAACCACAATTCCGGGTTGACCGAACATGGATGCCCCATCTGAACGCCTCCTCCAGACTAAAACGTATGCGGAAGCGTATACACACTCGAGACGGGTTGGCAAGAGAAACGTGACAAAAACGTATATACGCAGGAGAACGGATACGGCTGTGTAGTATCCGAATATGCCCGGAGCGCTGCGGTGAGCCGCGAATCGGCCGGGGCGGCGATCCGGGAACTACGCGAGTCGCGGGACTGGTCGCTGGCCGACTTTTCCTCGGCAACCGGGGTGAGCATCATGGGGCTGAGCTATCTCGAGCGGGGAGCTCGCAAGCCGCATAAGGGCACAGTTCAAAAGGTAGAGAACGGGCTTGGCTTGCCACCGGGTACCTACTCGCGGCTCGTGGTAGCCGCCGATCCAGCGGCGGAGCTCGAGCGCTTGACCGCGGTGAGGCCGGCAGAACCGCCTCCTGCGCGAGCCACTGGTCCCATCGTCGTAGACCGGCACACCGATACCGCGGTGCTCGAGGGATACGCGGAAGCTCAGCTCGATGCCATCAACTCGGCGATCGAGCGATCGCCTGAGGTGACATCAAACGAATACGAATCGTATATTCTCTCTGTGATCGGACAATGCGTGAGGGCCGAGATGCTGGCCGCCAACTCCTGGCGGATGGCGGTCAATGCCGACGCGGCTTCGGCAAGCCGGCTGATGCGGCACCTGCAGGCGTTGGAGACGACGCGCGGCGCGCTTCTGGACCGCATGCCGATGAGCCTCAGCGCGCGGTTCGACCGGGCGTGTGCTCAGTCATCGCTGCCCGAGCCGGTCATCGCGGCGCTGATCGGAGTCAGCTCCGCGGAAATGTGGGACATCCGGAACCGGGGAGTCATCCCTCCGGGGGCGCTGCCGCGCGTTCGTGCCTTTGCCGTCGGCGACGCCAGTACGGGAGATGAACGGTGAGCGGGAGCGAGCTTGCCGCATTGAGCCGCGCGCACGAACTGTTCGCGGGTCCTACTCGGCAAGGAACGCTGGACGCGCGCGCAGCGCAGTATGACGCACTGCTGAAGCGAGCCGCGGGACTGAATACCGGTGGGGGACAGGAGCTTTACCGCGCAGCGGTAGACCGCAGCCGGGTAGCCTTGTGTTCGGCCACCGCCACTGACGCCGCGTTCGACGCCACCGCAGCACAGGCGCACCGCGATCACGCCGACGCCCGCACCCTGACCCAGAGTGTTCTCGACGAGGCCCGCGCGGACACTGCGACCCCGGACACACCGATGGCGCAGCGCGAGGCGATGCGCCGTCGGGCCGCGCGGCTACGGGCGCAACGAGGGCATGTGATGTCGGCCCGCCAGCAGGCCCGCCGGCATCGGGCGGCGTTGCGCGCCTTGCGCTACCGAGTCTTGCGACGCGGCGGCTACCGGACCGGCCTGCGATTGCCGCCGGCGAACAGCCGCGCCGGGATCGCGGTGCGCGCGGCGCTGTCGCGGCTGGGCAGTCCGTATGTGTGGGGTGCAACCGGGCCCGACCGATTCGATTGCTCGGGATTGACCCAGTGGTCCTACGCGCGGGCGGGAATTCACTTGGACCGCACCACCTATCAGCAGATCTACGATGGGATCCCCATCCCCCGATCCCAGGTCCGCCCGGGCGACCTCGTCTTCCCCAGCACCGGGCATGTGCAGATGGCCATCGGCAACAATCTGGTCGTCGAAGCACCCCATTCCGGCGCCGCGGTCCGGATCAGTCCACTCGGCACGGGTGTGCAGATCAGGCGCCCGCTGGGGTAGCGGCGATGGTTGTTGAGCGCGGAACCCCTGAGTACGGTCGACCCATGGCAGAGCAGGCCGGGCAGTCGATCGACGCGATCGGGGAAGGGCAAGCCGCGTTGGCAAGGCAGCATGCGGCGGCCGTGGACGCCGATCGTGCTCTCGCCGAGGCACTCGCCAGCGCGCATGCGGCAACAGTCGAGGGTGTCCGGCGCCTCGACGCGATCGCGGCCGAAATCGACCACGCGGTAGCGAATCAGACTGCCATCGGGCTCGACACCGCGATGGGTGCGCGAGAGTTCCAAAAGTTTCTGATCGGCAAGCAACGCGAAATCCTGGCCGTGGTGTCCGATGCCCACGAGCTCGATGTTGCGAAAAAGGCTGTGTTGGAGAAGTTGACGGTGCACTACACCGCCTCGGGCGGCTAGCGCCCACGGCTGTGCACGAGTGAATTGTCGGCACCGGCACCCCTGGCTACTGTCGCGTGCATGTCGGGGCCGCACAACGATCCGCCGTCTCTCGGCTGATCAATGGCAACACCTAGTGACATGCTGGCCGCCATCGTGCACGTCAAGGAATGCACGGGCGACCCGAACGCATGGATGACCGGGCTGACACCGCAAGAGGTGGCGGATGCCGTGACGGTATTCGGAGCAAGCCCGCAACGGCTCGACGGAGTCATTGCCAGGATTCGCCAACAGCATCCGGATCTGTTCAACCCGAGGAGCGGGGAGATGATCGCGCCGTCGCAGGCCGGACCGCCCGGCGCCCGGCCGGCAACCCTGCTATCCGACGATCACGCTCCCGATCGTCAGGAGGGCGATGCTGCGGACGCCATCAGGGGTGCGGAAGCTGCTCTCGCACATCAGAATTCGACGACTGCGCAGGTTGACCTGCAAGTGGTGACCGCAGTTCTCAATGCACACCAGCAGAACGCCGAGGGGCGGGAAGCCTTGAACAGGCTGCAACACGATATCGAGGCGGCGGTGACAACGCGATCCGATCTGGACACCCCGGCAGGAGCGCGGGACTTCCAGCGATTCCTGATCGGCAAGCTCAGAGACATCCGCGCCGTGGTGGCGAACGCGAGCCTTGACGATACGTCGAACTCAGCGCTGATGGCGGCGTGGACGTCGCTGTACAACCTAGACAAGTTAGCCAAGCGCGAGACCGGTGATGCGGACGAACACCAGCGGTCAACCGGTGCGCCTCCTGGTGCGCCGGAACGCAAGAGCGAAAGCCCGCCGGCAGCACCTGACACCGGCCTGGACCCGTACTTGGGTTCGCTGCCTGTTGACGATTCCGCCCTGCTGCCCGAGGACATGCCGGCCCAAACCCCGTCGGCAGCAACGCCGATGACCCCGGTGACGCCGACTATTCCCTCGTTTGGTGGCGGAGGGATTCCGGGTGGGGGAGCGATGCCCGGTTTGGCTATGCCAGGCGGATTTCCGTTGTCCGGGCCGCTGCGGGGCAGCGATGACGAGCTGTCACCGGAGGAACTGGACGACGCACTGCTCAAAGCAGGCGCCGCAGATGACGAGCCGTCTGCCGATACACACGGCGACGAGCAGGTGGACCACCGCGACGCTGAACCGACGGCGCCGGCCGCCGGCCCGACGACCATCACGCTGCCCGACGGGGAAACCGTCACCGCTGCCAATCCTCAACTCGCAGCGGCCATCAAGGCCGCAGCGGGTGGCGCACCCATCGCAGATGCTTTCCGCCAGGAGGGGATCACCATTCCGCCTCCGGGGACCGCGGTGAACGACCCGGTCGACCCGTCGCGGCTCACACCCGGGGATATCGGCATGCTCACGGATCGCCACGCTCTTGCCCTCGGCCAAAGCCGGGCCCTGCTCAACGGCCAGATCCAGCACATTTCCACCGTGAACGGGCCCAGCTTCCTAGGCTGGGAGCATCCTCCGGGACCGGTCACCGCAGCCGCACCGGACAGCACCGAACCACCGGCGCCCACCAGGCCGGCTACCGCCTAGGGATCCCACAGACCGTAAGAGAACGTAAGAGAACTCAGTAGGAATCCGGCGCCCGCCGGCACATCAAGAGGAGACAGCGGATGGCAGACCGAATTTATGTGGTGCCCGACAACCTGCGTCAAGCCGCCGGCCACCACCAAGAGACATCGGAGTATCTGCGGACCCTGCCGTCGTCGCACCAGGCGATTCAAGACAGTCTGGACTCTTTGGGTCCGATCTTCGGCGAGCTGCGGGAGGCCGGTCGCGAACTCCTCGAGCAAAGGCGCATGTGCTACGAGCAGCAAGCCGACAGCCACGAGAAAATGGCTGAGAACCTGACAAAATCGGCGAGCATGTTCGAAGAGCAAGAAGCACAGACCGTCCAGAGACTCAAACGTATTTCTGACGACAGTCAATGACTGAGGCGGATCCTGCGTTCGACACCGTGCACCCGAGCGGGCATATCCTCGTCCGCTCGTGCCGCGGCGGGTACATGCACAGCGTCACGCTGAGCGAAGCGGCGATGGGCAGCGACGCGGAAACCCTTGCGCAGGGCATTTTGTTGACCGCCGACGTCTCATACCTCAAGGCGGTGATGGAAGTCCGCGGCGAGATCGTCGCGGCGGGCTATACCCCGTCCGCCGAAGTTCCGACCGCTCACGATCTCGACGTGGCGATCGAGAAGCTGGTGGCACATGAGCTGCACCGCCCAGGCGGCGCGGCGCCGTGACGAGCGCGCGCCCTTAGCGGATCCAGGTCTTGACAGCGTCGCGATCCGGAGCGATATCGCTGGGCGGCTCAACAGGATTTGCGCCGAACAACTCGCGCGCCCGGCCAAGCAGTGCGCGCACTTCGTTCAGCTGCTGTTGGAGCCCGGAATCAGCCACATGCTTAAGCTACTCAGGCCGGGTTATTCGCACAATTCACCGCTTAGGGCGAATACCGCGGCTGGTCAAACAGTGAAGTTGTCCTTCCGTTGATGACGGTAGGCTTGGCCGGTGGCGATCTTCGGTCGGAATACGGCGCGGCAGCGCCTCCGGAGAGCTACCCAAGAATCCCTCAAGATTCCGGCCTTCAGCGCTCCGGTCGACTGCACGCCGTGGGTGACGGGTGGGCTGTGGCCTGCCGAGCTGTCAGCAGTTACCGCTGACACCGCGCCGCTGGTCAAATATCTGAAGGCTGACTTGCAAAAGATCGTCAATTCAGCAAACGAAGAAATCTTGGGCATCAGGCGAGCGGGATTGGCTGATGCGGTACGGCAAGCAGAAGAGGCTCGAGTGATTAATGGTGCTCGTGCCTTCGCTGTTCGACGAGTCGAGTCGACAGTTCGTCATCTCCGTAACATGTCGCCGAAATTGCCGGCAGAACATCTGGCGGTAAAGCCGGTAAATGGCGTCGACGACACCGAAAAGACACGGCGATTTAAAGTAGTCCCCGTTGCGCAAACGGAAACGGACGAACTGACGGACTGGTCCGCACCGCCATTGCCGGAGTATTCGGATCAGGACCACCATGAAGCAGCGGCAGTCGACTTGCACGACAGCTGGACCGAACCGGTCGCGGCGGCCGAAGAGCCGACGCCGGCCGCTGAATTGGAGTGGGCCGAACCAGAGCGGTCGGCGCCGCTGCACTCCGCGGACTCAGACGACACCGAGGTCCTCGAAGAGATTGCGACGGTGCTGCAGGAGATTGCACCCCTCGCTGACACTCCGCTCGACCACCCGCCCCGGCAACCCACGCCCGCTCGCCCGACGGAGGTTTCGGTCGTTGAGCCGCCGCAGCAGCCCCCTGCCGCCCGACATGCGGTTCCTCCGGTCGCGCCGGTCGACCCGGCCGACGAAGTTGCGACTGCGCAGCAGCCCGCGCCGCCGGTCGAGTCTGAGTCGGAGCGCGAACGGCTGGAACGTCTGCTGAAATTCGTGGCTCGTCAGGAACCGGGGTTGCGCTGGGCCATCGGCAACCGGGAGGACGGCATCACGTTGTTGGTGACGGACCTCGCCCACGGCTGGATTCCGCCGGGAATTACGTTGCCCGCCGACGTCCGATTGCTGGAGCCGGGCCGGCGCGTGGGCAACGCGGCGGCGTTACTGGGACAGACAGCGGTGTTGGCGACCTACGCCCCTGGCGATCCGTTGGGGTGGGCATCTGACTACGACGTCACGGACACCTCGTCGCAACCGCGTGAGCTACCCGCGGTGGACGACTTGGGCTGGCTGCTGAGCGAGGCCACCCACTGGCGTGATGGGCTGCCGCGGATGGTTAACACACTGGCTAAGGCCGGTGCCGGTGGAACCGGCGTCATCGACGCGGAAATCGACATTCTGAGGGTTTATCTCGATACTTCGCGCTACCAGCTGTTCGCTATGTACCCGGACATCGACACCGGTTTGCTACTCAATTGCATGTTGCTGGCCGCCACCGAAGGTATCGCCACCGGGAACCTGGTGAACGCGAATTATCACTTCACCTGGTTCCAAATGCTCAGTGCGCCACCGGCCAGCGGATGGAAAGCCGGCCCGTAGGGCATGGCGCTCACGCGTGCCGAGAATGAATTGACGCTGGTCGGAGGGGTCGAGATACTGTCATGATGCCGGGGCCAGGCAGTCGTGCGCAGCTAAGCGACAAGGATCTCGTCGAATCGGTTCTTCGTGAACTGAGCGAGGCCGCCGATAGGTGGGAAGCGCTCGTCGGTCAGGCTGAGACGATCACCTACAGTGTCGATCTTGGCGATCTGCACGCTGTGGTCAATTCGGACGGCCGACTTGTCGAATTGACTCTGCATCCGACCGTGATGTCCGGATACACCCATGGCGAGCTCGCCGACAGGCTGAATCTCGCGATCGCGGCCTTGCGCGAAGAGGCAGCAGCCGAGAACGAGGCGCGTTACGGTGGGGCCCTCCAGTGATGCGGGATCCGTTGTTGCTGAGAGCAATTGATTTGCTGGCGCGTGGCCACGGCCTTTATGGCCCCGGGTATTTCGATGCCGGGCTGTCCGATGCGCCCGGGCAACTCCGGCAGCGCGCTGTCCGGATTTGCCAAGGCGACGGTGCGGGGATGGGGGCCGCGGCGGATCATGTCCGGACGGCCGCCGGACTGCGTCGCATTGCTGCCGCGGACAGCGAATTGGCCGCCGCGCTCGCGGATGCGGGTAGCGATCATGCGGCGGGCCGGCAAAGCTCGCGTCAGGTCCTCGATGCGGCGCGCAGTGACCTCATGCCAGCGGCAGATACGCCGCTCGGGCAACGGGAAGCCTTGCGTCGCATGGCCGCTCGTCTGCACTGGCAACGGCGTCAGCTACATCGGTCGCATCGGAGTTCGCAGCTGCTCGCCCGGCGGCTGAGGGGACTGGGCTACCGGCACCGTCGGCACGCCTCGGTGAGCGACGCAATGCGGAGGGGCCAGCTTCCGCTAACCGCTGTTGGCTACGAAAAAGCCTTCGCGCCAGGCCATGTCAGGCAGCGAATCGCCGCGGCGCTGGATCACATGGGCATCACCGACCGAGCGGCCCGTAGCAAGTGGATCCGCGGATACGAGACGTTGATAGCCAGGGAATCGGGCGGGCGGCCATCGGCCGTCGCGCACGAGCCGGCGACGGTATCCGGTATCACGCTGCCCGACGGGCGCGGTCTGGGCTTCGCCCGGGGCATCGCTCAAACGATTCCGGCCACCTTCGCGCGTTACCACCAACCGGGCACGTCGAACAACATCTACGACCCGGTGGCGAATATCTGCGCTTCGATGAATTACGTGATCCATCGCTACGGCGTCAGCTTAAATGGCGAGAACCTCGCCGCGTTGGTGCAACAGGCGGATGCACATCGACCGCCGAAAGGATACTGACCGTGCCACTCAATCTCTCGAACCGAGATCAGAACTCGGGGCACCTGTTTTACAACCGCAGGTTGAAGGCCGCGATCACCCGGTTCTCGGTGAGGATGAAACATGACGACCGTAAACAGCAAGCGGCGGTGGCACTCTCAATCGTCTTCGTCCTGATCGGCATCGGCTGGATGGCACTGCTACACGTCATGAAGCCCGCCGGTCTGGTGGGCCAGTCCTCGATCATCGGAAACCGCGACACCGGTGCGGTCTACGCGAAGATCGACGGGCGGCTGTACCCGGCGCTCAACCTGACGTCCGCCAGGCTGGCTGTCGGCAACGCGGCCGCGGTGACCTGGGTCAAGGCATCCGAGATCGCCAAGTACCCGACCGGTCCGATGATCGGCATCCCGGGCGTGCCCGACAGTCTCACCGTGACAGCAAGTTCCGCGTCGGCGTGGTCGGTGTGCGACACCGCACCAACTCGGGGCAGCGGAGCGCCGCCGTTGGTGACATCGATCGCGGGAGAGCTGTCGACAGCGGGCCGCGCGGCTCCGATGGCGTCGTCGCAGGCCGTGCTGGTCACTCACAAGAGCGCGACGTATGTAGTCTGGGGCGGCCAGCGGTCACAAATCGACCCCACCGACAGATCGGTCACCTTCAACCTGGGTCTCGATCCGGGTGTGACCTATCCGATCGAGATTTCCAACGCACTCTTCGACGCCATGCCGTCGACGGAACCCCTTGTGGTTCCGGCGATCCCGGACCTCGGCACGCCGTCGAGATTCTTGCCGGGCTCAACGGTCGGAAGTGTCCTGGAAACCCAGGACGCCAATGGTGCCGTCACGGGCTTTTACGCACTGCTGCCTGACGGCGTCCAAAAGATCACCAGCTTCGTCGCCGACCTGCTTCGCACCGCCCTCGCGCAAGGCTCTGCCACGCCGACCTTGATCTCCCCGGACAAGCTGATCCATATTCCGGCCGTCGAGATGCTGGACGTCGGCTACTATCCCTCGGGCAAACTGAATTTCATTGACACAGCGGCGAATCCGGTGACCTGCGTCGCGTGGCAGAAGCAGTCCACCGACCCGCAGGCGACGATCAGCGTCTTCAGCGGTCGAGGCCTGCCCGTGTCGATCGCGATGGACCCCCGCTTGGTCCGGCTGGTCCGTGATGACCGCAATCCCGAGTCGGTGGAGGCCGACCAGGCATTGGTACTGCCGGGTGCGGCGAACTTCGTCGCGACGACAAGCGGTCTCGCTACATCGAACACCCGTGAATCCCTGTATTGGCTTTCACCGCAGGGTGTTCGGTTCGGGGTGCAATGGGATCAGCGAACCCTGGCGTCCCTGGGACTGGACCCGGGCACCGCCGTCCAAGCGCCCTGGCCGATCGTCCGGACCTTTGCGGCCGGACCGGCCATCAGCCGTGAGAGTGCCCTGCTGGCGCACGACACCATTCCCAATGGCGGGGCCGTGGCACCGCTTCCGGAAGCCAACCAACAGCTGGGAGGTTAGGCATGTCCAAACTCGGATTCGTTCGCGGAGCGCGTAAGCCGGCGCCGACGGTGCCACCTGTGCGGGTTGCGGTCGCGCCGCCATTGGCGCTGCCGGAGCGCGAACCACGCAACATCCTGCTGATGATCGCGCTGCCGGCGCTGTTGGTCGGGATCATCGGCACCCTGGTCGTGATGTACACCTCGGGAGTCCGTTCGCTGCAGTCCGGCTTCTTCCCGATGATGGGCCTGGCCGGGTTCGGCGCGTTGATGTTCAGTGGACGCTTCGGACGTGGGCGCCGGATCTCGTGGGGCGAGCAGGAAAAGCAACGCCGTATCTATCTGCGCCAGCTCGACGAGGATCGTGACGAAGTCCAGCGCGCCGCCCAGGACCAGCGCCGTAGCCAACTGTTCGTACACGGCGATCCGCAAAGCCTGGACACCGTCATCGGTGGGCCGCGGATGTGGGAGCGCCGCCCGGCTGATCAGGATTTCCTCGATGTGCGCCTCGGGATCGGTATCCAGCAGACCAGCGACTCCGCGGTGTCGCTGCAGTGGCCGGAGGTCCCGATCGGCGAGGAACTCGAACCCGTCACCGGCGGGGCGCTGAGGGATTTCATTCTCGAGCAGAGCAAAATCCGCGGAATCGGCAAGGTGCTGAGCCTGCGGTCCAAGCCGGGATTCAGCTTCATCGGGAGCGATCCCGACGAACTGCACAACATGGCACGGTCGCTGATGTGCTCGCTGGCGGTCTACCACAGCCCGAATGACCTCAAGCTCATGGTGGTGACCCGTCATCCCGAGCTGTGGTCGTGGCTGGTGTGGCTGCCGCACAACCAGCATGACGAGATGTTCGATGCCTGCGGTCTGCGCCGGCTGGTATTCGCCACGCCGCTCGAACTGGAGGACGCACTCGACGCAGAACTGCACCGCAAGGGCCGTGGGCCGTGGACACCGCCGGTCGGGACCAGCCCGACGTCGATGCCCTCACCGATGGAGTCGTCGGGGTTGAGCGGCCCGCACTGGGTGATCGTCGACGATGCCGTGGGAACCCCGGAGCAGTGGGAAGGTGTGACCGGACAGAAGGGTATGGCCGGTATCACGGTGCTGCGCTTGGCGACCCGGCCCGGAGTGGGCGTCGGCTTTGCCGATGAAGAACAGCGTTTCGACCTGAGAGCAGGCCGGCTTTATCACCGCGATGCGTTCTACGCGGTCGCCGACATGCTGGCCGAGAGCACCGCGAACAGGTATGCGCGGGCGTTGGCGCGCTGGTCGCCGATGAGCGCTGGAGAGTTGTCCGAAACCGATAGCCAGGCCGGTGAATTGTTGCGGGCGTTGGGCATCAACGATCCCCGCCAACTCGATGTGGATCGGTTGTGGGCTGAGAGCCGCGGTCGGGGCGACCCGAAGTGGGCGATGTCGCCGGTCGGGGTGAAGCCCGGCGGTGAGTTGCAGTACGTCATCTTCCGCGCGAAAGACTTCGGCGGCTTCGGTTTTCACTCCGTCGTCATCGGGACGTCCGGCTCGGGCAAGTCGGAGTTCTTCCTGTCGTTGGTCAATGGGATCGCGCTGACGCACTCGCCGGAGTCGTTCATCGTGATCTTCGTCGACATGAAGTTCGAATCCGCGGCCCAGGACCTGGAGGGCCTGCCTCATGTTGCGGGCTCGCTGTCCAACCTTGGTAAGGACGATCGGCACCTGGCCGAACGAATGCGCAAAGCGATCAACGGCGAAATCCACCGGCGCTACCGGCTATTCAAGGAAGCCGGTGCTCGCGACGCCAACGAATACGAAGAGATGCGGCTGGCCGGCCGAGACCTGGAACCGGTACCCATTCTGCTGGTCATCATCGACGAGTACCTGGAGCTCTTCCACCATCATCAAGAGTGGATACAACTGGTCATCCACATCGGGCAGGAAGGCCGCGGCTGCAACGTGTTCTTCACGCTCGGCGGCCAGCGCCTGGATCTGTCGTCGCTGAGCAAGGTCAAGAGCAACATCGCGTTCCGGGTGGCGCTGCGCGCGGAGACCGCCGAGGATTCGCGCGACGTGATCGGCAGCGATGCCGCGCTGCATCTTCCGTCGAAGGAGAACGGCTACGCGCTGCTCAAGGTCGGCCCGCGCGATCTCGAGCCGTTCCGGTGTTTCTACTTGTCGGCACCGTTCGTGTTGCCCAAGAAGGTCGCGATCAACCGGACGATCGACGTGAGCTTCTCCCAGCCGCGCCCGCTCACGTGGGAGTACCAGCCGCTCAGCGAGGAGGACACCACGGCACTGGCCGTTGCTGACGAATCCGAGGAACCCGACGAGTTCTTGTTCCACAGCGACGGTTTCAAGAAGAAGAAGATCCTCGACGTCATCCGTGACTCGCTGGTTTCACATCCTGCCCGGCTACCTCACCAAATCTGGCTGCCCCCATTGGAAGTCAGTGAAAAGGTCGACGCGTTGGTGGGGTACTGGCGTGGCAAGCCCTGGCATGTCGACTACGGGCAGAACCCGGGTTTGGTGTTTCCGATCGGGATCGTTGACATTCCCGACGAACATGCACAACGGGTCCATGCGATCGACGCCGAGATGGACAACGTCATCGTGGTCGCGACCGCCCAACGGGGTAAATCCACCACGCTGATGACATTGATGACCTCGGCCGCTTTGATGTACCGGCCGGAGCGGGTGACGTTCTTCTGCATCGGCGCGGCGTTGTATCCGATCGAGGAAATTCCACACGTTGCCGGAGTGGTCAGCCTCAACGACACCGAAGGGGTATCACGCACTCTGGCCACGCTCGAGGGACTGATCCGTGCGCGGGAGGCGTCGTTCAAGCACTATCAGATCGATATCTCCGAATTCCGTGAGCGACGGTTCGGGGCGGCAGGCGGTGGGGGAACCGACCCCGACGACAAGTTCGGTGACCTCTTCCTCGTCATCGACAACTACGGCGACCTGTATGAAAAAGATGCCGGTATGGGGGATCGTGCGATCGCTCTGGCTCGCCAGGGGCTGTCCTACGGTGTGCACGTCATGACGAGCTCCAACGGCTGGTTTGTCGGCCAGAAGCAAGGGCTGCTGACCGTGTCAAACGCGCGAATCCAGCTTCGGCTCAGCAATCCCGATGAATCCCAGATGGGCACCGGAATGGAATTGCGCAGAGCCGCCCGAAACACGCTGGACCGGCCGGGATTTGGACTCACGAGAGATGGTCACGAACTGTTGATAGGGGTGCCCGAGGTCACCGGAACCAACGGTGAACGGGTGGGGACACGCGGCGTTGGCGGTGTGATCGCCGAGGTCACCGGGACCGGCAAGGTGGAACGGCTGTCCCGCCTGCCCGAGCGGGTGGCGTTGAGCGAGATCATCGCCGGTTTCGCCGATACCGCCGCGGCCGCCGATCCGTTGAGCATTCCCTTCGCGCTCGGCGAGAGCGCACTCCAGCCGCTGGCACTGCCGAGCCGCACTGTGCCCAACATGCTGGTGATGGGCCGTCAGTTGTGCGGAAAGACCACCACCCTGGCAGCCATTGGGCAAGCGATCATGAGCAGGTTCGGTCCGGAGCAGGCACAGATCACCATCATCGATCCGAAGACGACACTGATCGGCAAGATCCAGGGCCCGCATGTGCGTGCATACGCCTATACGGCAGATGACATTGACACCGCGATCGGTGAATTGGTCGCCGCGCTGCAGGACCGTCTCCCGCCGGCGGGTTTGACTCAGGAAGAGTTGCTTAATCTCAAGTCCTGGGAGGGTGCGCACCACTTTGTTCTGATTGACGACGAACATGAACTTCGACCGCACAATCAGACGCTGAAGCCGGCGGCTACCGCCCCGCTGTGGGGGCTGATAGAACGCAGCCGCGAGGTTGGCCTCCACGTCATCGCCTCGCGCCTGCCGGGCAACTGGGCGTCACAAGTAGTCATGAACCCGTTGCTGCAGAAATTGACCGGGTCGCGTTCGCCGACCTTGTTCATGGACAACGACCCGGCCGCCGTCAAGGTTTATGGCAGGGTCGCCGCGCAGCAACTGCCGCCCGGGCGTGGACTCCTGGTCACAACAGACGGGCAGATTGAAGGGGTGCTGGTAGGAGCCCCAGAGGGGCCACGCTAGCGGGCGGCACCTGTTTGCAGAAGTTGTGTGCGCAGAGATCGCAGACCTTAGACTCGGAACACGCCGCGGAGTTGATCCGCGAAACACAACCTGGGAGACACGATGACGGGGATGTTCTTTCATGCTCCGGAGGCCGCGAATTTGTCGGCTCTCACGGAGATGGCCATCAGCGGTGAGATGCAGGCCAGCACCGCGGCTGGATCGGCAGCCCTCACCGCGACAACGCCGATGGTGCCGACGTCAGACGACGCGGCTTTCACGGCAGCTCTGAACTCCGCTGGCGCAGGTTACGTCGCCGCGTCCCAAGGGCATGTTGCGCAACGGACCGCCTACGCGGGCGCGCAGAACCTTGCGTCGCTCAGCTACGTCATCCAAGAACTCATGAGCGCCACGAACGTCAACAACCTCATATAAGACGACATGCCCGACCCGCTATGGTTCGGTCCACCCGAAAGCGTTGCTGCGCTCCTCGAAACCAGTAACCCGGCGGCTGTGGTCGCCAATATCGCGGCATGGCTTGCCGAGGCGATCCAGCACGAGCTGTCCATGGGAGTGTCGGTCGCCAACATCGGCGCCACCCTCGAGCAGTGGATGGGCCTCGGTGGCACCGCATATGGGATGAAAGGGAGCGAGCTCAACTTTCTCGGTCTGGAGCCGTTGGCCGCCCACTGCCTCAAACACATGGCGATCGGCCAGGCCGCTGTGGAAGCCAACACTGTCGCCCGGTCCGCGGTGATACCCGCGATCGTCTGCCAGACCAACCGCGACGAAACGGCCGCGCTGTACGCGAGCAATATCTGCGGTTGCAATACCCCGGCGATCGCTGCGAACGAAGAGATGTACTTCGGGCAATTCACGCCACAGAACATGAACGCCGGCATGGCTTATGCGAGCGTGCTGAACACCCTGATGGGTTCGATCGTATCGACGCCGCCGCCGATAACCCCGGCAGGGTTCTCGCCGGCCGCGCCCGTCGAGACGGTCGCTCAGACCGCCGCGGACACTGGGGCCCAAGCATCGTCGGGGCTCGGTGACGCGGCGGGGCAGGCAGCCTCGCCGGCCGCCGGCATGGGCGATGGGCTGCAGACATTCATGGGGTCGGCGCAAGGCCTGCTGCAGGGTGCTACCCAACCGTTGCAGGAATTGGCCAGCGGCCCGACACAGGCGGTGTCCAGCGGAACCCAGAGTTTCACCGGCCTGCTGCAGAACTTCATGGGCGGCTTTTCCGGCATGGGATCGCCGAATGCCGCCGCCGCTGAGAGCGCCGCAGCCGGGCTGGCCGGACCACTGGGGGGAGCCGGCGGCGGGGCGGCCGGCAGCCTCGGTGGAGGCGCGGGCGCCGTCGGGGCCGGATATCCCGGCGCGGGGCTGACCAGCTTCACCCGTCCCGCCAGCACCTTCGAGCCAGACGGCGGGCGCCCGACGGGGCTGCGGCCCAGCGGTGTTCTCAACGCGGCTGATCTCCGCGGTCCGACCACAACCGGCACTGGTGGCGGCGCTATGCCCATGTCGCCCGCGAGTGCCGGGATGCTGGGCCGCGAGAACGGCGGCTCGGATAAGTCCGCCAGAGACAGCGTCACTCACGCACGGATTGTCGTCGACCGCGAGAGGCAGGAGGTCTAGTTGTCCGCTGGGGTGACTCGTCTCGACCGTCGCCAAATCCGCTGGTCAGGAGGGATTGCACGGGCTGACAAAAGGCGAAGTGACAGCCACCAGGAAGTCATTACACTTTGTTCAATGCTCCGGATCCGCGGGGCCAGGGCACATCAGTAAGGGAGATACAGATGGCAACGCCGAAAACACTTTTGTCGGTTGAAGCGGTAGATGCAATGATCCAGAAGGCGCAGAATCTGCTTGCCGAAGCACAAGCGCTCGGCCAGCAATACGTGCACGCATCTCAAGATATTGCGGGTGTCGGCTGGGCCGGCGACGCGAATACAACCTCGTTGTCAGTAACCGAGCACGTTAATGCCGATCTTGTCCGGATGGTCGGCGCAACCAACGAACTGATCGACCAGCTGAACGCACACAAGAACAACACGATCGCTCAGGAAGCAGACGCCCGCCACGCGCTGCAATCGGTGCACTCCGGTGGTAGTGCGAGCCCGGCGTGATTTGCGCGTTCTAGCGCTTTCTGAATCCCACAGACACTTGAACAGCCGTAAGGAGCAAAAATGACAGAGATGTTGTATGACCACGGGGCCGGCGACGCTTTGGCACAAGCCTTCAAAGTGCAGGCTCAGCTGCTTCACGAACATGCCGATGAATTGATGCAAGCCGGCACCGCGTTGGTGTCCGAACATCTTCAAGGCGCCGCCGCTGAGGCGTTCCATAACACCCTTCAGATACACACAAATACGGCGAAAGACATCGCCAACACCATCACGAATCACAGTGGTGCCGTGTTGGCAGGGTTCCACGGCATGGCCCACACCGATGCCACCGGCGCCCAATCGATGAGCATCTAGGTCTCCCACCTAGTCGGCTGCGGGGCGCACGCGCGATCGTGCGCCCCGCGCTGTGGCTTTAGGACAACCGTGTTAACCACCACTATCGACGGACTCTGGGTGCTGCAGGTGCTCACCGGTATCGAGGTGCTGGCCCCCGAGCTGGGCTTACGACCGATTTTGCCCAGCGTTGAGACGCGGCACATGGCGCTTGCGCACCCGATGGCTGCCGAGTTGCGCAACGTGGGCGTGATCGACGAGGCCGGGGCGGTGGACGACGTGGTCAAGGAATGGCTGACCGTGCTTGCCCGCCGCGACGTGGCGCTGATGATTCACCTGTCCACCCCCGGCGTGGAGGATCTGCCCACGAGGGCATTGCTCGCGCGGTTTGCCCAATGGTGGGTCGTCCTCGAACGGTCTGAGGATATCGTCCGCATCAGCGGAGCCGGCACCTCCAACACCGAGTCCGCTGCGAATGACGTCGTCAACGCGACGATCAATCGGCTGTGCGGAACGCTGGACCCTGCGCCCCTGCAGCCGGTGACGGTGGACATCGACAAGGTCATGGCGGGGGTAAACGGCCAGGAAATGCTGCGGGAGCATCTGCTGCGCGAGCGACTCGATGGGGACCAGCTCCAGATCCTGATGATGGCCGCCGACATGCGCCGCACGGCTCGCGCCTTCATCGTCGCGATCCAGTCCGGCGTCGACTCCGGTCAGCCCACCCGCAAGCATTTCGAGGAAAGCGTGGTCACCATCGCTGACACCCCGGAGGGGCGCCTGATCGGCGAGCACTACGTGGCGGACGGGAAGAGATGGATGATCATCGCGCCCGGCTCCAGCAGCAGCATCGCGACTGCCGTGAACAAGATGATGCGGCGCCTCCCCGCCAGTGAAGAATGGCATTCCTATCGAAAGGTCGTGTAAGCGGGGGGTATGGCGCGCATGTTAGCATCGGCATCGTGACAAATCCGTGGAAAGCGGCACCGAATTCGCCTGAGCAGCCCCGGCAAACGCCCAGACAACCCGCGGGTTCGCGTACTCAGCACCCAGACTCCGTTTCGGAAACTCTGCGCATCTCCGATATGGTCGCGCCGCGCAAAATTCCGCCCGGATCGGGTTGGCGCAAGTTCATATTCAACGCGTCATTTCAGACCATTAATCTCGGCGAATCACCGGCCGAACGGCATTACCGCGAATT
>Ga0210396_10001852_pt1 | contig 22068 bp, 23 predicted proteins | sample IncBWH17OmetaG_FD_155466 | JGI IMG/M metagenome (GOLD analysis project Ga0210396, IMG submission 155466) | Forest soil microbial communities from Barre Woods Harvard Forest LTER site, Petersham, Massachusetts, United States - Inc-BW-H-17-O ... | reverse complement strand
TCACGCTGGTCTGGCCGCTGGCACGTGATTTCTTCGCCGGGGCGACAGGAGACCCGCAGTCGGCCAGTGACTAGGACCAGCCCGACACCGAACATCCCGTTATGGGCCCGATATGGCAGCAGAACCGGTAGCGGCATAGGCGACCATAACGGCGGTTCACGTTCGCGCTGAGATTGCGGTGCGTCACCGCGGGGTGGTGGTTGACATCGGCGGCTGCAGGCGGCTCCGCCTGGGGGCTGCCACCGCCAGGCGGAGCTTCTCCCGTCCGGTACGCCTGTTACCGGGCAGCGCCTGCGACGTAGGCGGCGACGATATAGGTGGCGTGCCGGTCCAGGCTGCCGCGGGCCCGGTCATACCGGATCGTCGTTCTCGGGTCGGCGTGCGAGGCGGCCTCTTGCACGTCGCGCAGCGGGACCCCGGCATCCAGCGCGGCAGTGATGAACGCGTGCCTGAGCGTATGGGGCGTGACCGCCTTGCCGATCCCGGCGCGGCGGGCGGCCTTGCGGACGATCCGCCCGGCGCCGTGCCGGTCCAGTCGGCGGCCGTCCGCGGTCAGGAACACCGGCCCGCCGGTGCGCTCGCCGACGGCCAGGTCGATCGCCCGGGCGGTCCGCGGCGCGAGCGGGATGGTGACGACCTTGCCGCCTTTGCGGGTGATGGTCAGGGTCCGGTGCCCGCGTTCCAGGCCCAGGTGCTCGATGTCCGCGCTGGTGGCCTCCGATACCCGCAGCCCGTTCAGCGCGAGCAGCGAGACCAGCGCGTGTTCTGTCGGCGGGCCGAGACCGGCGGCGACGAGCAATGCGCCGAGCTCGTTGCGGTCTAGTCCGACGGCGTGAGATTCGTAATCGACTCGCGGACGGCGGACGTGGGCGGCGGGTGAGTGATCCAGGAGTTCTTCTTCGACGGCGTATTTGTAGAACCCGGCGATGGTGGACAGCCGCCGGGTGACGGTGGCGCGGGCGCGGCCTCTGGTTTCCAGGTCGTGGGCGAAGGACTCGATGTCGGGGCGGCGGACGGCGAACAGGTTGAGGGAGCAGGCCCGGCACCAGGTGGTGAACTGGCGCAGGTCCAGTGCATAGGCCTCGCGGGTCAGGCCGCGGTACCCGGCCAGGTACCCGGCCAGGGCGAGCCGTTCGGGATCGGTGAAGGCGGGCTGGATCGTGGCGAGCGCGGTGGATGGGGCGGCAGTGGTCATCGGGCACCTCCCGGCCGGGCTGAGACCCGAAGGAGGCTCGGCTGGGCCGGCTGCGGGTCCCAGCGGTTAAGCGGAAACCCACCGTAAACCGCCCTGCCAGGTCACGCTATGCCACCAGAGAGCAAGCGCCGCAGTACGGCAAGGAGCCTGGGAAATGCTCCATACCGCCGAATCCGTATTCGGGTGTCAGGCGGCCTTTCGTGGTCCCGAGTAGTACAGATCTTCTGGTTATGGGCCGAGCGGGTTGGGGTGCGGGATGCGGGCCGGGGACGCGAAGACCGGGTTGGAGCTGTGCGCCGTGATCATGGCGGGGGTTCTTGTACCCGGGCTGCGGCTGGCTGGAGGCTGCCGCTCGCTGCAGGGTCTGAGCTGGCCGGCGGCGGTGTGCGGGTGTTTGAGTATGCCGCGGGGGAAGGTTTTACCGTGATCGCATGGAGCAGGAAGCGCCGGACGTATTGCTGACCGTCGGGATCGTGGCCCGGCGCAGCGGGCTGACCGCGAAGGCGCTGCGGCACTACGATCGCATCGGGCTGCTGCGGCCGGCTCGTGTTGACGACGCGACGGGGTACCGGCGGTACTGCAGCGACCAGGTGGCGGAAGCCCGGCTGGTCGGCTCGCTGGACCTGCCGCTGGACCAGGTGCGCGCGGCTGTCCTCGCGTGGAAGAACGGCGACGATACTGCTATCGAGCACGTGATCCGTCAGCACAGGAGCCGTCTGGACGCCCGGGTCACACGGCTGCGCGGCGCCTTGCACCGGATCGATCACCTACTGCGGGAAGGACTGGAAACTGTCATGTCTGAGCAGGATGGGCCTGGCCGCGCGGCGACTGCCAAGAGCGCGCCGGGCACCGGCAGCGTCACAGATCCACGGCTGCTCGCCGCCCAGTTGTTCAACGAGACCTGGCGGCTGATGGAACAGGAGGGCAGGAGCAGGCAGGACGATGACCGCATGATCCACACCGCGCATGCGTCCCGCTATCACTGGGGCCAGGTTCCCACGGCCATCCCGGCGCACCTGGCCCGCGGCGAATGGCAGATCTCCCGTGTCTACACTGTGCTCGGCCGGGCCGAGCCCGCGTTGCACCACGCCCGCAGGGTGCTGGACCTATGCCAGGAAAACGGCATCGGGGACTGGGACCTCGCCTTCGCCTATGAGGCACTCGCCCGCGCCTGCGCCATCGCCGGAGACGCCGGCCAGGCCCGGGAATACACCGACCAGGCCCTGGCCGCCGCGGAGGACATCGCCGAAGACGCAGAGCGCGAGCTGCTGCTCGCCGACCTGGAAACCATTCCCGGCCAGCCGCGCTACTGGTAGCCCATACCCGTTCAGCCCGGCAGGCGCCGACGCCATCCAACGGCAAGCCGGCGTGGTCCAGCTGGGCCTTGTCCTACCGTCATGCGCATGACGCAATACAGATCAACCCGTTCGGCGCGCCTCCAGCAGACCTAGCCGAAAGGACTGATCCAGTACAGATCGGCGGCTTTGCGTGTCTGCCGGGGAAGCGCTTGACCGCGTTCTGTATGGACGCTGTGGTTGAGGTCGGCAGCTGCTCTACGCGGGAGGGGATCGTCAGGGGATCTTGCCGGCGCGTGTGATTGCGGGCCTGATCCAGGGCAAATTCTCTGGTGTTAGTTCGGCGTCGGCGTCTTGGGCGTGCTTTCGCGCATGGTAAGCCGGCCCCTGAGATCTTGTTGACCGCTGCGTGGGAGCCCGGCATGGACTGGCGGCCGGGGACGCCCGCGGGTATCGGGCCCGGATGCCGGCGGCATGGCGGCCATCGGGCTCGTGTGGTGGTGACGGGTAACTGCTCGCCGCGGTCGAGCCCATATCATGGTCAGCGCGCTCGACTGCGTCGGTACCGGCCCCCGGCCGCGGGATGGCTGGCTGCGGGAGACATAGGAGCGAGATGACCAGGGTGTCACGGGCAGCGGCTGATCCGCTGGTGCTCGCGGTCGATGTCGGCTCCACCGCCACCCGCGGCGATGTGTACGACGCTGCGGGCCGCCCGGCTGCGGGCGGCAGGTGCAAGGTGGCGCACCAGTTCACCACGGCCGCCGATGGCACCTCGGTGATTGATCCAGACGGGGTCGTCGAGGAGGTGGCGCAGGTGATCGGCAGGCTCGCCGGGCGCTGGCGTGCCGGGCGCATCGCTGCGGTCGCTCTTGACACGTTTGCCTCGTCTTTGGTCGGGGTGGGATCTGGCGGCAGGGCGGTGAGCCCGTGCTACACCTATGCCGACTCCCGCTGCGCCGAGCAGGTCGCGGCGCTGCGCCGGGAGCTGGACGAGCCGGCCATTCAGCAACGCACTGGCTGCCGCTTGCATGCCAGCTACCTGGCGCCGCGGCTGCGCTGGCTGCAGGCCACGCAGCCTGGCGTGTTCGCTGCCGCGACACGCTGGATGTCGCTGGGCGAATACGTTTACCTGCGGCTGCTCGGCACTACCGCGGCCGGTACGTCCATCGCCGCCTGGACCGGCATGCTGGACCGCCGCACCGGCCGCTGGGATGATGAGCTGGTCGCCGCGGCGGGGCTGCGGACGGGCCAGCTGGGGGAGATCCGTGATCCTGCCCAGCCTTTCGACGACGCCGGGGCCGTGGTCGCTTCGCGCTGGCCGGCCCTGGCGCGCAGTATGTGGCTGCCGGTGGTGGCCGACGGCATCGCGAGCAACATCGGCGCGGGTGCCACCGGCGAGCAAGCCGCGGCGCTGTCCGCCGCCACCAGCGGCGCGATCCGGGTGCTCCTGCACCACATCCCGGCGACGGTGCCGGCCGGCCTGTGGTGTTACCGCGTGGACCGCGACCGGTCGCTGCTCGGCGGCGCCGTCAATGACGTCGGCCGGGTGGTGAGCTGGCTGAGTCAGACCCTGCGCCTGCCAGGCCCCGTTGACCTTTCCGCCGCGCCGGACCCGGGCACGCCGCTGGTGCTGCCGTATCTGTCCGGTGAGCGCAGCACCGGATGGGCCGCCACGGCCCGGGCGACGTTCGCCGGTGTTTCGGCCGCCACGACCGCCGCGATGCTGGCCCGGGGCGCGATGGAAGGCGTGGCCCTGAGCTTGGCCCGGATCGCCGGCCAGCTTGCCAGCGCAGCGGGCCCGCCACAGCAGGTGCTGGCCAGCGGGCGAATCACCCGGGAACTGCCCGATCTGCTGCAGCTGCTCGCCGACGTTCTCGGCGTGCCGGTCACCCCGGTGACCGGCAAGCGGACAACCCTGCGCGGTACCGCGATCATGGCCCTCGACGTTGTCGCCCCCGGCACAGCCAGGGCACAACCGGCAACCGGCCCGGTCCGTCGGCCGGTCGCCGCTCATCATGCCCGCTATGCCCAGCGAGCGCAGGCCTACCAGGCCCTTTATGACGCGGTCATTGCCCCGGCAACCGGCTAGCCACACCCTGGTGAGCCCGGCCCGGCCAGCTGCCCGGCAACCGGGCTCCGGCCGGAAATGACCCGCGGCGCCGAAGCATACAGACAACGACACCATCCTCATGACGCCATAGCTCCGCAGTCCTCACCTCGCCGCACCGGGTCATAAAACGGCCGACGGCGGCGCAGCCGATCCCACAGGCCGCCCGATCATCAGCAGCCGCCATTTCGGCGGACAACCGGCGCGCCGTGCATGGTTACGCGCGCCATCCCGCCTCGACAACGCTCGCACATGCCGATGAGGGGAGTTGGCAGACGCCGTATAGTACGCGCTCACACGTATGTCGCCCATGTCAGCGGCGATCAGTCAATTCAACCCTGTCTTTACTATCGCGGAGCGCCGAACGCCGAATATTCATTGTCCGCGTAGCAGGTCGGGGTTGGCTGTTGAGCAAGCAGTATTTCCGGTTCTGGCGCGGCACCAAGTGCCGCGCCTTCGCCCGCTCATAACCCGAGGCCCAGACGATGGGGATGGCCAGTTGCCGCCTTCGCCACCAGCGCATGTGGCGCAGCCACAGCACCGTGCTGCTGGACTCGTGCAGGAACAGGGGTCCTCGACGACAAGTCCGAACCTCGGCGCGACGACGGCGGGGGTCTCGGCTCGGCTTTCGACCCAGCCTCGTCCGATCCAGAACCTGAGCTCCTCGTCGCGTGCAGCTAGGCGCTGTGGCAGTCTGAGTGATGACGGGTGTGGTAGAGCTCCTCCTTGCCATCGGATGGGCAGCGTTCTGGCTGTACTGGCTCGTGGCGGCCTTTTCTATGAAGAGGGGTCGCGTGCCGTGGTCCCGCGAACTGGGTATCAGGGTGGCGATCGTGGTCGTCGTGATTCTCTTGCTCCGCTTGGGCGCCTTTCGGGGCACGGCCTCAACACGGTCCGGTGGCGCGCTGGCCTCAGGCTCGCCCTGTTCTTTGCAGGGTTGGGGTTCGCGATCTGGGCGCGGGTGCACCTCGGGCGCAACACGGGCATCCCGATGACGCAGAACGACGAGCCGGAGCTGGTGACGAGCGGCCCCTGCCACCTGGTCCGCCACCTGATCTACTCGGGCATCCTGGTCGCCGGCGTCGGTACCGCGGTGGCGCTGAGCTGGCTGTGGCTGACCGCCGTGGCCCTGGCCGGTGTCTACTTCGTCTACAGCGCGACCGTCGAGGAGCACTACTTGACCGGGCAGTTCCCAGAAACCTACCCGGCGTACAAGCGCTCGACCAAGATGCTCGTGCCGTTCATCTTTTAACGGGCTCGGCCGGCTTTGTGCCGGCGAGGACGGCCTCGGAGCGCGATGTTCTGGCAGATCGGCGGCGCCGCGGGCACCACCGGCCCGGTCCGCGCGAGCGCCGGCAGCGCACCCGGCAGAGCCAGGGCTGCTCACCTGGGGTGATGTCCCGGACGACATCCGGCCCCCGGCGGGTCGCTCGTCCCCCTAGCGGAGCAGGACCGCAGCCGGCGGGACCGGAGCGTCACCGAGGAGGGGATCGTGCTCGTCACCGCCGCCCGTCCGCGCGACCCCATCGGGCCGCACCAGCTCCAGGCAGCTATCGCCGCCCTCCACGATGAGGCGCAGAGCCCCGAAGCGACCGGCTGGCCCCACATCGCCGCCCTCTACGACGTCCTGCTCCGCCTAGATGACAACCTGGGGGTTGCGCCCAGCCGCCGGTCGCGATCAGCATGGTCGCCGGACCCCGGGCCAGCCCCGGGCTGGCCCAGCATCTCGGTACCGACCCTCGGGGTCAACGCCGGTCCTCGCGCCTACGCGGTCCGCGGCCACCTCCTCGTCAGCGCTGGCCACCCTGCTGCCGCGCTAGCCGCAGGCCTGGTGCGCTGCGCCGGGCGGCCTGGCTCCCCGCGAACCGCTGTCAGTCATCGCGGGCCAGGCTCAGCCGGTACCCGCCGCCCAGCACCGTCTGCACGATCCGGGGGCTGCCCGGGTCCTGCTCGATCTTGCGGCGCAGGTTCTTCACATGCGAATCGATGGTCCGCATATGCCTCTCGAACTCATCCCCCCGCACCCGGTTGATCAGCTCAAACCGCGAGTACACCCGGCCCGGGTCCGTGGCCAGCGCCACCAGGATCCGCCACTCGGCCGGCGTCAGCTCCACCCGTGCACCACGCACTGTCACCTCGCGGCGCGGCTGATCGATGACCAAGATCCCGCCGCCGTAGCTGGCGGCGCCCTGCCCGCTGCGGCTGAGCACCGCCTGGACGCGCAGTACCAGCTCCCGCGGGTTGAACGGCTTGGTCAGATTCTCATCGGGGCCCAGCTCCAGCCCGGCGATGCGGCCCTGCTCCCCGGTCCGGGCCGTCAGCATCAAGATCGGCACCGGCCCAGTCTCGCGGATCTGACGGACGACTGTCTCGCCAGGCACATCCGGCAGGCCCAGATCGAGGATGACCAGGTCCAGGGCGGCCGAGGCACCCAGGGCGATCGCCTCCGCGCCGGAACTGGTCGACAGGACATTAAACCCGGCTCGCTCCAGATACGACTGGACCAGCTCCCGCAGCCTCCGTTCGTTCTCCACCAGGAGCACCGTCGCCGCCATAGCCGCCTTATTCGCCTCTCCTCCGGCTGCCTGCCAGCCGCCTGGCGGCTGCATTCAGCCCGGTTAGCACAATCGCGGCGCATACCGGCCCGCTAACGCCGGGACGCACCCGCACTGACCTGTATCCGGCCTTAACGTCACCATCTAGTTGACCGGCCCGCTGCCGAACCAGCCCGTCCGGAAGGACCTTGCGACCGCAGGCCGTACGGTGTGCATCTCTCGATGGAGTCCGGTACCGCCAGGTATGCGACGTTCTGACCTGGGTGCCCGGGCGGAAGCCTGTGGCGCGGGTCAGGTGAGGAAAAACGCACGGCTGGGAAGTCCGGGCGTCACCGGCATCGCCGTGACGTGGGTCCCCGCGGATATGTGGTTCACCAAGCGGCCTGTCTGCATAGCGGAGCCCGCACAGCAGCCAGGCCGGGTTCAGTGTGCTGGGCATGTCTCCTCCTCAGATGCCAAATGAAGCCAGACACGTTGGAGGCCCCATGCGATGGCTATGGTCGCCGGATGGAGATGGCCGGGTCTTGCCGCGAGCGCGCCGTCCATGCCCTCACCGTGACAGCTTCGCCGGGTCGGCGTGCCGTCGCCGGCTGGTTTATCGCGCGCCCGTTAGCAAGCGCGTCGTCGTCGAACATCCAGTCGTAGTCGGCGGACAGGGTTTCATAGGAACCAGCCATGAGATCGTAGTCTGGCAGACAGCGCCGGAACTTCTGTTCTGTCGTTGGGCGTCTCCCGGCCGGGCGGCCCTGTCGGCCGTCAGAATGATGATGTTCCCGGAGGCGCCTGGGGCGGGGCGCCGATGACGGCTCCGGCGTGCGCCCGGCGGTGGGATCGCACCGGGATCTGATCAGGCTGGCCACGGTGGTGCTGGAGATAGCCAGAACCGCCCGCAGCTGCGCGGTGCGGCGGGGGGACAGGATCTGCTCCATGATGTTGTCCCAGCGGTCGGCGCCGGTGAGGCCAGCGGTGCCGGGCACCCGGCGGCGCATATTTCCATCCCATCCGATCTCGGTGACCACGACCCTCACCCCGACCAGTTTGCCCCCTTATCCACCCCTAGATGACCGATGGTGATGATCACCCTCGGCGAGCTCGTGCTCAACCCCGGGCAGGAGGCAACTTCCAGTCTTGTGTCCCGCTCGGGGACCTTCCGCGCCGTTCACGGGATGGCCCGCGGCCGGTCCGTAAGCCGGAACCGCCTGCCACCGGGGGGCGTCTGGGCGTGGATTCAGGACACGGCCGGCGGCTGATGGTCAGCAGGCCGGGGCGATAACGTCAGGGGGGGCGCAGCCTGGTAGCTGTCCGGAAGCGGCGTCCCCGTCTGCGGCGATTCGACCTCGACGATGTCATCGCGCATCGGCCTCAGCAGGTCGACCAGCTCGTCCTGTTCTGTCTTCGGGACATTGAGCTCATGGAGCGCGGCCCCCAGATGCTGCATGGCGACCTCGAACTCGCCGGCCGTGACCTTCATCCCGTCGTGCGTATCCCGCATGCTCCGGCCGGTGTACGTGCAGGGACCGCCGGTGGCCTCGCACAACTGGTCGACAATCTCCTTCTTGAGCCGCGGGATGTCAGTCCGTGCGAACTTCCCGTTGGCCCTGTCATCGCCCCCGACACGGGCCACCCATGATTCCGTTACCGCGTTGATCGCATCGAGACCGCCGAGCCGGCCGTACAGCGACTTCGTCTGTGTCGTCATCTGCTTCCCCTTACATCGCCTCGTTACGCTGTTGCTTTTTGCTTTGGTGCGGTCTGGAAAGCCGTCTCGGCTCCCAGCCGAAGTCACTGCGCGGACGCTGCCCACGGTGACGGGTAAGGTTCGCGCGAGTTTGCGCTCAGAAAGAATGCACCCGCTTCCCGCAGAACCACGCCACCGATGCCCCTTGCGGGCCTTGGCCCTTGTCACACCTGGGCGGCTACGCCGCCGGCCCGGCCGCGCGATGACGGACAAGGCAAACTCCTTCCGAGCGAATCGCTCCGGGCTGCGGCGCTGCGCCATCAAGGCCGTGATCCCTAGGCCCGGTCCTCGAGGATGTCCAGGTCGTAGAAGACCGGCGGCCCATCGGAGATCTTCATGTACTGCTCTGCCGATGCCTGGGTTTCGAGCAGGCCGGAGTTCTCCATCGCTGACTCGTATGAGTCGAAGAACACGACAGCGAAGCACCGGCCGGGGTCGGAGTGATCACAGGCGAGCAGTTCCCTGCGCAGGGTGCGCTTGCCCTCGGTGGCACGCCACCACTCATCGTTGATCTGGCGTGCCCTCTCGATGTCGGAGGTGCGGAACTCGATGATCTGCATGAACGCCATGCGTTGATCTCCTTTCGCCGGCCGCGGCCGAGAGGAGTCGGTTGGCGACCTCTCTGTTACGAAGGGTGGTCGCGCCCTTTGCTTGTTCAGGCCACTCCTGCGTGGTGAAGCCTGGATGAAGACCGCGTGTGCGAGATGTGGAGCAGGTTCGCCACGCGAGGCGTCCAGACCTGTGCGTTTAGTCGTGTGCCTCGTCCTGAAAGGATGCCGCGGTGGGCCGGGCCTTCGGGGCGGCGACGGGTTCTCGCGCGCGCATCGTGGCCGGGGTACTGTCGCGTTGTGTCCCGGCCGGATCCGCCGCCCTGGCCTCATCCAAGCGCCGGTGGGCTGGCGCGGCGCGGCCAGAGTTCCGGCGCCCTGGCGCCCGGTCCCACTGGGGGTGGCTGTCGGCGTAAAACACCATGATCAGCCACGCGGCGAGGCAGATCACCGCCACGATAGGGACGACGATGAGGGATAGGCCGGAACCGTCCATGCCCGATGGTTCCTTAGCCGGGGCTGAGGAGTGCACGGCCGCGGATGCGGCCGTGGCGGAGGCCGCCGATCGAATCATTGGCGGCTTCCAGCCGGTACCGGGTGACGTGGAGCACGATCGCCTTCATAGGTGCTCTCCTGCGCGCCCAGAAAGTATTGGCGGGCTTGCCTGTAATGTGAGCCGGCCTGTGTGACGCCCGGATGCAGCACATGTGGCGCGCAAGTGGAGAGGATGCCTGCCAGCAGGCTGGCTTACCGGCTCACCGGAACAACAGCAACAAAGCCGGGCCGCCGTCACAGGGCGGCCACCGCCCCAGCAGGTCCTATGGCGCCAAAAGAGCGCCGGGGCCGACGATCCACGGACGGTGGGACTTCAGGCGGACTATCTCCTTGACCTTGATCCCGGTCGCGGCCGCTCGCAGGCGCCCGGACGGATACCCGTCCCCTAAGCGCCGCATTTCCGCAGTTCAGAGACATATTTTGATCTTGAAGGTGATCGTTGACCGCTGGCATCGCAAAAGCAGTAGATAGCCCCGTACAACCGGTTCCGGCACAGGCGTCCTCGCACGTCAGAGCACTACAACCAATCCCGGACGGCAACCAGTCCCCCAGGGGGGCCGTTCCCCGGGAGCCAAAGTCGGGGCCGACGGTAATCGGGCGAGCACACGTGAGTGAAGTCGCAGCTGCCCGGCAAAGGCGGCAGCCCTCTGCTACGCGCATCTTCCCTGCCGATTTTGTATGGCCGCCTGTTCGGTTCTGATCATGATGTGACCGCGCAGATTTGCCGCTTCTGTGTGTGGCTTGGTGGCTAGTCCGCTGCCAAGCGCGCTGAGTAGATGGTGGTTTTCAGCGGCCGCCATGGTCACGCAGGGTCTCGCTACTGCCGCGCGTCTATGGGTGATTCCGGGCCGGTGATTGCCACCAGCTGGGTTCGGGACCGGGCAGCGGTCTTGCGGAGGAGGCTTTCGATGTGTTTCTCCACGGTGCGTGGCGACAGATGCAGCCGTGCGGCGATCTCTTTGTTGGAGATGCCCTCGGCCACGAGCCGGAGTACGTCGGCCTGCCGGTCGGTGATGCCTAGCCTGGACCAGCGGCTCGGTGGCGGCCTTTCCAGCAGCCGGCGGCACCGCAGCGCCAGCGGCTCGATCCCGTGCCGGGCGAATGTGCCGACCGCTATCTCCAGCCATTGCCGCGGTGAGCAGGGCCTCGAACTGCAGGTGGGTGAACCCGAGGGCGGGTGATTCGGCGGGGGCTGCGGGACGGCGGACGTGCTCGGCAGGTGAGTGCTCCATGATTCCGTCGATGACGCAGGTCCGGTAGAACCCGGCCGCGACTGAGAACCGGCGGGAGACAGTGGAGGGCTTAAACCTGCGGATCTCCTGCATCGACCGGACGTAGAGCTCCAGGTGCGGGTGCTGGGCGGCCGGCGGGTCCAGGCCGCGCTCGGCGCACCATGCGAGGTAGCAGCGGAGATCAGATTCGGTGTGCTCGCGGGAGGGGCCCTTGAAGCGGGCCAGGTAGGCAGCTACCGTCAGCTGCAGCCGATCGGTGAACGGCTCAGGAGGATCAGAGGGCGCAGGGGCCAGTTCGGTGAAGGTCATCATGCCCCGACACTGAACCGACTCCTGTTCACTGTGAAGCTAGGCCGAAACACGCACCTGGCGGCATGAGCGCGCGTTCTGTCAGAAGGCCCAGGCCGTTGCGCGGTGATTGCCCGCAGAAACTGCACGAGCGGTCTCACACCGCCACGAGCAGGAGGCGGCTTGCCAGCTCTGTCGAGGCCGCCAGGCTGTCCAGGAAGAGCCCGTGCGCGACCGGATCATCGCGCACCGCCCATAGCAGGAGGCTGTTGGTCCAGGCCATGTCCCGGGCGCTGTTGATGCTCCAGTTGGAGATCAAGGTAGCGACGGCGCTGAGATGCTGATCGGCGGCCAGTTCGGGTGCGGACTCGAATGACTGCCGGATGGACTGCTCAGCTGCGTCAAGCAGCTCGTCCACCTTCTGGTAATCCGCGAGATGCGCGCCGGCTTCCGGTGTGGTGTCCAGAGCTGCGCAGGTGCTGACCACAGCCACCGGCAGATCGTGGTTGATGTGGGCATTCATGCCCGCCAGCGCGAACTGGACCGGTTCGATCCCCGCCGCGGCGCGCTGCTGCACGAGCGGTCGCCAGGCCAGCGGCACCGCCGCCGGGTCACCTGCGGTGTCGGCCGCCGCGAAGTACAGGTTGGCGAAGGCCACGTCCAGGTAGGTCATGAACGCCGGATCGGCGAAAAAGCCCTGGCCGAGCTGGCTGTTGACCTGCCTGGTCACATCCAGGTACATGCGGTTGAAACACGCCAGCCCATCAGCGGCGGGAAGCGCCGTCGCAATCGCCTCCATGCGGGTGATCGCACCGGCAACGGAGGTCACCGGCGCGTCCGTCACTGGCAGGCCGCCCGACATACCAGCCACTATACGATCACCCGGCACACATCTACCGGGAGGCTCGGAGTGACGGCATGGTCGGCCGGCCGTATGACCAGGCCTTTTCGCATACACGTCGGGATCCGCTGCTGACACCTGCAGAATTGCAAAAGCAGCTCTGTTTGGCGGTTCGCCCGGTTGGCGGCAGAAACGGACATTCGCTCCAAGAACGAGATGTATAAACGTACAGCTTCACTGACTGCCGTCAGTTCGGCCGTAGCCGGCACTTCCGTGCGGCTAACGACGCGAAGAAGCTTTTGATAGCGGCTCCCCGGGGGCCCCCGTTCTGCACTGGTCTGGCAGGCGGTCTCCGTCTCATGACTGGGCAGCCCGGATCGGCTATTCTTTACTGCGGACAGTGTACTGGCTCAATCAGTCATGGCTCGCCGAGCTATTATCCGCATTTCTTCGGATGCAGGTTGGTTCTCATGAAGTCGGCAATTCCCTCCCGAGCAATTACGAACGCTGGGTAAATGGGCGCTGCCGTTTGGCTATGGCTGGCTGAGTCAGCGAGCGGCCAGATGCCATTAAATTGCTAGGGTCCACTCTGCGGCGAGGCGACGGGCGCGTGCGACGTAGGCGGTTGCTCCCTTCCGGGCATAATGTCTGATGGCTTCGTCGACCATCTCGCTTACCCGCGCGTGGTCACCCACCAGGTAGCTTATTTCCGCTCGGTTGAGCGCTGCGTCGGCTGGGTCTCTCGGGTCATCTGAGACTCTGGCCAAGCCATCGACCTGGTCGGCCAGCGCGAGCGCCGCTGTCATGTCGCCCTTGCGGGCGAGCAGCCTGGACCGGGCGCTGAGGCCGAGAAACTGCGTTGCGAGGTCGTCGCTGCTTCCCAGCTCCAAGCCGCGAAGGGCCCACTGCTCGGATTCGTCGTAGCGGCCAAGGGCGTAAAGCGTGTCGGCGAGCTGGCATGACTGCGTGGATAGATAGGCGTGTTCACCAAGGCGGTCCAGCTGCTCGCAGCCGCGCCTGGCCGCGCGTTCTGCCGCGTCGTCGTCACCGGCGAGCGTCTCGATGCGCCATGCCGTTTGCATGGCGTAGCCGACGAGCAGCCCCAGTCCGCGCTCGCCGGTCTGGGCGATGGTCTCGGTCAGCAGCGCTCGTGCCTCGTCAAAGCACCCGAGCTCGGCCAGCAGGGCCGCCTTCATGAGGTCGAGCCTGGGCTGATAGCCGGCGCTTTGCTCTTTCGCCTCGTCCAGCCAGGGCAGTGCCTCGCTGATAGGGGTAGGCCCGAGGTATATGCACGACGCGGCCATCGCGCGCATGCTGGTCTCGAACCACAGGTCGCCGGCTTGCCGGGCGTGCTGCATCCCGCGGGTGAACGCCGCAAGCGCGGCCGCTTGCCGGCAGCGCATGTAGTCCACGTAGCCGGCCGCGTGCTCCAGGGCAGCCCGGGCAGCGGCGTCGCCGTCCTGCTGGATCGCGGGGCGCGCCTCCTCGACCAGGGCGTCCAGTGCGGCGAGCCAGCGTTCCGGGTCGGCGCTTACCTGCCACCTGACCTGCTCCAGTCGTGCCCGCAGCTCGCCTACGTCGTCACCGGCGGCGGAACACTGGACGGCGGCCCGCGCCGCGCGTGAGATCGCATCGTCGATCCTGCCGGACTCTGCCAGTCCCCGGGTGAGGCTCAGCTGCAGGGCCAGGTTCATCTCCCGCGGCGGCAGCAGCGCTTCGGCCCGTTCCAGGAGGTTCACCGCGGCTCCGGTGTCCCCGCGGTCCATGGCACGGCGGCCTGCTGTCTCCAGGTGAGCGGCCGCGCCGGTGGCCAGCCGCCGGGCGTTATCGTCGGCCGGGCCCAGCTCGCACCGGTAGCCGAACGCCTGTTCCAGGTGATAGCCGGCGAGCTCGTCCAATTCCACCAGGCCGGTGCCCCGTTCTTCCAGCCATCTGGCGAACCGTTCATGAAGCCCGGCCCGGTCCGTCTTCGACAGCGCCTCGTAAGCGGCGTCGCGGATCAGCAGGTGACGGAATCTGAACGCCTCCTCGCCCGGGAGGATGGCGCGATCCGGGCGCAGCAGATCCTGCCGGACCAGCGCCATCAGCCGCCCGGAAAGATCCCGTTCCTGGGGCATCATGACCTGGACGGTGCCGAGGTGGAAGGACTGCCCTTCCACCGACCCGCACTCCAGCACGGTGCGCTCGCCGGCGTGGAGCTGATCGAGCCGCGCGGCGAGCAGCGCCTGGATGGTCGGCGGGACGGCGATCTGGCGGGTGTCCGACTCGCCGATCATTGCGAGGATCTCCTCCACGAATAGCGGGTTGCCCGCCGCCATCGCCTGGACCCGTTCTCGCAGCCGTGCATCCAGCCCAGTGCCCGCCGGGAGGAGCTCGTCGATGAGCTCGGCGGTCTCCGCGGAGTTGAGCGGCTCCAGCCAGACCGTCGTGGAGTTCAGCCTGCCTTGGCCCCAGCCGGATCGGTGGTCGAGCAGTTCAGGCCGGGCCAGGCAGACAATCAGGACCGGGGCGCCGAGGCTGAAGTCCGCGATGTGCTCGATCAGGTCGAGCAAAGTCGGCTCACCCCAATGCAGATCATCGAACACGGCGACCAGCGGCGAGAGCTCACCCGAGCTCTCAAAGAGCCTGCGCACCGCCCACGCGATCTCCGAAGATGAGGTCACTGCCACCTGTTCACCTAGCAGGACATTAACCGCGGCAGTCACCTTGGCGTCGCGGCCCATCAGCCCGGCGGCGCCGCCACATCCGTGCTCGGCATCGAGCAGCTGCTTGACCATCGAGACAACCGGCCAGTAGGTGATGCCTTGCCCGTAGGACAGGCAGCCGCCGGTCAGCACCCGGGCGTCGACTCCGCGAAGGAACTCCGCTGTCAGCCGGGACTTGCCGACCCCAGCCACGCCCAGGACGGTGACCAGGCGGCAGGAGCGCTCCTGCGCGGCGTGCGCGAAGGCTTCACGGAGCATCCGCAGCTGCCTGCGCCGACTTACCAGCGGCGCGTCGACACGACGCGTCCCGGCGTGGGCCGCGTCGCGGGCCTGCAGCAGCCGGTAGGCGACCACCGGCCGGCTCTTGCCCTTCAACCGGAGCGGCTCAAGCGGCTCTGCGGTGACCGCGTCCCGTACCAGGCGCCAGCTCTGGGGGCCCATGATGATCTCGCCTGGGGCGGCCGCCTGTTCCAGGCGCGCAGCCAGGTTAACCGCGTCGCCGGTCGCCAGCCGCTCCTCCGTGCCGACCACGACCTGCCCCGTGTTCACGCCGGTGCGGACGCTCACGGCCGCGCCGAAATCAGCCTCGAGTTCCGCGTTGAGCAGCGAGAGCTCCTCGCGCAGCTCGGCGGCCGCGCGTACTGCCCTCAGCGCGTCGTCCTCGTGCAGCACCGGAACACCGAAGACGGCCATCACCGCATCGCCGATGAATTTCTCCACCGTGCCGCCATGATGCTCAATCACCCGCCGGGCGGTCTCGAAATACCTCCGCATGACCTGCCGGAAGCTTTCCGGATCTAGCCGTTCCCCCAGCGCCGTCGACCCGGCCACATCGCAGAACAGCACAGTGACCGTCTTGCGCCGCACGCGAGACGCCGGCGCAGGTCCCAAGGCGGCGCCGCACCCATTGCAGAAGCCGGCATCCGGCGGGTTCTCCCGCCCGCAGGCCGTGCATGCCCTCACACGAGCAAGGCTAGATCCGAGCCATTCGACAGTGCCAGCGAACGGCCCTGGCACGCAGCCCACACCGCAACAGCTCCGAACAATAGACCCAGGGGTGCCTCGCGTCGCAGCGCCGCCCGCGGGCCGCCGGCGCGGGGATCCCAGCACCAGCTCGAACCCTAGATCCCGCAATCCCGGCATGCACCAAGTCACCCGATTGAACACTCCCTAGGCCGACGCCCGACTCGTGGCAGAAGCGGACATTCGTCTGGCAAGTCGTCAGAAAAGTCGCCTGCTACTGCAGGGACAGGCGGCCGTCAGCAAGACTTCGGCGCGCGCGGCGGGTTCCGACGCAATGCAGACGCGCCGATCGTCGCTTAGAGATGCCGAATAGCCAACCCGGGCGCGCGACTGGCAGAATTCACCGCTGGCGGCTTGGCGACTGGCAGGCCGGGGATTCAAAACGGTCCGTACGCCGATGGCGTACGGATCATTCCCGACTTGGGCCACGTTCGAGCACCTCGGCATCCCCGAAAGCGGTGACCTGCGAGTTCTCGTCTCCGTTGAAGGAAAACTACGCACTAATCGGGTCTGGCTAAGCTGGCTCGATGGCTCGCTATGTCATCGACGCACCGACCTTGCTTCACCTGGTGGACGCCGGGCCCCGCATCGCCCCGGGACATCAGCTGGTCGCTCCCAACTCGATCCGAACGGAGGCGCTGGAGCTCCTGCTGCACGACGTCCGCGCAGGCAAGCGCACCGAAGCGGCAGCCCTGAAAGCCCACGAGCGGATGACCGAGATAAAGATACGGCTGCTGGGTGACCGGGTGTCGCGCCGTACCGCCTGGCAGGTCGCCCGCCAGCACGACTGGGACACACTCAGGGACGCCGAGTACCTCGCGATCACCCGGCTGCAGGCTGACGCCCTGATCACGGTGGACCCGCGCCTCGCAGCCGTAGCCCAGGACACTGTGGCCGTCGCTTCCGTCGCCGATCTGCTCACCACGGGATAACTGTCGTCCGCAGGTAGTCCCCGGCTGACCTGCCTGCCAGCTTGCCGACGGCTACTTCATGGTGCGCACTAATTTGGCCCAACTCAGGTCGTAGGAGCGCTGTCGGCCGGGTTAGTCAAGGTCCAGAGGCTATTAGGTTTCGCCTAGCCCTAGGCGCGCGGGTTGCCAGGATCAAGGCAATACGCCGGTTGGGGCAGGATAAAGAGGGCCCCTGGCCACGCGCGCGGGTGTCGGGCATCATTGCTGGGTATTAGGGTCGCACCGGAGATCACGTGAGGGTCCACTATGGAAGTTCATGGCGACAACGCGCAGAATATCTCCCGTGAGCCGGATGTGGCTCATTCGGGAAGCAGCGAGGTCCGGACTGGACACGTACGCTGGCTCACGCCCGTTCGGCAGGTAGTCATTGCAGTAGCCATTATTCTAATAGCGCTCCTCATCGATGTTGTCGTAAGTCGGAGCAGCGAGGGTGCGGCGCTAACAAAGGGAACACAGCCGGATGCAACTGTCTTTATAAGCACCCTCATACTGATATATACAGTATTCATGGCCGTCTATGGCGCCCTTCTGCCCATTGTCATTGCAAAGAAGCGCGAAGCTTGGGAGTGGCTGGCGTTGGCGCTGATGCTGGCTGCAATCCTGCTGAACCTGTATCGCATCGTGAACTCTCTGGGAGATCTGTATACCACCACGATGGGCCAGTTGAGTCCAGGTAAGATTCATGATGCCAGTTACGAGTTCATTCACTATTATTTCTCCATCAACGTCGTGGTCATAGCGGTCGCACTCTATGTCGCCAGTCACCGGAGTCGCGTCGCGGAAGACAGACCGGTAGGCGCGGATCGCCCGGAGATGACCGACCCTCAATAAGGATGAGTTGAGAGTGCGCCAGGGCTCGCAATAGTCCATCATAGCAAACAATTATGAACTTGATCTGTTTGACTGGCTCAGGCAAGCTGCGCGGGCAGCCCAATTATTTGAGGATCCGAGGAATGATGAGAATAGTTTTATGCTCATGAGAAAACCCTGTAGATTGCTTTCCGCGAGACCCACTCACATCGGCATGAGTGCGTGCTGCAGCCTCGACGAGCTCAGGAAGCCTTCCTTTGTCGAGCACCGATCCCGTCTTCTTCCTCCCAGCCAGATCGCCCAAGCCTCCTTTGGCGTACGCCAGCCACCAGGCTCACAACAATGTCGGCACGCACCAGCCAGGCCGGACACCGCCGGTTCCTGCAGCCCCCACGCAGCTCCAGCGGTGGCGGGTGCCTGTCGCCGCACGGCCTCCCTGGGGGCCCGGAGCGATGCAACCCTGGCCGCCGGGCACGCCTCCCCCGTCAGGGAGCATACACCGGTGGTTCCCGGCTGTGGTTCCCGAGTCTCCGATTAGTGTTTCAAAAAGGCGATCTAACTGCCGAAATCTTGATGGGCGCAGGTGGGTTCGAACCACCGGGCTCGCTTGTAAGGCAGAATACGGCACCGATTACGCCCAGCTCTGCGCGTTAATTCATGCACTTGAACTGCGAAAACCATGCCGTGAGATGTCCCAGGGTGCCTGGGGTAGTTTGCACGGTGGTTCCCGCAAGTGGTTCCCGGAGCAGTCTGCTGACCCTTCGCATAAAGAGCGAGTTGGGGTCGGCCTGTCCTGCTTGCCGGACATCCATCATCAGGAGCTTGTAACCGGAAGGATGTCCGATTGCTATCATAGACGCTATCATCGCTGTCAGGAGGTGGTAGCAGTGGCGGCCCTGAATATCCGCAACCTCAATGAAACGGTGAAACGGCGCCTTCAGGTCCGCGCGGCTCGTCACGGCAGGTCGATGGAGGCGGAGGTGCGCGCGATTCTCGAGGAGGCCGTTCGCGAGCCCGCGGACTCCGCCGGGCTGTTCACGGCGCTCCTCGACCGATTCGGCGCGCTCGGCGGAGTCGACCTGGACCTGCCCGGACGCGACGAACCGGCGCGCGCCGCAGATTTCTCCGCATGATCATCCTCGACACCAACGTGGTCTCCGAGCTGATGCGCCCCGAACCCGCGCCTCAGGTCGCGAGCTGGGTCCGAGAACGGGACAGGCGCGAGCTACGCACCACGACCATCACGCTCGCAGAGGTCCGGTACGGCATTGCCCGGCTGCTGGACGGACGCCGGAAGCAGGTCCTCCTCGCCGCAGCCGACGATATCTTCACGGCCTTCGAAGACCAGGTTCTGCCGATCGACACCGCAGCCGCAGAAAACTACGCCGTCATCGCCAGCAGCCGCGAGCGAGCCGGGAAACCCATCACCAGCTTCGACGCGCTGATCGCAGCCGTCTGCCGCTCCCAGGGCGCCGCGCTGGCGACTCGCAACGTGTCCGACTTTGAAGGCACTGGCATCGAGATCATGGACCCCTGGGGAGCCAACAGGGACAGTATCTAGGCGACGCCAAGCCATCGTCAGCCATCATTTCTGCACGTGAGCGGGTCGGTACCGAAAACCTTGCCACCCTATGCGACCTGAGCGGGTTAGGGCCTGGCGGCAAGGCTACCGAAATCGCCCGCCGGATAGCTGGGACTCCCGTCATAGCGGCCGCCCCGGACGGTAACCATTACGAGGGTGAAACTCGGCCGGTAACGCTGTGCGCGCCCTCTAGCTCCGGCCACCCAGGCCCGACCACCCCATGGCCGATTTTCCCAGGAACGAATCAAGCGCCGGCCAGTCCTCGGCGGCCTCCTCAACGCATACAAGCGAGCAGCCTGAAAGCCTAGGTACGGCCACCGGCACAGTTGCGACACCCGCAGCAGTCCGATTCCGCCGTCATGGCGTCGCGGCGTGTGCCGGCGCGGCCAGTTCATCCGTTCTCATGTCCCACCAGTCCGGTGGCACGACACGGAGTGCAATCGCCCAGGTTTCACCCTCGAGGCGAATCGCGATGCGGGTCATCGACAGAAGGTTGTCGACGAACCAGTCGTCGCTGTGGCTGCCTCCCGGAGACCGGAACCGGCTTCCCCGGCGCGTCCCATACGCCAGGAAGTACCACAGCCCGTGGATACGTCCGATCATCTCGACGTGACGATCGAAAAGCTCGGAGAAGCTGGAAGAGCCGGTTAGTACGGCTCCCCAGCGACTGATGAGCTCGCGGGACGTGTCAAGGGTGCGTTCTAGCGATTCCCGGAGCTCATCCCGCTTGTGCGGATCAGTCAGGATCGCTTCGATCTTGCGCTTCAATACTGGCGCCCGCTCTGGCGAATTAAGAACCTGCGTGACGCGGGAGGGGTCAGCCATGACGTCGTTGCCGCTGTTCCCTTCGTCAACGACACCAAGCAGCACGCCCCAGGCTCCGCGAGCGGCCTCGGCCAGCTCCAGGAGCGCGTACTGGGCGAGCAGCCGCCATCTGCGCTCGGATCGTCGGTTGAGGATGACCTCGATCACGGTGACCGATACCAGGACGACGGTGAGAGAGGTCAGGATCGCCGTCGTTACGGGATGGTCGAGCCAGAACCGACCTGCGTAGAAGTCGGAGGAGATCAATACGACTACCAATGCAACTGCGACCGGAGCAGCTCGGTTCGGATGCCGTCGCCTCTTCGGCGAAACGTTGCTCATGCGCTCCCCGCTCCTATTGGTCAAGGATCTGCCGAATCATACGGACGACCATGTCTCGCCGGTCGCGACGATCGGGTGGGAACAGCGAAGCGAGTTCGGGTATCTGGGTATGCCAGATCATGGCGGCTGAGCGCGCCAGGCCGAGCAGCACAGCAGCTGGGTAGGTCCTACTCACCTTTCCCTCCCGCTGGGCGGCTGCGATTCGTCCGACTTTGGGTACCAAGAACCAGGCGCAGCGTCTCGGAGGCGTCCTCGAACTTGTCGAACATCCTCCCCCCGTACTCGGCCAGGTCGTGCTCATCGAAGAACACCGAATCGCGGAAATCGCGGATGCGGTCCTCGAAAGCCACCGAATCATGTGCAAATATTGTGGCCGTCAACACTTGTCCTTAAACCGATCCCGGTGTTCATAAGGGAACCATCTCGCGCACGTACAGCCCGGGCGCTGGGCCTAGGACCGGGTGCTGCTTGCTGCCCAGTTCCTCGGGTGCTGGCCACTGCCGGGCGGCTCGCGGTATCACCCAGCTGGCCCATGCTTCCCACCAGCTGCCCTGCTGCTTCTCGGCGGTGGCGAGCCAATTTTCGGGGTCGGCGCCGGGTGCGGCGCCGGTCCAGTAGTGCGCTTTCGGGTTGCCCGGGGGGTTCACCAGGCTGGCGATGTGCCCGGAATAGCTGAGCACGAAGGTGGACGGCCCGCCGAGCAGCTGCGTGGTCTGGTAGCAGCCCTTCCACGGCGTCAGGTGATCGGTGACGGCTCCTGTGACGAATGCAGGCACGTTGATGCGCTCAAGGTGCAGCGGCGTCCCGAGCACCGTGAGCCCTCCCGGCCGGGTCAGAAGGTTGTCACGGAAGATTTCCAGGAACTGCCCGTGCAGTGCGCCAGGCAGGTTGGTGCCGTCCGCGTTCCACGCCAAGATATCGAAGGCGGGCGGCTTTTCGCCCATCAGGTAGTTGTTCACCCAGTAGTTGAAAACAAGATCGTCGGGGCGCATCCAGGTGAAGGCGGAGCCCATCTCGCGGCTGGTGATGATTCCCTTGTGCCGGGACCGGCGGCCGGCGAACGCCAGGAGGCGCTGCTCACCGCGATCCAGAGCGCGGCAAATGCCGGTGGTACCTGCTGTCGGTGTAGGGCGCGCCCTCGTGATCGACGATGATGCTGCCCGCCCTGGGTCCCATTCCCGCCCCCCGAACGTGCACCGATTGTTCCCGCTGTGATTCAGGGGATAGGGTCTTATCAAGATCAACATGCGGTCTGACCTGACCTTTTCTGGTGGGCGCAACTGGGCTCGAACCAGTGACCCCTCGCTTGTAAGGCGAGTGCTCTTCCGCTGAGCTATGCGCCCTTGGTGCCGGCGGGCCGCGCACCTGGATCGCAGCCAGCGTACCGGTCTGTGCGGCGTGGCCGCACCCCGGCGGGCCGCACGAAGCTGGGGCTGGGGCTACGGTTGAACCGGCGCGATCCTGAAGGGTGAACGAG
>Ga0210396_10001850_pt1 | contig 22096 bp, 21 predicted proteins | sample IncBWH17OmetaG_FD_155466 | JGI IMG/M metagenome (GOLD analysis project Ga0210396, IMG submission 155466) | Forest soil microbial communities from Barre Woods Harvard Forest LTER site, Petersham, Massachusetts, United States - Inc-BW-H-17-O ... | reverse complement strand
CGGACTACCACAGCGGCTACGTGTTTCACATCGACACCACCAAGTGTGCCGGCGCCGGAAGCAGCCGCCGTCGCAGGGGGAGGCGATGATCCTGCGCCTGCTTGAACAATCCTTGAAGTGTGTGACGGTGCGCTGACCATCACCTTCGGGGCCCCATAGTTTTATCCTGACGAGAGGAATGCAAGTGTCGGAAGGAAAGCTCAGCGTATGGAGCAAGCGACCGATCTGCTGATTATCGGAGCGGGCCCGTATGGCCTAGCCATGGCTGCCTATGCCCGGCATCTCGGCATCGATCACGTGGTCGTTGGGAAACCCATGGACTTCTGGAAAGTTAACATGCCCGCGGGCATGTACCTGCGCACGGGCAGCGATGTCCAAATTGACCCCCTTGGAATCCACACCATTGAGAAGTTCTTGGAGATCCAAGGGCTGTCGCCCACCGATGTAGAACCCCTGTCGCTCCAGTTTTACTTGTCCTACGCGCAGTGGTTTCAGGAACAGAAACAGATCGATGCCGTGCCTGTCCTCATCGAACGGCTGGATTGCGCAGACAGTGAGGACGGTCGATTTCGCGCGTCCATGGAGAACGGTCAGACCATCAGCGCCCAGCACGTGGTGATCGCCATAGGCTTTAAGTACTTCCAGCATTTGCCGCCTGATCTGGTCGAGCGCTTACCAGCAAGTCGATATGCTCATACCTGTGATCTCGTCAATCTTCGGCATTTGCAAGGAAAGCGCTGTTTGATCGTGGGAGGGCGTCAAAGTGCGTTCGAATGGACAGCCTTGCTCAACGACGCAGGCTGTGCCGCCGTGCACGTGTCGCACCGGCATGACTCCCCAGTGTTCAACCGCCCAGACCATTCCTGGATCGCTCCCATGGTAGAGGCCATAGTTGACGATCCAGGCTGGTTTCGCCGCCTTCCTCAGAAAGAAAGGGATGCGGTCATTTACCGATTTTGGGCCGTGGGTCGACTGAACATCGAACCCTGGCTCGAGTCGCGCGTCGTCAAGGAGACGGTCACGCTGTGGCCGAAGACACGCATCGCGGCAGTCGATGAGATTCATGATGTGTTGTCGGTGCGGCTGGACAACGGCAGGTCGTTCCTTGTTGACGCCATCATCCTGGCAACCGGATATCGCGTGCAGATCGGCCAGGTCCCGTTTCTGACGCGGGGGAACATCCTGAACAGACTTACGACCCACAATGGCTTTCCCAAACTGGATGAGCAGTTTCAGACCAATATTCCCGGGCTGTTCATCACCAGCTTGCCGGCGACCCAGGATTTTGGGCCATTCTTCGGATTCACCTATGGGGTCGGCACCTCGGCGAAGTTGATCGGACGGGCTATCGCGGGTCGGCGAAGAGGGCAACCCGTCTGAAAGACATATCAGATCTCGCAATTTGACTCGGGGCCAGAATGACTGGCTGGGTCTTTCCTGTGCAACTCCTTCATTTGCTACTTCATGTTCTGTCCAATCCCGCGATGTTGCTTATCGTCGCCACCGTGTGAACGGCGCCCGACCCGAGGTTTCCAGTCACGTAATTTAATTGTAAACTGGAGCTAATGAATTGGTCTGCAGTGCCTAAGTTAACTTGTCGAAGTTCCAAATTTTTGAAGCAGCAGAAAGCTGACCTGGAGGAACTATGGCGGCAGGGACATAACTGGGCGCTCGAGGAATTGCAACAGGTTCGACAGGCAGACCGAGTGAGAAGCCACCTAGCATACGAGCGCTTCAAGGCGAAACGCGCTCCCGAACTACTCAGGGCGAAATGGCGGGAAGCGAAGGCGGCTCAACGTGCTATAGCGGCGGCCGCACGCGCAGAAGCCGAAGAGCGCAGGCGGAGGGATGAAGAACTGGCGGCGAAGTCAGCGGCACTGGCAGCTGAGGTAGAGCGAGAAAGAAAGGCTCGGGAGCCGATAGCGGAGAGTGGCGACGCAATAGAACTAGAGATAGTGAGGGTCCCTCCGAATCCCAGAATGGTAATGTGTCGCTATCGGGTAGTTAGTGGGGAACGCCAATGTCTGGTGCGGGTAGGTCGGAATAGGAATTTTAGGCGGGGAATGAAGGTGCTGGTGAAGCGACCGGCTAATGGGATGGAGGCGCAACCTTGGATGTATGACGGAGTGTTGCCACGGTGTCCCGGGCACTGGTGATCTTTTAAAAAGCGAATCCATCTGATTGGGGAGGGTGGGTGTTACGCTTGCTGGGCTCAGGTCCCATTAATTCAGTGGGGTGAAGGCCGCTTTGAGCGCTGAGCAAATCTCTTCGGTTCGCCGCTAACGTTTAATGTGGCCAATCCCACCCTGCATCGGCAGGGCCTTCAATAGCGCCCTCCGGTAGTTCCAAAGTAGTAGTCGATTTCTACCAAGGTGTAATTGCACAAGATAGGTAGAGCCGTCCATTCCTTATTGGATTTACCTCGCGACCTTGCGAGGGTAAACTTACGATGAGACTGAAATGAACGAATGGAAGGAAGTCACGCTCTCCACTAATTTCAATAAGACCGCCGTTAAGTCGTAGCGATGCGGTCTCAAATGAGGTTAGGCGTGTTCTAATCCCAACGCGTTTGCAAACAAATGAAAGCAAGAACTCACGGAGAGTAACATGACACAGCAAGTATGGTTTATCACGGGCGCATCGAAAGGCTTCGGCCTCGAGATTTCTAAAGCGGTTCTCGCCGCGGGAGACATAGTTGTCGCAACAGCAAGAAATCCACAGGTCGTGAAGAAGGCTCTGGGTAAGCATGACCGCCTCTCAGTCTTGGCTCTGGATGTGATCGACGAAGCGCAGACCGCGTCCGCGGGCGGTGCTAGTTGAAAAGCTTTTTCTCAGCCCCGTATCTGACACCTGGAACCCTGGTTAAACTACTCTTCCTGAAAAAAGATGGCCGACAAGCTTTCAGGAGTGGAAGTCGGCCTTTCGAACAAACGTTCTACATGCGTAATTGCTGTTCTCAATAAGCGAAGAAATCGCCGAGCAGGCTCTCTCATCATTTGTCGAACAACTCGAATCGTATCAAGACCCCGAGTCCTAAAAAGTTATCGTTTTCCGATCACTACCTCTTGCCCTAAGGGTGATTAACTGTTAACGAGCAGCGCGCCGTCCCGGGGACCGATGGAGCGCTAGCCGAGGCGAGCCGCTAAAGGTCGAGTCGACCCTCGAGCGGCGGTAGCGGCGCAGGCGAATACGGATCGCGCTGAATGCTCGCGGCGTAACCCAGCGCGCGCAGATCGGCGCAAATGACCTGCGGCTCAGTACCGAAGGCGGCCGCAAAGGCGCGCACCGCAGCCGGATCAAAACGGGCACCCGAGTGGGCGAAAAGGCAACGAGCGCTCGGCGCTCGTAAAAGTCGGGGTTACGATGGTTACCGTCTCGACTCATAAAGCCTCTCGAGGAGCGACCCGAGCTATGTCGGGGGATGTCGCTTTCTTAGCGCTCTTTTCGTGAAAAATAAAAGCCCCCTCTTTTAGTCAAGATCTTCTCGAGAATGGCGTGAATCTTCGCATTATTACGTGTAAACAGTAAAAACGACACGACACGCGATTAAGATCAATCAGTCCCTAACGAAATCCTGGGAATCGAAAGCGGTCGAGGCAAGCGAAACCGAGCTTAAAACTTTTGACCGGGGGCGGACTCGTAACGGAGTAGACGGGGTGGTGCCACGTATACGTAGCACGTCAGTGATTGACCAGACAATCTCTCACTACCCTGTCCTCAGCAAGCTGGGCGGCTGCGGTATGGGCCGACATTTAGCAGCCGTGAGCGGCTAGTTAGGCGTCGAAGTTGGCTTTAAGCATGTTGCAGAAGAGTTGTCCTTGCTCGATGGCATCGTCGAGCGCCACATGCGTATGAGGCACGGGATCGAACCACTCCGGGGGCATCGACTTCTTGCCGCACGCTCGATATGGTTTGCGCAGCAATGCCATCGCATAGGTCTTGATATCAATTGCCGAATAGCCGAATGGGTTCTCGCCCGCGAACTCGGTGAGATACCAATAGACGAAGGAAAAATCGAAAGCGGCCGGGTACCCGACAAACACTGGCCGTCCGCCAAACGCCTTGAGCCAGGCAACGTAGCGTCTCAGGGCGGCGGCAGGCGCTTCGAGATTTTGCCGGCAGGCCGACCATGCGTCCGGCTGTGTGGCCCACCATGCGGCGGTCTTGGGATCCGGGGGCGATGCGGGCAGCGTTTCCAAGTTGGCGGAGAACGTCCCCAGCAGCTCTTTGTCGGCCAGATAGGCTGCCGATCCAATGCTCAGCATGGAGTGTTTTCCCGCGACCGGTCCGTCGGTTTCTATATCCGTGCTGACGTAGATCTCACGCAACGGTGAATCGTTCATGGTCTGCGATGACATATTGGGGTCGACAAACATGTTCACAAATCTCCCAATTGACCACATCAATACGAGCATTGCTGAATCGTCTGGCCGTGCGGAGAATGCGCGCCCTACATGCATATAGTGCACTCGCTCGGTCGGAACCGGATAAGGGACGCGCGCGCTCCGGTCTAGCGCAGCGTTTGAAGTCTCGTCCGCTAAGAGATAGAGGGACAAGGAGTCGAGCGCTCTAGCGAGCGTCTAGATCGGCTAGCGTCGGTGTATACTACCGTATATACAGTTAGCGCTAACAAACGCGAGAGCTCGAGCTTAAGTTCGGGAGCGAGGAGGATTCTCGAGTCCGGTTGGCCTCGCGTCGACGACGGCGCTCGGCCTGAATACGGTCGAAAAAAGTGAGCTCGTCCAACTTTTGAAGCGTCTTAAGGGACACGGGCTCACCATTCTTGTCATCGATCACGACATGAGCCTGGTCGAGCAGGTTGCCGATCGAATCACCGTGCTGAACTTTGGCCGCCGCATTGCCGACGGTCCTCCGGCAGAGGTGCTAAGCAACCCGGAAGTCATGGCCGCTTATCTCGGAAGCGTGAAGCCGCATGTCGCTACTTGAACTCGAAAATGTGGTTATTGCTTATGGCAAGGTCGAAGCCTTGAAAGGGGTTACCTTACGCGTAGAACAAGGAGAAATCGTGGTGCTGCTCGGTTCGAATGGCGCAGGGAAGAGCACTACGCTCCGCACCATTTCCGGATTGATTCACCCGCTGTCTGGTACGATGCGTTTCCTTGACCGGCCGATCGATCGGCTCTCGCCTGAGGCGATCGTTAAACTGGGTGTGGCTCATGTGCCGGAACGGCGTCGGGTGTTCCCGGGCCTCACCGTCAGAGAAAATATTCTTCTGGGTGGCTCGAGTCGCGCGGAGGCATCACGTCGTGAACTTGAGACGGACGTGGACCAAATGCTCGCCATCTTTCCCGAGTTGAAACCTTTCGCGAACGTGTTGGGTTGGAAGCTCTCGGGTGGCCAGCAGCAAATGTTGGCAATCGCCCGCGGCCTAATGGCCCACCCCAAACTTCTTCTCCTCGACGAGCCGTCGCTCGGCCTTGCTCCACTCATCGTTCAGCAGCTTTTTCAGACCATCACCGGGATCCGTGGGCAGGGTACAACCGTGCTATTAGTGGAACAGAATGCCCATATGGCCCTCTCGATCGGCGATCGCGGTTACGTGCTTGAAACGGGGCGTTTGGTTGCGGAGGGTAACCCGGAGGCTCTATGGAACAATGACGAGGTACGCGCCGCGTATCTCGGAGGCCGGAAGACGGGATAGCTAAGAGGGACTAGTAAGAAGTGTAATTTGAGCTCGAGTTTAAACACCGGCGACAAGCAGCCCATGGCTACCAGGGTCACGCCGTTATTCAGATCTTTCCATCGTCCTCCTCACCTTCGTGGCGCAACGCTACATCGTCGCCGGCCTGACCCAAGGATCGGTGAAAGGTTAAGCGCCGACCCTTGTGAACATGAAGGGTAGAAAATCGAATGTTAAATCAAGAATTTCTCCTGCCCGCCGGCCTGCAGGACTTGGACAAAATAGCCAATGAACAATAGACCGAGATCGACGTTCTGAAGGAGCAGAACAGGAAACAAGTCTCCCGACTGGCAGCCCTTGAAGCTGAGAATGCAGAGCTCCAGCTCGCGAATAAGAGGCTGGCCGAAATGTCGTCTGAAATGGAAGCGTTGAAGAAGGTGGTCGCTACAATGCAGGAGAAAGAGAACGGCGGGGTAAGGACGGCGGCACTAATCCAATGATCGAAGCGCAGCTCCCTCCGATATTTGTGAGTTGATGAAGGACTAGTCCTACGAACGAATCGTGGAGCGAAACAAAAGGGCTGAGTTAAGAAGGAAAGCCAGTTCCGAACCTACATGGATTGGGGGCGCAATAATCGGAACAAGTGGACCGAAAAAAGCCAAAGCAATACCGAGCGTGTCGACTGCAATCGTATCCCAGAAATTAAACATGATTACGCGATAGCATCTTTTGGCGATAGCAAACATCTCGGTAAGGCGCGAGAGGTCGCTCGTCATTAACGTTATATCGGCCGTCTCAAGAGTGACGTCAGCTCCTCCGCCCATCGCTATTCCCATAGTCGCTTCCGCCAGTGCTGGAGTGTCATTGATTCCATCACCGACCATGGCAACTTTGCGGCCCTGCCGAAGAAGCTCCCGGATTTTCTCGAGCTTCTGCTCGGGTAATAGATTCCCGATTGCCTCATGAACTCCGAGCTGAGCACCGACTACTAATACAGCTTCGCTACTGTCACCGCTAAGGAGCACGGTGCGATAGCCTGATTGAAAGGCTGGAGGTAGGACGGATTAAGGGTGAGCAGATACCCCGCTGCCCGGTTTCCGCATCCCTTAAGGTGGAAAGAAGTACGTCCAGCGATCCAGCGTACTTTGCCGAGCCGCGACCTTCGCCCTTTTATCATCCGCCTGCGTCTGCATTGATTAGATGAGGCAGAGGCTAAAAGCGAGGAGGCAAGCGATGGCCGGAGACGGTGTCCGGGAGTTAGAAGCTAGCAACTTTGGCCAGCGGGAACTGCGTATAATAGGTACGCATCCAATCAGGCTGCCGGCGTCGAACCTAATATGCGGGGGGCGTATTGCTCGGCCTTCAGTTTGGGTTGGGTGGGTGCGCCTACCTATTTAACAGGCGATTAAAGCCGGCGAGCTTCTACCCGGGCTCGCCGGCCCCGAAAGTTTAGCAGCCACTTTTAACCAATTTCTTTTCGCAGATCTCTGCGCACCTGAACGAACTGCGGGCCACGTTGTTGCTTCAGTAGTCGGATCCGGTAGCCCGGCCAGGGGTCCGACGGTTCTGCTGAAGCCTCGACTCACATTCCAATGGCTAACGTACTATTTGCGGTACGGAACGACCTTGTAGCCAGATTCTATTCTAACTCGAATCTGATCTCTCATTAGACGAGACGAAAAGCCGATTCTCCACTAAAAAAGTAGACAATCGTTCCAATTTTTCTTAGAAGGTATTCTCGCAATGACCACCGACGAGGTTTTAGATGCGTTGGGACGGTACACAAAGGACTCCAAAGAGAGTGATCGTCAAACGGCGACGCAATTGGGTATCAGGCGCTCTGTTTTAGGGGATTGGCTGCGTGGTAGGATTCAGCCTGAGAGATGTGCGCTGGCCAGATTAGCGGGATTCTTGAAACGCGTTGGGTATTTGTAGCACGTCCATGTAGCGGTGGGGCCCATCCAACCGAGCTGGCCAGCTATCGGGCAGCAGTTCAAAAGCGCTCTAATCGGAGTTAAAGCCTTTCTCTGGAACCGGTCTATTCCTCGATGAGCGCACCCTCAAAGATCGACCTGGAATCAAAATCAACCTGATCGGGCCGCCAAAGGCACCAGCGGTTTTCATTTTCCTCCCCGATTGGCAGTTGAATCAGTAAATGGATTCTGCCTTCCTCGTCTTCGACTTGATAGCAGGGAACGCCCATCTCGAGGTCAAGGGCGACACCCGAAACCTTGTTCATCAAAAACGTGATAACCGTAAACAAGCGGTCGGACTTATCGGGCCAATCGCGTTGCCGCGGGACTGCTTCGCCGAATTCAACGGCCCGCATTGACTTATTTTGCGGCGGAACTCGACATATCGGAAACTACAGCGTTAACGGAATACTTTCAGTTTCGTGTGCGGACCCTATCTATCAATAAAATGAAGTCTTCATTCGGAAGAGTAATCGCGCTCGCGGCTTTGGTTGTTCTCGCACTGACCAGGTACGGCTCGGCCGTCGAGCCGATCCGCGACGATGTTGTCCTGCAATCTAACGTTTGTGAAATTCACCATTTGCACATGGAGCCGCAGCTCGTTCCGATTCTGTATGGTCTCCCAACCCAAGATTCCGTCTACCTCCGGGAGCTTAGCGTCCGAGCGCAACAATTCCCGCATCGATCCGGACCAGTGTTGGGCGGTTGTGTGGTTTCTTCCGAATCACCACGACAGGCGAAAGTATGGGTGTGTGCGAAATGCGACGCAGCTTGGAAGCAATGGTTGGCGGCCCAGCAAAAGAGATAGAGGCTTTTGAGTAAATCTGTGGTTCACCTCTTTTTCATGGCGCTGCCGCGTTGCGGAGCATCGGCCCGCCGCAAGAAGCCGCGAAGCTGCGATCTCGCGTCTCAATGAGCCGATTCGAAGACGCGTTGCAGCAGCACTCCAATACTCCATTGCTCCATCACTCCGTTCTCTTTATTCCTCCACCAGCGCACCCTCAAAGATCGACCTTGAATCAAAGCCTGAGTGATCGGGCCGCCAAAGGCACCAACGGTTTTCATTTTCCTCCCCGATTGGCAGTTGAAGCAGTAAATGGATTCTGCCTTCCTCGTCTTCGACTTGATAGCAGGGAACGCCGGTCTCGAGGTCAAGGCCGACACCCGGAACCTTATCTATGCAAAACGCGATCACCGTAAAGAAGCGGTCGGGCCTATCGGCAGAGAACAGAGCCAGTCGGGTTCCGGAGGGAACTGCTTGGCCGAATCCAACGGATCGCATTAAGCTGATTTTGCGCTCCGGCGCCGGTTGATCGCAATACGCTGTTGCGTGTATTGACTTGGGCGCTAGCGCTCCGCTCCTGCGAGTTCAAGCTCAAATCCGGCATATAGCGTCAAGATAAGTCCAGAAAGGAAGGAAACGATGAGATAACAAGAAGTGGAAATTCTTTGCAGGAACCCAGTAGGGCCAGAAGGCCCGCCCGGGAAAGGTGGCAACCACCCTGAAGCGAGCATTGGAGAGTCGTCAGAGATGGCGGCATCAAGCGTATGCAGCGAGTGCAAAAGCCGTGCGATCGAGCCACGAAATATTGAAAAGATAGCTGGAGCTTTCGTCTTTATGCCGGCGGGAGCAGCACCAGAGCGTCAAAAGCCTAACGCGATGGTCCGGCCGGGGTCTGAGAACAGGGCAAATGTGCGAAAGGGTTCCCTGGAAACTTGAGAGAGCCTCCTGTCTCCTTTTCGGAATGGCCAGAAGCAGGGAGGACACTGGCATGAACAACAACCTGGCACACCAGAATGTGACTTAGCGGCTGGTGTGAGCGAACAAGCTAAGCACGAAGAGGTATCGAGGGCCGAACGCAACGAGGCCTTCGAAACGGACAAGGCAGTCGTAGCGTCTCCATAGTAGCGCTTGAAAGCAGGGAAACCGACCCGCGGAAGCCTGCGAGTAGCCAAGGGGGACGTCGGGTTACAGAACTGCCACTGGGAAACACGAGATGAACACAGAGTCAGCTACTAACGTGTTAACGCGACAGTGGCGGATAGCAACGTACAGCAAAACTGTAACTCCGAGGAACCGGATGCCCGAAACGGGCGCGTCCGGATCTGTGGGGGCGCCCTTGGAGCAATCTGAGGGCGCTACCCGGCAACAGGGTCCTCCCTACGGGCTGCCCCCCATTTATTCCGTTTTGCCCTTGAGCTCGGCTCCACTCCGTTGGAGAGGTCACTGGGTTTTGTTTTTGACGATTGTCCGCTCGCTCCTCGCTCTCAGAAATCAAAAACAAAAGGGTTCCCCGAGAATCGTATGTATTCGGAACTACGTCTCCGCCTCGGTCAACCAAGCGGTGGCCCGGAGGATCCCCACTAGGAACAGTCACAGCCTAGTAGCCTCGTGAATCGCCGGCGCTATTCTGATCCAATCGTTTCCGAAATCGGATCGGGCCACCCGTTCATAGTCGCCAGTTTTTACCTTTGTCGCGTTAAAACGCGATTCACGTGTTATCGGCTGGGGATCCTATGATAAGAGCATTATATAAATATTTTGTTATGTGTAAGTTATCCTCGTTCAACTAAGAGTCGCAACGCTCGGTACGTCCCTAACAGATTTTCGGCATGGTAGAAAATGACGCGGACAGTCGGCCTTCTCTGCACGATTTCTGCATCGCCAGGGAGCGATCGTCGTCGCTAGCGCTTTCGACAGATTGCACGGCGTCCACGAATATCATCCGAATCTAACCCTATCGGACATCAACCCACCCCGCGAGACGGTTTTGAGCTCTTTGAGAGACATTCGGGCGCTCGGAACAGAAGGGGGGAGGCGGCCCGCCGTTTGCCGCGCTCACTGCCAATTCAGGGATGGTCGACGGCCGTGCACCATCGTCGTTAGCGCTTAGGCTTGTCGTGCGGAGCACTTGCAAAACGTTTTGCGCAACCTCCCTAACCTTTTTTGCATCCGGCCAGTAGTTATCTTCGCACTACAAGAGGAATGGTTACCTAGAGATGCGAGCACTATTACTCAGGCGCCTCCGTTTGAACTGAGGGCCCAAAGCGCACTTTGGTAAAATTCGCCCAATGAAATCGAAATTGCTTGCTCTGCTTTTCGTAGTTGCGGTTGGAGCTGGTATTTGGAAAACGTGGCTTTCTAGCCAGCCGGTCGACGTGGCAAACGGAATTAAGAATAGAGTTTCCAATTCCAAAGAGGCCTCCATTGCTCTTGTTCCACAAAAAGGTGATGAGCTTATCGACGATAGTATCAGAACGCTCCAGAAGGAGGCCCGTGCGAACAACCAGTCTCCTCAAGTGATGAAGCGTTTGGGATGGGCATTCGTTAGAAAAGCGCGTCTTAGCTATGATCCGGGCTACTACAAGCTTGCAGAACAATGCGCGTTGGCGGTCGAGTGCAGGCACGCTGACGATCCCGATGCTCTTTTGCTGCAGGGCCACATCCTTCAGAGTTTGCACAAATTCAAAGAAGCAGAACCAATCGCTCGGAAACTCATCAAAGTTCGCAATGAATCGGCCGACCGGGGACTGCTGGGCGATGTTTTGATGGAGCAGGGAAGGCTGAGCGAAGCCATCACCGCTTACCAAGACATGGTGAATCTGAGGCCCGACCTCCAATCCTACACGCGGATTGCTCATCTGCGTTGGTTAAAAGGTAATCTCGAGGGGGCGATAGGGGTGATCGAACTGGCGGTGACAGGTGCGAGTCCACGCGAACCGGAGCCAGGCGCATGGGCCTACACGCGCATGGGAATTTACGCGTTGCAAGCGGGACAATTACAAGTCGCTGAGAGCTCGGCAGCGTTTGCCCTGGAATACGTAGATCATTATCCACCGGCTTTGCTTCTCCGCGGTCGGGTCTTTTTGACTATGGGTAAGCGGGCTGAAGGCCTCGAGTCGCTGCGACAGGCAGCAACGCTCAATCCTTTACCGGAATACCAATGGTTGTTAGCAGACGCATTACGCGAGGCTGCAAAGCCGGCGGATGCAGAGGCCGTAGAACAGAAGCTGATCAGCACCGGCGAGGCGAACGATCCACGGACGTTTTCCCTCTTTTTGGCCACCCGACGGCAACGACTCCAAGAATGCCTACACTTGGCCTTAGAAGAGGTGAAAACTCGAGAAGACGTCTTTACGATGGACGCTCTTGCTTGGGCGCTGAGAGCGAACGGCCAAGCCGCGAAAGCGCTTGAGTACTCCCAAAGATCGTTGGCTGAAGGTACTCAAGATGCGCGCCTCTTTTATCACGCCGGCTGCATCGCTAGGGATAGCGGCCGTAACGCGGAAGCCAGTAACCTCTTTTCCCGTGCGGACGCCATCAAGCAAATGCTTTTCCCTTCCGAACGAACGGACCTCACCCAACAATTTGCTGCGCTCCAAGAAATCGGGGCACCCCGTTCGAGAGCGCAGCAGTAAACACCATGAAAAGCAAAATGATCACGAAAACTCGAAAAAGAGCTCTCGCCATAGTATCGCTAGGCGCCGGCTTAACGGCGTTAGCCTTGTCGCCAGGCAATGCAGTCGCCTCCAGTCACATGGATGCGCCGCTAATTACCCTCGACCCCTCGGCGAACACAACGGATGTGTACGCATTCGTATCCACAATCGGCAGTACGACATACCTAACAACGGCGCTGGCGGTCTACCCATTCGAGGAGCCCAGTATCGGCCCCAACCTTTATAATTTCGATCCTAACGTTCGCTATGACATTCTTGTGGCGACTGGATCAGATGTCAAAAGCGGCAAAATAACCTATGATTACCGTTTCGAGTTCAAAACGACGTATAAAAATAAGGAGACGATCGCGATCTCATTCCTCGGTCCAATTCGAAACGCCGGCGATAGTCATCAGAATCTGGTCCAGACTTACACCGTCACTAGAATCAACAAGAAGACCAGAACATCGGAGGTACTCGGAACGGATTTGCTGGTTCCACCGAACAATCAGGGACTTACGACGCCTGAATATAACATCATGAACAACGGCGATATGATCGCCAAACCCGGGGTAACCGATGCCTCGCAGTTAGACAAATACACCTCTGAAACCATCTTCACGTTGAAGAAAGGTTATATGGTTTATGCTGGCCAGCGCGATGATGGGTTTTACGCCAACATTCAAAGTATCTTCGATCTCGATCTTACTTATTCGGGCCCGGAAACACCGTTGGATACCCAGGCCGGCTTTAACGTACATACGATCGTACTCAATATTCCGGTTACCGATATCGGTGGCGATCAGCAGATCGTCGGAGTCTGGGCGACGACCAGTCGGAAGCGTGTCTCGGTTGCTCGGGGCCTAATCGAGTCCGCATCTGACGCCGAGTATGTTCAAGTCGGGCGACAAGGCAACCCCCTATTCTGCGAAGCCTTGATCGGAGTGGAAGACAAGAATCGTTACAACGAAACACCGGCGACGGAGGATGCAAAGCTTTTTGCAAAATATGCCCTTGCTCCGGAACTAACTGTTTTATTGGGCGATCCTGCGAACCGGCAGACCAATCGGACCGACATCGCCGGGATCTTTATTCCTGATTTGATCAAGGTTGATCTATCGACCGGGCCCGCTCACCTCGCTGACAATAACGACGCATCCTTCAATCGGCTTAGCATTTTCGGTGGTGATACTCTCACAAGCAAGGTTCAGCAAGGTTTCGGCAACGGAGTCGTACCGGGTGGCTGGCCGAACGGTCGCCGGTTTGGCGATGATGTCGTGGCCATCGCGGCGGTCGCACTTTTGAGCGACCTAAGAACAAACCCACCAATGATTTATCCAATCGATCCTGCTACGTTCAGTCTTGGTGGAGTCAACTCGAACGATATCACCTACAATGCGGTATTTCCGTATGCGGCGACCCCGCACAACGGGAGGAATAACTCTCATCACACGCAGCCGTGTCCATCTCCCTCACCGTAACCGCATCAATTTAGAAGCGGTTGGAGTGCGTTTTAACGCCTCTGGAAACAGCCGGCGATTAGATGGTAAAGTCGCCGGCCGCTTCTTGCAAATCGGGCAGCCCCGGGTGCGGTCTGCGGGCTAGTTAGTTAGGAGCAGAATACGGCGAACCATGAAATCGACTTCACTATTCTATCTTTCTCGTCAGTTTTATCTTTTCTTTGGCTTCCTGATTCTTTGCACGTCTAGCGCGTGGGCCCACGATCCGGGGCTTAGCTCCGCAACAGTTACTATCGGCGATAAGCAAATCGACATTGTTCTCGGCTTTGCCAAAAAAGACGCGGAATCACTCGTTGCTAGCAACGGAAATCCAGGTGAAGTCCAAAGCGCTCGAGGATTTAGCGCAACCAAAGCTCAAATAGAAACGATTGCCGTACGCGAGGTGCAGCTCCGGTTAGACGATGCGGTAGTGGCGTGCGATCAAGCGATCGCAAAGCTAAAAGACAGTGAAAATATTGAAGTTCTGCTTAATTTTGAACGAACCGATGCCGCTCGGCTAAACTTGGTTTCGGAGCTTTTCGAAAGATTACCGTTCGGGCATCGGGAGTTTGTCTCAGTCCAACTGGCGAATGGATCCATTCTCACGCAAGCGATGCTGTCGGCAAAGGACAATTCGTTTCACGTCGATATGCCAGCATCGGCACCACGCACCGCGTCGATAAATTATAGTCACTCGTTCTTCACCTTTCTTGCGCTTGGCGTACAACATATTTTAACTGGGTACGATCACCTTCTCTTTCTGTTCGCTTTGCTTGTGGTCTGCAGGGATTTACGTTCGATTGCGACCGTAATCACCTGTTTCACGATCGCGCATTCGATCACTCTCGCGCTAGCCGCACTCGATATTGTTAAACTATCTCCAAGCATCGTTGAGCCGATGATCGCCGCGTCGATAGCGTACGTTGGTATCGAAAACCTGATTCGAGGCGGCGCACCGGAATGGCGTTGGCTGATAACGTTTTCGTTTGGGCTGGTGCATGGTCTTGGTTTTGCCGATGCTCTCAAGGAACTTGGAATTGGCTCCGGCCAATTCGGGATAGTCTTGCCTCTGGTGGGCTTCAATCTAGGCGTGGAGATCGGCCAACTTTCGGTTGCCGCGATCGTCCTGCCGGTGCTGTGGCAGCTTCGGCGTCATTCAATTTTTGTTCGCCGATGGGTCCCGGCATGTTCAGCCTTTGTCGCATTAGCTGGAAGCTACTGGATGGTCGAGCGGATTCTACAGTGACAAAGGGACGAGGTCCCCGGTTCACACGATGGGTGCCGGCGGGCTGCAACGCCTTAAACTCCCGATGAGCGATTCACACTTTCCCATTTAAAGTCAGGACTTGCAGCATTCAGGTTAATCTCTCCCGACCGTCCACACTAGCCAGGGTTTGGAAATCGGTTTTTGGTTTCTACCGCTAGATCGGATTTCGAGGATCGCCGGATGCGTGATCGTGTTTAAACCTCTTGCTTTTGGCGAGATTAAACCGCATCGCGGCTCTCTGAAAACGGCCGGCTGGATCTAGTCACTACGCAAAGCCTGCCTGACAGCAGGGATCACTCCCCGCTTGAACTCTGCAATGAGGGATCGCGGATCATCCTCGTCCTCGACAGCTGGAGTAGTGGAGTTCAAGCGAATAGGAAAGGCTGCTGTGGGCACACTTTACACCAGTTCCCAGCACTCGACGTCGAAGGCTTCTTCGGGAGTGTTGGAGGTTTCCCTGACCGACTTGCACCGGGCGTGGCTCTTCCTCTCTACCGGAACTGAATCTTATCGCGAATCGCCTCGATAACTATGGTTCGGATAGTAGTCTGCAAACCGGATCGCTCCTGGTTACATCACCGGAGAATATGAAGTTCCTATCTATCTTTGTGATGCTGGCCGGATTCTATTTATCAATCCAAGGTCCGCTTAATGCTCGATTGCGTTTAGCGCTTGAATCCCCCGTATTCGCTGCAACCGTCAGCTTTCTTTCAGCAGTCTCGTCCTTCTGTGTATTATGGCGACCAGCGCATTCGGTGGTGTAGGAACGGGGATGCGTGGATTCCAGTCTGCTCCGCTTTGGGCCTACCTCGGCGGAATCCTCGGGATTGGCTTTGTTTTCGGCTCGATTATCGCTGTTCCCACGTTGGCGTCGTGGTCAGCGTCGGCGCTGCGATTCTCGGTCAAATGCTTGGTTTTTTCCTTGTCGACACCTTCGGTTGGCTCGGCGTTAACAAAATACCTTTCGACCCACTGCGCTTACTTGGAATCGATTTGCTGGTCACCGGGGTGCTTTTAGTTCAGAGAAAATAGAAGAGCTCAAGCGCCGCGGATAAAGGACCTCTCAAAGGGCGTTTAAAGGTGGGTCCGCGTTAGCGGGAGGAGTTAGAGAATAGCTTGCAAACGACTCCTCGTTGACCTCGAACGTCGGCGTCATCCGGCGCTGCTATTCCACGAAAACTTTCGTATCAGATTCCAGGTAGAGAAAATCCGGATCAGCGTCTTGTAGTGTAATTAGGATCGAATTCGGAAAGATTCCCGGACTTACCTCTTTAATAGTGACAATGTTGCCCTTGGCGTCCTGAACCCGATCCCCCGGCTGTAGTTCGTCCGCTCTCACCCACTTTTGTCTCTTATTCGTTTTTTCTCGTTAGCCTTCGGCCTTGTTTGAATGACCGGCCTTTTACCTCGGACTCTCTGATTGGAAGCTCCGCCGCGGACAACAAAGTCTTTGCCGACTTTCATCCGGTTGCTCTCCGGGGCGACTTTGTGGTCTTCAATTCGGCCAATCGCGCGGGTAGTGTTGGCGTACCTGTAATTCGCGTTGGATTGGGTTCCGGTCACAACGTGCTCACATTGGATCCAGCGTGACCCGACTTTCTTAGCTAATCCGTCGGTTAGTACACCGCTATCGATGCAGAGAGGAACCACATAAATATGCTGTGGCTTATATAAAGCTTCGTCGCGTCATGATGAGCCGAAGAGCTGCGAAAATCCCGCGTTCGGCAACAGCCTATCGAATAGCTCGGGCCGATTCATTGTCTGCCGACACCCCTTTGCAGAAAATCGTCCCGGGCGTAAGCCGGTTCCGGATAGGTGTAAAAACCCCGGTTCGTCTTGGTGCCACAAAAGCCCTGCGACGTTAACTCTTCAAGAAAAGCAGCCCGCTTTTCGCCCTCCGGATCGTTCAACACTTTTGCCCAGTGAGCCGTGATCCTTTGTATCGTGTCCAACCCGATTTGATCCATCATACCAAATGGCCCGACCGGCATTTTGAAAATACCCATCCAAGCACGATCGACATCTTCTATTGACGCGACACCACCAATCACCAGATCGAGGGCTTGCCGTTGCATGGCCCCAAACATCGAGTTGAAGATGTAGCCGTGTGTTTCCTTTTTATAAATGATGGGGATTTGCCCAATGCTTAACGCGAAGCGATGTAACGTGTCGATAACGCTCGAATCCGTACCGGGGTGAGGCATGAGGTCAACGACATTCGAAGTCCAAACCGGGAAATGAAAGTGAAGAGCGGCAAGACGGGCGGGTCTGGCGCAGCTGTCCGCCAACATGGAAGCCGTAAAGGACGAGGTGTTCGTAGTGTAAATCGCTTTGTCAGGACAATGTGCGCCGATCTGGCGAAAGACACCACGTTTTGTTTCAAGGTCTTCAAAGACACATTCGATCACGAGGTCAGCTCCCGAGCTGGCTGCGGCGGAATCCGGTTCGACTCTGATCTTTTTCAAGATCGAGTCGGGTTCCGTAGGCTGGATCAGGCCGCGGGATCGGAGCCAGTCTACAATTCCTGCCACCCCGTCTTTAGCTCTGCCGAGGACATCCGAGTCGACATCGTATAAGGTGACGTCGTAGCCGTAGGCAGCGCACTGGACGCTTATCTGTTTGCCCATCGTCCCGGCTCCTAGAATGACAACGCTTCTCAGCTCCTGCCACGGCTTTCCTCGGGAACGGGCGCCGAGCAAATTCGAAGAGTTCACGAACTGCTACTTGAGTCTTAGCCTTGTGTCGCGCAAGCAAAAGAAACTTCCTTCAAGGATGTAGCACTGGATGGTTTCCAAGCAGGTGTATCCTGAGTTTGGTCGCCAGCCCCCTTGAGTCAGCGCAAACGGCAATTGGGACTCTGCTTATCTCAGTGGACCGGCTAAACGCGCTTATGTCAGATGAATTCAAAGCCGCGTGCGATTTCCTCCTCGCAAATCGGGCCGCTTACGATGTTGTGCGACAAGCCGTGAATGACACGCGAAAAACTCGCTGTGCTCCGCCCGGGTATCGATTCCGGTTTGATGACCAGTCGGTTTGACAGGCGCCTGATTAAATCACGCCTGACTCCTTAAAGCTAAAATAACTGCCCGACTGGTGGGGCTTTGCAAGAGGGTCCGAGGATGTGCCACAGAAAGCCGCGAAGACCGCGCCTAAACTCATTGATTTCAAACAGCGAACATTTCCTGAAGGGTTCGCAAGGTGGTCAGGAGTGTCTTTCCTGTCGCTGCGCCAAGCCGCTTGACCAACCGAGCTTTGTCAACCGTGCGAACCTGATCTAACAGAATCAGGCCCCTCTTGCCTTGGAAACCAATGGGAACGCGGAACGGAGCCGGCTTACTCCCGGTCGTCATTGGAGCAACAATTACAGTCCGAAGGTGATCATGCATTTCGGCGGGAGAAATGATGACGCATGGACGCGTCTTTCTGATCTCGCTTCCGACAGTTGGATCAAGATCGATGAGCCAAATCTCGCCGCGTTTCACCATCTCAATGTGTCGTCTGCCTCGTTAGCAAACTCCGGCCACACTAGAGCGTCATCTCCGCCTTGCGCGAGCTGCTTGGCCGCATCGTCCCATCCGACCCGCACCGATTTCTTTGGCTTACGCAAGACGATCGCATCGCGTTCGACGGTCATCTCAAGCTCGTTTTCAGTGAATCCAACTTGAGCCAGCACGGTCTTAGGCAAGATCACTCCTTGGGAATTTCCGATTCGATGTAGCGCTACTTTCATTCGGTAATAACATTGGTATAACATACCTTGATATTAGGTCAAGCAAGGGGATGACGATCGCTGCCCGTCGCGCTTGGACGGTGTCCCCATCTCGGGCAGTGAATCTCATCGTTGTCCGCTGCGTCCTCCGCGGCCGCTGCGCGAGGCTTATCTGGGACCGCTCCGAGGCGTCAGGAAATGACGCCTCCCTCTTTGAAACTGAAATAGCTACTGCGTCCCGGAGCCGGTGCACCGATGATTACGTGATCCACCAAATGGAGCTGCAAAATCCTGCTGGCCTCAAGAATCCTCCTGGTGAGGCGCATATCCGCCTCGGAAGGGCAGGGGTCGCCACTCGGGTGGTTGTGCACCACAATGAAGGAGCAGGCGGAGTGTGTGATCACCGGCTTAAAGACTTCGCGAGGATGGGCCAGAGACTCATTGACGCTGCCTTGGCTGACAGTGACCACCTTGATTAAATTCTGCTTCGCGTTCAGAAGAACAACCCGAAGGTACTCGCGGTCTAGAAAGCGCATCTCGCAACAGAGACCGGCGACCGCAAACGGGCTGTCGATGGTGAGCGATTGACGCTGCTCCCGCAGTGCGACGGCGCCCATGCGAAGGGAGCTGACCAGGCGTATGGCTTTAGATCGGGAAACGAAGGGTAAAAGCTCTTCAACGGACGCGCGAGCCAAGCTAGTGAAGGAACCGAAATGCTCTAATAGTGCGTCCGCCTGTTTCTGAGAACCAACGATCAACCCCAAGTGCTCGGCGGTATCCAGCTCTTCTGAACCGTAAGTGGCCAAGCGTTCCTGAACCGAGGAACAGTGAGACGAGGCCTCTGGTTTATTTTTTTGGAGTTCACTGCTTTCGAACGAGAAAAAATGCGGTTGCATATTTTTTGAACCGAAAGCGAAGCGCTAGCAGAGCGACCCGCGGAAGCAGGCCTGGAAGGGCAAGAGCCGCGAGGAACGAGACGGGTTGAGGATTTAAATATACAGGTTGTCCGCAGTTATTCATGGGCTGCAGCGGAGAGCTAAAAAACTCGCAGCGTAAGCCTGTGAATAACTGCGGCGGCCGTCGTGATTTTCCTAAGACTTTGGTTTCAAATTTGGAAAGATGGCAGCCGGCCACAGATTGCGCCGCCGACCTGCTACGAATGGATTTAAATGACCTCTCCAGAAGGTCTTCCCGCCAACTGATCGAGCAGGTCGGTCACGCTTCTGGTTAAACGAATCCTCAAGACGAATTCGTCTGACTCAACGAACAAACTGTACAGCTTTCGATAACCAGTGCCAACGCGCTTTCTGCGGCTTTAACCCCAAACCGCAATCGACTATTTATGGAAAAACGTTCTCCATTTTTATATCAGGCAACCGTTGGAATAGACTGGGCAGACCGCAAGCATGATATCTTTGTCCGTTTTGCGAACGGTAGTTCTTACCGACGAAAAATCGGCTCTCGACCCGAAGCGATTCAGGCATGGCTGCTAGAGTTACGATCCGCTTGTGCCGAGGGAAAGATTGCCATTGCTCTTGAACAACGCCGAGGGGCGCTTTTTTACCAGTTATGCACTCATTTAAACTGGATTGATCTTTACCCGATCAATCCTCATTCGCTGTTCAGTTTTCGACAGACCTTCTTTTCGAGCCGGGCCAAAGATGATCCCATCGACGGCCAGCTACTTGAAGAATTGGTCCGAACCCACTGGGATCGACTTCGCCCCTATCAACCGGCAGTAACCACAGAACGCCAACTGGATCTATACTGCCGACAGCGCCGCAGTCTGCTGGATTTGGCAACCAAGATCGAGCTCAGGCTGATATCGACTCTGAAGCAACATTTTCCAGTGGCCGTCGATCTCTTCGAGGCTATCGGAATGAAGTCTGACATCGCTTTGAATTTCTTATCGCGATGGCCAACCCTGCACGAACTGCGCAGAGCCAAGCCACATACCGTGCGCTCTTTCTTTTACGCGCATAACTCGCGCAGCCAATCGCTGATCGAAAGGAGGCTTCAACAAATAGACGAAGCTCATGAGGTAACAGATGATCTAGCGCTCATCGAACCGATGGTTCTAATGACTAAATGCCTGGTCGGTCAGTTGCGTCAATTCAATCAAACGATCAATGAATTTAATCAGAAGATTAAGGAAATTTTCAAATCTCATCCTGATCATCTTTTGTTCGAATCCCTTCCGGGAGCAGGAGAAAAGTTAGCTCCTCGTCTGCTGTCTTTGTTTGGTTCTGATCGATCTCGCTGGCCTGAGGCGGCCGATATCCAAAGATATTCCGGTATTGCTCCCGTCGTTGAGCGGAGCGGTAAATCTCTTTGGGTTCATCGCCGACTTGCCCGCCCCATATTCATCTGCCAAAGCTTTCATGAGTTTGCCCAGCAAAGCACCCGATTTTCTTCGTGGGCTGATCAGTTTTACAAACTTCAACGCGAGAAAGGAAAATCTCACCATAGCGCCATCCGCTCTTTGGCCTTCAAGTGGATTCGCGTCATTTTCGCCTGCTGGAAAGCCAACAGGCCTTACAACGAATCCTTCTATGTCCGAGCCCTTGCAAAAAGGAATCCTTTCCTTTCTTCAACTTGACGGAACACCTCAGACGTTGGCAGGGGCCTCGCGAGCTTACAAGACGGGGGAGGGGAGCCGTTTGAGCCGCAGGCGGTACTCTTGCGCTAAGAATGCCTCCGCGGGGCAGAAGTACATCTGGCGATAGCCAGACACTAAGTAGCAGGAGTGGTCTTAGGCGAACCTGGGTGCGTCCTAGGAGAGACCGCTTTGGGGCTCGACGGGGAGAAAGTCTTTTCTCCCGCAGAAGCAGGTAGGCAAAGAACGGAAAGAACCCGTTGCCATTGTCGTCGAACAGTTCCTACCTTAGTTCGTTAGAAACCTGGCCGTGAAATCTGCAGCGGCGCCCATCTCTTACTGCAAGTGCGGACCCCCGTCTTGAATGAGGAGTGGCGCTCGACGCTATCGGATTGGTATGCAGCAATGCAAGAGACATGCGATGCGAAGGCGGCTTAGCTCCCGGTTTTTCCCGGTCCCCTACAAGTCCACAATCTGAGAAGCCTGCTAGCGGTGACGCATGGATGCACGCTCAACCGCGAATCCGTACGTAGACCTTATTACGAACACAATCCGCCTGGAGCCGCAACGACTGACGGAAAATTGAAAGTCTGAGAGCGTTCCATCCACGACTGAAATTCTTGAACGTGACGTTCGATGAGTTGATAGCATTTTTCCGATGCTTGCTTACGGACCGCTAGATTTCTCTCGGCTATACTTTGCAGAGAGTCGAGGTCGTACAAATAAACCCCATCCAACTTCTGAACAGCAGGGTCGATGTCTCGGGGCATCGCCAGGTCGATCATAAAGAGCGGACGGTGCCGGCGAGCTTGCCAGCATGTCGCCAACTTATCTACGGTGATAATCGCGTGCGGAGCTGCGGTGGAACTGACCAATATATCAAGATCGCGGAACTCTGACTTCCAATCAGCGAAATGAATGGCGCGTCCACCAGTGAGTGTGGCCAAAGCTTGGGCTCGCTCAAAAGAACG